>LXNI01000783.1_pt1 | contig 33950 bp, 34 predicted proteins | sample 809091 | NCBI WGS metagenome assembly LXNI01 (sample SAMN04870527, study PRJNA318959) | sponge metagenome | biome: 01000161; feature: marine sponge reef; material: water | host: Sarcotragus foetidus | place: Greece: Milos, Mediterranean Sea | collected 2013-05-29 | depth 5-7 m | reverse complement strand
ATCCACACGCCCGCGGTCTACGTGGACCGCATCGTGCGCTGCGACGCCGTGGAGGTGCGCTGGGATGGCCGCTGAGGGGAAGGCGCGGCTCACGCGCGAACTGGTCGCGATGCGGGTGGCGCGCGAGCTTGCACCGGGGAACACCGTGAACCTCGGCGTGGGGCTGCCGACGCTCGTGGGGGCGTTCGTGCCGCCGGAGGCGAACATCCTGCTGCAGTCGGAGAACGGCATCCTCGGCTACGGCGGCTTCAGCGAGGAAGCCTTCGACCCGGAACTGGTCAACGCGGGCGGACAGCCGATCCGGCTGAACCCGGGCGCCAGCTTCTTCGACAGCGCGGCCTCGTTCGCGATGATCCGGGGCGGGCACATCGACGTGGCCGTGCTCGGGGGCTTGCAGGTCTCGGAGCGGGGCGACCTGGCGAACTGGTCCGTGCCGGAGCGGGGGGGAGGCAGCATCGGGGGGGCGATGGACCTGGCGGTGGGGGCGCGCCGCCTGATCGTGGCGATGGAGCACACGACGAAGGATGGAAGGCCACGCATCCTGCGGGAGTGCACCTATCCCCTGACGGGCCGGGGCTGCGTCGACCTGGTCGTGACGGACCTGGCGGTGGTGGAGGTGGGGCCGGCGGGGCTGACGCTGCGGGAGGTCGCGCCGGGCTGGGCCCCGGGCGAGGTGGCAGCCGTCACGGACGCGCCCCTGGCGCTGGCGGAGGATCTCCGCGAGATGGAGCTGTAAGAGCGCTGCGCCCCTGCTGATAGGGCCTTGCCGGGCTGGGTATAGTCTGCGCACACGCTGACTCCGGCCGGGAGAAGGACAATGGCTGACGAGCGGACTGCGCTGCTGGCGCACCTGATGCGACGGGCGGGGGTGGGCGCTACCCAGGACGAGCTGGGAACGCTCGCCGAACGCCCCTACGAGGCGGTCGTGGAGGACCTGCTCCACCCGGAGCGCTTCCCCGAACCGGACGACGACGTTCTCTACCGCTACTACCCGCAGATGACCGCGCCGGACACGACCGGGGCCTCGGCGGGACGCTGGGTGTACCGGATGGTCAACACGGATCGCCCGCTCGAGGAGAAGATGGCGCTGTTCTGGCACCACGTCTTCGCGACGGCCTGGTTCAAGGGCGAGCACATGCTCTCCATGGCGGACCAGATCCAGACGTTCCGCCAGTTCGGGCTGGGGAAGATGCGGGACCTGTTGATCGCGCTCTCACGCGACCCGGCGATGATCAACTGGCTCGACAACTGCGAGAACCACCGCGACGCGCCCAACGAGAACTACGGCCGCGAGTTGCTGGAGCTGTTCTCGATGGGCATCGGCGCGTACGACGAGACGGACGTGAAGATGGCGGGGCGCGCCTTCACCGGCTGGACGTTCGAGCAGCCCATCCCCCTCTACCCGCACGGGGCCTACCCGGCGCGATTCGTCTACCGCCCCGAGGACCACGACGACAGCGAGAAGACGTTCCTCGGCGAGACGGGTCCGTTCAACGGCGAGGACGTGATCGACATCATCGTGCGGCAGGAGGCGACGGCCCGGTTCATCGCGCGGCACCTCTACAACTTCTTCGTCGCGGACGAGCCCCAGGTGGCGGCCTGGAGCGTGCAGGAGCCGAACAACCCCGAGGCCATCGAGACGCTGGCCACGGTCTTCCTCGAGCGGGAGGGGGATCTGCGCGCGGTGATGCGAACGCTTCTGAACGCGGACTTCTTCAAGCAGGCGCGCTTCGCGAAGGTGAAGTCGCCGGCGGAGTTCGTGGCGGGCGTGCTCAAGCTCTCGGGGACGCTGCACGACGCGACGCCTCTGATGGGAACGCTGCAGGCGGCCATGGGGGCGATGGGCCAGAAGCTGCTGGACCCGCCCAGCGTGGAGGGCTGGCACACCGGCAAGGAGTGGATCGACGGGGGCACGCTCATGGAGCGGGTCAACTTCGCGGTCCAGCAGGTGGGCGACCCGCAGGCGCCGGGTACGCGGGCGCTCGCGGGACGGCTCGCAAACGGCGATGCGCCCGCCGCCGAGGCTCTGGTCGAAGGCTGCCTGGAGGCAGCCGGACCGCTCGATGCGAGCACGGAGACGCGCGAGACCCTGCTCGCGGGAGCGGCCGCGGGCTCGGGCGCGCACGACGAACGGGTCGCGCGCATGCTTACGCTCGTGGTGGCGGCGCCCGAGTATCAGTTCGCCTAAGGAGGGCGTGATGGCTAGCAACGGCAACAGCGATCCGGTCCTGGTCATAGTCCAGCTGACCGGCGGACTCGACTTCATGAACACGCTCATCCCCTACACGGAGGGGACGTACTACGACTCCCGCCCCCACGTGGGCATCCCGCAGGACCAGGTCCTGCCCCTCTCCGAGGAGAGCCCGCTGGGGTTCCACCCGGCGGCCTCGCGGCTGAAGGAGCTGTACGACGGCGGCGACCTGGCGATCGTGCAGGGCATCGGCTACCCGAATTCGAGCCGCTCCCACTTTCGCGGGATGGACATCTGGCACACCTGCGAGCCGGACGTGATCTCGACCGAGGGCTGGATCGCGAAGCTCGTGCGCGAGCTGGACCCGCGCAGCGAGAACCCGCTGACGGCCGTCAGCTTCGGGCGGGGGCTCCCGCGCGCCTGCGCCGCCCCGGGCGTGACCGTGACCTCGGTCGGCGACCTCGACAGCTACGGACTGATGACGAGCATCGAGCAGGAGCAGGAGCGCGAGGCCAACCTCGACCTGTTCCGGCGGATGTACACGCCGGCGGTGGGCGCGGGGGTGGTGCGCGACTACCTCGGCCGTACCGGTCGCGACGTGCTCTCAGGGGCCGACGTGCTGGCGGAGGTGCCGGGCAAATACACGTCGACGGTCGAGTGGGGCACGAACCCGATCGCCTCGGCCCTGCGGGACGCGGCGCGGGTACACACAGCTGGACTCGGGACGCGCGTCTTCTACACGCAGCACGCCGGCTACGACTACCACTCGCACCAGCCGGGGAACCACGACCGGCTGCTGGGTGAGCTCAGCGGGGCGCTCTCGGACTTCCTGACCGACCTGCGCAACCACGACGCGGCCGACAACGTGTCCGTGCTCGTGTTCACCGAGTTCGGGCGGCGCATCCGCGACAACGGTTCGGGGACCGACCACGGCTCCGGTGGAGGCGCCTACATCCTCGGGGAGCAGGTGCAGGGCGGGCTCTACGCCGAGTACCCGTCGGTGAAGCCGAAGGACTGGCTGAACGGCGAGGACCTGAAGCACACGATCGACTTCCGCGGCATTTACGGCACGATGCTCGAACAGTGGATGGGAATCGAGGCATCGCCGATCGTTGGTGGCGACTTCGAGCAGGTCCGGCCGTTCGCCCCGAAGCCGGCGGCCTGAGGGTATCGCCGTGCCGAAGGCGCATGCACTGCTGCGAGCGGGCTTCCCCTACCTGAGGACGGTGGGGATGCGCCGCGTGACCTCCTACCCGACTGATCTGGCGCTGGGCGATGACGACGTGCTGTTCGTGGTCTGCCGTACGGAAGTGGCGGCGCACGTCCGGCGCCTGAGCCAGGACGACGAGGACCTCGGGGCGATCAGCGCGGACTTCCTCTGGCCCCAGTGCATCGTGCGGGGACCGGACGGGAACTTTTCTGTCTCGGATGAGGGCACGCACACGATCACCGTGGTCACCTCCGAGGGGGAGGTGTTGCGGAAGTGGGGCGAGCAGGGTTCCGGGCCGGGCCAGCTGAACCGGCCCTCGGGACTCGCGTTCGACGGGGAAGGGCAGCTGCTGGTGGCGGATACGGGAAACCACCGCATCCAGCGCTTCACGCCCGAAGGGCGCCACCTCGACGGGTGGGGTGGCTACGGCTCCGAGGCGGGCGAGTTCGACATGCCCTGGGGCCTCACGATCGACGACGAGGGCGACGTGTTCGTGGCCGACTGGCGCAACGACCGCGTCCAGAAGCTGTCCGCAACGGGCGAGCCGCTGCTCGTCATCGGGGGCAGCGGCAACGGGGACGGGGAGTTCAACCGGCCCGCCGGCGTGGCGGTCGACGAGCACGGGGACATCTACGTGGCGGATCGAGGGAACAACCGCGTGCAGCTCTTCGCGCACACAGGCCGGTACGTGCAGAAGTTCCTGGGCGCCGCGACGCTCTCGGCGATCGGTCGGCGCTACATCCTGACGAACCTGAAGACGCTGCGGCTGCGGGAGATGGCAAACCTGGAGGAGCAGCGCTTCCTGCGCGCTCCCTGCTCGGTGCGCGTCGATGGACGCGGGCTCCTGTACGTGCCCGACCTGGGATCGCACCGGGTTCAGGTCTACGAGAAGGAGGCGTACGTGCTCGAGCCGGACGAGATCATGCCGCCCCTCAGCGCACCGACGCTGTTCACGACCTGACGCGCATGGCGGTCATGGTCGGCTTCGCCGAGCGCCGTCGCGAGCTGCTGGAGGCGGAGCTGCAGCGCATGGCGGGCGAGATGCCCATGCTGGGCGTCGAGCGCTCGTACCTGACTGGCGACCTCGCGCGGGGAGAGGTGGAGGTGGGGAGCGCGCTGGAGTTGGTGCTCGTGCGCGAGTCGGAGGAGCCGTTTCGGCGGCGGGCGGACTTCTTCGTGTCGCACCTGCAGCCGCGGGTCGCGACGCACTTCTGGGTGTACACGCCGGAGGAGTTCGAGGAGTTAGGGGAGCGCGACCCGGTGCTTCGCCGGGCGCTCGCGGACAATGCCTGAGTCGCCCGGCAGCGGCGAGCGCGAGGCGGGGCGCTGGCTGGCGCAGGCGCGCCACGACCTGGCCGACGGGCGGCTGGTGGCGGAGGCGGGGCGTCACGCGCTGGCCTGCTTCCTCGCGCAGCAGTGCGCCGAGAAGGTGGTCACAGCGTTCCTGCTGGGGCAGGGAGCGGAGGCGGTCTGGGGCGGGGCGCTGGCCGACCTCTGCGAAGACGCGGTGGCGTTCGACCCGACGTTCGAGGCGGTCAGGTCGATGGCCATCCTGCTGGACAAGCACCACCTGGGGGCGCGCTACCCGACGACCATCCCGGGGGGCGTCCCCGCGGAGGCGTACGACGCCGTGGACTCGTCGCGCGCGCTGGAGATCGCAGGCGAGGTGCTGGGGTTCGTGGAGGGGCGGAGGGATTCCACCGGGTAGCCCGAGGTATTACACTAGCGGTAAGGATTCCAGAGTATTACCTGGAGGCGCCTCATGGCGGGCATGACGATCACCAGCAAGGGGCAGGTCACCATCCCCAAGGCGGTGCGAGACCGTATGGGCCTGCGAGCAGGCGACAAGGTGGACTTCGTGGAGAAGGACGGCAAGTTCGTTCTCGAGAAGGACATCGAGGAGAGCCCGTTCGACAAGTGGGTGGGCTACCTCACCCATCTCAAGGGCAGGACGACGGATGAGATCATGGAAGAACTGCGCGGGCCGCCTCTCTGGGAGGAAACGCTCCTTCCCGAGGAGGATCCAGCCGAACCCGCATCGACTAAGGGGCCACTCGGGCGGTGACTGCTGCGGTTGATACGAATGTCCTGATCGACCTCCTCACTCCGGGCAACGTGCAGGCTGCGGAGTCACAGGCCTGGTTGGCGGAGGCAAACCGCCTGGGCGCCCTGGTCATTTCGGAAGCTACGTACGCGGAACTGATAGGCGAGTTCGACAATCGGGAGGGCCTTGACTTCTTCCTGCTCGACACCGGCATCCATCTGCAGCCGTCAAGCCGGGAAGCCCTCCAAATGGCGGGGGACGCCTGGCGTTGCTACACCCGCCGCCGGCCACGGTCACTGGTGTGTGCACGATGCGGCACTCAACAATCGGTCCCCTGCCAGGCGTGCGGTGAGCCCCTGCGAACCCGGCAGCACCTCGTCGCCGACTTCCTCATCGGGGCGCACGCGCTCGTTCACGCCGACAGACTGCTGACCCGCGATCGCGGATTCTATTCGACCTATTTCCCCAACCTCGAACTCGCCTGACGCCCCTAGCGGAGCTGGCGGAAGAAGGCGCGGAGGTCGTCGGTGAAGAGCTCCGGGACCTCGGCGGGGGCGAAGTGGCCGCCGCGGGGTTGCTCGGTCCAGTGGATGACGTTGGCGGCGGCCTCGGCGGCGGCGCGGGGCACGAACACCATCTCCTTGGGGAAGACGGGCATACCGAGGGGCACCTTGCGGGCGGCCTCGGGGTCGGACACCGCCTGGGGCGGGGTGCGGAAGGTGTGCCAGTACCAGCGCGAGGTGGTGACGAAGCTCTCCGTGAACCAGTAGATGCTGACCGTGTCGAGCAGGAACTGCCGCGAGAACGCCTCTTCGACATTGCCCTCGTTGTCGCTCCAGTTGCGGCGGCGCTCGACCAGCCAGGAGGCGAGGCCGGCGGGTGAGTCGTGGAGGGCGAAGGCGAGGGTCTGCGGGTCCGTGGTGTGGACGGCGATGTGGGAAAGAGCGGTGGCCCAGCGCTCCTCCATGACGTCGTAGCGGTGGCGCTCCTCGGGGGCGAAGTCGTCACGGCTGGTGCGCATAGCTGGGCCCATGAGCATGCCCACCAGCTGGCTCGTGCTGCCCGGCTCGGGGAGGTTGTCGGGGACGCCCGTCGAGGGGAGGGAGGGGAGGGTCAGGTAGACGCCGAGCACGCGGTCGGGGTAGCGGAAGCCCAGAGTGCCCGACATCATCGCGCCAAAGTCGCCGCCCGCGGCGGCGTAGCGCTCGTAGCCGAGCACATCCGTCATGAGCTGCGCCCAGAGGTCGACGCCCTTGCTGGTCTGCAGGCCGTCGACGCGAAGGGGCGTGGAGAAGCCGAAACCGGGGAGGGAGGGAACGACGACATCGAATGCGTCGGCGGGGTCGCCGCCAAAGGCGGCGGGGTCGGTGAGGGGGCGGATGACCTGCTCGAAGTCCCAGAAGGTCCAGGGCCAGCCGTGGGTGAGGATGAGGGGCATGGGGTTGGGGCCCTTGCCGCGCTCGTGGATGAAGTGCACGGGAACGCCGTCGAAGTCGACCTGATAGTTGTTGTAGGAGTTGATGCGGGCCTCGGTCTCGCGCCAGTCGTACTCGTGGCGCCAGGAGTGGAGGAACGACTCGAGGTACTCGCGATTCATCCCGAAACGCCAGTCTTCGTTGGCGAAGTCGGCGGGGAAACGCGTGCGGTCGATGCGACGGTGGAGGTCGGCGATGTCCTCATCGGGGACGGCGACGGTGAAGGGTTCGGCCTGCGGCATGGGAGCGCCTCCAGAGCATTGTTTTGGCGGCTCGAACCTTACAGGGGCGGGGAGGCGAGCGGGGCTTAGTCGCGGCGGTGCTCAAGCACCTCGCGCACGCCGCAGTCGGCGACCTCGTACACGCGGGTGGCAACGCGCTCGACGAGGGCGGGGTCGTGGCTCGCGCAGAGGAGCGTGCCGTCGTAGCGCTCGAGCGCCTCGATGAGCTTGCGGCGGGTCGTGCGATCGAGGTGGTTGGTGGGCTCGTCGAGGAGGAGGACGTTGGACGGCTGGAGAAGAAGCTTGGCGAGGGCGACGCGGCTGCGTTCGCCGCCGGAGAGCACGGCCACCCGCTTGAAGACGGCATCGCCGCGGAAGAGGAACTGGCCGAGGGTGGAGCGAAGCCGCACCTCGGGCGCGGCCGGAGCGGCGGCCGCGACCTCCTCGAGAACCGTGCGGTCGGGGTTGAGCGCTTCGTCCTGGTGCTGGTCGTAGTAAGCGGGAACGGCGCGTCCGGCCCATTCGACGTTTCCCTCGCTGGGGGGGAGGTCGCCAGAGGCGATCTTGAGCAGGGTGCTTTTGCCGCTGCCGTTGGGCCCGACGAGGACGACCCTCTGTGAGCGTTCGACATGGAGGTCGACATCGAGCAGCACAAGGTTGTCGCCGTAGGCGTGGGAGACGCCGCTGCAGATGAGCACATCGCGCTCGGTGCGGCCGGTCGCTTCGAGTTCGAAGGAGACGGCAGCCTCCTTGCGGGTACGCGAGACACGCTCGATCTTCGCAACCTGGCGTTCGCGGCTCTGGACGGCGGATGCCTTGGTGGCCTTCGCCCGGAACCGCTCGATAAAGCGCTGCTGACGGGCGAGCTCGCGCTCCTGGCGACCGGCGGCGCGGTCCTGGGCCTTGAGCTGCTCCGCCTTCTGGCGCTGGTAGTCGCTGTAGTTGCCCGTGTACGACTGCACGGCGCCATCGCGCAGGTCGAGGACGCGACCGACGACCTGGTCGAGGAAGTCGCCGTCGTGGGTGACGATCAGGAGCGCGCCGGAGTACTCGCTCAGCTCACCCGCGAGCCAGTCCCGCGAGTCGCTGTCGAGGTGGTTGGTGGCCTCGTCGAGGAGCAGGTTCTCGGGGCGGCGCACGAGCGCCTGGGCGAGGGCCACGCGCATCTGCCAGCCCCCGCTGAAGTCGCCGCAGGGCCGCGCGCGGTCCTCCGTGCTGAAGCCGAGGCCATCGAGCACGCGCCCAATGCGGGCTTCGATGCGGTAGCCATCGACGGCCTCGAAGTCGTCGAAGAGGCGCGCCTGGCGCTCAATCAGCGAGTCGAGCGCGCCGTCGCTGGCCTGTTCGATGCTGTGCGCGACCTCTTCGAGCTCAAGCTCGATGGCGAGCGCATCGGGAAAAGCGCCCCACATCTCGGCGACCAGCGTCTCCCGGGAGTCGAGGCCGGTCTCCTGGCGGAGGTAGCCAACGCGCCCGCCCCGGCTCCCGGCCTCGCCCGCATCCGGCTCCAGCTCGCCCGCAAGCAGCTTGAGGACGGTCGACTTGCCCGCCCCGTTCGGCCCCACGAGACCCACGCGCTCGCCGTCGCTGACGACGAACGAGAGGTCGCGGATGACATCCCGCGGCCCGAAGGATCTGGCAACGCCCTCGGCGAAGAACATGAAGGATGAGCCTCGGTGGTCGCGAGCGGGCGCTTCCCGCCCTGCGCGCGTTCGAGCGTAGCGCAGGCGAGCCATCCAGCCGAGCCCGGGGCCGGGGCCGGACCTCGGACTCACGCCACACTCTCAGGAGGGGCGGGCGCCGGGTGGGGTAATTCGACCCTCCCCCAGCTAGGGTGGCGTCATGAAGGGACTGGAGCCTCGGTGGGTGCTGCTTGTCGCGGCCGGGATGTTGGCTGCCCTTGCATGCGGGGACGAGCCCCCGCTGGCGCCCTCCCCAACCGCAACTCCCACCGAGTTGGCAGGCTCCACCGCGAGTTCCGCAACCCCCGGTCAACCCAGTCCTGCTCCCCAGGGCACTGCGACGCCGGCAGTCACGGCCTCGCCGACAACAACCCCCACGGCTACAGCCACACCCACCGCGAGCCCGGTCGCCCGAACTACGGCAACCCCTGCCGCGACAGCCACACCGGCGCGGAGATACCCGGTTGTCCGCCTCCGTGAGGTCGCCACGGAGGGCCTGTTCGATGTCGAGCTCGCTGCGGGAGAGCCCGTCACGGAGCCGGGGACCTATGTCCTCGACGTCGAGTCGGGATCCGTGAGGGGCATCCTGGACTGGGAGTGGGATTTCATGTCGCCGCCGAATGCGCGCTTCCTGCTATTCGAGCATTTTCTGCCCGAAGACGGCGCGCGGGCCCCGGTTCTGTACGACCGCACGTCTGACAGAGCGTTCACCTGGAACGAACGGTCGCTCCACCTGGTAGCGGGCCCTGGAACGAACTCGGGGCCGTGGGTCGTATTCCGCCTGGGGTGTTGCGGCCCCTTCTACGTGGCCCTCGACGGGGACCTCGAGACTGCAGGGTGGTTCGAGGTCCCACCAAGAAGCGGGTCAGAGACCCGGGCAGCGGGACACGCGCAGGCCTGGGCCAGCCCCACCGGCGACCGACTGCTTCTATTGAGCGACGGCACATTCCATGTTGTCGGAATCACCGGGGGCGAAGTGACGACCATCAATGCACCCGGGCCACTTCGGGGCTCGTACAGCAGGAGCTGGTCCCTCGAGTTCGGCGTAACCATCTTCTCGTCGGGCGAAGGCCTCGGCCTGATTGGCAGGGGCGCGGACGAGACTTGTCATGTCATGCGGTACGACTGGACCGGGGCTGTGCTGTCAGACGTGACCATTGGGTGCGCCTTCGACATCGAAACCGGCGCTCCATGGGAAGGCCCGTATCTCTCGCCGGATGGACGGCTCATCGCTGCCAACACGCTCACGGAGGAATTCTGCGAGTGCCCGGGGGCCTTCGAGAGGTTCACGGCAGTCACGGTCTTTGACGCCGTCACAGGCGAGGCCCTGTTCCGCCTGAAGGGCGCCTACTGGCACTGGAGCACGACCGGCGGTCTCTTCAGCTTCGTTGAGCCCGAGACATTCTGGCTCGCTGACGGCTCCGCGCTTGTCGTGGCCACGCAGCGCGGGGCCCACATCGTGAGCGCCGACGGACACTGGATGCCGCTGCCCAGTGCGCTGCGGGGGGCTCTGGTTCCGGGGCCGGAGGAGCCGCCGCTCTTTCTCCTCAGCCCAACGACCGTCGTCGATAAAGGGGGCGCCGTGGTTGCCACCGTGAGTGTCGAACGGGATTCCCTGTGCGAGTCAGAGGCGGGTCATCCCGCGGACTATGGGCAGTGGGGTTCTGCGAACCGCTACGTGTTCTTCTCCCTGTACTGTCAGGGCCCTACCTCAGCGTCGGTCCTGCGTCCGATCCTCCCACCGGTCATCGAACGCCCACCCTTCGAAGAGCGTCTGCTGCTTCGGGTCACGGCACAGGAGGAGTGCATGGAGGTTCGAGAGGACCCCCTGGCAGATTCACCTGTGCCCCGCTGTCTCGCAGACGGGTCGCTCGTCGAGGCGCTCGAGCACCGGCAAGAATTGGGTGGCCGGGGAGCAATCTGGTTCGCCAGCCCTCACACCGCGAACAGCGAGGCCGACTGCGAACGCGAGTCGTGGTGCACCTGGCTTTACGTCCGGACGGACGACGGCACGGAGGGGTGGGCCCTGAGCGACTACCTTCGCTGGGCGAAGGGGGAACCTCCGCCGGACTCGGGCGACTAGACCTCCGACAGGGGGACGGCGCGGCCTTCGGTGCGGCTGCGGTGGGTGGCCTCGATGAGGCGCATGTATTCGACGCCGTCGGGGAAGCTGGTGAGGGTGACGGGGGCGCCGCGGCGGATGGAGTCGACGAAGTCCTGCTCGACGCGCCACTCGCCGGCGGTGCCGGGGTCGGGGTCGAGGGGGGCGGGCTCCTGGCCGAGGGAGGCGAAGGTCATGGTGTCGGGGCGCCAGTGGAGCGTTCCCGCCGAGCCGTAGACGGAGATGCCGTTCTCCTCGGGGGGCGCGGCGTGGAGCTGCGTGCCGAAGCGGCAGGTGACGCGCCCGCCGCGTTCGAGCTCGAAGAAGACGCCGAGGCTATCGGGCACCTCGATGGCGGCGCGCACACCCGTTTCGACGTTCGTGCGCTCGCGGACGAAGGTGGCGCCGTGAGCGAGGACGGAGCGCGTCGGGCCGAACCAGCGCCCGATGATCTCGGTGTAGATGCCGTAGGACATCACGTTCATGCCGGAGAGGTCCGTGCGCTCGCGCCAGTGGAGGGGCGCGGCCGGGTCGAGCGAGCCGCCGTTGAGGACGGTGACGTGCACCTCGCGCACGTCGCCGATGGAGCCGTCTTCGAGGAGACGGCGGACGGTCTTCCAGCTCTTGAAGTCGAAGGGGGCGGGCACGAGCTGGGCGACGAGGTCGGGGCGGGCCTCGGATGCGGCGAGCATCTCGCGGGCCTGGGAGGCGTTCATGGCCATGCGCGCCTCGCAGAGGACGTGCTTGCCCGCCTCCAGGGCGGCGATGGTGAGGTCGCGGTGCATGTAGGGCCAGGTGCCGATGCAGACGGCGTCGATGTCGGCGGCGGCGAGAAGGGTGGCGACGTCGGGCTCGACGCGGGGGATGCCGTACTCCTCGGCGATAGCGCGGCCGCTGGCCTCGCTGCGGTTGCAGACGGAGACGAGCTCGACCTCACCGGTCTCGTTGAACCCGGGGATGTGGCGCAGCTTCATGTTGCCGCCGGCGCCGATGAGGCCGACTCGCAGGGGTGCTTCGTTGGAGGTCATGGGGTGCTCCTTCTGGAAAGTGTATGGATCAATTCGTTTTGCCCGGAACGAACACTTTCGCCCCGCGGCCCGCTCGCTAGCGGCCCTGCCAGCGGGCCGGACGTTTCTCGGAGAAGGCACGGGGGCCTTCCTTCGCATCCTCGGAGTTGAGGACGGCGCGGCTGACCCACTCGCCGGTGCGGTACGACTCGTCGATCATGAGCTGCCGCCACTGCTGGGCCATGAACTTGCTGCCCTCGACGGAGAGGGGGGCGTTCTCGGCGATCATGCCGGCGATGGCTTCGGCGCGGGGCATGAGCTCGTCGGGATCGAGCACCTCGCGCACGAGACCCATGCGGAGGGCGTCGTCGGGCTCGACGCGGTCGCCGGTGAGGAGAATGTACATGGCGTCGCTGAAGGGGATGAGGCGGGCGAGGTGGTGGATCGCGTAGCCGGCGAGGATGCCGCGCTTCACCTCGAAGAGCCCGAACCAGGCCTCGGTCGAGCAGATGCGGATGTCGCAGTCGAGGGCGCGTTCGAGGCCGCCGGCGATGCAGAGCCCGTTGATGGCGGCGATGAAGGGTTTGGGCGAACGGGAGAAGGGGAGGGTCGCCGCGGGGTCGAAGGTGCGGGTGGGCGCCTCGCGCTCGCCGCGGTCGACGTTGCGCTGGTTCATCTCTTTCAGGTCGGCCCCGGCGCTGAAGGCGCGGCCGGTACCGGTGAGGATGCCGCAGCGCATGTCGGGGTCGGCGTTGAAGTCGGCGAGGGCCGCGGCGAGGTCGCTCATCATGGTGCCGCCGAGGGCGTTGAGGCGCTCGGGGCGGTTCATGGTGAAGACGGCGAAGCGGTCGCGCTTCTCGTAGAGGAGGTCGGGCATGGGTAGCCTCCAGTGCTGGGTCGCGTAGTCTCGCACGGAGACGCGCACCATGTGACACGGAGGAGGAGGCCCCGGGGCGTGAGTTCACGCCCCGGGAACGGCCCAGGCGCCGGTAGGTGTTCCTACTCCTCTGGCGGGGAGCCCGGCGAGCCGTAGATAGCCTCGAGCGACTCGAAGACATCGGGGAAGCGAGTTTGAATCATGTCCCTGCTCGTACTCCTCGGACCCAGCTCGTCGGTGACTCCAAAGTAGGCGCTACTGAACACCGCGAAGAACTCGTTCAGGTCCGCCATCGCGTGCGTTCCCGGATAGAGGTTGTCTTCACGGGCGTCGGCGTAGAACTGCTCCCACTTCTCGGTGTCAGCGGGCGTGAAGCAGAGGTTCTCGATGGAGTGGGCGAACTCGTGGACCGTGATATTGAGGTTCCGGGTTTCCCCGAGAAGGACTTCCTCTGCCGTTGCCGTAACGGGCCGGCCCCTGACGGCGCCCAGCCCCCGGATATCGAAGGAGTCGTAGGTGCGACCGGTGAAGTCTGCCCCGCCAGAGAGGAACGCGAACTCGGGCAGGTTGGTTACGAACTCGTCGGCCGGGGTGATCGCGAGGGATGCGCCCACGTCAGCCATGCACTGGACCACATCCTGGCGTGCCGACTCCAGCATCCAGTCGATCACGGCTCCGGCGGCGGTGAGGGCATCCGCGCTCACGCTTGCGGGCGCCTTGATGACGATGCCGCTGGCGAACTGCGCCTGGGTGTAGTAGTCGGAAGGCGCGGTGCTGACCTTGATGGTGTCCAGCGTCGCCTGCGTCACTGGGCCGAACCTTTCCACATCCCCTTCGCACAGCCGGCTAATGACTCGTAGCCCGGGGCTGGTAAAGCCGTGCCATGCCTCAGCCGCCAGGATGCGCTCCACGACAGAGAGGACACAGAATTCAGGGCCTGTCTGCAGACGGTAGCGCAGTTCGTAGGAAGCCTGGTCGCTTCCCGTTACCTCCTCCAGGGAAGTGAACTCGAACAGGGAAGAATATGAAGATAATTCCGACTCGAGGCCGTCCCTGGTCGACTCCGCCTGCTCTCGTAGCGTTCCTCCCGCAGGACCGCCCGTTGGCCTGACAGTCAGGTCACTCCAGTGGGCATTTCGATTGAAGGTGTGTGGGGCGCTGGACATCCAGGCCTCGGTAAGCCCGATGCTGTATTCCAACTCTCCAAGCGTGCCCGCCGTCCGCTCGACCTCTGTTGCGGTGACCCGGAGCGTATCGAGCGTCGCCTGCCTGGCAGCATCATGGGCTTCGAGATCCTCCTCGCACAGCCAGATGCCGACCCGCAGCCCAGACGTCAGACCATGCCATGCCTCCACGACAGCAATACGCTCCACATACGAGGCGACGCAGAACCCGGGTTCCCCCTGCGCGCGATAGCGCAGGTCATAGAAGACCTGGCCCTCGACCGTCACCTCGTCCATCGAGGTGAACTCGTACAGCAAGTAAGTCGGCCACCGGGCCGCGGTCTCCCGCTCCAGGCCGTCGCGGATCGCTTCCGCCTGCTCCCTCAGGGTTCGTCCCATCGGTTCGCCTGTTGGCGCGACGCGGATGCCACTCTGGGGTGAAATCCGCCCGTAGATGTTGGGCGCGGTCTCGATCCACCCTTCGGCCAGTCCAAGGGAGTACTCAAGCTCTCCAATGGTTCCGGTGACCGTCGTTCGGGCGACCGGTGCGGGTTCTGGCAGCGGCACGTCCAGGCTGATGTCCCCGTAGCGGAACCGGCCCGTGCTGCTCACCCCGTCGTCGAGCGGCAGCGGGATTGTCCCCAGCGTCCGCCACGAGCCGCCGGCAGGACGGGCGCTGACGTAGATACTGGCGATGTCTCCCACGTCCTGCCAGACACGCACCTCGACGGTCGCGGGGGCATCCTGGCCCGGCAGGGGCACATCGACTGAGATGTCGCCGTAGCGGAACCGGCCCGTGCTGCTGACCCCGTCGTCGAGCGGCAATGGGATCGTCCCCAGCGTCCGCCACGAACCACCAGCAGGACGGGCGCTGATGTAGATATCGAGCTCATCGCCGACGTCCTGCCAGACACGCACCTCTACGGTGGCGGTGGAGGAGTCCACACTCTCCGACTGGGCGAGCACACCCGCCGCGAAAGCGAAGGGCAGCGCTGCGAGCACAGCGACCAACACAGCAAGGCGAACCACGGACAGCGCTCCTCGGGAGTCAGGACACACGGCCGGTGCGAGCTAGAAGCGGACTACCGCCATGTACCTGGAGCCCCAGTAGTCGGACTAAGCACGGCAACGCGGACCGATAGCACAGTCACGCCATGCCAGCAGGCGGGAGGGTACCACGCGCGGGTCCACACCCGCAGGGCGGTTCCGAACTGGTCAAGGCCGCACAGGGGCCCGGCCCAAGCGGTGGACTGCCACAGCGAAAGGCTCAAGGCCACGTGACGACAGCAGGACGCGCCCTGGCGCCTTCGGCCGCCGGCTGCCCCTGAGTTTCGGGCATGGGTAGCCTCCAGTGCAGGGTCGCGTAGTCTCGCACGGACACACGCGAGAGGTGACAGGGAGGGCGCTATGTCTGAGGAAATGGGCATCTTTGAGGTTATGTACAACTGCCGCGCGATGCGGCGGATCAAGCCGGATCCGGTTCCCGAGGAGCTGCTGCTGAAGCTGGCGGACGCGGGCAACCACGCGCCCACGGGCTCGAACGTGCAGAACGTGCGCTGGGTGATCGTTCGCGATCCCGAGACAAAGCGCCTGCTGGCGGACGAAAACCGCAAGCACCTCACGGCTTTCATGGCGGCGGACACGGTCGAGGAGCTGCCCCACCACTCGAAGGCGAAGCGCGACCGGATGCGGGAGGCGGTGGTCTGGCAGATCGAGCACATGCACGAGATTCCGGCGCTGGTGATCGGCTGCCTGGAGTTCTCGGAGGCGCAGGCGGATCCGACGCGCGCGGGCGGCGGTGGCTACGTCTGGCCGGCGGTGCAGAACGTCTTGCTGGCGGCGCGGGCCCTGGGGCTGGGGGCGACCCCGACGACGCTGGGTCTGCGCGACCGCGACCGGGTGAAGGAGATCCTGGGGCTGCCGGACACGGTCGAGGCGTACTGCATGATGCCGGTGGGCTACCCGATGGGGAATTTCGGGCCGGTCACGCGGCTGCCGGTGGCGGAGACGGTCCACTGGGACCAGTGGTAACGGTGCGTACCCACGCGCCCATAGCCTGACTGTGCCACATCGGCCAGCGGCTGGTAGACTCCGGCAATATGCCCCTTGGGGATGAGAAGCGACTGGAGCGGCGGAAGAGGCTGCTTGCCGCGGGGCGGGAGTTGCTCGGCCGTATCGGGTACGACAACGTCACGATGAAGGGGTTGGCGGAGGCGGCCGGCGTGACGGCCCCAACGCTCTACAACACCTTCGGCGGCAAGGATGAGCTGCTTTACGAGGCGGTCCTTGAACACTACGAGATGCTCCTGGAGGAGGCGGGGCCCGCCGTTGGCGTGCGCGGGCTGGACCGGGTCATCACGATCCTGACGTCGACCGCAAAGACGATGACCGATGAGCCGCATTACACGAGGACGCTCATGGAGTCGTTCAAGTCAAGGCCGGGGGCGCGACCCCTGGGCAGGGCGCTGCGGCTCGAGGGATTGCAGGCGTTGATCGAGGCGGTCGAAGAGATGCGCAGCGACGGGGAGCTTCAGCCCTGGGTCGACCCGATACTCCTGGCGACACTTGTGAGCAGCGTCCGGCGAGGCGTCACCATCGACTGGATGGCCGGCCGCCTCTCCCTGGAAGACCTGACGGATATGACCGTCGTCTCAGCCTGCTTCATGCTGGCGGGCGCCACCACCGGAGAGGCGGCGGAGCGCTGCCAGCGGATGGCGCTGGAGCACCAGGAGCGGCTCTCCTCGGAAGCCATGGCTACGGTCGGTTCCGAGACCAGCTAACGACCCACAGAACCGAAAGCGAGCCCGTGAGGTAGAGTTTTTCGTCACGGAGGAACGCAGTGCCGTCTGACTTCGACTTCTTTGACCCCGAGTTCCAGGCGAACGTGCACCCGCATTTCGCGCGCATGCGCGAGGAGTGTCCGATGGCGCACGCGGAGGAGCCGTTCGACTGGTACGCGGTGACTCGCGAAAAGGATGTCCGCGCGCTGCTGCACGATTGGAAGAACTGGACGAGCGAGCTGGGTCCGGGGTTGTCGCGGACGGGCGGGGGCGTGCTCGTGAGCGTGGATCCGCCGGAGCACACGTTCGACCGGCGGCTGGTGAATCGCGCCTTCACACCGGCGAGCCTGCTGGCGATGGAGCCCCAGATCACGGAGCTAATCGACGAGATCATCGATGGCTTCGTGGAGCGGGGCGAAGGCGACTTCATGGAGATGCTGGCGGTACCGGTGCCGCTGATCGTAATCGCCTGGCTGCTGGGGCTGGACCCGGACCTCGTACAGCAGATGCGCCCGCGGGCGGACGCCGTCATCTCGGCGGATGCGCTTCAGCAGGAGGAGATGGCGCGCCAGCTTGCGGCACAGGCGGGGGAGGCTAATCGCTCCGGCAACACCACCCGGGGCCCGGCTGAGGTGCAGTACTTCCTCGGAAAGATCGCGGAGCGGCGGGGCATGTACGCCGCCGGTGAGGAGATGCCGCAGGACACCCTGACCGCACTGGTCACGGCAGAGCTAAACGGCCGCACGCTGCGAGACGACGAGATCGTCGGGTTCATGGGCTTCCTGTTCATTGCGGGGAGCGCGACGACGACGCAGCTCATCGGCAACATGATCTACCGGCTCCTCCAGAACCCGGACCAGCTGGAGCTGGTGAAGAACAACCCCGACCTGTACGACACCTGCGTGGAGGAGAGCCTCCGGTATGACTCGCCCGTGAACGGCCTCTTCCGCACGGCGGTGAAGGACCAGGAGTTCCTGGGGGTGGATGTGCCGAAGAATACGAAGGTGCTCTGCATGTTCGGGTCGGCCAACCTCGACCCGGAGATGTGGGAGGACCCGGAGAAGTTCGACGTGACGCGCGACTACGAAGATCTGAAGCTGCACTACGCCTTCGGCCAGGGCATCCACTACTGCATGGGGGCGCCGCTGGCGCGGGTCGAGGCGAAGGTCGCGCTGAAGCTGGTGCTGGAGCGGATGCCGAACCTGCGGCTGACGGGTGAGCCGACCGAGATCAGTGCGCCGGTGATGCACGGCGTTGAGACCCTGCCGGTGGCGTGGGATGCTCCGGCCGGGAGCTGACCGGCGGGGCCGGTAGAACGGAGCAGGGGATGCAGAAACTGGTGATCGAGCGGCGGCTGTGCCTGAAGTCGGGGCAGTGCTCCTACCTGCAGCCGGAGGTTTTCGAACGGGACGAGGAGAACTGGCCCGTTGTCGCGGTCGAGCACCCCGAGGGGGAGCAGATCGAGTTGGCGCAGGACGCCATCGAGATGTGCCCGGCGCAGGCGATCAGCCTGGTCGAAAGCGACGAGGCCTAGCGGTGGCGCTCGTCCTGCCGGAAGCAGTCAAGCGCGACGTGAATCACGCCTTCGCCGAGGGCCACCCGATCGTAGTTGCCGGCGTGACGGTCGACGGCGAGCCGACGGTGAGCTACCGGGGGACGGCGCAGACGCTGGGCGACTCCGCGCTCGCGTTCTGGACGCGGGATGCGGCGGGAAGCACGCTCGTGTCGTCGCTGGAAGCGCATCCCATGGTGGTGTGCGTCTACACGAACATGCCGGAGCGGCGCTTCTACCAGTTCGGCGGCAAGGCACGGCTGAACGAAGACCCGGAGATCGACCGCACGGTCTACGACAACTCACACGAGCTGGAGCAGCAGCGCGACCCCGAGCGCAAGGGCAAGGCGATCGTGGTCGAGCTGGACTGGGTACAGGGGCGAGGGGTCGACGGGCCGTTCCGCCTGGAATCGAACGAGTAGCCAGGAGGGGCAGGCCATGCCGTATCCCCACGTCTTCAGCCCGATCACGATCAACGGGCTGGAGATCAAGAACCGGATCATCCGCTCGGCGCACGGCACGGGGCTGAGCGCCGGCGGCCTGCAGGTCCTCGTCGACTACCACGAGGCGCGGGCGAAGGGCGGCGTGGGGCTGACCATCCTCGAGGTGGCCTCCGTACACCCGACCTGCGCGGCCTCGCTGCTGGCCTTCCGGCCTGAGGTGGTGGCGGACTACGAGCAGCTGGCAGAGGCCTCGCACCGGCACGGGATGAAGCTGTTCCAGCAGCTCTGGCACGCAGGCAACAACGCGATGACGCTGACGGGCGGCCCTCCGTGGGCGCCCTCGCGGGTGATGGGAGCGCTCTCGACAGTCCTGCCGCTGCCGATGACGAAGGGGATGATCGACGAGGTCGTCGAGTCCTACGCGCGGGCGGCACGCCACTGCAAGCAGGGCGGGCTCGACGGGGTCGAGATCCATGGGGCCCACGGCTACCTGCTCACGCAGTTCATGTCGCCGGTGACGAACCAGCGCGAGGACGACTACGGAGGCTCGTTCGAGAACCGCATGCGCTTCCCGCGCGAGGTGATCGCGGCGATCCGCTCGGAGGTGGGGGACAACTACCCGCTTGGCATCCGCCTGACCGCCTCGGAGGGCGTGACGGACGGCATCGGGCCGCAGGAGAACCTCGAGATCGCGCTGGCCCTGGAAGAAGACGGCGTGCTCGATTTCTACGACGTGTCGGTGGGGAGCTACTACAGCTTCGACCAGTTCATCGGGGGGATGCACGAGCCGCACGGGTACGAGCTGGGGCGCAGCACGGTCGCGACGAAGGCGCTCTCGAAGCCGACGATCGTGACGGGACGGGTGATCACCATCCAGGAGGCGGAGGACATCATCGCCTCGGGCCAGGCGGACATGGTCTCGATGGTGCGGGCGACGCTCGCGGACCCGGACATCGTGCGGAAGGCGGAGGAGGGGCGGGAGGCGGACACGCGTCCCTGCATCGGCTGCAACCAGGGCTGCATCGGGGGGCGGACGGGGCCGCTCATGCGCTTCGGCTGCACGGTCAACGTGGGGGCGGGGCAGGAAGGGAAGTTCGGCGACGACCACATCGAGCCGGCGGAGGAAGCGAAGCGGGTGTTCGTGGTGGGTGGCGGGCCATCGGGGATGGAGGCGGCGCGGGTGGCGGCCCTGCGCGGCCACCAGGTAACGCTGTTCGAGGCGACGGACCGGCTGGGCGGCCAGATCCAGGTCGCCCGCCAGCTGCCCCACCGCGAGGAGATCGGCGGCATCGTCGACTGGCTCGAGGGGCAGCTTCGGAACCTGGAGGTCGACATCCGCCTGAACACGAACGTCGACGCCGGGCAGTGGGACCGCTGGCACCGCTCGTTCGAGTGGCTCGAAAACGAGCGCCCGGACACGGTGATCGTAGCGACGGGTTCGACGCCGCGGGTGGACGGCTTCCAGCAGCTCCGTCCGACCGAGCCGCCGTCGGGGCTGCACCTGCCGCACGTCTGGTCGTACTACGACGTGGCGGAGGGGAACGCGGAGCATGGGACGGCGGCGGTCGTGCTCGACGACGTGGGGCACTACCCGGCCATCGGGGTGGCCGAGAAGCTGCTCGATGCCGGCGTGAGCGTCACCTTCGTGACGCGGCACTACTCGCTGGGGTCGGCAGTGGCCGGGGCGCTGATGCAGGAGCCGGCGCTGCGACGGCTGACCGGCCACGCGAGCGGATTTCGCATCATCCCGCGGGCCCACCTGGCGGAGGTCACGGAGACGGACGTGCTGGTCCGCAACCTCGACGCCGACGTCGACGAGCGGGTGCCGGCGGACATGGTCGTGCTGATGTCGGGGAACGTCCCCAACACGGAGTTCGCCGAGCTGGTGGACGGCTACGAGGGCGACGTTCATGTGGTCGGGGACGCGCTGGCGCCGCGCTGGCTGGAGATGGCCATCCACTCAGGGCACTACGCCGCGCTCGAGGTGTAGGACTGGCGGCAAACGGGGGGCCTGCTAGGGTTGTCGGCGGCGTCGGAGCGCTGGGGCACCCTGCGCGACGACCCCAACGGGTCATGACCGGAGCGTGAGTTCGTGAACGGTTTCGGGCGGCTGATTGCCGGGCTCCTGGGTCTCGCCGTTGTCGGCGGCGCGATCGTGATGGCACTGCGGGCGCTGAGTGGCGGGGACCGCGAAGCGCGTCCGGCACGGCGGACCGCCCGACCGGCGCCCGTGCAGCGCACCACGGCCATCGTCAAGGCGGCGGAAGCGGCGGTCGTTCCGGAGACGGCCCGAGAGCCGGAGCGGGGCTCCTGGCTGTTCGACCGCTGGCCGCGATTTGCGTGCCGGCGCCCCTGGGTCGTGATCGCCGGGGCCGTCGTCTTCGTCGTCGTCTGCGGCGTGCTCTGGGGCACGATGCGGGGCGAATTCGGCACGGGCAGCTTCACGCTCCCGGGGACGGAGTCGCAGGATCTGAGCGACCTGCTCACCGAACGGTTCCCGGGGGCCGCGGGGGACACAACCGAGATCGTCATCCGCGCACCGGCGGGGGTGGCAAGTCCGGCAGTGCGGGCGGAGATCGAGGAGCTGATCGCGCAGGCGGCGGAGCTGCCTCAGGTACTGGCCGTGGCCTCCCCGTACGAGGAACCGGGACGCATCTCACCCGATGGGACGATCGCACGAATCACAGCGCAGTACGAAGTGGGCGCCAATGAAGTCGAAGAACACAGCATTGAGGAGCTCTTCAACTGGCGCGAACGGGTAACGCGCGAGGATCTGCAAGTAGAGCTGGGCGGCATCGTCGCAACGGCCGGCGAACGCGAACCTCCGGGAAGCTCGGAGCTCGTGGGGCTGGCGGCGGCGGCGGTCATCCTGCTCATCGCCTTCGGGACCGTGACGGCAGCGGGCCTGCCTATCTTCACCGCGCTGCTGGCGCTCATCCCGGCCTTCTTCCTGATCGGGGTTGGCGCCTCGTTCGTGAATTTCGCCAGCTTCACGCCGCAGTTCGCGGCGATGATCGGTATCGGAGTCGGGATCGACTACGCCCTCCTGGTCGTGACGCGTTTCCGCGAGGCGCTGACGACGGAGGAGACAGTCACCGAAGCGGTCGTGAAGTCAGCGGGGACGGCAGGGCACTCGGTGCTATTCGCGGGGTGCAGCGTGGTCATCGCGTTGATGGGGCTGTGGGCGATGGGGATCCCGCTGCTCTCGCTGACCGCGATGGGGCCCGCGCTGGCGGTCGCGCTGGCGGCGCTGGTCGCGTTGTTCGTGCTGCCGGCGATTCTCGGGCTGGTGGGGCACCGGGTGAACCGGCTGAAGGTCCCGGGGATACGCGTCGCCGCCGTCCAGAACCAGAGCGGCATGGGCTACTGGCTGGCCCGCACGATCCAGCGGGCGCCGTGGCTGTGGCTCATCGTGGCGACGGCCGGCCTGCTGGTCCTGGCGTATCCAGCGCTCGACGTGCGGCTAGGGGCGAGCGACGCGGGGAGCAACCCCACCTCGCTCAGCTCGCGGCGCTCCTACGACCTGCTGGCGGAGGGGTTCGGGCCGGGCTACAACGGCCGGATGATCATCGGCGCCGCCATCGAGAACGAGGAACAGGCGCGGGCCTTCGCAGCGCTCCCGGAGGCGGTGGCCGCGGAACCGAACGTCGTCAACGTGTCCCCGGCGGCGTTCAACCAGGACGGGACAGCAGCATTGATCGTGCTGGTCCCGTCGAGCGCGCCGCAGGCGGAGGAGACCGACACCCTTGTGCACCATCTCCGGGACACACTGCCGGACCTCATGGGGCACACAGACGCCGAGGTGCTGGTTGGGGGCACGACAGCGATCTTCATCGACATCGGGGAACGCGTGCGAGAGCGGATGCCGATATTCCTGGCGGCGGTGATCGGGGCGAGCTTCCTCCTGCTGATGGTGGTGTTCCGATCGCTGCTGGTGCCGATAAAGGCGGCGCTCATGAACGTGCTGGCGGCGGGGTCGGCCTTCGGCATCCTCGTCGCCATCTTCCAGTGGGGGTGGGGGGCGGACCTGATCGGACTCGAGGGCACGGGACCGATCGAGTCGTTCCTGCCAATGATGATGTTCGCGGTGCTGTTCGGGCTCTCGATGGATTACGAAGTGTTCCTCGTGAGCCGCGTCCGCGAGGAATATCTCGCGACGGGCGACAACGCCGAAGCGGTGGCGCGGGGCCTCGCCGCGACGAGCCGCGTCATCTCGGCGGCGGCCGCCATCATGGTGGCGGTGTTCCTCAGCTTCGCGCTGAGCGACTCGCGGGTGGTGAAGGAGTTCGGCATCGGGCTGGCGATCGCGATCTTCCTCGATGCGACGGTCATCCGGCTGATCCTGGTGCCCGCGGCCATGCAGCTCATGAGCGACGCGAACTGGTGGCTGCCGGGCTGGCTCAACCGCTCCCTCCCCAGCCTCGGCCTGAGCGACGCAAGCACCCGAGAAGCGCTTCCCGAGGCGGCGGCCGGCGGGGAGTAGCACCCGGCGCGGGCGAGGCTCCGTATACTCGCCGCATGAGCGAAACAGCAGCCCGCACCGTCCTCACCGTCGTCTCGGATTTCGTCTGACCGTGGTGCTACCTCGGCCTCGGTGAGGTCGACCGGCTGAAGCAGGAGTACGAAGGGGTCGAGGTGCAGTTCGCGCCGTACCTGCTGGACGCGACCGTTCCGCCCGAGGGCCGCCCCCAGCCACCCCCTTCCGGGCGACGGAGCGAGGCGCGCACCTACATGGAAGAGCGGGCGGAGTCGGCGGGCATCCACTTCGTGGAAGGGCGAACGCATCGATCGAGCTCGCTGCTGTCGCTGCAGGCAGCGGAATACGTGGCGGACCACGGCCTGCCGGCGGATGCGTTCCACCGCGCGGTCTTCGAGGCGTACTTCGAGGACCTGGAGGACATCGGGGACGTGGACACGCTCGTACGCATCGCGGAGAGCGCGGGGATTCCCGGGGAGGGGCTGCGGCCGGCGCTGGAGGACGGGGTCTACCGCGAGCGGGTGGAGGAAGCGGTGGAGGGGGCACGGCTCGCGGGGGTCCGTTCGGTGCCGACCTTCATCTTCGACGAGACCTACGCGATCGTGGGGGCGCAGGAGTACGAGACGTTCCAGGCGGTTATGAAGGAGCTCGGCCGCGAACCGCGGGCGGTAGGAGAGGGCTGATGAGCGACGAGACACCGCGCGTGCTGCAGACGGCGGGCGGGAGCGACCGGCCCGACTGGCCGGCAATCGAGAGCGCGGTTCGGCAGCTGGCCGTGAACTACGCGCTGGGCACGGACGCCATCGGCCGGGATGAGCCGGAGACGGGCCGCGCGCTCTACAACCAGACGTTCACCCCCGACGCCGACATTTCCATCGCGGGCAACGCGGACACGCAGCGGACGGGTCCGGAGGAGTGGGTCGAGTTCGTGGAGGGCACGTTCCGGGGACTGGGGCACATCGCGACGCAGCACCTGATCGGGAGCGTCAACATCGTCCCCGCCGAGGACGGCCAGAGTGCGGAGATGTCGACATACATGCACGCCACGCACCTGCAGCCGAACGGCGACGTCTATCTCGTGATGCTGACGTACATCGACCACGCGGTGCGGACGGAGGAGGGGTGGCGCATCGCAAAGCGCACCCTCTACCCGATGGCAAGCTGGGTGCAGGAGGCGCCCCAGGCATAGCAGGCTAGCGCGCATACCAATCGAGACTCCTTCCGGGTAGGCTCCGGCTGCCCCGTGGCGGGACGCGGGGGAAGGAGGGGATATGCCTTCGGAATTGTTCGAGAAGGGGCTGGCGATCCGGCGGGAGGTGCTCGGGGACGAGTACGTGGACCGCTCGCTGGCGCAGGCCGATGAGTTCACGATGCCGCTGCAGGAGCTGGTGACGGAACACGCATGGGGGGCGATCTGGGGTCGCGACGGGCTGTCGCGCAGGGATCGCAGCCTGCTGAACCTGGGGATGCTGACGGCGCTCAACCGCCCGCACGAACTGCGGCTGCACGTTCGCGGGGCGCTCAACAACGGGCTCTCGCGGGACGAGATTCGCGAGGTGCTGCTGCAGGCGGCGGTCTACTGCGGGGCGCCGGCGGCGCTCGACGGCTTCCGCGTCGCACGGGAGGTGTTCGCGGAGGTCGACGGCGATGCCTGAGTCAGAGGCGATCACCCGCGTCGGATTCGTGGGGCTGGGGAACATGGGGTGGCCGATGGCGCACCTCCTCGACCCGCACTACTCCCTCACGGTCCTGGATGCCCGCCCAGAAGTGGCGGAGGCGTTTGCAGCGGAGCACCGGGCCAGGGCGACGACCAGCCTCGAGGCGCTGGCGGAGGCGAGCGAGGCCGTTATCACCATGCTGCCGAACGGCGACATCGTGCGCGAGGTCGCCGTCGGCGGGGCAGACGGGGGCGACCTCGTTGCGGGGATGGCGTCCGGCAGCGTGCTCATCGACATGAGCAGCTCTGCACCCCTGGGAACGCGGCAGCTCGCGGAGGACCTTCGCGCCTCCGGGGTGGCGGTCGTAGACGCGCCCGTCTCGGGTGGGGTGGCGGGAGCGCGGGCCGGGTCGCTCGCGATCATGGTGGGGGGCGAGCCGGACGAGATCGCCCGCTGCCACCCGGTGTTCGACCACCTGGGCCGGGTCGTCTACGAAATGGGCGGGTCGGGGACGGGCCACGCCATGAAGGCGCTCAATAACTACTGTTCGGCCGCCGCGCTGTCGTCGGCGTGCGAGGCGCTGATCGTGGGGGACCGCATGGGGCTGGAGCCGGCGAAGATGGTCGACGTGCTCAATGCCTCGTCGGGCCGGAGCGCGGCAACGGAGGGGAAGATCGCGGAGGAGATCCTGAGCCGGGACTTCAGCGCGGGCTTCACCATTGCCTTGATGGCGAAGGACGTGGGCATCGCCGGGGGGTTGGCAGAAGGCCTGGAGCTGGAGGCGCCGATCCTGGCCCGCACCCGCGACCTCTGGAAGGACGCCGCCGAGCTGCTGGGAGCAACGGCCGGGGTCACGGAGATCGTGAAGCTCTGGGAGGAGTGGAACGGCGGCGCGCTGGGGTCGGGGTCTGCCTGACGCGCCGGACCGCTCTCAGGCGTCGCTGAGGTAGGCCTCGTCGAGCCAGCCGCGCACGGTCTCGTCGATCTGCTCGGGGCCGGCCACGTTGACCACGTGGTAGAAGCTCCTGCCCGTATCGATGACCTTGCGGGCGATGCGGGGGTCGTCGAGCTTGCGCGGCAGCATCATCGAGAGCGCCACCCAGCGCCGCATGGGCCGGAGCTGGACGAAGGTGCGCTTGCGCTTGAAGAAGATGCCGACCGCGAGCGGCTCGATGTGGATGTCGTCGTACGGCGCGAGGTGATCGCGCACGGCCTCGAAGACGGGGCGTTCGTGGGGCGGCCCGGTCGCGAAATACTCGTCGATGGTGAGGGCGGGGGCGCAGTCGTGCTGCTGGCGCGTTCGTCCAAACTCGCGGCCGCAATCGGGACAGCGCCAGCGCGACACGGGGGGTTGATTCGTCGCCATCTGGTCCCGGCTGGATCCCCCCACTACCGCTTCGTGATTGGCGCCCCAAGGATGGTGTCGGGCACCTCGCCGCCGCCGGCGCGGATGGCATCGGCGATGGCTTCCGCCTCGCCCTGGTTGTTGGCCGCGCGCTCGTTCACGGCGCGGGCGTGTGAACGCGCCGGCCGGTCGTACGCCCCCTGGAAGTGCGGCATGACGTAGCGAGCGAGCAGCTCGTAGTGGTTACGCATGCGGTCGGGCGGGGCGAACTCGTTCCCCATGAGGAGGAAGCCCCCGAAGCCGCCACCGCTCGATTCCCAGATGCGCTCGAGGCCGGCGGTCACTTCCTCGGGCGAACCGAAGATGGCGGCGCCGTTCTCGACGCACCACTCGGCGTAGTCCTCGGGGCGGCCGTCGTAGGAGGGCGCCGGACGGCCCAGGGTGCCGGAGAAGTACTCGAAATCGAACTCGTAGAGGCCATCGTTCATGTCGCGGCAGGCCTGCTCCCGGCTCTCGGCCACGTAGATGCGGGTCATGACACGGTAGTCGCGGCGGTCGAGTGTGTGGCCGTGCTCGGTAGCGGCGTCCGTAGCGGTGTCCCAGATGCTCTTGAGCCCCGGGCCGAGGGTCTTGAACGAGGCGCCAGAGAGGATGCCCACGCCGTGTTTTCCAGCGACGCGAGCGCCGCCGGGAGAGGAGGTGGCGGTGACGAAGATGGGGATGCCCTCCTCGCGGTAGGGCTGGAGCTGGCAGGCGGCGTTCTTGAGGGCGAACCAGCCGGGGCTCTCGTGGGTGACCTCCTCGCCGCCGAGGAGGCGGAGGATGACGCCGAGTCCCTCATCAAGGCGGGGACGGAGCTGGGTGGGGTGGAGTCCAAGCTGAGGGGTGTCGGGGGCGGTGGCGCCGGGGCCGACACCGAGCATGACGCGCCCGCGGGTGAGGTGGTCAAGGAGGAGGATGCGCTCGGCGATCATGTAGGGGTGGTGGTACCCCAGCGAGAGAACGCCGGTGCCGAGCTTGATCGACTGGGTTTCCTGGGCAACGTGGGCGATAAAGACCTCGGGGCTGGAGATGGGCTCCCAACCGCCGGAGTGGTGTTCGCCGATGAAGACCTCGTCGTAGCCAAGCTCATCGAGCCACTGGATGGTGCGGACATCGCGGCGGATGCTGAGGCTCATGCTGTCGCGCACGGGGTGGTAGGGGGCCATGAAGAGGCCAAACTTGAGTCGCCAGGGAAGCTTCATCTGTTTCTCCGTCGGCGGGCGATGATACGCGGGTAACGAGCTCGGCACGCTCGCCTAAACTTGGCGGCGTGACGCGCAGGGTCTTGATGTGCGAGCCGGCGCACTACCGCATCGACTACGAGATCAACCCGTGGATGCGCCGCGCCAACGCGGTGCAGACGGAGCGCGCGAACGGGCAGTGGCGAGGCCTGTACGAGACGCTCGCGGCCCTCGGCGTGGAAGTGGCTCTGGTGGAGCAGGGAGCGGACACACCGGACATGACGTTCACGGCGAACGCGGGGATCGTCGTGGGGGAGCGCTTCATCCCCGCGAATTTTCGCTTCCCGGAGCGGCAGCTGGAGGAAGCGCGCTTTATTCGCTGGTTCGAGGCGCACGGCTACCGCATCGAAACCGTCCACGAGCCGCACTACTGGGAGGGCGAAGGGGACGTGCTGCCGGGGGAAGGCGTCGTGTTCGCGGGGTACCGTTTCCGCACGGAATTCCGCGCGCTCGACCACGTGGACGAACTGCTCGGGAGGGCGACGGTGCGGCTGGAACTAACCGATCCGCGCTTCTACCACCTCGATACCTGCCTCGCCCCGCTGGGCGGGGGGCACGCGCTGTTCTATCCCGCTGCCTTCACGGAGGCGTCGCGGGCAGCGCTTGCGGAGCACTTCGCGACGCTGATCGCGGTGAGCGAGCGGGACGCCGCCCGCTTCGCCTGCAACGCCGTGCTCGCGGGCGAAACGGTCGTGCTGAACACGGGCTGCGCGGAGACGGTGGACGCCCTTCGAGAACACGGGTTCGCGGTAGTGGAGACGCCGATGGACGAGTTCATGAAGGCCGGCGGGAGCGCGAAGTGCCTGGTCCTGATGCTGGACGCGTTCACGGAGTTCGATGGGCAGGGACGACCTTGAGCGCTGTTTACACGATCGGCTTCACGCGGAAGACGGCGGAGGAATTCTTCACCCTCTTGCGAGACGCGGGGGTAACGACCCTGGTCGACATCCGCCTGCACAATCGCTCGCAACTCGCGGGGTTCGCCAAGCGGGACGACCTTGCCTGGTTCGCGCGCGAGCTGGCAGGTATCGAGTACGTTCATGTGCCGGAACTCGCGCCGTCGCAGGAGCTATTCGACGCGTTCAAGAAGCGAGGCGGGTCTTGGGAGGCGTTCGAGCGCGGCTTCCGGCAGCTCATGGACGAGCGGCAGGGCTACGGGTCGTTCGACCGCGAGTTGCTGGGGCGGAGTCCCTGCTTCCTCTGCAGCGAGGCGGCGCCTGAGCACTGCCACCGGAGGCTCGTAGCGGAGGGGCTGGCGGCAACGAAGCCGGGGCTGCAGGTGGTGCACCTGGAGTGACGCTTAGCCTTCTGCGCCGGGCTCCCGCTGGCCGGGTCGAACCTCCGCCGCGGCGAGGGCGACGGCGCACCCGGCGGCGTTGCCCCCGGTGAAGGCGATCATGTCGATGTCCGGGTGTTCGACGAGCGCCTGTCCGGCCTCGGGGGCGGCGGGGAGGGGGTCGGCGGTCACGATCCCAGCTTAGCGCCGGGCGGGATCGAGGCGGGCGAGGCGGGCGGCGAGCTGGTCGAGGCGTGGGGTGGGGACGCCGAGGGCGCGGGCGCGGCGGGCGGGCTCGGCGAAGATGGCCTCGACCTCGATGGCGCGGCCCTCGAGGAAGTCGATGAGGGTGCTGGGGCGGTAGGGGCCCATCACGTCGGTGAGGGCGAACATCCGCGCGATGACGGCCTCGCCGTCGATGCGCTCAGGACGGTTGCGGGCGGCGAGGGCGGCGTTGCCAGCGGCCACGACCTCCTCCATGAGGGCGCGGGCCTCCTCGCGATGGGCAGGGTCCGTCACGATGGCCTCGGTGGTGACCCCGCCGGCGGCGACGGTGAGGCCGTTGAAGGGGACGTTCCAGCAGAGCTTCTCCCAGCGGGCGCGGATGAGGGAGGGCGCGCTGGAGACCTCGACGGTGGCCCCATCCCAGAGGGCGAGGGCGCGGTCGAGCTCGGCGGGGTTGTCGTGCAGGTGGGCGATGGCGACCTGCCCGTATTCGTAGTGGTGGATGGTGCCGGGTTCGCCGCGGTTGATGCAGGTGAAGGCCAGTCCGCCGAAGATGTGCTCGGTACCGATTGAGGCGGCGAGCGTCTCCTCGATGCCGAGGCCGTTCACGATGGCGAGGACGCTCGTCCCGGGGCCGAGGCAGGGGCGGATGAGGGCGGGGGCGTCGTCGAAAGAGGTGGTCTTGAGGCCGCAGAGCACCCAGTCGACGGGGCCGATGGCGGAGGGGTCGCGGGCGATGGTGGGACGCTCGAGGACGAAGTCACCGTGGTGCGATTCGATGCGGAGGCCGCGCTCCGCGACCGCCTCGTAGTCGCGGCGGAGGAGGAAGCGCACGTCGTGACCGGCCTGCGCGAGCCGCGCGCCGTAGTAGGAGCCGACGGCGCCGGCGCCGATGACGGCTACCGTGGCCACGTCACGCAGGTTCGAGGGCGGCGAGTCCGCGCGGGACGCGGGGCGTTTCGACCTGCTGGACCTCGCGCAGGATGTGCTGGAAGCGCTCGCGCTGGGCAGGCGTCTCGACCGGCATCGCGAAGTTGACGCGGCTGGCGTACTCGCGGTGCTCGCGGACGAACTCGGGGAGGTTGTCGTAGGTGGAGGTCTGGGCGAACTCGCGCAGGACGTCCTCGGGGATGATGGCCTTCATCTCCTCCCACTTGCCCTGCAGGGACATCGAGTGGAGCTCCATGCCGAGGTCTTCCCAGCCGTGCACGCGCCAGACATCGTGGTAGCTGCGGGTGGAGCCATAGAAGGAGATGGGCTGGCGGAGGGCGTCGAGCTTCTGCTCGATCTCGGCCTCGTCCTCGCCGTAGACGGCGAAGCCGCCGCCGGTGACCTCGATGTCCTGCCAGGTGCGGCCGCCACGCTCGAGGCCCTTCGCGACGTTGGGAAGGAAGACCTCGCGCATATACCTGTCGGTGGTGAAGCCGTGGGGGAGGACGCCATCGGCGACCTCGCCGGCGACACGGGTCATCCCCTCGCCGACGGCCGCGAGCATGACCTTCGGGCGGGGGAAGCCGCTGGGGCCGGGGTGGAAGAGCGGGTTCATGAGGGTGAACTGGTAGGTCTCGCCGACGTAGTCGGGTTTCTCGCCGGAGTCGAACGAGTCCCAGATGGCGTGGAGGGTGCGGATGTAGTCGCGCATGCGAGGGGCGGGTGCGCTCCAGGGCATGCCGAAACGGCGCTGGATGTGGCCCTTCACCTGGCTGCCGAGGCTGAGGGAGAAGCGTCCGCCCGAGGCCTGCTGGAGATCCCAGGCGCCCATCGCCAGCACCATGGGGGCGCGGCCGAACGCGATCGCGAGGGTCCCGATCTCGATGCGCTCGGTCGCCATGACGGCGGCGGCGGCGAGAATCATGGGGTCGTGGGCCATCTCGCCGGTACCGGCGAAGTCGTAGCCGAGCTCTTCGCAGCGCTTTGCCTCGGGACCAACGCCCGCGAGCCAGCCCGCGGGGTAACTGCTTCCAACCTTCATCGCCAACTCCTTGCAGGGGAGCGATCCTACCGCGCGTGGCGGTCAGTAGGGCGGGCCGGTGAAGGCGGGCACGTAGAGGGGGCGCTCGCGCTCGGACTGGCGGGCCAGGTACTCGCGCACGGCGGCCATCGTGGCGGCGCGGGCGAGGTCGTCGAGTCCGTCGGCGTGGAGGGTGTGGATGAGCCGCTCGACGAGGGCGGAGAGGGCCTCGTTCTCCTCGGTGAGGGAGGCGACGGTGGGGTAGGCGGCGGGGTCGCGCCAGGCGCGGTCGAGGGCGGCACGCACATCGGGTGCGAGCGTCGCCCAGGCAGCGCCGTTCTGGCCGAGGCGATCGAGGCCGCCTGCGAGCACTGCACGCAGGTCGGCGTTGTCCTCGGCGAGCAACGGGCCTTCGACCTCGACGCGGGCGGCGAGATGCTGGAGGAGCCCGCGGATGCTGCGCAGGGAACTGGCCGCCCACGGTTCGGTGGCGTGGGGGGCGACGCGGTTATCGAGCGTCCAGGCGATGCCTTCGATGATTTCCCTTGCGCTCGGCCTCATGCCAGCCCCTGCTCCTCGCGGTGGTCGTCGGTGGGCCGGGAGCGAGCGTTGATCGCCTCGGTGGCCTCGTCGAGGGTCATTCCCAGAAGGGGCGCGAGGGAGTGCTCCATCATCTTCACCGAGCCCATCCCCATGAAGGGGAGCACGGGCCGCTGGTCGCGCCCCTCGCAGAACGCCCCCAGGGGCGAGTTGAGGCAGACCATCGCCTTGAAGGTCATGAACAGCTTGTAGAAGGCGAGCGTGCGGCGGGAGAGCTGGAAGCCGGCGGCCTGCTCGTAGTGGTGCAGTGTCTCCTCCTCGTCGTGGAGGCCGAGCATGCCCTGGGAGAAAGCCCAGTCCTGGGCGGGGTCGCCGAGGCCGGCGAGCTCCCAGTCGCTCATGGCGACGATGCGGCCGTCGCGGAAGATCTCCTCGTTCAGGCCGTTGTTCCCCTTGAACAGGCTGATCCGTGGGGAGGGGTCGGCAGGCATGATCGACTCGAGCCAGTAGATGATTTCCGTGACGCCGGGGAAGGGTTCGGAGCGACGCTCGAACCAGTGCTGTTTCCAAGTCTCGAAGTCGTGCGCGACCGCCACTGCGGGCGACTCGGGCACGGGCAGGAACTCGTCGAATCCGTAGGCCTTCCAGTCGAGGGTATGCACGAGCGCAAGCTTCTCCGCGTGCTCGAAGGCGGTCGCGCGACGCAGGGCGTCGCCCTCGGGACCGGGCTTGTAGAGGCCAGGGATGGCGGGGCTGCCCTCGACGAGCACGCGGACGAAGTGGGGGCGGCCCCCGGCGAAATCGATGCCTTCGTCGTACCAGAGGGGTTCGGCGACCGGGACCGGGGAGCCCCAGAGCCGCTGGAAGACCTGCCACTCGACCTTGAGGGGGACGGGCACGATGCCGCCGGCGGGCGGGTCGATGCGAACGGCGAGGTCGCGCTGCCGGCGGGCGGCGCCTTCGCCGACGACCGCGGACACCATCCAGGTTTCGCGGGACATACCGGGGAAGGTCTGCCGGAACGACTCGACCTCGACAGGCGCATCAAGGCGCTCGGCGAGGTAGGCGGCGACGGCGTCCCGGGTGACCACCGCTAGCCGAGCCCGTAGCGGGAGACGCGCCCCCAGTTGATCACGGGCAGGTGGCCGTAGCCGGGGTGGCCGTTCACGGTAAGGCGGACGGGCTGCTCGCGGTGCACGGGGCGGATGCGGCGACCGTCGGGCAGGCCGACCTCCTCGGGCTCGGAGACATCGTAGATGTCGTGCTCGACGAGGAGCTCCTCGCCGCGCCAGGCGCCCAGGCCGAGCTCGTCGTCGTAGCCGGAGTCGTAGCCGGTGCCCTTGTAGGCCCAGGGGCGTCCCATGGCCTCGGCGCGGATGTCGAACTGCTGGCCGTCCTCGGTGGTGACGAGGAGGCGGGCGGTGTCGAAGACGCGGTTGCCGGGGATGAACGAGATGTCGTGCTCGACACTGGCGACGGGGAGGTCGGGCTTGCCCGAGTCCTCGGGCCAGCCAATGTGACCGTCGAGGCTCAGCAGGTTGCCGTCGGCGTCCTCGGCCATCTGGAACTGCCCGCCCATGTCGTCGGTGGTGAAGGCGAGCCAGATGAAGAGCGAGCCATCGCTGGTGGGACGGCGGCCGTTGGGAGGCTCGAAGCCTCCCACGCCAGGACGCACGCCCCAGGAATGGTCGCGGAACCCGAACCAGTCGCGGACCTCGGTGCGGTCGCCGTTGAGGACCACCTCGCCATTGACGCGCAGGAGCTGGTCGAACCGGGCATAGTCCTGGACGGGGCGGCCATTGACGCGGGCGAAGTGATGACCCTCCTCCGTGGGGGGCAGGGCGGCCTCGCACACGAGGTCGAACGAGTGGCTGTAGTCGCCTGGTTCGAGCAGCAGCCGCATCTTCTTCCAGGGCTCGATGATGTCGATGCTGAGGGGGCCGCAGTGCATCTCGCCGATGTGGGGGCGGAGGGCGCGGGAGAGGCGCAGGTTGTACTGCCTGTCGCCCTGGTGAACGCAAGCGAAGCCCTCCTGGACGTTCATGTTCTTGTAGGCGGCGAGCCCCAGGACGACCTGCAGTTCGCCGTCGTGGTGGACGCCGTAGACGGTGCGGTCGAAGAAGCGGTGGTCGCTGGTGAGGGCGTGGTCGAAGGTTGTCGGGCCCTGGTGGGCGAGGGTTTCGTCGAGCCTGGTCAGCATGGGGACTCCATGTAGGACGCGCGCTCCGTGCGCGGGGCGCAGGATACAGAAGGAGGGAGGGAGCGTTCACACGGCGTCCCCGCGCGGTGGCGGGGAGCGCCAGGGGAGGTTCCCACCCTCCAGGTATCTGAACGCCCACTCCCCACTGGCCATATTCCCACTCCCGCATTGGTGCATTTTCCATTGACGGGCCTTCGCGGCTGGTTCGAGGATGCCAACGCAGGACTCACACAGATACGAAGAAGGGAC
>LXNI01000782.1_pt1 | contig 33987 bp, 28 predicted proteins | sample 809091 | NCBI WGS metagenome assembly LXNI01 (sample SAMN04870527, study PRJNA318959) | sponge metagenome | biome: 01000161; feature: marine sponge reef; material: water | host: Sarcotragus foetidus | place: Greece: Milos, Mediterranean Sea | collected 2013-05-29 | depth 5-7 m | reverse complement strand
GAACGATACGCCGAAGCCCTTGAACACCGTCTCAGCGCTTCTGAGTGACTCCTGGAAAAGCGGTGAATAAATCCATGGAAAAACACCCTCCTTCAGGCTCATCTCTGGATTGGAAAACACTGAGAGCGTTCCTAAGTGGTTCGCCAAGCACCGGAATGACCGATCTGTTACGTCCGTAACCTCTCGACTAGATCGTCTGGCATTTGGTCACACCGATGATGTCATACCGATAGTCAACGGAACCTTTGATCGCTGTCACGACGGGCCCGGTTATTGGATATATTTTCACCGGTGACACGATCATCGTTTTGCTCTGTGGAGACGACAAAAGTTCGCGGGCCTGTGACCTCAAGACAGTACTAAAGCTGACCGATGATATCGAGAAAATCGCTCGGACTGAAAAGCTGACCGACTTTGACCCGGCTGAACACCTGAACTCCGACCAAGCCATCGCCGACTTCATAACAGCTGCATTCGAGACAGAGGATCCAGCCTATGTTGCCCATGCTCTGGGCATTGTCGCCCGAGCCGAGGGTATGATGGAAATCGCCAACCGGGCTGGCCTACCACACGACCACCTCTACCGATCATTCAGCGCCCAGGGTAATCCGACACTGCGTACGACACTGGCTTTGATGAAAGCTTTCGGGATCAAGTTGTCTGCAAAGCAAACCGCGGCATATTTCCGTAGAAAAAAATGAAATAAGACAACACACAGATTCACCTGGTGAGCCTGGCAGACCGTCTTCCGTATCGCCAGTTCGGATAAGGGCACCTCCTGTTCATGCCCGTAGAACCGAACAGTTTATATGTCATCCAACCGGACAGATCATTTGCTCTCTACACCACTACACTTCACAGTCGGCATGCCTGTTTCACCCGTGCTATGATGTTACCGCTTTACCAATGAACCACACTATGAACCGTCGTCAGCTTCCGATCGGCATTCAGGACTTCCGGACGATCCGGGAACAGGACTGTTACTACATTGACAAGACCCCCCTGATCCGTCGACTGGTCAGCGAGGGACGGTACTATTTCCTGTCCCGTCCGCGCCGATTCGGCAAGAGTCTTTTGCTGGATACGCTGAAATCGTTGTTCGAGGGACACGAAACCCTATTCCGGGGTCTAGACATTTACGAACACTGGGACTGGTCGGATCACTATCCGGTGGTCCGCCTGAGCTTCGATGGAAAATACAATGAACCGGGGGATGTGGAGCGCAGCATCCTTAACCAATTGGTTTGGATTGAGGAAGAAGCACAGCTTGATCCGTCACCCTTGATTCAGACCGGACCTGAGCGACTACAAGACATCCTGCGCCGTTTGCATCGTGCCACTGGCCGTCAGGTGGTGGTGCTGGTGGATGAATATGACAAACCGATACTGGATGTATTGGAAGACCCGGGACTGGCCAAGGTGAATCGGGATTATCTGCGAGGGTTCTATGGAATTATCAAGGGCAGCGCCGAGCATGTCCGGTTTGTTCTGATCACCGGTGTAAGCATGTTCTCGAAAGTAAGCCTGTTTTCGGGGCTTAACAATCTCAAGGACATCAGCCTGGATCCGCGGTACGCCACAATCTGCGGCTATACGGACAGAGATCTGAATCAGGTGTTCGACCCAGAACTCCCTGGACTGGACCGGGATGCTATCCAACGATGGTACAACGGTTATCACTGGCGGGGTGGAGAGAAGGTCTACAACCCCTTTGATATCCTGCTGCTGTTTGATAGCAGACAGTTCCGACCCTACTGGTTCGAGACCGGTTCACCGACATTTCTGTATCGGATACTGGTCGAAAAGAGAATCAATCCGATGACTCTGGAGAATTGTGTCACGGAGGCAGGCCTGGTTTCAAAGTTTGATGTGGAGGACATCGGAGTGGAAGCACTGCTGTTTCAGACAGGTTATCTGACCATTGTGGATGAAGTATGGAATGAGGTGGAGATGCTCTACACACTGGACTATCCCAATTTTGAGGTATGCCGGAGCCTGAACCATGGGCTGCTGGAATACGTGACCCGACGGGGACGGGAAGCGACGAATCAGGGCAAAGAACTGGCGAATCTTCTTTCGGCAAACGACTTTGTGGGTTTTGGCGAGCAGTTACAAGCATATCTATCAGGGATTCCACACCAATGGTACGACCGCAGCGAGGTGGAGCACTACGAAGCTCATTATGCGAGCATGCTGTACTTGGGTTTTCGGTCCATTGGCTTGGATCTTCGAGTGGAGGATGCAACAAGCCACGGACGATCGGACATGGTTGTGTTTCATGGAGGTCAGGTGTTTGTGCTGGAGTTCAAGATGGCGAACAGGTCAGATGAACACAATACTGACACAGTGATGGACCGGGCGATGACCCAGTTACGGAACCGGGGCTATGGAGAGAAATACCGGGACCGGGGTGAGCCAATTCACTTGGTGGGGATGGTGTTCGGACGGAAGGAGCGCAACCTGTTAGGGATTCGAGCCGAGCCAACCTGACTTCGATCCCGATCCGGTGGTGACCGGCCAAGATTCAGACAATTTCCGACATCGGGGGGATGGCAATAGTCCACCCCAATCGACCGAACATCGCGCTCCGGTCACCTTGCTCGTATCCGATTATCTGAAACAATCTCATCCTATCAACCGGCACAGACCCAGAAGACCGAGGAACACTGTCACCATACCGATGCTAAGGCAAGTTGAAATGATCCACCCCAAGTGCCTGCGTTGCCGCATCGTGGGCCTGTTTCAATAACGCACCGTCTTTTGCACTCAATGTCTGGTCGGCCATCAGTTGCTCTACCCACTGCTCATATTGCTGTCCGACTTCGGGAGTAAATTCTTGTCTTTTCAGGCGTCGTCGGATGGATTGACTTTGTTGCAGGAGATCAAAAGCCTGTTCAATGCGCACAGACATTTCGTTCGGGTCGGAGGAAATGAAAACATGCTCGGCCAAACTGTCTCTCACCGGACCATTTTTTTGCAAAAGCCGTGCAACCGACCTCGACAGCGTATCTTTCGGTAACATCAAATAACGGCCCGTGGGAAAGATGGGCACTCTTAGCAGCATTCCGAGCCAGGGAACCGGGTAATTGCTCAAGATCCCTGCCAGACCCTGTTGCGCTTGATATAAGGCATACTGGCACGCCCAATCGACCAACGGAGTTTCTTCTGCTGTTTCGCCCCGATCATGGAACCGCTTGAGTGCTGCTGACGCCAGAAAAAGATAACCCAACGCATCACCAAACCGGCTCGCCAGTCTCTGATTCGAGGTTGTGTGTCCACCCAGCACACAGAGCGTTACATCGGCAAGGAATGCAAAAGCAGCACTCAACTGGTCGATCGTACGGCTGTATTTCAGAATCACGCCCTGTCCGGTCCCTTTGGCCAGACGGCCCCGGCTCAGACCAAATATGAATGAACGCATCTTGTTGCCACTGAGGTGCTCAACATGTTCCGCGATCACTTGATCAAATAACGTCAGGCCTGCTGATGTCTCTTCCGTTGTAATGGCATGAATCTCTTTGAGCAAGCAGGGATGACAACGCAACAGACTGTGCACAAAAATCAGTCTGCTTCGGATAAACAGATTGCCGCCATGTGCTGTGACAGCGACCGGCAGTTGCTGATAGAGACGTGCCAGTCCATTTCCCGGGCCCATGCAAATCGCGGTATCACCGTGCAAATCCATCGCATCGTTGACCACCACGCGCGCCAATTCCGTGCATTGCAGCTTGACCATCGCGGCCATCGCAGCCGGTTCCCCCCCTGAAGTCAACACACTGGACATCAATCCCTGGGCGCTGTCGATCAGATAGGTTAATCCCCCGATCCGTGCAAGCACCGCCTGCGCATCCTCCCATTTCCCACCCTCAATCGCAGACTGCTGCTTGATGCTCACATACTCTCCGCTGCGCCGGGCCGCTATCTTGGCGGTGCCCACACTGATCGGCGAAAACGACAGGCCCTGGGCGGCGATAAGAGACTTCATCAGCATTGGCCGACCCTGTCCCACCTTTTCTCGCCCGCCAATCACCGATTCCAAGGGAACGAATACATCCCGCCCACTCGTGGGGCCCGTCTGAAAGGCCGTATTCAGGGGCAGATGGCGAGCACCGATACGGATTCCCGCCACGTCGGTGGAGAGCATGGCGCAGGTCATGCCCAGCCGTCTTTGTTGTCCGAGCAAGTGTTCCGGATCATAGGCCTCAAAAGACAGACCCAGCAGCGTCGAGACCGGGGCCAGCGCAATATATTGCTTTTCCCAGTTCACCCTGAAACCGAGCACTTCTTTGCCATCTCGGACGGTTTTGCATACCATCCCGACGCAGGGCGACGCCTCAGCCTCTCCACTTGTCCATGGCGCCTCCAGAATACCGCTCGCAATCTCGGTACCATTCGCCAGACGGGGAAGATAATACGCCTTTTGGTCATCGGTTCCGGCATGATGTAGCCACTGGGATAACCCCGACACATTCGGCACCATCACCGTGACCGCCAACGTACTACTCCGGGTTGCCATTTTTTGCAGAATACAGGCAACGGCATGCGGCGAAAACTCAAGCCCGCCATAGGCCTTTGCGGTGCTCAAGCCAAAAAACCTGTGCTCCTTGAGAAAATCCCAGATCGATGGAGGTAAATCATTCAGCTGGTACGTGATTTCCCAGTCATCGACCATGGCACAAAGTGTCTCAAGCGGCCCTTCCATGAATATCCGCTCTTCGTCCGACAATGAGGGTTCGGGCACTTCAAACAACGTGTTCCAATCGGGTTCACCTGCGACCAGGTGAGCCTCCCATCCCTTGGTTCCGGCTTGAATTTGTTGCTGCTCATCGAGAGAAAGCGGTCTTGTGCGTTTTTTCGCCCAGTGAAACACGGGGGTTGTGAGAACCCGTCGGCGCAAATCCTCCGAGAAGTACAACAGCAGGAGTAACCCGCCAAAGACAATTAAAACCAGCGTGGTCAGGAAGGTTGAGGTCAATCCGGTCACCGCCGTCACACCTAACACGGCCACGGTGAGCATCAACCAGTTTTTGAGTTGCAGGTCAAATCGCCAATAGACGATGGTCAGTCCTACGAGAACAACAAGCAGCAAGATCATGATTCAGTGCCAAAGGGTGGCGTATCGACCGACATTATCCCATACCTGATGCCAATCCCGGTGTCCATATCGGCGCCATGGCGTTCCATGTCGAATTGCCGGCCTACCCCCCTATCACGTCCAACCGGTCAGGGAGCACAAGGCGTCACCGCATGGGTTGCCGGTTATATTTGCAATAGTTGTGAAGCGATCACCCGATATCCCTTGCGATGCAACAAAAGCTGCCACCGGCGCCCACCGAACTGGTGCCACAGGAAGGCTGAACGGACACCCGCAAAGAGGGCTGTTCTGACTCGATTGACCGTCTGGAAATCCTGTAGCTTTTCCTGATTACCCCGTACCATGATACGTGGCGTCAAGTGACTGATACTATCGGTATACAACAATCCCAGTTTTTCATACAGCGCATCATCCTCGTCCTGATTTCCGTAGTGCTTCAGCGACGATGTCTGGATCTCAACCAACCCTGTTTTGATCTTTTCATTGACATCGCGCGAATGGGTCAGCTTGATGCTGAGTTGATGCATTTCGAGTGCATAGCGAAAGAGGTCCCGTGCCATGTGATCCGGCTTGTTTGCAAACAGACGAATGATCGTGCGAAGGCCGAGATTGATGCCACGAAGCGAACCGAACACCTCTTCGGTTGTTGTGGCATCCAACCGCAATAGACTATAGGCGGAATCATGCAGTGCATCGACCTCATACCGGTTTGAATGAGCCAGTTGATAGACCAGCATGGAAGACTGCAAGGTGCCTGCCAAAGCCAACACCAAATTGTAGTCTGGTTTGATATAAGTCATCCTAGCGTTCGTGTTGACCTTTGATAATAGCTGAAAAAAAGGCGACTTCCCGTGTCAAGGCGTCAATTCTGTTTTCAGACGCCCTGAAACCGTGCCCCTCGCCAGGGTATTCAATATATTCATGTTTCAATCCTTTTTCCTGTAACACCGTCACGACCTCGCGGGAGACCTCAGGCGGCACAACCTTGTCATCAAGTCCCTGAAACAAAATCAATGGACTGTTGACTCGGTCCATTTCAAAGACCGGAGAGCGGGCGGTAAATCGGCTCTCCGGATGGGTTGCGGTCGTCGGGTCGTAAGACTCTCCAATCAGTTGGTCAATGTATTTTCCTTCAAACTTGTGTGTGATTTCCGCCAGCGTGACCAGGTTCCCGATACCGTAATAGCAGGCCCCTCCGGAAAACAGATCCGCACAACGGGTCAACACACAAAGGACCGCATACCCACCGGCACTGCTCCCACGGATAAATATCTGCCGCTGGTCAACCCACCCCTTTTGGATGACATACGCGACACCATCAGCGATATCCGAGACATCGATCTCTCCCCAGCGCCCGAGCAACTGCTGTCGATATCGTCTGCCATAACCGGTACTTCCCCGATAATTGATATCCAGCAGCGCATACCCAAGGGAGAGGAAATACTGCCTGACCACCGTGTATTCCGGTGTTGTTCGGGTACTTGGCCCCCCATGAACCAATACCATTAACGGCGGCTTGTCTCCGACCGGTGCATCATAGGCCGGATTGGAAGGAGAGTAAAAATAAGCGTACGCACGTTCACCATCGCGCGTCGGATAATGGATCGGTTTCGGTCGATTCGCCGATGCTGCTCTACCTGACGTGTCAGTTTGCTTCAGACAGGTGGCTTCTCCTGAAAGGGGGTCTAGTGCCAGCACCTCGGGATCACGATCCACATAGCCGGCAACAAACAGGATCCGCTGTTCTGAAAAGTTCAGCTGGCGGCAGACCGCAAATCCCTGCTGCAAGACGGTCACTGCTTTGCTCTGCAAATCGACGGCAACGATTTGGTCACCCTCCTCGGTCGTTTCGACCGCGATGACCCGCTGGTGGCCGACCCACTGCCACCGATGTTGTCCAAACTGCCAATGGGGTTCTCCAAACTCGGCATCCCGGTCGGTGAGTTGGATTGTACGGCCTGCCTGATGATGAAACAGATTCCAGAAATTGCACTGCGGGCTGTCGCTGACAAACAACAGACTCCGGTCAGGCAAGAAATCGATTTGACAGACGGTCTGATCCGGCTGGTCGACCAGCGCCTCTGTATTCCGTACGGTGAATTGTCCATTTTCGGCACCCAGCACCCCGCGGCACAAACGACTCTGATCCCACGGCATATGGGGATTGTCCCATTCTATCCAGGCCAGTTGTGTCCCGTCATGACTCAACGAGGGTGCGCTGTAAAAATCCTTGCCCGCGACAATGACCTGAGGGGCAGCAGGTTTCGGACAGCGCGCATTCACCGGGATGGCGACGAGACCATTTTCATTCATGCCGCCGGGTCGCGCCCATTCACACACCGCGATGATGAAATCATTGTCTGGTGAAGCCACGAGATCAGCATAACCGACGACCGACGATTCCTTTCCATGGATCGTCAAGCGAATCGGCTGTGCCTCACCGGTCAATGGCTGAATGTACAAATGACCGTCCCCCAAATGATTGAAAACAAGGGCATCATCAACCAGGCAAAAACACCTGCCGCCATATTCATGAACCTGCGTTCGGATATTGAAAGGCGCGGCCAATACGTTGCATGGTTTCCCTTGCCGTTGTGACATCAGGGTAACCCGCCCTTTCGACTTGGGCAGGGCCTCAAGCCAGTACAACTGTCCATTTTTCTCAAATGGATACATTGGCATGGCTGGCCGGGAGAACAGGGTCACGATGTCAAATGGACTGTTCCACAGTCCGTAAGGTGCGATGTGTTTCTTGTGGTCCGGGAGGGTCATATCGATCAAAATGAAACCAAGCGAGAGGCATGCAACTCAAGTTTACTGTTCCCCGCCATCAATTTGTTCTCTTTGAAAAATCCCTGTCTTGCTTCCAGGGCATACTGGAACGGCTGCTTGGGCCCATAGAGTGGGTGCTCATCTCCCTGATAGGTATCCATCGTCATCCACTGGATCAATAGGCCCTGGCGGTCGAAAAATCCGATATCGAGCGGAACCTTGACATTGTGCATGTGAAATTGGGCAACAACCGGACGATCATAGGCAAATAAAATTGATGTCTTGTCCACCGTTTTACTGCACACATACTGATAGCCGATCGCGCGCTCCTGATCTTCGTCTGCAACATAAGTGTTCACCGAAATAGTCTCACCCAACCCATTGATCAGAAAGGCAGACTGTTGATGCATCGTCTCCATGGCACTGTTGAATTCATGACAATCTGCCGACCCGACCTGACGATACAAAAGCAGACCGACAACCAGCACCATCAGAGCAATCAACCCATAGACAAGCCCGTGCCGCTGGACGGCTTTCAATGAAAATGACATCAAAACAGACAAGCAAATGGAAAAATAAAGCAATCGGGATGCATTGTTGACTTTACCGCTTTTTCATTCCATTGGCTATCGCTTCGATTCACTACACCCGCGTCCATGGCGATCCGGTTTGGATTGATTGTCAGTTGAATGGCCCATGCGCCCACATCCCCTATTGTCCCAACGAGCACCCATGCCGCCATCGGAACTTCTCTTCCTGATCGACCCATCTTGCCTTTCAAATGTCTGTTGCCAAGCATTGTCAGATGCAGCCGATGGATTATCTGACCGGCTCCTGCTCTCGGTTGAAGTTTTGTGCCCATCATCCAAAATCGACTGGATCGCGCTTTACTTTCCTTCCCAGCCCGGTAACACGTCATACCACACGCATGGGAGAGCATTTGTTTTTGCCTTTGCCCAAACAATCCTGCGTCACACACTGCATGGATTCTGGGAAACTGAAGATATCCACCGGACCGAAACCGGCGACAAGAATCGGGGATCAGGATCAATTAAAAAAACGGGTAAAATGGCTCACTTGCTCACGCGCCGTTCTATAGCTATTGACAACCGCCTCCTTGTCTTCATAGCCCAGCGCAATACCACAGATCACTTTATGTGTCTGTGGGTAACCCAACGCCTGTTTAATGATGGACGGGAATTCACCGAGCGAGGCCTGCGGACAGGTCGCAAGACCTTCTTCCATTGAAGCCAGCATGACCGATTGGATAAAAATGCCACAATCGAGATACGACCCGGTTTCCAGCGCACCGTCCATCAGGATCATCAGCACAACCGGGGCATCAAAAGCGCGATAGTTGGCAGCCCACTGGTCAATCCGGCGTTCCTTGTCTTCCCGGGCAATGTCAAGGGCAGAATACATTGCCAGTCCACAGGCTTTGCGTCGCCCCTTGTAAGGCTCTACCCAATGACTCGGATAATATTGATATTCCATTTTTCTTGTTGTGCCACCATAAAACGCCGCTTCCAGTTTCCGGCATAATGTCTGTTTTGTCTGGCCACTGACCACCGAGACTTCCCAAGGTTGTGCATTGGTTCCGGATGCCGCAAATCGCGCTGCGTCCAGGATTCGGAAAATTTTCTCCCGTTCAACCGGTTGAGAAAGAAATGCCCGTGTCGATTTTCGTTTTTTGAGTGCTTCTGAAACGTTCATTTTTCAGGGGATACATGTCACAACAGACCCGATGTCTATTGGCATTGACCGTATCATACCTCAAGCCAAGCTCTGTTCCTTGAACCAGTCATAAACGGGTTTCATCTCTTCGTGCTTTCGCTTGAGTTCCGATTCGAAGCCCCTCCCCAAACGGACCTTGCATCGTATGGTCAGATGTGGAGTCACCTCCATCCAACGCTTTGGACTCCCCTGCTTGGACTGTTTCACTAAAGAGACTCTTTTGATGACAGAACAACCCATCATCGTAAAGACTGAAAAACCGTCTGCTCCAAACAACCTTTGGGGATCAATTCCGTCAAAGGAGACATCATGTCGCGGCAACATCCCAGCGGTTTCATAGCAAATCCTCATTTACATGTTTCGCCGGTAACGACCGCCGACCTCATACAGGGCATCAGAAATTTGCCCTAAAGAACAATATCGCACCGCCTCCATCAACTCGGTAAAAATATTTTCATTGCGAATGGCGGCTGTCTTCACTCTCGACAACGCCGTTTCACTTTGCACTTGATGCCTTTGCTGGAAATCTCTCAATCGCGCAATCTGGCTGCGCTTTTCCTGCGCAGTGGAACGGCTCAGTCCAATCGAGGTTGTCCCCTCCTTGGCGTTCGGATCAAGAAACCGGTTGACACCGATAATCGGCAGGCTTCCATCATGCTTGCGATGTTCGTACAGCATCGATTCGTCCTGTATCTTGCCCCGCTGGTAACCGGTTTCCATGGCACCGAGGACTCCACCGCGTTCTGATATCCGTTCAAACTCGCACAGGACCGCTTCTTCCAGCAGTTCCGTCAGTTCATTGATGATAAAACTACCCTGCGTTGAATTTTCGTTCATTGCCAGGCCCCATTCGTTGTTGATGATCAACTGAATCGCCAGCGCCCGTCGCACGGACTCCTCGGTAGGGGTCGTAATGGCCTCGTCATATGCGTTCGTATGCAGGCTGTTGCAATTGTCATAAATCGCAATCAGCGCCTGCAGTGTGGTCCTGATATCATTGAAATCAAGCTCCTGTGCGTGCAGTGAACGACCGGAGGTCTGGATATGGTATTTCAATTTCTGGGAACGTTCATTGGCATGATAACGTTCACGCATCGCGATACTCCAGATGCGGCGGGCCACCCGTCCCATGACCGTATATTCCGGACACATCCCATTGCTGAAGAAAAAAGACAAATTGGCGGCAAAATCGTCAATCTCCATGCCTCGGGCCAGGTAGCTTTCCACATAGGTAAACCCATTGGCCAGGGTAAATGCCAGTTGACTGACCGGATTGGCCCCGGCTTCTGCGATATGGTATCCGGAAATGGAGACCGAATAGAAATGACGCACCTGATGAGCAACAAAATACGCCTGGATATCTCCCATCAGTTTCAACGCAAACTCGGTCGAAAAGATACAGGTGTTTTGCCCTTGATCCTCTTTCAGGATATCCGCCTGGACCGTGCCGCGAACACGGGCCAGCGCCTCGGCACGCAGGGTGTTTGATTCGGCGTCGCTCGGCTCCCGACCCTGCTGCTGTTTGAACCGGTCGAGCTGTTGATCAATGGCCGTATTGAGAAACATCGCCAGGATCATCGGCGCGGGACCGTTAATCGTCATCGAGACCGAAGTCTGGGGATGACAAAGATCGAAGCCGTCATACAGTGCCTTGAGATCATCCAGCGTGGCAATGGAGACACCCGAGTTGCCAACCTTTCCATAGATATCAGGGCGTTCATCGGGATCACAACCATACAGCGTCACTGAATCAAAAGCGGTCGAAAGCCGTTTCGCTTCGGAATGCTCGGATAATTTTTTGAATCGCAGATTGGTCTTGAATGCATCCCCCTCGCCGGCAAACATGCGCGTGGGGTCTTCATTACCACGTTTGAACGGGAAAACACCGGCCGTGAACGGGAAATAACCCGGTAAATTCTCCAGCATCAACCACTGCAAACACGCCCCATCATCCTGAAAATCCGGCAACGCGACTTTCGAGACCGCGGTTCCCGACAGTGTTTCTCGTTTCAACCCGGTTCGACTCTCCCGATCACCGCTCACCGTCACCAACGCGTCACCCCGATATTTCTCACGCACTGTTTCCCAGTCACGCAATGCCCGCATCCACTCGGGTGCAAGCCGGGCCTGCCGTCGGACAATCAGTGCATCGAGTTCCTCGCTGGTCTTGCGGTCCGTCTGCTGCAACATCCGTTTGGAGGCCGACAACTGCTGGATTTCTCTTGCCAGCTGAGACTGCTCACCGACTTTTCTCTTATAGGCGCGGATGGTTTCGGCAATATCCTGCAGATAGCGGATACGGTTACCCGGAATGATTTCCTGCTGGTTGGTGGAAAACCGGGCCTCAACGTGAGGCAGACGGTTCTCCCGAGTCAACATCGCCTTGTTTTGAAATGCGGCCAGTATCGCCTGATACAAAGCCGTCATACCATCGTCATTGAATCGTGATGCAATGGTGCCAAACACCGGCAGACTGGCCGGACTTTGCGAAAAGGCCGCCCGGTTCCGCTGCACCTGCTTGCAGACATCCCGATAGGCATCGGTGGCACCCTTCCGGTCAAATTTATTGATCGCGACCACATCGGCAAAATCCAGCATATCGATTTTCTCCAACTGACTCTGTGCGCCAAATTCAGGCGTCATGACATACAACGCACAATCCGCCAACGTGGCAATCCCGGCGTTCCCCTGCCCGATTCCCGGTGTCTCCACAATGATCAGATCAAATCCAGCCAGCTTACATGCCCCAATCATGTCGGGGATATATCTCGGCAATTCCGTACGTGCATTGCGTGTCGCCACCGACCGCATGTAAACATGCGGTCGATTGATTGCGTTCATTCGAATACGATCTCCCAACAAGGCCCCCCCGGTTTTCCGACGGGTGGGATCCACCGCAATAATTCCAATCTTCAGATCATCCCCCAAACCCAGTTTGAAACGCAGTATCAATTCATCGGTCAATGAGGATTTGCCGGCCCCGCCGGTACCCGTAATCCCCAAGACCGGAACCGGATGGGACAGTGCATCGCAAGCCGACCGAAGTCGACAAAGATCAGGGTTCTCACAGGCATTGTTCTCGATCATCGTCAACACCCGTGCAAGTACCTGCCAGTCACTCAGTTGCGTCTGATCGATCGGACCGGGAGCGTCTTCATCCGACGCATGCCGACAGAGTGAAATCATGTTATCAATCATGCCGTTCAAACCCATCTCCTGGCCGTCTTCCGGTGAATAGATCCGGGTCACTCCATACGATTCGAGTCGAGCGATTTCCTGGGGGATAATGACCCCTCCCCCGCCCGCAAAAACCCGGATTTTCTCTCCTCCCCTGTCCCTGAGCATGTCAATCATATACTTGAGGAATTCAACATGCCCTCCTTGATAGGAACTGACCGCAATTCCTTGCACGTCTTCTTGAAGCGCCGCTGTCACAATTTCAGCAACTGATCGATTGTGCCCAAGGTGAATAACCTCGACACCCGACGCCTGCAATATCCGCCGCATGATATTGATCGCCGCGTCGTGCCCGTCAAACAGACTGGCGGCCGTCACAAAGCGAATGGGTACCGTCATTTTGTCCGTTGATTGTGGGGAAGGAGACACAATATTTCTCGCTTAATCGCATTAATTCTGTTAGGGTGACAACTTACATCACGTTTACGTAAACGTCAACTTGGAGCCCCCTTTTCAGCCAGTTAGCTTCATGAAAACAAGTGGAACCTATACCATCTCAGATCTGGCAAAACACTTCGACATTACGCCAAGAACCATTCGTTTTTATGAAGACCAGGGACTCCTCGCGCCCCAAAGACAGGGGATCAAAAGAATCTATAAAGATCGCGACCTAGTCCGTCTCAAGCTGATTCTCAGGGGGAAACGGATCGGTTTTTCTCTTGCGGAAATCAAACGGACCCTGGAGTTGTATGACACCGAACCGAATGAGCGGGCACAGCTCATGTTTGTGCTTCACACCATTGAATCCCATCGACAGGCACTGCTTCAAAGACAACAGGATATCGCAAGCACACTGGAAGAAATGAAAAGTGTCGTCACGCGCGTCAAAAGAAAACTTAAAACACTGGATTGATGTGCCACGTTGCGTTAAACAAACATCCTCACAGGACAGACACTCTGTGTGGGAATCCAAATGGCCATACGACAAACAAGCGTATGCCCTGACACACTATCGCTGACCCCCAGAGGATTGCAAATATCTTCTTTCAATCGTGTTGATATCTTGCGGGTTCTAGACAAGACATCCCTCGCTCAACCGGACATGTTGCCTCCGAGGTCCCGGTTCCAAACAGGCTTACGGCGGCGTATGTGATCAAGAACTCGCCCGTTTGTTCTCTTTTGGAAGGAAATGCGGCTTTGACCCGGTCAGCAATCCGACTGATCGCAATCAACGGCCAAAAAGCAGGCGGATGCATCTCGAATAAACCGGTCATCACTGAAGGAGTTCCCGTCAGTGTCATCGACACAACGGATGCAATCAATCCATTTTATGTGTCAGCGAAAGAGGCCGTGGTTTCAATTCATACGGGAGGTACGCAACAATAAGTCCATCTCAAACTACGGATTTGCTGACGCATCGCGGACGGCCCTTGTTTCATTTTCGAATGATTTATGATGACAACTCGGCGCCTCGTCGTCCCAATCGACCCAATGATCCAAGGATTTCGGCAGGTCATACGTCATACTAGGTAAACAGTCATGGAAAACATATGATCATTTCGCATGGGTGACCACACTGACAGTGCACTGGCCTGCCAGGCCGCAGCGGGGGACCGGGATGCTTTTACCGAGTTGCTCGAGCGCCACTACGACGGAATTTACCGTCTTTGTGCCCGCGTCCTCGGTAATGCCGATGAGGCGGCAGACCTGACACAGGAGGTCTGTATGTCGTTGCCCGCCAAACTCCCGTCCTATCACCGGACAGGCACCTTTGACGGGTGGCTCTACCGGATCGTCGTCAATGCCGCCCGTGATGCACTGCGCCGCAGACGCACCCGCCAACACCGCGAGGGCAGCGATGTTGAGGTTGATTCGCTGGTTCACGCCGTTCGCGGTGCCGATATGTACGAGTCAGCCTGGCTGTCCCAAGCCATGCATCGGTTATCGAATGGGCTGCGCCTTACCGTTGCCCTGGTGATCGACATGGGATTGACCCATGCCGAGGCAGGGGAAGCGCTCGACATCACGGAAAAGACCGTGTCATGGCGGATGCACGAAGTACGCCGTCAGTTACGTGCTTTGGCCAACGATGAGGATGCACATGATGCGTGATGTACTCGAGACACTGCGCTTGGCGCTTCATGCGACCGTGCCGCAGGCACCCGGTGAGGTGCGCAAACGAACCATTGGCGAAGCCACCGCGGCATTCGAGCGCCACCATCAAGCAAGCCGTGTGGCAAATGATGAACTCGAGACACTGCGCTTGGCGCTTCATGCGACCGCGCCACAGGCACCCGGTGAAGTACGCAAGCAAACCATTGGCGAAGCCACCGCGGCATTCGAGCGCCACTACCCGAGAATCGACACCGAGAAACACCGCAATCAAGCGGGATCGAGCCGCACACTGTTCATATTTCAGATACGGAGACTTACCATGATCCTGGCCCGTCATTTATCACGCCCCTCCCGCATGTTTGCAGGGAGTGCCGCCGCCATCGTGGTTGGCGTCATCACCTATCAGATACTGGCACCGCAGCTGCCCTACCCGTCCAATCGGTCACTGACGGGTTCCTCCACTGGCGGTCTCATGTCGATGCCATCCACCACCGGGGGAGTCGATTTGCTCCGTCGCAGCACCGTGCAGTCAAACGTGCCCGATTCGTTGCGGTTGCAACTGACCCAATCGCTGACCGCTGAGTCATCTGAACATCATGATGGCATTGGTTATCAGGGCCGGGACCGTTTCACGGCGTTTGATCCTAATGCGGTGAAGCTCGTCACCAGGGAACCGCTATCGACCTTCTCGATCGACGTAGACACCACCTCGTACGCTTTTTTGCGTGCTTCACTGAATCAGGGATATCTGCCGCCGAACGGGGAAGCCATCCGCATCGAAGAACTCATCAACTACTTCACTTACGACTACCCCCCGCCCGAGACACGTGACCCGCCATTCGCCGCGCATGTCTCACTGATGCCGGCGCCGTGGAATGACCGAGCCCGACTGATGCACATCGGGATCAAGGGGTACGAGCTTGATCAAAGTACCGCACCCCGGGCGAATCTGGTCTTTCTCATCGACACTTCAGGATCCATGAACGAACCGAACAAGCTGCCGCTGTTGATTCGCTCGCTCAAACTGCTACTGACCGCACTGTCACCGGATGACCGGGTCGCTATCGTGAGCTATGCAGGCTCGGCCGGTGTGCGACTCGAGCCCACTCCGGTCTCGGAACGACGTACGATTCTGACGGCTCTCGATCATCTCGGCGCCGGCGGCTCAACCGCTGGCGCCGAGGGAATACGCCAGGCCTATGATCTGGCTGAACGACACCTGATCGACGATGGCATCAACCGGGTGATCCTTGCCACGGACGGTGATTTCAACGTCGGCATCACCGACCCTGCGGCACTGGAGGACTTCATCTCACACAAGCGGTCCAGCGGCGTATCCCTCTCGGTACTCGGTTTCGGAATGGGCAACTACAATGACGACCTGATGCAGCACCTCGCCCAGAGCGGCAACGGCAACGCCGCTTACATCGACTCTCTTTCCGAAGCCCGCAAGGTCTTGCTTGAGCAGGTAACCTCGACGCTTGTGACCATCGCGAAAGATGTCAAGATACAGGTGGAATTCAATCCCGCCACTGTCCGGGAGTACCGACTGATCGGCTATGAGACCCGTCGGCTTGCAGCCGAGCACTTTCGCAACGACAAGGTCGATGCGGGGGAAATCGGTGCAGGGCATACGGTAACCGCCCTTTACGAGATAATATTGGAGGACACCGACGGCAGTCGCATTCCCTCTCTTCGCTATCAGGACACGAAAGCGACAACAAAGACCGATTTCAATGATGAATTCGCTTTCCTGAAAATCCGCTATAAACTACCGAGCGCCCAGTCGAGTACCTTGATCACGCAAGCGGTGACCACCGCTGATGTCTTCGAGACAGTGGACACCGCACCGCATGACATGCGCTTCGCCGCTGCAGTGGCTGCCTTTGGCGAACTCCTGCACGGCGGTCAGTACACCGGCGAATACAGCTACGACGATGTCGTTGCATTGGCACTCGGCGCCCGTGGAGAGGATCCTTTGGGTTATCGGAATGAATTCATTCGACTGGTGCATCTGGCCGAGTCAGCCACCATCACAGAGCCGTAACCCCGTCCTCTTGTGCCATTCAAGCAAACCGTCATCCGGCATCCGTATCCGGCCACAGGTCGCCCAGGCTGAAACTGATCGCGTCGAAGGGCGGTAGCGAGACGGGGTCGTTCTCTGTCAGCGTCTTCAGCAAAACCCACTGGCGGTCTCTCAGTTCAAAGGCCTCCAGCGTCCGCGCATCGGGATCGACGAACCAAAGGTAGGCGACCCCTTCACGGGCGTAGATCTCCCGCTTCCGCCCCTGGTCCATCGCCCGGGTCGAGGGCGAGAGGACTTCACAGACCCAATCCGGCGCCACGGCGAAATACGCCGTCTCCGGATAGTCCGGCATCCGTTCCCGGCGCCAGCCCGCCAGATCGGGCACCAGGATATCCTCGCCCAGGTGCAGTTCCGGCTCAAAAATGATCCACCAGCCGCCCGGCCCGCCGTCTCCATAATCATACGTCGGACTGATTCTGGCCCCAAGCCCGGTACTGGCCCGGGCATGTCTGGGTGCGGGCCGCGGGTTCATTTGCAGGGTGCCGTCGATGATCTCGGCCACCTTGTGCGGCGGTGCATCAAGCACATCCTGATAGGTCGCCGGTTCGGGTAATGGCGTGGCGCTGGCGGCCGACTTCGTGGCCATGTTGTCTCCTCCTGATGGTCGATCAGTATCTAGTGTAACCTTCCGGCACAGATTGTTCCAACATTCGCTGGCACTGACATGGGACGCTCCCTTGCCGGCTTGAACCCCGCAGCAAAGACATTCCGTCATTTAAATGGACCCACTTTATGCACTGCCTGATCAATTGCACTATTGTGTTCATATCCCTCTGCTGAGACCTCCAATCAGTACTTGTCGAAACGCTCCGGGTAGAACCCGTTCGCAACAGGCACCGCATGGACGGTTGTTGGTTCATGACGGGCGGTAGTATAGTGATCACCTATTGCCACTGATTTTCATGACCGGGTCCATCCCACAGACGGGATACCGGTCATTATCAGGCTCCAACAACCATCCGGTGACAATACAAAATGCTGAAAACACGACTGACTGAAAAATTCAACCTGACTTATCCGATCATTCAGGCGCCCATGGCCTTGGCAGCCGGGGGCGTGCTTGCGGCCTCGATTTCCCGTGCCGGTGGATTGGGACTGATCGGGGGCGGTTACGGGGACCCGCAATGGCTTGGTGAGCAATTCGAGCTGATCGATGATCAACCGGTCGGGTGCGGCCTGATCACCTGGTCGCTTACCCGGCAGCCCGAACTGCTCGAGTGGGTGCTTCACCAAAAACCCTCCGCGATCTTTTTGTCCTTCGGGAATCCGGCGCCCTTTGTCCGCTCCATTCACGAAAGCGGTACACCATTGATCTGTCAGATACAGACCCGTCAGGATGCCGAACATGCAATCAACCTCGGTGCTGATGTGATTGTGGCTCAAGGTGCTGAAGCGGGTGGACATGGCGAAGGCAGGGGGACCATGGCACTCGTCCCGGAGATCGCTGACGTCATTGCCAAACAGGCCCCGGACACGCTGCTTTGTGCCGCCGGCGGCATTGCCGACGGTCGCGGCATCGCGGCGGCGCTGATGCTGGGTGCCGACGGGGTGCTCATCGGTTCGCGTTTCTGGGCAACACGAGAGGCCCTGGTTCATCCAAACATGCTCAAAGCGGCGATAGTGTCGACCGGAGACCAGACGATTCGATCCCGTGTCATGGATATCGCCAGGGGACTGGATTGGCCAAGGCGCTATACTGCCAGAGTGCTCAAAAATGCGTTTACTGACCAGTGGCACTCAGCCCAGGATGCATTGATGAGAGAACAAAAAAAAGAGGCCGATCGCTGGCGGCAAGCCTGGCATGACGGAAATACCGCCATCGCAAATACCTTTATCGGCGAAGCCACCGGACTGATTCATGACATCCGTTCAGCCCCTGAACTGCTGGTCTCGATGAGCGAACAGGCACGGTCGCTGCTGACCGGGAATCGATCCGCCTACGGGGGATGAACCGGGCCCCAATGGCCGGGAAATCCGGATAACCCGAATCAACGGCGTGAACCTGGCAGGTACCGGTGCGGACGATTTGCCTGGTGCCGCACACGCGACACCACAAACCCACCCCATTGAGCACGGTTCAGACCATCCGCGTTCCCGATCGTCTCTCCTGAAATGAATAATTCAACCGCAACGCCCGATCATTCATGCGGACCATCGGCGTGCCGATGGTCCGGGATCTTTTTCCAGGGCGGCACGGTTTTATCGAAAAAACAACCAATCCCGGCCTGTGCCTCGCGGCTCTCCCAGATATCCGCCAGTAACCGGGCAGCCGTTTCCCTGACTTCCGACTCGGCTCGATGATCCACTTCCCGGACAAACTGTTTGGTCGTTGCGATGGCTCCGGGCGCGCAAGCCAGCACACTTTTGATTTCCTGCGCCACAACTTGGTCGATCTCAGTCTGTGGAACCGCGACATCGGCCAAGCCAAAATTCACCGCATCCCGCCCATTGAAACGGTGGCCATTGAGCAATATCCGCCGTGCGTGGCGAGTGCCGGTTCGTCTAATGACATAAGGTCCAATATTCGCCGGAACCAGACCCAATCGTGTCTCGGTCAGTGCAAAACGGGCAGCCTGGTCCACCACTACAATGTCACAAACACACATCAATCCGACGCCGCCGCCATAAGCTTGACCATGAACCCGACCAATGAGCAGTTTGTTGAGCGAATCAAGCGAATGCAACATTCCCGCCAATGTCCGGCTGTCCGCAATCCGCTGTTGCCGAGACCGTGTCAGGTTCTGCTGCATCCAGCCAAGATCGGCACCGGCACAAAAGCTCTCTCCCTCGGCACCAAGCACAACAGCCCGAATGGTGTCGTCTTGATTGATGTGGGTGGCCACTGATTGCAACTCCTGCATCATCCGAAGGGTCAGCGCATTGTGTTTTCCCGGTCGATTCAACGTCAACCAGGCAATCGAATCCGTATCAATCGCCAGTTTGATTTCAGTCAATGGACTCATTGCATTTTCCACTGTCGGCATTGCCTCCCATCGAGGTCGCTTTTCCGGTGATGGACCGGCGTAGCCTGAAAGTTAATCCTTGCAGGATAAGACGCAGCCTGTCCATCGAACAATCCCCTGGCGCGCGTTTGATCCGACCGAAAGACCTCATTGTCCCGTAAAACCGGCTCCAGACAACAGTCGACGTGCTCGAAAACACGCAGCCATTCGTCGAGTGATCCCGCCTTCAGCACTCGGCTGACGGCCTGCTTGAGGTCGACCTGAGGAAAGGCATCGTGATACCGATCAACCCAGGCTTTGCGGTCAAGCGCGCCACAAAACGCACCCCAGAATTTTTCTTCGATCGCACCGAGTGCCAGAAATCGCCCATCGGCCGTCGCATAAATATTATAGTATGCGGCCCCTCCGGACAGCATATCAATGACCCCGGGAGTCTGTGAAAAATACTGCCAGGACAAGACGGACTCGTAGAGACTGACATCCAGATGACATCCCTGCCCGGTTCGGCGCTTGTACACCAGTGCCGCCAGAATACTGTTGACTGCCTGAAGTGAGCCGACATGGTCGGCCAACGGCGGAAAGGGAATGGCCGGCGACCGGGCCGGATCCGCATGACCATACAGACCCGCAGCCGCACAGTAGCCCACATCATGCCCTGCTTTATCGGCATCCGGCCCGGTCTGTCCGAAACCGGACAATCCGCAGTAGATCAAACCCGCATTGATCGACTCCAATCGGTCAAGTCCAAATCCCAGGCCGTCCAATGCCCCCGGCCTGAAGCCGTCCAGCAGCACATCACAGTCCTCGATCAAGCGACTGAATGCTGTCTTGCCGGAACGGGATTTGAGATCAACAAACTGAACGCGTTTACCGCGATTCAACTGCAGATAAAGCGGAGAGGGCTCGTTATTGTCCGCCAGTATCCGCCGCATCGGGTCGCCACCGGGTGGCTCGATCTTGATGACATCCGCGCCCAGGTCCGCCATCAACCGGGTGGCATAAGGGCCCGGGATATACTGGGACAGATCAATCACCCTGACCCGGTGAAGCAGTGCCGTTGAATGGGTGTTGTTTGCTTGCAACAAGGTCGGGCACTTGGTTATCTGCAAAGGCGCGGACAATCGATCATGATCGCCTTCGTGCCGCTAGACGTCATACTGTCGGATATCCTCGATCACAAGGCCATCGTTGGCCAATGAACCGACCGCGACCAGGTCGACTTCACCGCGCACTTTGCAACAGGCCCGGACACTGTCCCCGATGGCCTTGGCGAGTGACTCAGAAGGCTCATCGGTCTCACAGTGAAGGGTCATCTGGTCACGTTGCTGCACCCAATCGATGACCAGCCGGGCTTTGGTCACTTCGGCATGACGATCGATGATCGCCGCAACCTGCTCCGGATGCACGAACATTCCCCTGACTTTTGCCGTCTGATCAGCCCGGCCCATCCAGCCCTTGATCCGTCGGTTGGTTCGGCCACAACTGCTTTGGCCTTCCATCATGGCGGATAAATCACCGGTTGCAAACCGGATCAGTGGATAACTCGGATTGAGCGTCGTGACCACCACTTCGCCGACCTCCCCGTCGGGCACCGGATCGCCGGTCCCTGGACGAACGATTTCCACGTAGACCCCTTCATCCACGATAAGACCGCTATCCGGTGTCGATTCATAGGCGATCAGACCGAGGTCCGCCGTCGCATAGCACTGCAACACATGGATCCCCCGCTGCATAAAAAAGGCTCTCAGCGGCGGTGGCAGCGCCTCGCCCGAGACCAGTGCCTTGTTCAACGGACTCACATCCTTTCCCATTTCATCCGCCTTTTCCAGAAGAATCTTCAAAAAAGAGGGGGTCCCCACATAACCGGTCGGTTTCAGATCATGCATCGTCTGCACCTGTAACTCGGTTTGACCAACACCGGCTGGAACCACGGTACAACCCAGTGCGTGACAACCGGATTCCGCCATGGAACCCGCCGGAGTCAGATGATAGGAAAAACTGTTGTGCACGACCTCGCCTTGCCTCAACCCGGTTGCATACAGGGCTCTGGCAAACCGCCAGTAGTCGGGATGCCGTGTACTGGCTTCATAAATGGGACCCGGTGAGGCAAAAATATGGGTCACCAGACTTTCCCCAAAGGCGGTCAGTCCACCGAAAGGCGGCCATCTCTTCTGTTTTTCGATCAACTCGGATTTGCGTGTAACCGGATAGTCCGCAAGCCGTTTCAACGCATCAAACTGATCCGTATCCTGTGCGCTCAGGATTTCCCGATAGCTCTCGGTATTCGCTTTTGCGTGCTGCAATTGCCGCGCCAGGGACCCGGTGAGCGCCCTTTCCCGGTCTTGCGGAGCGCGACACTCCAATGCATCATAAAAATCCGACATCGTGATTTCCTGGATTCAAAAACGATAGGCGAGCATGCGCCAAAGACCGGCAGCAACACGCAGGACAAAGGACAAGCCCCGATTCATTGCAAACAGTCCGGTCGGGTCATTCGATCAGGCCAACATGTCTTTCAGCGGTTAGGCCAACCAGCGTTTTCGGCGTCGATAATGCTTGACCTCCCGGAAACTCTTGCGGTCACCCCCGCTGATCCCGAGATAAAATTCCTTGACATCTTCATTCTCTGCCAACGAGCTGGCTTCCCCATCCATGACCACCCGGCCATTTTCAAGGATATAGCCATAGGTCGCATAACGCAGGGCGACCGACGTATTTTGCTCCGCCAGTAAAAACGTGACGCCTTCCTGCTCATTCAGTCTTTTGACAATTTCGAATATCTCCTCCACCAGTTGCGGCGCCAGCCCCATCGAAGGCTCATCCAACAAGATGACTTTGGGACGGGCCATCAAGGCACGACCGACCGCCACCATCTGCTGTTCTCCCCCCGAGGTATAACCCGCCTGACTTTTCCGCCGGTCCTTGATCCTCGGAAAATAGCTGTACACCATGTCCAGATCGTCGGCGATAGCCTTACGCCCCGCTTTTCGGGTATACGCCCCGGTCATCAGGTTTTCTTCCACGGTCAGGTGTTCAAAACAGTGCCGTCCTTCCATCACCTGCACCACCCCGCGCTGGACCAATTCGGTCGGGGACAGGTTTTCCACCTTCTCGCCCATGAATTCTATGGATCCCTTGGTGACTTCCCCCCGTTCCGTTCCGAGAATATTGGACACCGACTTGATCGTCGTCGTCTTGCCGGCACCATTGGCCCCCAGAAGGGCAACGATACCGCCCTCAGGGACATCCAGCGAGACGCCCTTGAGCACCAGGATGACATGATCATAGATCACCTCAATATTCTTGATACTGAGGACGATACGGTTTACCGAAGACATCGCAAGATGAGAATTGATGAAAACGCCTGAAAACGGTGGGGTGTGACCCAGTCACACCCCACCTCACGATGAAGGATGATCAACCCCTGCTAGCCACAGTCTCTTGGCGTGATATTGTTTTCAGCGGCATAGGCGTCGGAATCTTCCTTGATCAGGGCATCCACCACTTCACGGTCGGCACCGGTGAAATCGGTAATCAGCGACCAGCTTTGGGCATTGGCATCCCATTGCTGGATTGCGCCCAGCCCCGGCCCACCGTGGTTCTCGCAGCTGACATCGATTTCAGGACCGAAATTGGCCAGTCCGAGCTCTGCCATGCGTGCCTGATCCACTTTCAGCGCTTCCATTCCATCGCGCATTTGACCGGACGTGATGTCAGCCACCCCGTGGATCTGCTGGGCCGTCCTGGCGGCCTCAGATGCCAGCATCGCCGCATACATGCCCCTGTTATACAGCACGGTACCCAGATTGCTTCCATCTCCGGCCGCCTTGCCCGCATCGACAACGTATTTTTTCAGATCGTCATAGATACCGAAACCACTCCCCACGCCGTGAAACGCGATCGCCTTGTAACCATGCGCACCCTCACCGGCAGGCAACACATCATTTTCCGAAGCAGACCACCACACGCCGATAAAGTGATCCATCGGATAGCGGATGTTAACCGCTTCTTGTATGGCCACCTGGTTCATGACGCCCCAACCCCACATCAGGACATAATCAGGTCGCTCCCGGCGAATCTGCAACCACTGGGATTTTTGCTCCTGGCCGGGATGGTCAACTGCCAGCAGCGTCAACTGATAACCATGCTTTTTTGACAATTCTTCCAGCGTTCGGATAGGCTCTTTCCCATAAGCGGAATTGTGGTACACCAGTGCGATGCTCTTGCCGTTGAGGTCGCCGCCTTCCTGATCATTGATATGCTTGATGATGATCGAGGCCGCGTCCCAATAGGTGCCCGGATAGTTGAAGATGTGACTGAACACCCGGCCATTGGCCGCCGAAGTCCGTCCATATCCCATCGAATGCACCGGGATATCGTCCGCCGTCGCTTTGGGGATGAGCTGGTAGGTGATCCCGGTCGACAACGGTTGATAGACCAAAGAGCCTTCGCCCTTGGTCGATTCATAACACTCGACCCCTTTTTCCGTGTTATAACCGGTTTCACACTCGATGAATTTGATCGGAGCCCCGCCAATCCCCCCGTCACGCTCATTCAACAAGGTGAAGTAGTCGGCATACCCGTCGGCAAAGGGGATGCCGTTGGGGGCATACGGCCCGGTTCGATAGCTTAATGACGGAAACACCAGATCGGCAGATGTCACACCGGCACTGAACATCATTGCCGCTGCAATGGCTGCCGCCGTCAATTTCGCGGTGTTTGTTTTATGTTTCATATTTCCTCCCAAAAAAGAGATTTAAGTTTATAGTGTCCCGGGGGACATACAGTTTGGCCATCTTAATGGGGAAACGGCCAAAGTCGGAGTTTTTCTTTCGTCACCCGCCACAACTGGGCCAGCCCGTGTGGTTCAACGATCAAGAAAAACATGATCAAACCGCCCAGCAACATGAAAATCAAATGCTGAACCATGTCGGTCGGCCAGCCGAGGCCGCCCACCATTATATTCTTTAACAGGACCGGAATCAGGGTGATAAATGCCGCACCGATAAACGAACCCAGAATCGAACCCAACCCGCCGATGATGATCATGAACAACACGAGAAAGGATTTGTCGATACCGAACGCCTCGGTCGGTTCGGCCGCGCCCAGATAGACGATAAAAAACATCGCACCGGCAATGCCGATATAAAACGAACTGACCGCAAACGCCGACAGCTTGGCCTTCAGGGGCGCCACCCCGATGATTTCCGCCGCAATATCCATATCACGAATGGCCATCCAGGATCGGCCAATCCGACCGCGCGTGAGATTCTTGGCAATGATCGCAAACAGCACAACCACGGTCAGACAGAACAGATAAGTGGCCCAGGGAGGGGCATTCGGCCCCGTAACCACAATACCCAGGATATCCCGCTCCGGCGCGGTGATCATTCCGGAGGCCGAGTAGTTGTAAAACCACGGGACCTTGTTGAACAACCAGACCAGAAAAAACTGGGCCGCCAGGGTGGCAACCGCCAGATAAAACCCCTTTATCCTGAGACTGGGCAGCCCGAAAATTATCCCGACCGCCGCCGTGATACCGCCGGACAACAGAATCACGACAAACAGGTTCAACTCGGGGAAAGCCGTCGTCAGCTTGTAGGACGCATAGGCACCCACGGCCATGAAGCCACCGGTTCCAAGGCTCAGTTGCCCGCAATAGCCGATAAGGATATTCAGCCCCAGTGCCGCCATCGACCACACCAAAAATGGCAGCAGCACCGATTTTTCCCAATAATCATTGATGATGAAAGGCACCACCAAAAACGCGAAAGCACAAATCGCGCCCATTGCAATCCGATCCAGACGAATCGGAAAGGTCTGCTGGTCCGCCCGGTAGGACACCTTGAAATCGCCGGATTCTCTGTAAAACATGATCAGACCCTTTCGATTATCTTTTCGCCGAACAGTCCCTGTGGCCGGAACATCAGAAAAAACAGGGCCAGCACATAAGCAAACCAGTTCTCTGTCGCACCGCCGATCAGGGGGCCTACACTAAACTCAAAGAGCTTTTCGCCGACACCAATAATCAGCCCACCGATAATGGCGCCGGGGATCGAGGTGAATCCGCCCAGTATCAACACCGGCAGGGCCTTGAGCGCAATCAAAGACAGCGAAAACTGGACACCCGACTTGGAGCCCCACATGATGCCGGCCACCAGGGCAACGAATCCGGCGATCGACCAGACAATGACCCAGATGGTTCTCAAGGAGATGCCGACCGTCAGCGCGGCCTGGTGATCATCCGCCACCGCCCGAAGCGCTCTGCCGGTCTTGGTAAACTGGGAAAACAGCGTCAGCACCACGACCAGCACGATCGCAATCACCGCGGCCCACACATCGAGCACATCAATATACATGCCGTAGTAGTTTGCCCCCTCCGGGGCCCAGGTCCGGGTCACATCCTCCCACCAGAACGACCCCCCCGAGGGAATGCCGACATCCAGCGTCTTGATATTGGCTCCCCACATCAAATCCCCCAGTCCTTCCATGAAAAAAGCCAGCCCGATGGTCGCCATGAACAAAATGATCGGCTCCTGGTTGACCAGGTGTTTCAAGACCAGTCGTTCCACCAGCCAGGCCAGCAGAATCATCACCAGCATGGTCAGCACAATCGCCATGAAATTGTTCATGCCGCTCGACCAGTGGTGGTAATCGGTCCCGAAAATGACATTGATCAGGTGCGCAAACGGCAACTGACCGGATTGAAATCCGACCAGCGTCAGCGCAGCGAACAGTGCCATCACCCCCTGGGCATAGTTGAAAATACCCGAAGCCTTGAAAATCAGAACGAAACCCAAGGCCACCAGCGAATACATCACCCCGGCCATCAGGCCGTTGAGAATCACTTCGATGGTATAGAGAATGTCCGGGCTCACGACACCGCTCCGAACCGGCTTGCCGATCCAGTCCGTCTCATACGGGAAGTCCCGTCATGCATGGCTGACTCCCAGATACGCATCAATCACCGACTGGTTGGAACGCACCTCGTCGGGAGTTCCTTCGGCCAGTTTCCGGCCATAATCAAGTACCACCACCCGGTCTGACAGATCCATCACCACGCCCATATCATGTTCGATCAGCGCAATGGTGGTGCCGAATTCATCGTTGACATCCAGGATAAAACGACTCATATCCTCCTTTTCCTCGAGATTCATTCCTGCCATCGGTTCATCGAGCAACAACAGTCTGGACTCGGCCGCCAGTGCCCGGCCAAGTTCGACGCGCTTTTGCAAGCCATAGGGCAGTCGGCCCACCGGCGTCTTTCGGATCGACTGAATTTCAAGGAAGTCAATGATGTGCTCCACGCGCTCCCGGTGCTCGATTTCTTCTTTTTCAGCCGGCCCCTTCCAACAGGCCTGCCAGAACATGTTGGCCTTCATCCTGATCACCCGACCGGTCATCAGGTTATCCAGTGTCGTCATCCCCTTGAACAACGCAATATTCTGGAAGGTTCTGGCAATCCCCTGCTTCGCCACTTCATGCGGATTGAGCGAGGCTCTCTTGCTGCCCTGAAACCAGACCTCGCCCTTTTGGGGGTGGTAAAAACCGCTGATCACGTTCAGCATCGAACTCTTACCCGCCCCGTTGGGGCCGATGATAGCACGAATTTCTCCTTCCAGAATATCAAAGCTGATATCCGTCAGGGCGTTGACCCCGCCAAAGGACAGCGAAATGTTCTTGACTTCCAGCAACACGTCGCCGAACTTTCTTTGCGCGTTCATTCAGCTGGCCCGGGCAACCGATTCATAGGTCCGCACATCCTGGATTCCGATATCGGCCGCGATCGTGCCCTTGCGGCCATCCTCGAAAGTCACTTCCGTTTCGACATGGCAGGTGTTCGCATCCGAATAAAGGGCATCGATCAGGACATCATACTTCTCCGCCACGATACGTCTTCGCACCTTGCGGGTACGGGTCAGTTCGCCATCATCCGCATCCAGTTCCTTGTGAAGAACCAAGAAACGCCGTATCTGAGAACCGGCCAGCACGGGGTCAGCAGACAGATCCTGATTGACACGCTCGATGTTTTTCAGCAGCATCGCATAGACCTCGGGATGCCCCGCCAACTCCTGATAACTGGCGTACGGGATATTGTTTCGCTCTGCCCAGTTGCCGACCGCATCCAGATCAATATTGATCATTGCCGTGGCAAAGTCGCGAGCGGTGCCAAAGGCGACCGCTTCTTGAATCTCCGGGAAAAACTTGAGCTTGTTTTCGATATACTTGGGGGCAAACATCGTGCCGTCGTTCAATTTGCCGACATCTTTCGCCCGATCAATGATCTTGAGATGTCCTTTTTCGTCGAAATACCCGGCATCGCCGGTCAACACCCAGCCTGCCTCATTCTTGGTTTCCCGGGTGGCCTTTTCATTCTTGTAGTAGCTATGGAAGACCCCCGGACTGCGGTAGACCACCTCTCCCTGGTCGGTGATTTTGACTTCGACCTGTGGAGACGGTTTGCCCACCGTATCGGCAAACACTTCGCCATCGGGCTGTGTCGTGACGAAGACAGCCGCCTCGGTCTGTCCGTACAATTGCTTTACATTGATGCCAAGGGACCGGAAAAAGTCGAAGATTTCCGGACCGATCGCCTCACCGGCGGTATAGGCCAGCCGGATGCGGCTGAACCCCATGGTATTTTTCAACGGACCATAGATCATCATCTCGCCCAAACGATACTTCAGCCTGTCGAGCCACGGTACCGGTTCTCCGTTCAAAATAGCGATGCCGGTTTTTTTTGCCACTGCCATGAACGCATGAAACAACTTTTGCTTGACCGCACTGGCATCCTCCATCCGGATCATGACACTGGTCAAAATGCTTTCAAACACCCTGGGCGGAGCGAAATAATAGGTCGGTCCGATCTCGCGAAGGTCCGTCGCAACCGTCTGCTCACTCTCGGGACAATTGATACAAAAACCGGCCACGTAGGCCTGCCCATATGAGAAGATATGGTCACCGACCCAGGCCATGGGTAAATAGGACAGGGTTTCCTCATCTGCCGTCAGCGCATCGAGTTGCACACTGTTTCTGGCGGTAATCAACACATTGTCATTCGTCAGCACCACGCCCTTCGGCTTCCCGGTGGTGCCGGACGTGTAAAGAAAAATACCCACATCCTGACCCGCACCGCGAGCAATTTCCGCCGCGAGAAAATCCGGGTGTTTTTTCGCGAACTCGAGACCCCACTGCTGAACCACCCTGAAATCATGCAGGTCGCTCAACTGATAATCCCGAACGCCCCGTTCATCGTCGTAAATCAGAGTTTTGATCAACGGGCAGTTTGCCTTGACCTCGAGTACCTTGTCGACCTGCTCCTGGTCTTCTGCCAGGACAAAACCCGTCTCGGCATGTGCCAGCACGTATGCCAGTTCCTCAGCAACGGAATCCTGGTAAACCGGAACCGGTATGCCGCCAAGACACTGGGCGGCCGCCATCCCCCAGTACAACCGGGGACGATTGCGGCCGATGACCGCCAGCTTGTCTCCCCGCTTGAACCCCAGTGAAGCAAGTCCATGCGCCAGAGAAAAAATCTCCTCTTGCATCTCGCGCCATGTCCATGACTGCCAGATGCCCAGATATTTCTCCCTGATCGCCGTTTTGTCTCCGATGGTACGGGCATTGTTGATCAGCAGTTTGGGGAACGTATCGGTCATGTTCGTATTTTATTCTGTAATGGCCAGCCAAATCGACCCTACATTGACAACGGACAGGTCGTTAATGATGTGAATCCATCTCCTCGGGTATTTTTCCGGGCGATTTCCGGACAGACGCCGACACTACTACACACTCAGCATCGCACAATAGTGTACCTCACCTGCTGCTTCTTTTGCCGAATCATAACCCAATCAGATCATCCTGCAATACCGTCTGACTTGATTATTATCTGCAGCAACTACTCGGTCCTGTTATCGAAAATGGACTCATCACTAACCGGATGCTTCCGATGAACACATATCTATAACGGGACAATTAAGGGAAGCAAGTCCTGCCTGCGATAACTCGATGTGGCTCACCGAAAACGTGTTGTGTTTCCCTGAAGCCCCCGTGACCATCACCGCTTGAAAAGCCCTAGCAACGACCTCGAAAAAAAACAACTACCCATTACTTACATTAAATCGGGTTTCCTTCCATCCTTGACTGAAACTATCCAGGAAAAAAAGACGGCTTTACTACAGAATAATCTGGGATACTACATGCCACAGTAGCCCCAATCTCACCGCCTTGTGCTTGAATTCCAGAGGCACGTGATGCCAGTCGGGAACCGCCCGTTGCTCCGTCGATGGACTGCGGGGTCGGGTGGGAAACAAACGCTGTTCCAGTTGCGACTCGGTCAGTTCATCCGGCAGCGACTAGGACAGACCGGAAAGGACAAACCGGAAAGGACAAACCGCGCCACATAGTTGGCCACCGTGGGACGGGCACACCACAGCTGCGGGCAACCTGCCGGTGCGACAGACCCTGCTGGGCCAGTTGAAGGGTTTCCTTGAGCTTGTACATCGATAACCTCTGGTTGGGCATGATGATCTTCGATTGAAAGGGAGACCACTATAGCGGTTTTTATCGTGCGCCGCCTTACTCCGTCAGGGGGGCAGCTTTGCCGTGACAACTTTTGTGTATGTATAATACTTATACAGGGTGTGCACGCCCACGAAAATCGACGAGCAAATCGATGAAATTATCAGGAAGGAATAAGTAATCAGCCCATGCTCAAGAAGAAGCTTCTCATTATTCTAGGAGCTGGAAGTTCTATCCGGTATGGAATGCCGAGCGTTGACGACATCGACAACCTGATGAAGCCCTGGAGTCAAGAACAGAAAATTGAACCGCCTAGGGTGCACGATGTGTTCAACACTCTGTGGAAAGTTGTCAAAAAATACTACGATGGAAATCACTATAAGATTGGTCCGAACTACGAAAAAATTATAGGAGAAATGACAGCGCTTGCGAGTTGGTTATCACCTCCCCCTTCGGAAACCCGATTATTGAAACGATAAGCGGCGACAGACCTTTCAGTACACTCGAATGGCTCCACGATCCATCAGACAAATTTTTCGGTAGGAAGCTTGTATTGAACCAGCAAGCGTTTCTTCTTGAAAAACTGGCCGATCACATGCGGAAACTCAGCAAGGAGTTTGATCCCAAGTCGCACGAGTTTTCTAATTACATAGAATTCTTTCGCAAACTCCAAGAGTGCTTTGACTTGGGAATCTATAACTTGAATTATGATACTGTCGCCCTAACCGCTTGTCCGAATGCCTATTGTGGATTTCACAATTACGGGGATTTCGATTCGATGGGTGTCATTCAGCGTCCCAATTGGGGTTTTCTCTATCACATTCATGGCAGTGTGCATCATTGCATTTCAAGCCATCCATACTCCCGGATAAAATGGGAAAATAGCCTTCACAGCAAATTCAAAGATAGAGCCGATACAGGAATCGAAATGGCGCAGGGCTTTAAACCCGTACCGCTGACAACATTCATCTCCGGAGGATTTAAGTTAGATCAATTATTAGCCGAACCATACCAAACACTTTACACTGCCCTTGTTCGGCACGTACAAGAAGCCGATGCGTTTTTGATCTGTGGTTATGGTTTCGGAGACTCACACGTTAACCGCGTACTGCAGAACAGGTTTAAGAAACCACATAAGTCGCGTCATGATATTCCCAAGGTAGTCATTCTGGAAAAAACAAAACCGGACCAGTTTCGGACTGGACGTCGTGAAATTCATGAATTTTGGGCTTGGGAGTTAAGACATACACTGAATGCGACCTTCTCCGATGGATCAATATATCCGTCTAAGGATGACCATACAGTCGCTGAGTTTATAAAACAAGGAGAGTTTGAAATGGACAATAAGGAAAGGGTGGCCATTTGGCATGACGGATTCCATAAAGCTCTCTCTGCTACCGATAAAATCTTGGGGTATCTACTGAATTGATATCTTGATCCAAGCACGATCAACCCGGAAACCGGGCAGAACTACACAAATCCATGTCGGTTGATCAAGGGCGAAACCTGCTATCAATCCTGTATTTCTCCGTTTACATATCGATTTTTTCTAACCCCCGCCGTCCGGTTCGGGCATATATGCCACCACCGGCAGACCCACCAGTCACCCCGCCAGAATCGCCATGATCTTCAATTTCATCATTTGTTTATCCCTGCCATTTATGTGAATTTCATGGAATCCCATCGGGACGCTGAATTGTATGTTTCTTGTTGTTTCCTCGTCTACCCAAAAATATCCGACAAACCCGAAAACCGGAAATGACCGTATCATTCCAATGAACATGTAATATATACACATATTCGCTATGCTATGATTGCCGTACCCGCCAATCAGCCCTTAAATGTATGTGTGATTCTCGATAGAGTAGATGTTCTGGAAATTACTTTTTTGGCCTTTTCGAGTTAATACAGCTATCGCCGGACTTGGTATCAAGCCAACTTCTATTCCCGGCCCAGTGAGAACCGGCATACAAGGGCTTGGGCTTAATGCAGAACTAACACCCCAGGAAACTGCGCTAGTGTTGATCTCGTTGGTAGGGACCCCCTTACCGATTGAATTTGAACTCGTCGTATCAACTTGGCATCACGACAAAAAAGTCAATTTTGAAAAACCGGAATTAATAGATGCCCTTTACGAAACAAGATGTCCTGTCGGCACCCCATGGTGGAAGAGTGACGCTATAGATATTTTTAATGGAACTCTCGACGACGAACACCTGGAAGAAGTTGACAAATACGCGAAATCCCCTATTGCCCAACAGTTTGCCCTAGTGAGACTCGCAAGAATGCGGGCCGCCGGAGGAACAATTGCTACTTTGAAGACTCTACCATGAGCAATCAGATGCGTGATGGCGAATCCAGGAAGGCAGTGACCCACCACAATGAAACAGATCGTTCTTTAACAGAACCCCCAGAAAATCAATCCGCTACTTCGGAACCCTCAGCCACAGTAACATCGCCCACTGATTCCAGGTTGGTTTCTCTTCGGCACCACCCATCATTGTGGATCGGGACAGTTGCGCTTCTCGTAGTAGCATTTCTGCCTTGGCCATACGGATACTATTCTTTCTTGCGGTTAGTCGTATTTGCCGTAAGCATCTGGATTGGATACGAACAGTGGAAACACGATGATGCCGTCAGTGGATGGGTTGCAGCATTCGGAGCGGTTGCGTTGTTATACAATCCTTTGCTTCCGATATATCTTACGAGAGAAATCTGGACTGTACTCAACTTTGCAACGGCGATATTCTTCCTTTGGCACTTTTACGTGGTAAAAAGGTTGGCGACAAAGCTAGAAAAAAGAACAGGTCACTAGAAACCCGAAAAGATTATGGGGAAAGCTAAAAGATGGGTTGCCGGATTTGTCAGTTCTATACTAATTTGCGGATTCAACATCCAGCCTGTTGTCGCTGCGGATGCTACCCCGGAATGGTTACGAGTATTCGATATGGTTTGTATCAGTACACGGCTTGACGAAGATATTTTTCACGAAATGGTTGGGATGTTTGATGACGCTGCCGAAAAACTGCCAAAAGATTTCCTGTATAACGTGTCACCGAACAACACCGCAGGCTATTTTGTAACTTTGCCTGACGGCGACCGCGCCATAGCGGTGACCGGTTTTACCAGGGCCGATGACATGGAGTCAAGAAGTTGCAGTCTCGGTCTTTCGTCTCAGATAGCTGACTTTGAAGAAGCAGTGACAATCATCACCAAATATTTCCCATTGAAACTCTTGGGTCAATTCAAACAAGGCATTAGCTCATTTGCGACTTTCGGTGGACATCTGGCAGGATACCCCGACACCATGGCAATTTACATTCAGAGCGGTGAGGGCATGACAATGGTGGGGATATTTGAGGTGCCCGGCTCATAAGCACTGGGCAATTTAAGTGTGACTCCTAGCGTCTCGTCATACATGATATGTCGTATATAGTATGATAGATTCTTCGTTTCTGATAAGACGAGGATTGATCCATGAAACGCTATGTGGTGACGTTGGACGAAGCGGAGCGGAACGAATT
>LXNI01000781.1_pt1 | contig 34005 bp, 30 predicted proteins | sample 809091 | NCBI WGS metagenome assembly LXNI01 (sample SAMN04870527, study PRJNA318959) | sponge metagenome | biome: 01000161; feature: marine sponge reef; material: water | host: Sarcotragus foetidus | place: Greece: Milos, Mediterranean Sea | collected 2013-05-29 | depth 5-7 m | reverse complement strand
CGCTCCGGTGACGGGACGGGGAGGGGACAACGAAACGGGGGTGCTGCTGTGTGAATGGCGGCATCTAGTGGAGACCGCCAAGGATCCGTCAAGACCTTTGTGCTGGAATCTTCCGAGGCTTGATCCCGGATGATCCACACGAAAGTCCGAAGCGCCAAACCATCCCCTATGATAAGGGCCGTTCATTTTCATTCCGACCGGGAAAAGGCCATGCACGGCATTGACGACCTGTTGCAGATCATGCGGGATTTGCGGGATCCCGAGCATGGCTGCCCATGGGATTTGCGTCAGGATTTCAGGACGATCGCGCCCTACACAGTGGAGGAGGCCTATGAGGTGGCGGATGCCATCGAACGGGAAGCCTGGGACGAATTGCGCGGTGAATTGGGAGACTTGCTGTTACAGGTGGTGTATCACGCGCAGATGGCCGAAGAGAAGGATCTGTTCCGCTTTCCCGACGTGGTGGAAGCAATCTGCTCCAAGATGATCGAACGGCATCCTCATGTATTCGGCGAGGTCGGTCGACGCAGCGAGGATGAGATCAAGGAGGATTGGGAAAAGCGCAAGCACCGCGAACGTGCCGCATACGGGACGTCAGGGGTGCTGGGGGGCGTCCCGAAAGCGCAGCCGGCGTTGACGCGGGCGTTCAAGTTGCAGAAGCGTGCCGCCCGGGTGGGTTTCGACTGGGAGGAGGCCCGCCAGGTGGAGGACAAGATCGAGGAAGAGTTGCGCGAATTGCGCGAGGCGAAGGATGCGGAGGAACGGGCGGCGGAGGTCGGCGACCTGTTGTTCACCTTGGTGAACTACGCGCGCCACTGCGGCTTTCGCCCGGAAGAAACCCTGCACCGGGCCTGTTCGCGGTTCACGCGGCGCTTCGAACACATGGAAGCACGTCTGCAGGAGTGCGGGGAGGCGGCGGCAGAAAGCATCTCTGCTGAACGCTGGGAAGAGTTGTGGGAGGAGGCGAAGCGCGCCGGACTCTAGGCGCGCTCCATCCGCATTGAGAAATCGACGGCCTGGATATCCTTGGTCAGGGTGCCCAGGGAAATGCGCGCCGCGCCGGCGGCCGCGTAGTCGGCCAGATTCGATCCGGTGACGCCGCCGGAGATTTCCAGCGGGATGTCCGGGCATTCGGCAGCCGCCGAGCGCGCCTGCTCGGGGCTGAAATTGTCCAGCAGGATCACGTCCGGACCTGCCGCGCGCACCTGCTTGAGTTGCTGCAGGTCTTCGACTTCTACGATGATCTGAGTGTCCGGGTGTCGCGCGCGCGCCTCGCGGATGGCGACCTCCAGGTCGGGAATCAGGGCCCAGTGATTCTCCTTGACCAGCACGGCTTCCGCCAGACTCGAACGATGGGCGGTGCCGCCGCCGCACTGCACCGCGTATTTCTGCGCATGGCGCAGGCCGGGGAGCGTCTTGCGGGTGTCCAGCAGTACGCAGGGGGAGGCGTTCAGTGTTTGTGCGAACTGGCGGGTGCGGGTGGCGGTCGCCGACAGGAACTGCAGGAAGTTGAGGGCGGTACGTTCGCCTTGCAGCAGCGGCCGGGCCGGGCCCTGCAATTCGCAGACGACGGTCTCGGCCTCGATCCGGTCGCCGTCTTCGGCCTGCCAGCCGAGGGTGATTGAGGGCTCCAGTTGGTGGAAAGCTTCCTCGGCCCAGGGGATGCCGCACAGCACGGCCTGTTGCCGGCAGAGAATCGCCGCGCGAGCCGCCTGCTCGGGAACCAGCGCGGCGGTCAGGTCGTCGGCCGCCTCGTCCTCCCGCAAGGCCCGAGCGACGTCCTCGCGAACAATGCCCGGGTTCGGGGTCACAGCCTACCCGTCGTTATGTTCCCGGGTCAGCCGGAATATCACGGTCGACAGCAGCAGCATTGCGATCAGGTTCGGCCACGCCATCAGGGCGTTGAGCGTGTCGGACAGCAACCACAGGTCCCTCAATTCGAAGGTCGAGCCGACGAACAGGGCCACGATCCACAGCACCCGGTATGGATACAGTATCCACCGGCCGACCAGGAACTGGATACAGCGTTCGCCGTAAAAGCTCCAGCCGAGTACGGTCGTGAAGGCGAAGACGGCTGCGGCGATCGCAACGATGGTTCCGCCGACCGACGTCAGGGTATGGCTGAACGCCTGGGTGGTCAGGGTCGCGCCGCTGGCACCGGTGGTCCACTCTCCACTCACGATGATGACCAGGGCGGTCATGGTGCAGATGATCAGGGTGTCGATGAAGGTGCCGAGCATGGCGATCTGACCCTGCCGGACCGGGCTCGAGTTCTGTGCCGAGGCGTGGGCGATGGCGGCGCTGCCGAGGCCGGCCTCGTTGGAGAAGATGCCGCGCGCGATGCCGAACTGGATTGCCATCATGACCGCGGTACCGGCGAATCCGCCGACCGCCGCATGGCCGGTGAAGGCCGATTCGATGATCAGGGCGAAAGCTCCAGGGACTTCGGTGATGTTCATCAGGATGACGATCAATGCGCATCCGACATAAGCTGCCGCCATCAGGGGCACCAGGCGCGCGGCGACTGCCGCGATCCGCTTCAATCCACCCAGGATGACGACTCCGGCCAGCACGGCGATGACGATGCCGGTAATGTTCTCGGGGATGCTGAATTCAGAGTACAGGGCGTCGGCGACCGAATTGGACTGCACCATGTTGCCGATGCCGAAGGCCGCTATGGTGGCGAACAGGGCGAACAGCATCGCCAGCCAGGTCCAGTTCTGCCCCAGCCCCTTCTGGATGTAGTACATCGGGCCGCCGTGGAACTCGCCTTCCGGGGTTTCTTCGCGGTATTCAACCGCCAGCACGGCTTCGCCGTATTTTGTCGCCATGCCGAACAGGGCCATGACCCACATCCAGAAGATGGCGCCCGGCCCGCCCATTGCGATGGCGGTGGCCACGCCGGCGATGTTTCCGGTCCCGACGGTGGCCGACATGGCGGTCATCAGGGCGCGGAATGGCGGAATTTCTCCCGCCTCGGTCGAAGTTCTCCCCTTCATCAGTTCGCGGAATCCGGCTCCGAGCTGCCGCAATGGCATGAATCGGAGGCCGATCATCAGGTAGATGCCGAGTCCAAGAAGAAGGATGATAGTCGGCCAACCCCAGACGAAACTGTTGACCTCGGAAAGCCATGCACTCATAGCTGAACCCCCATTGCGGCTGTACACCGTCGAATCACTCAGGGAACATTATAAGCACGGCGCCCCGAACCCGGCGCGGGCACGTTTTGGAGGGCTGCCTTGACACTGATCTTGCTGGCGGAGGGGCTTTGATACCCGAAAAGTGTCAGAATACTGTAATATTTGTAACTCAAACTAGCATAAGAATGCCTGTTGCAAAAATCCTCATCGTCGAGGACGAGCCCGCCATCCGCGAGATGGTGAGTTACGCCCTTAGGCAATCCGATTTCGAACTGCTGGAAGCGGAAGACGCACAGCAGGCCTACGGACTGATTGCCGACCATAAGCCGGACCTGGTTCTGCTCGACTGGATGCTGCCCGGGCAAAGTGGCCTGGAGATGGCCCGGCGTCTGCGCAAGGACGCGCCGACGGCCGAACTCCCGATCATCATGCTGACCGCCCGCGGGGAGGAATCCGACAAGGTGCGCGGACTGGAATGCGGAGCGGACGACTACGTGTCCAAGCCGTTCTCGCCGCGCGAACTGAAAGCCCGCATCCATGCCCTGCTACGCCGCTCCGCGCCGCATATCGCGAGCCCCAGCCTGCAGCACGGGGACGTCCAGCTCGACTCAATCCGCCACGAGGTGTGGGTGGGCAAGAAGCAGGTGGAAATGGGACCGACGGAATTCCGGCTGCTGCGTTTCCTGATGGCGCACCCCAATCGGGTGTACAGCCGCAACCAGCTGCTGGATCAGGTGTGGGGACAGAACAGCTACATCGAGGAGCGGACCATCGACGTGCATATCCTGCGTTTGCGCAAGGCGCTCGGCAAGAAGGCATCCGGTCACATCCGCACCATCCATAGCGCGGGCTACCAGTTTCACACCGACCTGCCCACGAAAAACAAGAAGAAATCCGAAAGGGTCAAGCGGGCTAAGGCCGCCTGACGACTCGAGTGTGGGGATCCCCGCTTTCCCAAGAGGTTGCGCGCTTGGCGCTGATGGTGGCGATCGGCGTAGTGATCGGCTTGCCTTTTGCTGCCTCAAGCCTGGGGCTGAGTCTGGCGTTGCTTCTTTTTCTCCTATGGCACGCGCGGCAGTGGCATCAGGTACGGAAATGGGAACGCCTCCCGCAGGCACCGATCCCGCATAATCTGGCGCCGGTCTGGCGCAAGTGGGCCGCGGAACTGGCGGACCGCTGCCATCAGGCGGCCCAGGTCAAGCGGGAGCTGGAGCGCCTTCAACGGAAATTTGAAGCCCTGTCGGTCGCCTTGCCGGATGCCGCCGTAGCCGTGGACTCGGAATTGCGGATCGAATGGTTCAATGAAGCCGCCGAATCCCTGCTGGACCTGCAGGCAGACGATCAGGGCCGCTTGCTGGTGCACGTGGTGCGCATTCCGGAACTGGTGCAGTACCTGCAGGAAGGAGACTTCGCCCTGCCGTTGAATCTGGAGACGTTCGCGGGCGCCTCGCATCCGGTCAGCATACAGGTCTCGACGTTCGGGCGGCATGCCCGGCTGATCACGTTTCGTGATCTGACCCAGGAAATCCGCATGAACCGGTTGCGCCAAGAGTTCGTCGCCAACGTATCGCACGAAATCAAGAGCCCCTTGACCGTGGTCACCGGCTACCTGGAGACCTTCGAAGACCACGCGGGCAAGCCCCCGGAACAATCTGTCATCCGTGAGATGTCGCGCCAGTGCCAGCGCATGCGCAGCTTGGTAGACGACCTGTTGGAATTGTCCCGGCTGGAGGCCAGCGAATTGAGCGACCATGACCTGCAGGACGTGGATCTGGCGCACCTGGCGGGCGAGGTAAGGCATGAAGCCCAGACTCTGACTTCGGAAACCCAGCATACGATCAAGGTGGAGGGCGAGGCCGGGATTACGGTCCGGGGGCGGCCGGAAGAGTTGTACAGCGCACTGTTCAACCTGGTCAGCAATGCACTGCGCTACTCGCCCGACGGGGGTGTGGTCACCATCGGGTGGCAATGCAAAAACGACAGGATCCGCCTGACGGTCACCGACCAGGGGGTCGGCATCAAGAAAGATCACATCGCCCGGCTGGCCGAGCGCTTCTATCGCGTGGACAAGGCACGGTCGCGCGGTACCGGCGGCACGGGGCTCGGGCTTGCAATCGTGAAGCACATCCTGCAGCGCCATGGCGCACGGCTGCAGATCGACAGTGAATGGGGCAAAGGCAGCACCTTCACCTGCGTGTTTCCGCCCCCTATGGGGAGTCGCAAAGGGCGCTAGCCGGAATCAGCCGAAGCGGCCCGTGATGTACTCCTCGGTCAACTGGTGCTTCGGCGTGGTGAAGATGTCCTTGGTGGGACCCACCTCGACTAGGTAACCCAAATGAAAGTAGGCGGTCCGTTGGGAGACGCGTGCGGCCTGCTGCATGGAGTGGGTGACGATGACGATGGAGAAATTCTTCCGCAATTCGCCGATCAACTCCTCGATCCTGGCGGTGGCGATCGGATCCAGTGCCGAGCAGGGCTCGTCCATCAGGATCACTTCGGGGCTGACCGCGATGGCGCGCGCGATGCACAGGCGCTGCTGCTGGCCGCCGGACAGCCCGGTGCCGGGCTGATCCAGCCGGTCCTTGACCTCGTCGAGCAGGCCTGCCCGCTCCAGCGAGTTGTGGACGATTTCCTCCAGGTCGGTGCGATCGCGAACCAGTCCGTGGATGCGTGGGCCGTAGGCGACGTTGTCGAAGATCGACTTCGGGAATGGATTGGGTTTCTGGAAGACCATGCCGACTTGGGCGCGCAGCAGGACCGGGTCCACCTTGCGCGCGTAGACGTTTTTGTCGTCCATTTCGACCCGGCCTTCGACCCGGCAGCCGTCGATCGTGTCGTTCATCCGGTTGAGGCAGCGCAGCAGCGTCGTTTTCCCGCAGCCGGACGGGCCGATCATGGACACGACCGAGTTCGATCCGATATCGAGGTTGACATCGAAGACGGCTTGTTTGGCGCCGTAGAAGACGTTGACGTCGCGGAGTTTCATCCGCGGGTCCGGGACGGTGACATCCCCGACCGTAGTCAGGTCGATATCTTTCTTTCCGGAAATGACGGTCTCTTCGAGCTGATCCGGGATCGGCATGTCCAAGGCTTCAGTGGTGTCCATAGGATTATCCATGAATTATAGGGGACAAAAGGGTTCTCAGAATCGCTTGGCAATCTTCTTGCGCAAGTAGACGGCGGTCGCGTTCATTGTGACCAAGAATGCCAGCAGCACCAGGATTGCGGCGGAGGTGCGTTCGGTAAAGCCTCGCTCGGGGCTGTCAGACCACAGGTAGATCTGCACCGGCAGGGCCGTGGCCGGGTCCGTGAACCCGCTGGGCGGCTCGACGATGAAAGCCACCATGCCGATCATCAGCAAGGGGGCCGATTCGCCCAAGGCCTGCGCCATGCCGATGATGGTGCCGGTCAGCATGCCGGGCATGGCAATGGGCAACACGTGGTGGAACATCGCCTGCATGCGCGAAGCGCCGACGCCGAGCGCGGCTTCCTTGATGGATGGGGGGACCGCCTGGATGGAGACGCGCGACGCGATGATGATGGTCGGCAGCGTCATCAGCGTCAGCACCAGCCCGCCCACAACAGGCGTGGATCGGGGCATGCCAAACCAGTTGATGAAGATGGCAAGTCCGAGCAGTCCGAAGATGATCGAGGGCACGGCGGCCAGGTTGTTGATGTTGATCTCGATCAGGTTGATGAAGCGATTGCGGGGTGCGAACTCTTCCAGATAGATCGCGGCGGCCACCCCGATCGGAAACGACAGTAGCAAGGTGATGATCAGGGTCAGGAACGACCCCATCAAGGCACCGAGAATACCGGCCTGTTCCGGTTCCCGGGAATCTCCGGCAGTGAAGAATGTGGTGTTGAACTTCCGCTCGACGACACCGGCCTCATCCAGGGTATCCACATAACCGATCATCCGGTCGTTCAGGCGCCGTTCGTCTTCCGGCACGTTCCGGTCGATATAGCCTTTCATCAACATGTCAATATCATCGTCGGCCACCAGCCAGACGCGCTGGGTCGTGCCAATCAGGTCGGGGTTCTCGATGACCCGCTCCCGCAAATCAAATGCGGAACCCCCGCTCATGATGCGGGTCACCTCGCGGCGCCCCGATCGCCCGCTGACTTGGGGGAACTGCTGGTACATGGAGGTCTTGACCAGTTTCCAGTAATCCGCAGAGAACAGGGCCTGCGGGTCGCGGTCGCCGTTCGGGTCGATGACCTCGGGATCGAAGTAGATGGGCAATTCGATGTAGGTCTGGGTGAACGCCTGGTAGCCGTTCGCGATGATGCTGGTGAACAGCAGCACCAGGAAGGACATCCCGAGGAGAATGGCGGTGATGCCGTAGGCCCGGAACCGCTTCTCGGCCCGCTGTCGCCGGGCCAGCCCGGAGGCGATCTGTTCGGTGCGGCTCATTCGTACTGCTCCCGATATTTGCGCACCACGTAGAGGGCGATGAAGTTGAGCACCAAGGTGACGAAGAACAGGGTCAGGCCGAGGGCGAACGCGGCCAGTGTCTTGGGACTGTCGAATTCCTGGTCGCCGACCAGCAGGGTGACGATCTGCACGGTGACCGTGGTCACGGCCTCCAGCGGGTTGGCCGTCAGGTTGGCGGACAGGCCAGCCGCCATCACGACGATCATGGTCTCGCCGATGGCGCGCGAGATGGCCAGCAACAGGCCACCGATGATTCCGGGGAGGGCGGCGGGCAGAATGACCCGGCGCATGGTCTCGGAGTGGGTGGCCCCCATTCCCAGCGAGCCGTCGCGCATTGCCTGCGGTACCGCGGCGATCACGTCATCGGACAGGGAGGACACGAAGGGGATAATCATGATGCCCATCACGAGGCCGGCCGCCAGGGCGCTTTCGGCCGCGACGTCGAGACCGATGGTGGCCCCGAATCCGCGCAGAGCGGGACTCACTACGATGGCGGCGAAGAAGCCGTATACCACGGTCGGCACCCCGGCCAGGATTTCCAGCAGCGGTTTGGCCGCGGTTCGGACCTTGGACGGAGCATATTCGGACAGGTAAATTGCCGACATCAGGCCGATGGGCGCAGCCACCAGCATTGCAACGAACGAGATGAGCAGAGTGCCAACGAACAGCGGCACGGCGCCGAAGGCCCCACTGGAACCGACCTGATCCTCGCGGATCGCCATCTGCGGGCTCCAATCCAGGCCGAACAGGAACTCTGTGATTGGAACGGTCTGGAAGAACCGGCTGGCCTCGAACAGAACCGAAAGCACGATGCCGATGGTGGTGAAGATGGCCAGCGTCGAGCACAGCAACAGAAATCCGCGGACGAACTTCTCGATCTGGATCCGGGCGCGGACACGGGGGGTCAGGAATTTCAGGACCAGTGCGGAGCAGATGGCAAAAACCGACAGGCAGGTGGCGGCCAGCGCAATCGAGGCGGTTTGCGACAGTTCACGGTAGCGGTCTGCCGCCATGCGGACCTCTTCGCCGGCCATCTGATAGCTCATGGGGTTGTTGATGGCGTTGCGGATGTCGCCGATAAGCAATTCACGAGTTGCCGCCATGGACTCGGCATCCGGCAATATCGCCAGCACTTGGGCCATGAGGATGTCGCCCTCGAAAATCAGCCACAGGAGGTACACCAGCAGGGCAGGCGCGCCGGCCCAGATGGCACCCAGCATTCCAAAGTGTTCGGGGAGGGAGTTGAGACGCGTGACGTTTGCGTCCCGAGCCTGTCGCAGCATGCGGCGCTGACTGAAGAAATAAGCTGCCGACGACAATGCCAGCAGTATGAAGATCAAAAAGAGTGGCGACACCTGGGAACACCGGGTCTCTATGGAAAGGACATTATTCCGGCGGAATATGTCAGTTTGATTACAACGACGTGGAAAAGTCGTATCAAATTTGGTTGCCTAGCTTTCCGGGTCAACAAATTCCTGTGGTTTTTCAGAGCCTTCCCCAAAGAAATATTTTTCCATTTCTCCTTCCAGAAACTCTCGCGCCTTGGGGTCGACCGGGGTCAAACGGTACTCGTTGATCAACATGGTCTGGTGGCGCAGCCAGCCGCCCCAGGCCTCGGCCGATACTTCATTGAAAATGCGCTGCCCGAGCGGTCCCGGGTAGGGCATCCGCTCCAGACCCTCGGCTTCGCGGCCGAGTTTGATGCATTGGATCATGCGGGGCATAGCGGGGGACGTGTGGTGGCAGGCGGTTCGCTGGTGGGTCAATTATATGCGATGGGGAGGGGGCATCCTGCGCCAGTCGGGGTGGGATTCAGTCCCGGCATACGCCAAGATTCGGAGGTTGGCGAAGTCAGGATCCGGAAAGCCTGGCAGAATCTCCCGTGCAGGTCTAGAAGCTTCCGCCGAGTTCGACCGACGCGGAGACCTCCTGGTTCCTGCCGCCCGGGTCGGCCAGGCGCAGCCCGCCGCGCAGCGTCACTCGCCCGCTCTGCTGCTGCCCGCCCACGCCGATCAGCACCCGCGTGCGCTTCGACTCCGAGTCCAGTTCCCGCCCCGACACCCGGACCGCCGTCTCCTCGCCCGCGAACAGGCTCTCCAGGTCCACCGAACCGTACAGCGAAGACTCCGACTGTCCCACTTCTGCCCGCAGGCCCAGCCCGGCCGCTGAGCGCGACTCGTCCGAGTACGACACCCGCGCCCCTGTCGCGTCCGTGAAATCGTCCACGTCCACTTCCGCATGCCACGCCCACACCCGCGGGCGCAGCGTCAGGCCTTCGCCCTGCGCCATCAGGCAACCCGCCTCCAGCCGGGCCTGCCACAACTCCGCCCCGACGTCCCGGGCCAGCCGGCCGTGCCGCGACGAGGTCGCGTCCACGTCGAAGTCGGTCAGCGACAGCTCCCCGGAGACATACAGGCCATTGGTCGCGCGCCAGTGCGCCTGCCCGCCCGCCCCCACGCCGTGCAGTTCCAGTTCCCCGCCACCCCCCGGCAGGTCCACCTTCGCCTCGCTCTGAATCCGCCTCAGCCAGGCCGAGCCGCTCACGCCCGCCCCGAGGTCCCGGGTCGTTCCCACCGCCGCCTCGATGCGGTCGAAGTCGTACGTCGTCCCGACCCGCGAATGCTTCGGGTCGCCGCTGCCCACGCCGTACCCGGCCTGCGCCCACACCGGCGTCTCCGGTCGCGGCACGGGCGCCCCGGCGTCCAGCCGCAGCAGCAGCCCCGGCAGGCTCTCGTACAGCGCCGCGCGCGGTGCGTAGGCTTCCGCCATTCTGAGGCCGCCCTCGGCCGCCGCCCGCGCTTCCACGTCCCAAGGCCCGTTCGGCGCCCACCGCCCGGTCGCGCCCGCGGCGTCCCACAGCACCACGCCGTTGACCATCGCGGTGATGGAGCCGCTGTGGTTCACGATCCGACCGTCTCCCAGCGCCTCCTGCACCGGGTGGGCGTTAAGGGCCGGATCCACAAGGGCCAGCTCCACGCTCAGGGGGCCGGACTCCGCCCCGGTCCCGGCCGCCCGCACCGCGACCCCGGAGGCCGCGCCGACGCGCCCGTGCGGTCTGATCACCACCCGCCCGCCGCCCGCCAGGTACACCCCCGCCGCGCTGCCTGAACCGCCGCGCACCGGGCCGTCGACCGTCACGCTCTGCCGGCGGTAGCCCTGCGCGTCGAACCCGACGGAGCCGCGCACGACGCCGTCGGCATCCAGGCTGCCGACCCGGATTCCATGCGCATTCTCGCCAGAGGCGTGAACGCGTCCTCCCTTGATCTGGATGTCAACACTGCCGCTGCCAAGGTGGAGGCCGTAAATGGCGTGGACTGTATCTTTCTCGGTCGTAATCGAGCCGCCTTCGGTCTCGATGTTGATGCCGCCCTCGCCCAGATGAAAGCCCAAAATCCCGTAGGCGTCCTGGCCCTTGGTCGTGACCGAGCCGCCCCGGACCTCCAGGTTGATGTCGCCGGTGCCCTCGTGCAGGCCATAAATGCCGTAGGCGTACTGGCCCTCGGTCGTGACCGAGCCGTCCCGGACCTCCAGGTTGATGTCGCCGGTCCCCTCCTGGTGCCGCCCGAAAATGCCGTAGGCGTACTGGCCCTCGGTCGTGACCGAGCCGCCCCGGACATCCAGATTGATGTCGCCTTCTCCTCCTGAAGAGTGCCAGGCAGTTATCCCGAGACTTTGATCTCCTTGCGTCACGATCCGGGTGTCGTCCACTGCAAGGGTTATGTCTCCGTCTCTGTGATGAGCAGCCTGAACGCCTGTGGAGTCTATGCCTTGTGTTCTGATTGTGGTATCCCGAACTGCGACTTCAACCGTTCCGATCAGGTTGTTGCTGCCCCGGACACCTACGCTGTTGTCTCCTGCTGTCGTAATGCTCCCGCCTTCCACTCGAACGTGAACATCGCCTTTTCCTATATCCGTGCCTGATTCGGTATGACCATCAACTCCCGCGGAAGAAGTGCCCTGTGTCGCGATAATGGTGTCTTTAACACGGATATCGATACTGCCCTGGGTGGAGTTGCTTCCTAAGATGCCACCGCTTTGATCAGTGCCCCCCGTCATGATTGTGCCGCCGTTCACGGTGATTCTGATGTCGCCGGTTCCAGAATTTCTGACATTGATACCGGGTTCAATGCTTTCTGTGGTGGTAATGTCCGGATCCAAAATATTAAGGTTAATGTCGTCGGCGCTCTGTTCTGAGCAAAAGACGCGATCCCCGGGTTCCGGCGGGCTGCTGCAAACGCTATTCTGCTGGGCGAAGGTCTCGCCCCCGAATCCGAAGATCGTAGCCGCGAGCACGAACGCGACCCCCCTCGCACATGAAAGCCGCAGATACATTAGGGGTTCTGCCGCACCAATTACGGCAGGTGTATGAGAGGAAGGGGGGGGGGGGGTACATCATCTGTCCTCGTTTGCGGGAGTTCGTGCAGATTATACTATCCGTATTCCATTTGAACCTGTGCGGTATGGAATAGTGAGTTTCAGCCGGTCCCAGCAAAGCGCACATTGCTACAATCGGGAAATCCGCTTCGGGTCGGGCCTCGGACTTTCGGTCGCAAAGGGAGGGAAAGGATGGGAGATGTTGCCATGAAAGCCTTGCCCCTGGGGGTTTCGAGATTTTCCAGGTCCGGCGAATTCACGGAAGATACGATGCCGAAAAATCTCAAGAAACAGCACCGGACCAGTGCGGGGATCTGGGGAAAAATCGTTATTCTGGAGGGTCGCTTGCGTTACCGGATTTTGGAACCCGAGACCCAGGATACGGAACTTGCACCGGAGATGCCCGGAATCGTGGAGCCGGAGATCGCGCATGAAGTCATGGCGCTCGGCAAGGTTCGTTTTTATGTGGAGTTTTTCCATTGATTTCGATCTTTCGTTTCCATCGTTAGGCTTGTCACTCGCAGACCATACCATCGCCGTCCCCGTCATGCATGAACGGATAGGCGGCATGACCGCGTGGCACGGGCGCAATGCCGTGGTGGCGCGCTTCACGGCAAGTGATCCTTCCATTTCGGTTGTCGTCCCAGAGGCGGAGGGCTTCCGCTCCTTGCAGGGATGACGCAGGGCGGGAAGCCGGGAGGTCGGACGAAGCAGAGCAGTCCGATGTTTCGATTTCGGTGGTTGTGCAGGCGGACAGGACCTGCTCTAGACTTTCTGCCTCACGCGGGTCAATGCTCAGCCCGTATTTGAGACGCACTTGGAGCACGCGGTGGGCGAACCAGCAACGGTTGAGGGCAGGCATCCATCTGGAAGCATCGTGGGCGCGTTTCTTCTGCCGGTTGAGCGCGGGGCTCGCCAGTGTCAGGTTCAGGAGATCGGAGCTGAATTTCTTCCGTGTGGCGATATCCGCACGGCACAGTCCGCTGTCATGCGCTTCGGAACGGGCCACGATATGTTCGATGTCGGTCTGCCGGATGCTGCTGAAGCACTGCCCGGTGTAAGGGCTGTAGATTTTCCCGAGTTCGGCGACGATCTTGAGTTCAACCGAGGGTGAGTAGGAATAGTCGCTGCTTCGGTAACGCGAGCAGCGGTGCTCTGGTTCGACGATCAGGCCGCGCCAGGTCTCGGCTGTCAGGGTTTCCGCGGGAGAGCCGGCGGCAAGCATGATGCCGACGGCAATGCCGCATGGCCGCTGGAAGAACGCTTGGAACCGTTCCGAGGCAGACATGATCCGGATCAGAAAAACCTGAGCAACCGGATCCGCAGGCCGACCTCCTCGGCTTTCAGCGCATGGGTGACCCCGATGTGCGGGGTGTTTTGCTTGTCCAGGCGGAGCGGCTCTTCCTTGCCGTAGTCGGTGTAGTATGTCTCGACCTGAAGATCGAGCCGCTCGCCAGCAGGCATGTACAGGCCGGCCCCTGCGGTCCAGGCGGTGTCGTCCGTCTCGACCCGGTCGTGCCCCCGCGTGTAGGATTCGTCCTCGCGCCCGTCCGGGCAGCCCTCGACGCGCGGGCAACCTTCGTAGGTGACAAGGTACTCGGTCTCGACCCGGCGGATGCCAGCCAGGAGGTAGAGTCCGGCATCGGGACCGAGCAGGGTGGACAGGAACTCCGGTCGCCCGCCCAGCCTGAGCGTCAGGCCGTAACTGTGGTCTTTTCCGAACGCCCAGGCATCCGGCCAGCTTTCCCCGGACTGCGGCCAATCCGGGTCGCTGCCCGCGCGCTCCCGGGCGATGGAATCCCGAACCCACGCCAGCTGTCCCCGCACCTTCCCGCCGTGATAGGCCAGGTCGACTTCTCCGCTCAGGTACAGCCCCCGGTCGTTCAGGAGGAAGGTATAGCCAGCCAGGATGCCGAATCCGCTGGTCGTTTTGTCGTCGGAGTCCCGGGCCCCGAAGATCCGCCCGCTGGAGGCAGTCGCATTCATGGGGTGTGCATTGTCCGTGGTCTTGATGGCCTCGGCGTCCAGGCTTGCCAGGGAGGCGGAGAGACCCAGGTGGAACCCTTCCTCTATGGCGGAAGAAAGGCCAGGTGCGCCAGCCAGTGCGGCGGTGCAGGCCAAGGCGGCGAATGTTCCCGGATGTCCGAATTTCTTCACTGGTAGATCAGAAGTGCCGCAGCAGCCTCATTCTCAGGTCGAGTTTTTCGGCATCCGATCCGTGCACTCCCACGTCCGGGGTCCAGGTGGAGTAGTCCCTTTTGGCGCGAACGGCACCCGCCCCGAACTCTTCCTCGCGTGCGCAGAGTACCGGAGGAGTTTCGAAGCCGCCAGTTCCGGTATTGACGTATCCGGCTTCGACCCGGCGCGCTCATTAAGAATGCCGTGCAGACCGGAATGTTTTTGGGTGGTGGCGCCGAGCCAGTCCGTCGTTTTCATCTGGTCTCCCTCCAAAACGGAATCGGGGGTGGGCTGAAAGGATTATAGTCGTTCGCGGCAGGGCCTCGGCTCATGTTCCGGGCACCGAATTACGCTGAATCAGTTTCATGATCGGGGTTGCCACGCCGACGGTCAGCTGCTGCGGATCGAACCAGTTTCCATCTCCCTGAAACCTCGGCCGATCTGCATTCCGGATGCTGATTCGTAACGGACGGAGAGAGAGCTCCAGATGACTCAGGCGATGGGTCAGCGAAGGTTCTTCCTGCCATTCCAGATTTTCCCCGCAGGCCTGTGCCCAGCGTTGTGCCGCAATCCGGCTCGGGTATTCCGGAAGGCTCCACAGCCCGCCCCAGATGCCATGGGCCTGCCTCTGCCTCAAAAGGACTTCTCCGTTTTCTGTCTGTACGATGACGACCCAAGCCGTGCGGTGCGGCAATTGCACCCGCTTGCGGCCGGGTGGGTCGCTGGATCCGCGTCCGGCGTAGTCGCAGTCTTCGTTCAGCGGGCAGTGCGCACAGTCGGGCGTGCGCGGCGTGCAGCACTGGGACCCCAGGTCCATCAGGCCCTGGGTATAGAGAGCGGCGTCCCGCCCCGGCAGCAACGACTCGGCGGCCCGCCATAGGGATGCGTTGAGGGTTGCCGGCAGGCCCTGATGCCGTGCGATGACGCGCCGTGCATTGCCGTCGAGCATCGGCGCGGGCTGATCCAGGGTCAGCGAAACAATGGCACCGGCCGTGCTGCGGCCGACGCCCGGCAAGCGGATCCAGTCCTCGACGGTGCGCGGCAGCCGGCCTCCCGAACTTCGAATGATTCGCGCGGCCTGATGCAGGTGGTGGGCCCGGGCGTAGTAGCCCAGCCCGGACCAGCACGCCAGCACGGCATCCAAAGGTGTTTCGGCCAGCCGTTTGGCGCTCGGGAAGGCTCGCATGAACCGCTGAAAATAGGGGATCACGGTTGCGACCTGGGTCTGCTGCAGCATGATTTCGGAGACCCAGACCCGGTACAGCGTGCGTTGACGCTGCCAGGGCAGGTCGTGACGGCCGTGTCTGCGCTGGTAGCGGATTACCCGGCGGGCAAACGACGACACGGGTTCAGAACAGGTCTTCGAGTAGTTTTCGCAGGACCTTGCCGGCGGGTTTGCCGGCTTTTTCTTCGACTTTTTCCTCAACCTTGTCGACGACGGACCCCAGGCCCTTCTGCAGTCCTTTGTCCAGTTGTTCCTCTACCAGTGCCGACATGTCCAGAGAGTGCGACAGGTTGTCGAACGGTCCCTTGATGCGTACCGGAATCTTCAGGCTCTGGCCGGACCAGACGTTCAACTGGTAGTCGACCGACGAAAGCGGCAGGTCGATGTAACCCAGCCCGTCCAGGGAGATCGCGCCAGCGTCCATCTTCAGTTCGCGACTGGTCAACCGACCGTCGTTGGCGTTCCAACTTACGAGCAACAGGTCAAACGGCAGTTTCCCTTGGGAAGTGGTTTCGCTGGGACGTTCCTGCAACATCGCAATGGCGGCTTCCACGGCCCTGGCGACCTCGCCGACCTGCAGCACGCCATTGCGTACGGTCAGGCTGACAAAGCCGGTCAGGGAAGGCCAGACCGTGGCGGCGCGGTGCCCGCGCGCGTTCAGGGCCAGGTTCAGGTCGGTCGTGCCTTCGATAGGGGTGTGTCCGTCCTCGTCGAACAGTGCCAGCACGCGGCCGAGCTCCAGTTGTTCCAGTTTCAAGTCAAGTTGATACAGGGGGATGCCGCCGGAAACATCCAACTCCGCCCCGGCCTGGACTACGCCATCATTGACTTTCCCGCTCAGTGACTCGACTTCCCAGAGCCCTTCGTCGGCAGTCAGCCGGGCGTGCGTTTCCGCGAATTCTAGCCCTTGCCAGTGCAGTTGTTCCAGTTGCACCTTGGCCACGAGTTTCTGCTGGCGCAACCAGTCGATCGGCAGGCCGTCCGGAGGCGCGGGGTCGTCGCCGGGCTCGGCCTGATCCTCGGCTTCGGCTTGCTGTTCCTGCGGCAGGTACCGGTCCAGGTCGATTTCGCCCACTTGCAGGTTCAGCGCAAGCCGCGGCCGGTCGAAGTCGAGCAGGGAGATTTCTCCCCGGATCGAGGTGGAGTCCAGTGTTGCATCCAGTCCCGACAGTTGAACGCCCCGCGGATGGACCCTGAGGTCGCTTTCCCATTTCAGGAACCGTAGCGCGGTCGAATCTTCAAGGGTGGGCATCTGGTGATTCCAGAGTGCCAGCCAGTGCAGGACATCGACGCCGGCTCCCTCGACATGTCCGATCAGCTCCGGCTTTTCAGACAGGGATTTCACCTCCAGCGGGGCGAATCGCAACTGCGCCCCCTCGACCGTCGCTTCGGCTCCATCGAGATACAGAGTGTCGCTGGCCTGGTCCCATTGAAAAGATCGTGCCTGAATCGTGGGGTTGATGCGCGTGAAGGCGAATGCCGGCCCGGTCAACTCCAGTGTCATGTCCAAGTCGTCGCCGGTGATTTTTTCTCCACCCTTCTTCAGGGTGAGGTCGGTGGCCAGCTTGACTTGGGCGTTGATCCGGTTCTCGGCCCGGGTGTCAAGCCAGACCATTAACTCGCCGTCCAGTTCGACATGCATGTTGCCGCCGGACGTCAGGTTCTCCAGGTTCAGGCTGAGGTTCGACCCCCGCATGCGGCGGTTACGCAGTTCGTCCCAGATCGCGATGGTGCTGTCGGTCAGCCGGATCTCGCCCAGATCAATCCCCGTCGCCCTGTCCGGGCCGGATCCGGCTTCGGGCCGGGAGGTCTTCTTGTCGGCAAGCAGACCGGTCCAGTTGGTGTGCCCGTTCGATTTCCGGCGCAGCCTCAGTTGCAGCCCATCCAGGCGCATGGAGCGGATTCGCAGGTCGCCCATCAGCAAAGGAATGACTTGCAAGTACGCTTCAACGCGCTTTGCGGTCAGCATGGGCTCCTGCCCGAACCCAGGAGGGTTGTCGAATGAGACGTCGTGGACCTCGAATCCGACCAGCGGGGGGTCCAGATGTAGTTCCAGGCTGCCGTCGATGGTGAACGCCCGTCCGGTCTGTTCCTCGACTAGGTTGATCAGGTCGTCCCGGTAGTCGTCGGGCTCGAAGGTCAATACCAGGTAGCTGAGGGCCAGCAGGCTGGCGAGCACCAGCGTCAGGACGCCGAAAGCGGTATAGCGGAAAGTTTTGGACAATACGGACATTACGACGAGGCGGATTCGCGCGTCCAGTTTCCGGAGCGGCCGCCGGACTTGCGCAGCAGCCCGATGTCTTGGATGCGCATTCCCCGGTCGACAGCCTTGCACATGTCGTAGATGGTCAGCAGCGAGATTTGCACTGCCGTGAGGGCCTCCATCTCGACTCCGGTGGGCCCGCGGGTTTCACAACGGGCGAGACAGCGCACGGCGGGAGGCTCATTCTCCAACTCGAACTCCACTGCCACATGAGTCAGGGACAGGGGGTGGCACAGCGGAATCAGATCGGCGGTGCGTTTGGTCGCCATGATTCCCGAGGTGCGCGCGATGCCGAGCACATCGCCTTTGCGATGGGCCCCTTCCCGGATTTGCTCCAGAGTCTCCACCTGCATCAGGATGCGCCCTTCCGCCTCCGCCACGCGGTGCGTGGCCTCCTTGTCCGAAATATCGACCATACGGGCTTCGCCCCGGGCGTTAAAGTGGGTTAGATCGGCCATTTCCAGAAAAATTGAGCGGCACCGCCTATTGTATGCTCATGGGCGCCTTTTTTCTTTGCACACAAGGGCCGGGCTTATCCGCCGGGCCCCCGCCCGATGGCCGAAACCGGCACCGTGGCGGTCTCGCCGCGAGTGCGCGAGACAGGTGCGAGAGCATGGCCGAAGATCGCTTCATAAGTCGCGTGGACCCGGCCCTGGTCGTCTACCGGGTAGGCTTCGGCCAGGGCCTGCCACTGATCCCGGGTGCAGGGTTGCGCGGCAGGTGATTCGATACGACTCGAACCGATGCCCTTGAGTTCCCGGACCAGATCGCGGACCGAAGCGTAGGAGGCGTCCAATCGCTCGACATCCAGGACCGGGTCCTGATAGCCTTCCTCCAGCAGCAGGTCGCCGATCGGGTGCATGTCGCTGAACTCGTTGACTCCACCCTCCATGCCCGCCGCCCGTTGCGCGGCTTGCAGTTCATTCAGGGTATCCGGGCCGTAGGTCGAGAACATCAGCAGCCCGCCAGGGCGCAACACGCGACTGATTTCCTGCAGCACTTCAGCCAACGGCAGGCACCACTGCAGGGTGGAACTTGAGAAGACCAGGTCGACCGTGCCTGGCGCGAAGGGTAGTTGGAACGCATCGGCAGCGACAGGGGTTCCAGCCGACCCGTCCTTTTGACCTTGCTTCAGCATGGCGTGGGAAAAATCGACCGCGATGATTTGCGCCCGGGGATAGCGCTGACCCAGCTGTGTCGCCCCGTCCCCGGTTCCGGCACCCAGATCCACAACGCATCCGGGATCCACCTGGACCAGGTCCAGCCGTTCGAGCAGCCGCAGGGTGATCTCGCGCTGCACGCCGGCAAACTGGTCGTAGCAGGCCGCAGCGCGGCCGAATCTCCGGCGTAGTCTTGTTTGTCGGGTGCGGTCGGATTCGTTCATTCGAGCGATTGCCAGAACGTGTGCATCAGTTCCGCGCATTGGTCTGGTTCCGACAGCAGGAGCGCGTGTCCCGAATGCCGAACCAGGCCGAAGCAGGTCTCGGGGCAAAGGGCGCGGAGGGGGCGGGCCGCATCTGCCGGAACCAATGAGTCGTGCTCTCCCAGGATGCACTGCTGCGCGACCGGGCTACGGGCCCATATTCCGCGCAGATCGGTGTGCTCGAGCAAATCCAGCCCCTGTTCGAGGGTCGCACGATCCGGAACCGGGGCGGCCTGAAGTTGATCGCGTATCTGTTGTGCCTGACTGTCCCCATGGGCGACCAGGTTCGCGAAATGCCGCATGCCGGTTTCTCGATTCAGCTGGATGCGCCGACGGAAGTCTTGGAAGGCCGAGGATTCGATGGCGTAGGGCCAGTCATCGCGTGCGACCATGCAGGGCTGCGAGGCGACCAAGGTCAGCGAGCGCGGGTGAAGCCCGTCTTCAAGTGCGGAAAGCGCCACCAGGCCGCCCATCGACCAGCCGACCCAGTGAGCATCCTCATGTTCCGCCAGCCGCTCGGAATCCCGGCCATTGCGTTGGCCGGGAGCCCCGCCGTATCCTGCGAGGGTCAGCCGGTGAACCGTATAATTGGCGGCAAGCCGCCCGGCTACGGGCTCCCATACGAATGAATGAAAACCGAATCCGTGAATCAGGATCACCGACGGTCTGCTTCTGGAATCCGGATTGCCCATGAGCGCTGAAGTCCACTTTCTACTTATGCTGCTGGGTGTGGCGCTGGGCAGCTATCTGATCGGCGCGGTCAACAGCGCCTTGATTATAAGCAGGGCTTGCGGCCTGCCGGACCCGCGGACCGAGGGTTCCGGCAATCCGGGCGCGACCAACATGCTGCGGGTCAGCAAAAACAAGAGATGGGCCGTGGCCACCCTGGCCGGGGATGCCGGCAAGGGGGCGCTGGCCGTGGCGCTGGCGCTTTACGTTGCTGGGGAACCCTTTTCGCCTGCCTGGCCGTCGCCAGCCGTGGTGGCCGGCATCATGGTGGTGATCGGCCATGTATGGCCAGCCTATTACCGCTTTCGAGGCGGGAAGGGCGTGGCGACGTTGGCCGGAATGATGGCGGTGCTGAACCCGGTGTTGTTGGCCATGGGGCTGGCGACCTGGCTGCTCGGCTATGCGCTGTACCGCCGGGTGTCGGCCGCTTCCATTGCCGCCGCCGCCGCCTTGCCGCTCTATGCCTGGGCGGTGCACCAGGGCTGGGATCTCGTGTTGGCAGGCCTTCTCTTGGGCGCAGTGGTTGTCTATCGACACCAGGAGAATCTGCGCCGTCTTCTGAGTGGCGAGGAGGATCGGCCTTAGGCTGAAACGATCTGTTCTCTCCGAGACTTGGGCGAGACCTGACGACCCTGAAAATTGGACATGACACGTCCAAGTTTCAGGGTTGCTGAAACCCGAGATGAGGGAGAATCGAGCGTACGCTACAGTGTCTCGGATTCTTCGGCAAGAACGTCCAGGTACTGCTGATGACCGAAGAGGCGGTTCCGCTTCTTCCCGGTAAGTTCGTGCACGATGTCAAGCTGTTCTAGCAGTTTCACTCCTGCGGCCGCGGCGGCGAAGGAAAGCCCCGTGTTGCGGGCCATCTCCTGAAGGGATGCAATGGGGCGTTTTTGCAGCCCCTGATGGACCCGTAGCGCCGACCCGGCCTTGCGTCCTTCCTGCTGGATCCTCGCTTGGTCTTGCTGGAACATCAGGCGCAGGCGTTGCGCGGTCGAGACGGCTTCTTGGGCGGTTTGTGCCACGCCGTCAAAGAAAAATTCGAGCCATGCCTCCCAGTCGCCGTTTTCCCGCACTTCGTCGAGGAGCGCATAGTACCGGTCCCGGTGTTGCTTGAAGTAGAGGCTCAGGTATAAAAGCGGTTGGTGTATGGTGCCTGCGTCGTACAGTGAGAGGGTGATCATCAGTCGGCCGACTCGGCCATTGCCGTCCAGGAACGGATGGATGGTCTCGAACTGGACATGGGCGAGGCCTGTGCGCAGCAGTGCCGGGAGTCTTTCATCCTCCCCGTGGTGGAACTGCTCCAGATTCGTCATGCAGTCTTCGATCGCATGGGGGGGCGGAGGCACGAAGCGTGCCTTGCCAGGGCGAATCCCTCCGATCCAGTTCTGTGTCCTGCGGAATTCTCCCGGCATCTTCTCGCTGCCTCGGCCATGGCTGAGCAACTTGCCGTGGATTTCCCGGACAAGCCGGTTGCAAAACGGGAACCCGCCGTCCAGCCGTGAGAGGCCATGCTCCAGCGCTGCGACGTAGTTCGAGACCTCGATGACGTCATCCAGGGGCGTGCCCGGTGCCTCTTTGAGTTCAAAGAGCAGTAGATCCGACAAAGTGGACTGGGTGCCCTCGATCTGGGAGGACAGGACCGCTTCCTTGCGCACGTAGGTGTAGAGGAATTGGTGCGCGTCGGGCAGGAGTGTGGACAGGCTGTCCAGTTGGCCAAGCGCCAGCAGTGCCTGTTCCATGGATTCTTGGAGGACGGCCAAGTCCAGCGCAGGTTTGGGCGGCAGGGGGTCGGGTACGAAAGCACGCACCGTCTCGCCGCCGGTAGAGGTGGTGCTGAATTGGCCTGTCGGACCGCGCCTCATGATTCTTTCCTGTTATGGAAATCAAAATAACCAAACCTGTTATTATTATTTCATGTCTAAATAATAACAACAACCCCTTTCACGGCAAGTTATTATGCAAGTCAGAATAAGAGATTCCATTATTATGACTTTGAGCATAACTAAAAATAACGACCTCACACGTATTTCAGAGGTGCAACAAGTAGAATAAGAATCCAAGCGGGTGTAGTTCAATGGTAGAACTTCAGCTTCCCAAGCTGATAACGAGGGTTCGATTCCCTTCACCCGCTCCATTTTGAGAACCGATGAACGATCTGGCCTCCGTCGCGCAGACTGAACCGCAAGCCTTCATGCGCAGCGTTCTGCAGCGTATTGCGACCGGGCCCGAGTACAGCAAGGATCTCCCGCAAGAAGAGACGCGAGCGGCATTGAACCTGATTCTGGATGGTCAGGCGGACCCGGTACAGGCGGGGATTTTCTTCATTGCGTTGCGCATGAAGCGGGAGACTCTGGAAGAAAACACCGGTTCGCTGGAGGCGCTGCGCGACCACACCGAATCGGGCGTGGCGGATGTTGCGCAGGTTGTGGACGTGGCGGAACCGTATGACGGTTTCGTGCGCGGGCTGCCGGTCGGAGCGTTCCTGCCGGCCGTGCTGAGCGCCTGCGGGGCGCCGGCGGTTTGCCATGGCGCCGAGGCGGTCGGCCCGAAGTTCGGGGTGACGCCGCGACAGATCCTGCGTGCCTGCGGCGCGAACGTGGACCGCACGACCGCGGAAGCGGCTGCACGGGTGGGGGATGCCGAGTGCGGCTGGAGCTACGTGGACCAGTCGCAGTTCTGTCCTGCCTTGCACCAGTTACTGGAATTCCGCACCCGCATCGTCAAGCGCCCGGTGCTGACGACGGTGGAAGTGCTGCTCGCGCCGGTGCGCGGCCGCGACGCCACCCATTTGGTCACCGGCTATGTGCACAAGCCCTACCCGCCGGTGTATGCGCATCTGGCTCGTGCCGCAGGGTTTTCCTCCGCACTGATCGTGCGCGGCGTGGAGGGTGGCGTATTCCCCTCGCTCAAGCAGGCCGGGAAGGCGTTCGGGTTCCATGGGGACGAGGAAGAGACGGAGTGGGACTTCCACGCCGACGATCTGGATTTCACGCATGACAGCCGCGCGGTGCCCCTGCCGGATGCCGACCTGTCAGGGGAGCAGGTGGCGCAGGCGGCCGCCGAGGTCGGGCTTGAGGCATTGGCCGGACAGGCCGGGCCGGCGAAAGACAGCCTGCAGTACGCGGCCGCGATGATTCTGGCGCATCTTGACGGAAGCCGGGATATCCGGCGGCATTACCCAAGCGTTTGCGAGGCCATCGACAGTGGCCGGGCGCGGGCGCGTTTCGAAGCAGGTTCGTGACGGCCATGGATGAATCGACTCAACTGAGCCTGGAAAGCGGCATCTCGGCGTTCGCGTCCAAGCAGTTTGCGCGCGCCCTGCAGTTGTTGACGCCGTTGGCCGAGGCGGGAGACCCGGAGGCTCAGTACCGATGCGCGATCATGTACCAGAATGGATTGGGGTGCGTGGTGGATGCCGAACGGGCCCTCATCTGGATGACTGCAGCGGCCGAGGCGGGCCTGGCACTGGCGCAACACGGGTTGGGGTTCATGTACATGGAGGGCGAATGCGTTGAGCAGGACGGAGAAAAGGCCGTGTACTGGTACGAAAAGGCGGCGGCTCAGGGCTTGGCCGGCTCGCTGACTACGCTGGCCATGATGTACGAGGAAGGGACGCTGGTACCGCAAGACATGGAGCGCGCCCGCGCTTTGTACAAGCAAGCCGGGTTCTGATCGCATATGCGTCCGTCTCAACTGGCCCGAGTACTGGAAGAGGAGTTCCGAAGCGCGGCTAAGGGGCACCACACGCCGGCCATGATTTGGGGGCCACCCGGCGTGGGCAAGTCGCAGATCGTGGCGCAGGTCGCCGACCGTCATACGGCGCCGATGATTGATATCCGCCTGTCGCAGATGGAGCCGAGCGACTTGCGCGGCATACCCTTTCGCGTGGACGACACGGTGGATTGGGCGATTCCGGCCATGCTGCCGAATGTGGACCGCCACGGACCGAACGGAATCCTGTTTCTGGACGAAATCACTTCGGCTGCGCCGACTGTTTCCGCGGCCGCCTACCAGTTGATTTTGGACCGGCGGCTCGGCCATTACCAGGTGCCGGACGGTTGGGCCATCTTCGCGGCCGGCAATCGGCAGGGTGACCGCGGCGTGACCTATGTGATGCCTTCGCCGCTTGCCAACCGCTTCTCGCATTTTGAACTCGACGTGCACCTGGACGATTGGGTGCAATGGGCCTATGGAGAAGAGATCGACGATCGGGTGATCGGTTTTCTTCGGCTGCGCCCGGAACTTCTGTTCGACTTCGATGCCGAGCATAATCCCAGCGCGTTTCCCACCCCGCGATCCTGGGAGTTCGCGCACCGGGCGCTGCGCAAGTTCGAATCCGACTCCTCGGTGCTGGGTGAAACGCTTCAGGCCTGTGTGGGACCGGCCGCGGGGATGCAGTTGAATGCCTTCGTCCAGCATGCCGCCGAGTTGCCGGACCTGGACGATGTGTTGGCTGGCAAGGACACGACCATTCCAGAATCGGTGGATTTGCAGTACGCCGTGGCTGCCGCACTGGTTGGTCGGGCGGTGCGCGCCAGGAAGGAGTCGAAGCTCGATAGGGTGCTGGGTCCGGTCCTGACTTATGCCGGACGGTTTCCGCAACGCGAGATCGGCGTCATGCTGGTCTGCGACCTGTTGCGCGGGGTCGGGGAAGAGCCGGTGTTCAGCGCGCCGGAATTCAAGCCCTGGGCGGATCAGGTCGCGGAGCTGCTGGTATACGATTGATGCCCGCGGCGCGCGACGCGAAGACCCGACTGGCTCAGGCCCGCACCCGGTTGGTCTTGGACCGGCCTTTCCTCGGTGCCTTGGTATTACAGCTGCCGCTGGTGGAAGGGGAGGACTGGTGCCGGACCACGGCGACCGACACGCAGAATTTCTACTACAACCCTGCCTATATCGACCGCCTGACCGGTGAGGAAGTCCAGTCGGTGCTCTGTCACGAGGCGCTCCATTGCGCGCTGCTGCACCTGCACCGGAAAGGGCACCGCGTCCGGGGGCGCTGGGATGTCGCCTGCGACTATGCGGTGAATTGCCTGCTGGTCGCCGAGGACATGATGCTCCCTCAGGGTGCCCTGTATGAACCGAAGTTCGCGGATCTCACCGCGGAGGAAATCTACCCCTGTCTCGACGAAATGGAGGACAAGCGGACTCAGGACCTGCACATGTACAGTGATTCGTCGGGCCGCGAGGATCCAGCGGCCGGACCCCGCCCCCTCAGTTCGGCGAAGCAGAATGCCATGGCGGCTACCTGGCAGGCCCGGGTTTCACGCGCTCTGGATGCGACCCGGCAGGCCGGGCGGCTGTCCGAGAGCTTCGAGCGGCATTTTTCTCCCCAACTGATCCCGCGCCTGCCGTGGCGGCAGCTGCTCGCCCGCCATGCCGGTGCGCTGGCACGCGACGACTACAGTTACCAGCGCACGTCCACGCGCCGGGAAGGACCCGCAATCTACCCGAGCCTTCGCGGCCGTGAAGTCGATCTTGTGGCCGCGCTGGACGTCAGCGGTTCGGTCTCGGATGCCGAGATCGCGGAATTCGTCGGCGAGGTCAACGCGATCAAGGGAGCCTTGCGCGCCCGCATCACGCTGCTGGCATGCGACCAGGAACTGTCCTCGGAGGGCCCGAAAGTGTTCGAGCCCTGGGAGACACTGGAGCCGCCGACCCAGGTCAGTGGCGGCGGCGGCACTTCGTTTCGCCCGGTCTTCGAATGGGTGAATCGCCAGGATCGAATACCGGATCTTCTGCTGTACTTCACGGATGCCCAGGGCCGTTACCCGGATGCCGAACCGCCTTACCCGGTGCTGTGGCTGGTCAAGGGCCGCGCATCCGTGCCGTGGGGCGAGAGAATTCAGCTGAATTGATCGCGGTGCTGGCTGAACCCGACCTATTGCGTATGAACGTGCTGTTGACCCAGCCGTTGCAGGCGGTCCGCATCGATGAATCACGGATGCGTCTGGAGGCCTTGACCGAGCAGGGCGAGGCGCGGGTGGCGCTACACCCGAATACGCGCCCGGAATCCTACCTGCGCGAAGTGCGCGCTTTGCTGTCCACCCGGATCCTGGGTTCTCCGGGCGGTTACCCGCTGTACATCCGTCGCTGGACCCGGATGGGTCAGGCGCGCGACGACGGCTCGCTGGAGCGATTGTTGCTGCTGGGCGAACCGGAAGCGGTGGCGGCGGTGGTCCATGCGCCGGGGCTGACGGAGGAGCTCGCGCGACGGGCCTGGTGGGTGGAACCGAATTCCGAACATGCCCGCCGAATGCTGGACAGCCCGGCTGTTGCCGACAGTGCGCTGGGCGCGACGCTGGTGGAGTTTCTCCTTGAGTTCCTGCCGTTCGAGGAGCGCCCCGGCGACATCATTGCATCGCTGCAGCGTCTGCTGCGTCACCCGTCGTTGACGGAGGAACAGCGGTCTGCCTTGTGGCAGCGTGCTCAACGCCAGTCTGCCTACATGGTCGGTTTTCTGTCGGCAGGTGCCGAATGCTTGCCGGAAGCATACCCGCCGCATCCGAAACTGGAAGAGGTCCGGGCAGGGATCGGCCCAGACGCGGAAGGCCCCCTTGCGCAACGCCTGCTATGGGCTCTCGATGCATCCGGGCAGGGTTTTCTCGCGGCCGCCCAAAAGGCGCTTGCGCGCCCGCCCAACCAGGACGTGGTGGTCGCCTTGCTGAATGCGGTCGGGCGGGGGTTTTCCCTGCCCGGAGCAGATGCATCGTTCCGGACATTGGGCGAACTCGAAGGAGACGCTGATGCTTTTCCGGCCCAGGCCTCGTGGGAGAAGAACCCGGACTTCTCCGAATTCCGCCGTTCTGTGCTGTGTCTGGCTCGGGTCGGGGAGCGGTTATTGGACCCGATTTTCGGCGTGAGCGATGCAGTAGGATCGGTCATGCGCCGACGGATCGAACCGGTCGCCCAGCCAATCAAGAAATATCTGGAGTGCTTGGCCGGCCATGAATGAAGACCTAGACATGAAGCTGCCGGACGGGCGGGTGCTGGCCTATGCCGAATACGGGGATCCCGACGGCATCCCGGTCCTAGGTGTGCACGGCACGCCGGGAACCCGGCATATCTTCTCGCTCGCCGATGCTTCGGCCCGCAAGCATGGGCTCCGCATGGTCGTACCGGACCGGGCAGGTGTTGGGGATTCGGATGACCGCCCCGATCACAGCATTGCGGGACATGTCGAGGATGCCATGGCGTTGCTGGATTATCTCGGGGTGGAGAAGTTCGCGGTATTCGGTTTTTCCGGGGGAGGTCCCTATACGGCAGAAGCAGCCAGGCAGGTGCCGCATCGCATTCGGGCCTTGACTCTGGTCAGCGCGCACGTGCAGGGCGTGCAGCCCGGTCCGGGGCACCGGGCGTTGATGAAACTGGCCAATGTCAGCATTCCGATAGCTCAATTGATGTTTCTGGCGATCGCGATTCCTGCAGTCGTTGCACCGAATTTTTCCCGGCTCCTGATTGGGCCGGGCCTCAATCACAGTGATCGACAGACCATGAAAGACCAGGAAATCCGCCGGCGCCTCACCAAGGGCATTGCCGGGGTCCTTTGGAGCGGGCGCGCGACCGCCTATGAGGCGAGGAACTTTTATCGCGAAGGCCCTCCTTCGCCGATCGCGCTGGATGCGCCGGTGCGGATCTGGCACGGGGCGGAGGACAAGGTAATCGTGCCGAAAGCCGCGTTTATTTACTCGCGCATGTTCCATGGTTCCTATCTGACGATCATTCCGAAGGTCGGGCATCTGTGGGGGCTAGTCGCTTGTGACCAGGTGCTGGCGACTTTGGCCAGTGATCTGGCGTGAAGCAGGGGATAGAATGCTAGAATAGTTTTTAACTCAAAAGCTTACTTTTGCATTCGGGAGGCACACTATGGGCATCGGAATGCGGCGGGCCGACCCTCGGGAACTGCCTGCGTACACAATTTTAGAAGTGGCGCACTACCTTGCTGTGCCTCCGGCCACGGTCAGGTACTGGGCGGTGGGCCGAGGCAGCTACGCGCCCTTGATCGTGACACCGGAACATTCTCCGGTTCTCCTTTCGTTTCTTAACCTTACGGAACTTCACCTTCTGGCTTCCATCCGGCGCGTGCACGCCGTGAAGATGCCAAGCATCCGAAAGGCGATCCAGTATCTAGAGCAAAGGGCTCGACGCGAGATTGACAGGCGGCATCCGCTGATTGGCCGTGATTTGGAGACGGACGGCATGAACCTGTTCACCGAAGAATATGGAAGCCTGATTAATATCAGTCAAGCAGGCCAAACGGCCATGCGGGAGATCCTTGGCGCAGCCTTGAGCCGTATTGAACGCGGTTCCGATGGCGTTCCCGTCAAACTCTATCCGTTCACCCGGGTCGACAGCATAAAGGATGCGCCCACGATGATTGTCATTGACCCGAATCTTTCTGCAGGACGCCCTGTTATCGCTGGCACTGGCTTGGCTGTTCAGCTTGTTGCCGAGCGCTACAAGGCTGGCGAATCAATCAACGATTTAGTTCAGGATTACGAGCGCAGCCATGAGGAAATCGAGGAAGCGATCCGGTGCGAACTCCCGGCCGCAGCCTGAAACACCGACGCTCTTCCTCGACCGAAACCTAGGAAAGCATACGATCGCGGCCCGGCTTCGTTCCGATGGGATCAAGGTCGAAGTGCACGACGATCATCTCCCTGCTGATGCGCCGGATGAAGAATGGATTGCGTTGGTCGGGCAAAGGGGCTGGGTTGCGGTGATCCGAGACAAGAACATCCGCTACCGGACCGCCGAGATCAACGCTATTAGGAGGCATTCTGCGCGGGTCGTCGTGATTCGGATGAAGCATGCAACAGGCCCCCAAATGGCTGAATTGCTGGTGAAGGAAAGACATCGAATCGCTCGTTTTGTTGTGAAAACGAAAGCCCCATTCATCGTGGGTCTCTCCAGAGGTAGCACCATGCAGGCGTACAAAATCTAAGGCAGTGAAGCGATTGGCTATCCGCTATTCCATTTCTGGGGTGTTTCTGCGGAGAGGACGTGAAAGATATCGCCATGCTTGTATGATGAGTTGTCATTAATCTAGATCTTATTACCTTGCGTCAACTGATTCTCATCCGCCACGCCAAATCCGATCGCAGCGATTGGAGCGTACCGGATGTCGAACGCCCGCTCGCCCCGCGAGGGGAGCGGGATGCGCCGGAAATGGGACGGCGGCTGGCGGATCGCCAAGAGGGCATTGACGCCCTGTACAGTTCGGTCGCGCGCCGGGCGTTGGACACCGCAGGCCATTTCGCTTCAGCCCTAGGGATGGATCCGGAGGACATCCGTCTGCGGAAAGGCTTCTACACCTTCTCGCCCAATGACCTGCTACGCGAATTGCGCGAACTGGACGATGCCGCTGACCGGGCCGCGGTCTTCAGCCATAACCCTGCGACCAGCGGGGTTGCCGAGTATCTGGCCAATAAAATTCTGGGAGACCTCCCGACCTGCGCGGTGGTGCGTCTGGATGTGGACTGCGGCTCTTGGCGGGACTTGGGCCCTGCCGCCTGCACCCTGCGCGAGGTGGACACCCCGAAAAATCCGGCTTGACGGGTAGCCTGAATCTGGTCAGGGATTGATTCCGTCCACGTGCTGCTGCAGCCAGCACTCCAGCGCTGCCGCATGCCATAGGAGGCTGCCGTCCAGTGCAGTCCGGTGGCTCAGGGGATCCTGAAGCAGCCGGTCCAGGTATTCCTCCCGAAACAGCCCGCGACTCCGGCATTCGGGCCGGCTCAAGGTTTCTCGCGCCCAGTCCAGGAAAGGTCCTTGTACATACTTGAGGGCAGGCACCGGGAAGTATCCTTTCGGCCGGTCGATCACTTCCGCTGGCAGTCGCGTTCGGGCTAGGGCGCGCAACGGGTACTTGCCGCCGTCGCGCAGTTTCAGTTCCGCCGGCATCCCGGCGACGCACTCCACCAATTGATGGTCGAGATACGGCACGCGTGCCTCGAGCCCCCATGCCATGGTCATGTTATCGACCCGCTTGACCGGGTCGTCGGTGATCAGCATGGTTGCGTCCATGCGCAGCACGGTATTCAGGAATTCGACATCCTCGCCGCATTCCAGCCGTTCGGTGAGCAATGCCCGGGTATGATCTTCGCCGACCCATTCGGGCATTAGCGCCTCGCCGAATTCGCCGTGGGTGCGATCCAGGTAATAGCGGCAGAAGGCATCCAGCCTGTCCGCCTGCCTCTCGTGCATCTTCGGATACCAGGAATAACCGGCGAAGACCTCGTCTGCGCCCTGTCCGCTCTGCACGACCGAGATGTCCGGCTTGACCTGTTCGGCCAGCAGGAAGAAAGCCGCTGCGTCCTGCGCCACCATGGGTTCGCTCATGCAGCCGATGGCCTCGTCCAGACGCTCCAGCAACTGATCGTTGCGGATGAAATAGCGGTGATGTTCGGTGGCGTAGTGCCGGGCGACCGCATCCGAGTATTCAAATTCGTTCCCGGCTTCCCCGCCCGCATCCTCGAAGCCGATGCTGTAAGTGCGAATAGGCGAGGCACCATGCTCGGCCAGCAGGGCTACCAGCAGGCTGGAATCCAGGCCGCCGGACAGCAGCACGCCGACCGGGATGTCGGAAACCTCCACCCGCTTGCGCACGGCCTCCCGAAGCTCGATGTGTACCTGTTCCACCCATTCCTCTGCACTGCGCGCGGGATCCGGATTGCGCGCATCCAGTTGCCAGTAACCGCTCTCTTTCACCGTGCCATGCGCATCAACCGTCAGGCAGTGGCCCGGCGCGAGCTTGCGGATGGAGCGCAGCAAGGTGCGGGGCGCCGGGACGACCGCGTGCAGGCTCAGGTGATGGTGCAGGGCGACTCCGTCGAGCGCAAGATCGACGTCTCCGGTGGCGAGCAGCGCCTGCACGTTGGAGGCAAAACGGAAAGTGTCGGGGGTCTGGTGGTAGTAGAGTGGCTTGATGCCCAGCCGATCCCGGGCCAGGAACAGTTGCTCTGCATCCGGATCCCACAAGGAGAAGGCGAACATGCCGTGCAGGCGTCTGACGCAGTCTTCGCCCCATTCGTCATAGGCTTTCAGGATTACTTCGCTGTCCCCCGTGGTCCGAAAGTAGTGGCCGCGCTCCTGGAGCAGCGTTCGCAACTGCGGGTAGTTGTAGATGCAGCCGTTGAACACCAGGACTCGCCCGGAATCGGGATCCAGCAGCGGCTGGTGCGCGCGGGGATTCAGGTCGATGACCGACAGGCGCCGATGCCCCAGGGCGACCGGGCCTTGATGCCACTGGCCCTCGTGATCAGGCCCGCGCCGGGCCAGAGGGCGAAGCATGCGGGCGATGCGGGCGGAGTCGGCCGGCCCCCGAAAATTCCTTTCTCCCGCAATCCCGCACACGATGCCCTATGGTAAGCCTTTCCGGGATCTTTGCTTGTCCGGTTGCCCTGCCACCCGATTTTTCGTGCGCCATCCGCCGGTGGGGAAAGCAGGGTTCGGGTCTTTTCCGCGGGGTTCACGGAACCTTGCCGCCAGCCCGAAGGATGCGAGGCGGGTGTTGCGGTTTGGGTTGCAGTCCGCTTTAGAACTGCGTGCCGAGTTCGACGGACACGTCGTAGATCTCGTCGTCGGAGCCGGGGCGGTCGGCTGTGACTTTCCCGCTCAGCGAGAAGTCGTCGCGGCGGTAGGTCCCGCTGAAACCGAGCAGGAGGCGGGTTTTGGCGGTCTTGCTGCGCAGCTTCTCGCCCGACACGAGGGTCCGGGTTTCCTCCCCCGACAGGATCCGCCCGAGGTCCGCCGAGCCCCGAAGCAGGAACTCGCCGCCTTCCACCTCATTTTTCCTCTCACCGACCACCCCGACGCCGCCCAGCCACCACCACGCGCGGTCGAGCGAGATCTGCGCATCAACCGTGTCGGTGAAGCCGTCCATGGAGGCGCCCGAGTGCGTCGCCCAGATGCGCGGCGTCAGCGTGGTGCCGTCGTTTCGCGCGAACCGGCGGCCTGCTTCCAAGGCCGTGGAATGGACATGCGCCCGTACGTCCTTCGCCAGTGCTCCCCGAGTCGCCGAGGAGAAATCCGTGTCGTAACGCGTCAGCGAGAAGCGTCCGCCGGCGTACCAGCCGGCCGCGCCCTCCCAGATGGCCCGCAGACCCAGGCCAACCCCTTTCGCCTCGATCTCACCGCCGCCGGTCGGCGCGGTCACGTCTGCCTCGCCATAGGCATAGTGTAGCGAGGCCGCAGCCGTCAGGCCATCTCCCACGGAGAAGTTCATCCCGGCCTCCGCCGTGGCGCGGCGGGAGTCGTAGCTTGCGCCGACGCTCGCGCTCTTGCTTTCGTAATCCCCCCAGCCGCCTTCCAGGCGCATCCAGAAAGGCGTGTCGGATGACGTGGTCAGCACGTCCCGCGGGCCGGTGCTCTCCAGTCGCAGCAGGAAGCCGGGCAGGGCCTCGTAGACTGCTGCCCGCGGTGCGTAGGCATAGATGAAGTCCGCCGCCGAGAAGTCGCGGTCAGCGATGATCTCCCCGCTGCGCTCGCTGAGGATGAAGTTCTCCGGATCCGACCGGTCCGTCACCCGGACGCCGTCTGCTCGCAGGGTCAGGTCCCGTGCCGCGTACGCCGCGCTCAGCCCGGTTGCGCCGGTCTCTCCGTCGTACAGTTTGACGCCGTCGGCAATAATCTCGGTTTCACCGCCGTCGTTCATGATCCAGTCGTCGCCGATAAAGTCCGCCACCCGGCGCCCATCGAGCATCATGCGGACCCGCAGTTTCGGAGACTGGTTGTCCGTTGTGTTGTTGGTTGCCAGAATCGCCATGCCCGACTTCGCGCCGAGGTGGCCTTGCGGCCCAACTTCTACCGTGCCGCCGCCGGACAGGTACACGCCCGCCGCTTCATCGCCTGATCCGCCCTGCGCCTGCCCGTTCACGACCACGGTCTGGCGGCGGTAGCCGTCCTCGCCAAACCCGGCAGCGCGGGCCACCGCGCCGTCAGTATCGAATCCTCCAGCCCGGATGGCACTTGCCCCTGCGCCTGCGGCCTCGATGCTGCCGCCGTCGACGACCACACGGATGTCGCCGCTATCCGTACCCCGCTGCTGTCTGGCATCGATGCCGTGGGCAGAGTCGCTCTGCGTCAGGATGCTGCCGCCGTTCATGGTGAAGTCGATGTTGCCGTCGCCGCTGTGTGTAGGAAAGGCACCGTAGGCGGTATCGCCCTCGGTCGTAATCCGGACATCGGTCAGGTCGACCTTGATGTCGCCGGTTCCCTGGTGCCAGGCCTGGATGCCGCGGGAGCCTGGCCCTTTCGTCGAGACCGAGCCGCCGGTCACGTCGACGTTCATGTCACTCATTTCCATCGTCCCGAGTTGGGCGTAGATGGCATGAGCCCATGTTAGATCTGTGCCGACCGTTGACGTACTTTCCGTGGCGACCCGGGCATCCTTCAGGCTGAGGGAGAGATCTCCGGATGTTGGAACCAGGCCCTCACCCTCGTCGAGAGTCCTCTGGCCCCAAGCATGGATGCCGTGGGACAGCCGGCCGCCCGTCGTGGTGACAGAGCCACCCTCCACCCGGATGCGAAAGCCGCCGATACTATAGCGGTGAACCAGAAGGCCGGGGGATTTATTGCCTGACGTTTCGATCGCGGCATTCCGGATCTCGGCCTCCACGTCGCCGGGTCTGTTGTTGGAGAGATTAATGGCAGGGAAGGAGTCGCCCTGCGTTGTGACGCTCCCGCTCTCCACCAGGACTCGTATATCGCCCCCATTGTTGCTCCCATCACTAAGAATTGCGGCGTCGATACCTGTCCCGTACCGCGACACGACCGCGACATCCTTCAACTGGATGTCGACATTGCCGGAATTCGTCTGCTGTACGAAGATAGGGTGACTATTAGCGCCCTGCGTCTCCACGGTTCCACCGGTCACGCGGATGTTGATGTTGCCAGTTCCACCGTGGGAGATGTCGATGCCTGAAGAGCCAGAGTCCGTCGTCACGAGAGAAGGATTCTGGAGGTCGATGTCGATGTCGGCGGTCTCTGCGCACGAAATCGAAATCCGTTGCCCGGGCTGGGACGTGTTGGGGCAGAGGTTCTCTTGGGCGCGCAACGACTCCACTGGCCCGCCGAGGACCAGGGCAGCCAGGAGAAAGAAAACTAGGCGCGGAAAACCGGCTCCGCGCGCCGGGGCGGACGGGTCCGGGTCAACAGCGGGGGGGGGGGGCATATCGTTTTCGCATAGGAAGGCTCTCATCTCGGAAAATCTTGTGCGCCCAATTGTACATT
>LXNI01000780.1_pt1 | contig 34051 bp, 26 predicted proteins | sample 809091 | NCBI WGS metagenome assembly LXNI01 (sample SAMN04870527, study PRJNA318959) | sponge metagenome | biome: 01000161; feature: marine sponge reef; material: water | host: Sarcotragus foetidus | place: Greece: Milos, Mediterranean Sea | collected 2013-05-29 | depth 5-7 m | reverse complement strand
CCGGCAGACCGGTTTCCCACAGCTACCGCAGCCTCGGCGACTACGGCGGATCGGTACGAGACGGTGATCGGAATCAACCTCGGAAAGGTACAGGTGCGCCGGCCCTCTGGCCGGCATCCGGCGGGATCCCCCCGGCGGCTACACTCGGAGTCGGACCATGGCAGCGAAGTCAGACGAGCCGCTCCGCGATCTCGGGACGCCGATCCGGGTCCTGGTCGTCGCCGCGTGCGTCGTCGTGCTGGTGGCGGGTCTCCGGGCCGCGTCGTCTGTCATCGAGCCCTTCCTGATCGCTCTCTTCGTCGTCACGCTCAGCCTGCCGGTCCTGTTCTGGCTCAAGCAGCGCCTGCCGGCGATGCTGGCGGTGCTCGGCACGATCCTGCTGGATATCGTCGTTCTGGCAGCGGTCGGCTCCCTGGTTGGAACGACCGTCAACCAGCTCGCGGGCGACATGGACAAGTACGAGGGAAGGCTGACCGAACTGATCGACGACGGCTCGGCGTGGTTGGAGGAGCGCGGCCTCCAGCCCGAGTGGCTCGCTGCACCGGATGCGTCGGAGCGGCTGGGGCTGCTGTCGCGCTTCGATTCCAGTCTGCTCGTCGACTTCGCGAACCAGGCGCTGCGCTACACGGCGACGGCGTTCTCGTCGCTGCTGATCATCGCCTTCATCGTGATCTTCATGCTGTTCGAAGCCGCCACCTTTCGCGCCAAGGTCCGGATGGCCTTCACCGGCGACGGCGCGGAAGGGCGGTTCACCCGCGTGATGCGCGAGATCCAGCACTACATCGGCATCAAGACGATGGTCAGCGCCGCCACCGGCCTGCTGATCGGTGCCTGGGTCGGGCTTCTCGGCGTCGACTTCTTCATCTTCTGGGGCCTGGTCGCCTTCGTCCTGAACTTCATCCCCAACCTGGGTTCGATCATCGCCGCCGTGCCGACCACCCTGCTGGCGATGGTTCAGATCGGCGTCGGCCGCGGACTCCTCGTCGCGCTCGGCTACCTGGTCGTGAACATGGTGATCGGCAACCTGATCGAGCCGCACCTGATGGGCCGCCGCCTGGGCCTTTCCACCCTGGTCGTCGTTCTGTCCCTCGTGTTCTGGGGCTGGGTCTGGGGCCCGATCGGGATGCTGCTGTCCGTGCCGCTGACCATGGTGCTCAAGATCATGCTCGAAAACACGGAGGAGTTCCGCTGGGTCGCCGTGCTGCTTAGTGACAGCAGGGCGGCGGCTAGTACCGGCCGCGTGGAACCAGGCTCCTAGGTGCAGAGCGACCGGCCACCGCCCAACCGTTTCCCCGATCTCCCCGAGCGCGACCCCCGCGTCGGCGAGATGGTGCGGGTCCGCACGCGCCGCTGGCTAGTGGAAGCCGTGACTCCGGCCGCCAATCCCGGCGAGCCCTCCCGTGTGCGCCTCGCCTGCGCGGACGACGACGCCCAAGGCCAGGAGATCGAGGTTTTCTGGGAATGCGAACTCGATCGGCAGATTCTCGACGACGAACCCTGGTCCGACCTGGGAGATCGCGGTTTCGACGCTCCAGACTACTTCGCAGCGTTCCTGAACACGCTCCGCTGGAACTGCACGACCGCTACCGATCCGTCGCTCTTCCAGGCCCCCTTTCGCGCCGGGATCAAGATCGACGCCTATCAGATGGAGCCGCTCCGCAAGGCGCTGCGGTTGCCGCGAGTCAACCTCTTCATCGCCGACGACACCGGGCTGGGAAAGACGATCGAGGCCGGTCTGATCGCCCGCGAGCTGCTTCTTCGCCGGAAGGTCCGCACGATCGTCGTCGCCGCACCGCCCTCTGTCCTGGAACAGTGGAAGGCGGAGATGGAGGAGCGGTTCGGGCTCCTCTTCGAGATTCTGGATCGCCACTATCTGGCCCATGTCCGGCGTGAGCGCGGCTTCGGAACGAACCCGTGGACCACGCACAGTCGCTTCCTCGTCTCTCATCGGCTACTCGCCGACCCAACTTATGCCGATTCGATGCGCGCATGGCTCGGCACGATGCGCGCGGGGAGCCTTCTCATCCTCGACGAGGCGCACCATGCGGCGCCCAGTCACGGAGGGCGTTACGGCATCGAGTCGAAGTTCACCCGCGCCGTGCGAGACCTCTGCGAGCGCTTCGAGCACCGTCTGTTCCTGTCAGCCACGCCGCACAACGGCCACTCGAACAGCTTCGCGACCCTTCTCGAACTGCTCGATCCGCACCGCTTCACCCGCGGGGTCAAGGTCCGCGGCAGGAAGGACCTCGAAGCCGTTATGGTGCGGCGGCTCAAGAAGGACATCCGGGCCGAGGTGGGCGGGTTTCCCCGGCGGATCGTCGACCCGGTGGTGATCGACGGTCTGCCCGAGGACGCTCCCGAGCTCGTCCTTTCGCGCCTACTGGACGAATACCGCACCTTGCGGGAACGTCGCTTCGCCGCGGCCACCGGCAGGGGGCGGGCCGCCGCCGGACTCCTCGTCGTCGGCTTGCAGCAGCGGCTTCTCTCCTCGATCGAGGCGTTCGCGCTCAGCTTGGTGAAGCACCGGAAGACGGTGGAGCGGCAGTGGATCGAGGGGCGCGGGACGGCTCATCCCGAGAGCAGGCGGCACGACGGTTCCAGGAAGACGAACAACGAACTCCTCACGCCTGCCCCCGCGACGGATGAGATGCTCGACGGCTTTCTCGCCACGCCCGGATCCGACGACGAGGTAGGCCTCGCCCGGAGCCAGGATGCCACCACCGAAGACGCCGGCTCGCTACGCGAGGACGCGGACGCAGTGGAGGAGGCTGAGGAGGCGCGCTGGATCGAGACCGCCAACCGCGAAGCGGAAGCTGGGCTGGCCCGTGACGCCACGACGGAGGAGATCTGGCGGGAAGAGTGCCGTCTCCTCGACGAGATGCAGAAGGTGGCGAGCGTTGCCCGCACGCAGCCGGACGCGAAGACGCACAAGCTGATCGACTGGATCCGTGAGAACCTCTGCCCGGACCTTCCACCCTTCGGTGTGCGGGTTGCCGGCGCGTCACCAATGTGGAACGACCGGCGCGTCATCATCTTCACGGAGAACCGTCAGGGAACGAAGCGCTTCCTCAGAACCGCGCTCGAGACGGCGATCCAGGAGACCGACCGGGCGCACGAGCGGATCGAGGTGATCGACGGGCTGGTGGGCGGCCCACGCCGCAAGGAGATCCAGCGCCGCTTCAACACCCCACCGGACCGTGACCCGCTTCGCATCCTGCTCGCCACGGACGCGGCCCGCGAAGGCCTGAACTTCCAGGCCCACTGCACCGACCTCTTCCACTTCGACCTGCCCTGGAATCCGGGGCGAATCGAGCAGCGGAACGGGCGCATCGACCGCAAGCTGCAGCCCGCCGACGAGGTGCGCTGCCACTACTTCAAGTTGCCTCAGCGCCATGAGGACCGGGTGCTGGAAGTGCTCGTTCGCAAGACGGAGACGATCAGGCGGGAACTCGGCAGTCTCGGCAAGGTGATCGAGGAGGACATCGAACAACGGCTGAAGCAGACCGGGATAAGGCGGCAGGACGCGTCCGTCCTCGCTGCCGAACTCCGAAATCTCGACCTCGCGGCGGAGCGGAAACAGGCGGTCACCGAGGAGTTCGAGCCCGTCCGCGAACGCCGGCGCGACCTGCAAGACCAGATCGAGAAGTGCCGGACGCTGCTGGAGCAATCCCGCGACTGGGTGCGGTTTCGCCCCGACGCCTTCCGGCGGGCTCTCTCCTGTTCGCTCGGGATCCAGAACGCCGAGCCCCTGCGGGCGGAACGAGACTTTGCAGGCCGCGACGTGTGGCGCTTTCCCGAACTGGCGGGCCGGGCCGCCTCGGACCCATCCTGGGCCGCCACCCTGGACACCCTGCGCGCGCCGATGAAGCGCGACCAGAAGTGGCTCGAATGGCGAAAGGAGGCGCCGATTCGTCCCGTCGTCTTCAGCGACGCGGGCGAATTGACGGAGGATGTCGTCCATCTCCACCTGGAACAGCGGGTCGCCCAGCGCCTTCTGGCCCGCTTCCTCGCCCAGGGCTTCGTCCATCACGACCTCTCCCGGGCTTGCCTGGCCCACGTCGCCGACTCGGTCCGCCGCGTCGTGCTTCTGGGCCGTCTGGCTCTCTACGGTGAGCACGCGGAACGTCTGCACGAGGAAATCGTCACGGTCACCGCCCGCTGGGTTGAACCGCATCTCCGCCGCGGCCCGCTCCAGTGCTATGCCGCCGATGCGGAACGGAGGACGATGAGGCTGCTCGACCAGCTTCTGGAGGCGGGTCGAGCGTCGCTGCCCGCGGAAACCGTTCGCCGCCGCCTGCTCGCATCGGCCGAACGGGACATCGGGGAGCTCCGCCCGCAGTTGGAACCGAGGGCGAGAGAGCTCTCGGAGCGGGCGACGGAGTTGCTGCGGCAACGGGGTGAGAGGGAGGCGAGGGAGCTTCACGAAACCCTCCTCCGACAACGACGCCGCGTGAGCGAGGAGCTCGCCAGGCACGAGGCGGAGCCGGTCCAGTTCACCCTCTACCTCGACCAGGCGGAGCAGCGTCAGTTGGAGGCGAACAAGCGTTCCTGGCGGCAACGGCTGAACCGGTTCGAAGAGGACATCGCGAAGGAACCGGACCGGATCAGGGACTTCTACCGCGTACGCGCGACCCGCGTGGAGCCCGTGGGCCTCGTCTACCTCTGGCCCGAAACAGGATGACTGCCCAAGGGATTCGAGGAAGTCGCGTGAGCCGGAAGATCTCTCCGTACGTCCGCGACCACCTGGAGTGGCTGGGCTTCATCCAGCCGACCGGCCTGGTCGTGTCCGCCCATGCTCTCGAGCAGGCGGGAGCCATACTGAACCGGCGGGACATCGAGGGCCAACACCGCCTCGCGGAATGCGTCGAGATGTCGGCGTCCGATCCCGGCGAGGACCCCATTCCCTTCCTGCCAGACTTCGAGACCTTCGCGCACCGCGTCCTGGACTGGAGCTTCGAACCCGCGGGCTACGCGGGCGGCGGCACGGGCCCGATTCCGCCCGAACTCGAGCTGGCTCTTCCCGAGTACGGCGAGACGCTCCGCCCCAAGTTCGCCGTGCGCGAGCGCGACCCGCGGGACGGCAGGCCTCCTTGGCAGCTTCTCGTCTCCGTGCTCGAACCGGGAACGGACCTCGACCGCGTCGTCCGGAAGGGCAGCGGTCTAGAGGCCTCTCCCCACGGGCGCCTGGAGCGCCTGTTGCGCGAGACCCGGGTCCCCGCCGGTCTCATCTTTGGCGGCCACACGGTCCGCCTGCTCTCCGCGCCCCGCGGCGAGAGCTCCGGCTGGATGGACTTCAAGGTCCGCGACATGCTGCCCACCGCGGGCCGCCCACTGGTTGCGGCGTTGCGTCTTCTGCTTCGCGAATCGCGTCTTCTCACGGGGCCGGCCGAGCACCGGCTAGCGGGTCTTCTCGAAGCGAGCCGGAAGTACCAGAACGTCGTCAGCGAGCGCCTCTCGGAGCAGGTGCTTCACGGTCTCTACGAGCTCCTGCGCGGCTTCGAGCAGGCCCACTTGAAGTCGCACGGGAACCTTCTGACTCACGAGCTGGAGCAGGATCCGGACAACGTCTACCGCGCCCTGCTCACCGTCACCCTGCGGCTCGTCTTCCTCCTCTACGCCGAGGAGCGCGGCATGCTCACAGGCGACCCCACTTTCGCGGCGCACTACTCCATCGTCGCGCTACACGAACGGCTCCGCGAGGACGCCGGCCTCTACCCGGACACGATGGACGACCGCTACGGGGCCTGGGCGCAGCTCCTCGCGCTGTTCCGAATGGTGCATGACGGCGCGAAGTCCGGAACGATGCACCTTCCGGGTCGCCGGGGCGCTCTCTTCAACCCGTCGCGCTTTCCCTTCCTGGAAGGCTGGCTCGGGAGTGGCGCACCGCAGCTCACACAGGCGATCGAGCCGCCCCTCGTCCCCGACGGAACGATCTACCGCGTGCTGGAGAAGCTGCTCGTGCTGGACGGCGAGAGAATCTCCTACCGGGCACTCGACGTGGAGCAGATCGGATCGGTCTACGAGACGATGATGGGTTTCCGGCTGGAAAGGGCGACGGGCCTCTCGGTCGCGGTCAAGTCGCCGAAGAAAGGCGGTGCGCCCACAACGATCGACCTGGAGAAGCTGACGGCCGTGGCGCCAGGAGCGCGCGTACAGTGGATTCGGGGTCGCACCGGGCGGAAGCTGACCCCGACCGTGGAGAGGCCTCTGCGCGCCGCCGGAACCGTGCCGGAACTGCACGCCGCTCTGGCGAAGGTCGTGGACAGCGCGGCGACCCCCGACCTGGTTCCCCGAGGCGCGATGATCCTGCAGCCGAGCGACGAGCGACGCAGCTCCGGCTCGCACTACACCCCCCGCGAGCTGACCTCCCCGATCGTGGAGGAGGCGCTCAAACCCGTTCTGGACCGGTTGGCCGACGGAGCCGTTCCGCGGCCCGCCGACCTGCTGGAGCTCAAGGTCTGCGATCCGGCGATGGGCTCCGGCGCCTTCCGGGTGGAGACCTGCCGCCAACTCGCCGAGCGGCTGCTCGAGTCGTGGAAGCTCCACGGCGATCGCCCGGAGCTTCAGGCGGGCGAAGACGAGCTCGTCTTCGCGCGGCGTCTGGTCGCCCAGCGCTGCCTCTATGGTGTGGACAGGAACCCGATGGCAGTGGACTTGGCGAAGATGTCCCTCTGGCTAGCGACGCTCTCAAAGGACGAGCCGCTTACCTTCCTGGATCACGCACTCCGCGACGGGGATTCGCTCGTGGGGCTCGGCCGCAGGCAGGTCGCGGGCTTTACCTGGGAACGCGGGCCGATCCAAGCAGAGTTGTCCGTGAACGATGCGGTGAAGCGCGTGGCGGAGCTTCGCAGCCACATCCGGCGGGCGGGGCCTAGTGCGCCTCCGGTCGAGATGGAAGAGCTGTGGGAGAAGGCCCGTGCGGCGCTGACCGAGGTTAGGTTCTACGGCGACCTCGCCGTGGAGGCGTTCTTCCTCGAGACGAGGATAACGGCCCGCAGGAAGAGGCGGTTCGCGCACCTCGCGGACGTGCAGGCAGGCGAAACGCTGGCCCACCGCGAGCGGCTGGCCGAGAAGCGCCGGGAGCACCCGCCCTATGCGCCGTTTCACTGGCAGATCGAGTTCCCGGAGGTCTTCGAGCGAGAGAATCCGGGGTTCGATGCGTTCGTGGGGAATCCACCTTTTGGCGGCAAGAACGTGCCGAACTACTCGCGCTGGCTGAAGGAGCTTCACGCCGAGAGTCACGGAAACGCTGACCTCGTGGCCCACTTCTTCCGGCGGTCGTTCGACCTGCTGCGGAGTGGCGGCACCTTCGGCCTGATTGCGACGAACACCATCCGCCAAGGCGACACACGTTCGACGGGTTTGCGCTGGATTTGCATGAACGGCGGCGAGATTTTCCGCGCGCTTACTCGCTACAAGTGGCTCGGACAGGCCGCGGTGGTCGTCAGCATCGTCCATGTCGTCAAGGGCACTGTGCCGTCCCGGCGCTTGCTCGATGGTCGGACCGTGGACGAGATCACGGCATTTCTTTTTCACGACGGCGGCCACGAGGATCGGGAACGGCTCAAGGCGAACGCGGGTCAGAGCTTCCAGGGCAGCATCGTTCTCGGCATGGGCTTCACCTTTGACGACGCGGGCAGGAAGGCTGCCGACGAGCCTGAGAGCGGGGCGGACGAGGAAGCTGATGTCGTCGGCCTTCCTTCGCCGCTCAGCGAGATGGAGCGTCTGGCTGCCGAGGACCCGAGGAACCGCGACGCAATCTTCCCGTACATCGGCGGTGCCGAAGTGAACGCGAGCCCCACCCATGTCCACCGCCGCTACGTCATCGACTTCCGGGACTATCCGCTAAGGCGGGCCGACCTGGAGGCTGCGGCCGCAGGCTCCTTTCCGTTCACTGCCAGGGCGCAGGACCCGGGCCCGACCACGCCGGACGAGGCCTCGTTGTGGCACTTTGCCTCCGACGTTCAGCGCGAGGAGTGGCGCCGCAGCGGGATCGTGCCGCTCGACTATCCCGACCCGGTGGCGGCGGACTGGCCGCAGTTGTTGCGGATCGTCGAGGAGAGGGTGAAGCCGGAGCGGGAGCAGAAGAACGACAAACCCGCCAAGAACCTATGGTGGACGTTCCTTCGACCTCGACCGGAACTCCAAGCCGCCATCACCGACCTCGACCGCGTCCTGGTAGTCAACTGTGGTGCCACCCCGCATCTGGCACTGGCGTTTCTCCCGGCCCAGATGGTCTTCGCCAACACCTTGACAGTCTTGGCCTCTGCCACTCACGCCGCTTTCTGCGCTCTCCAGTCGCGACCGCACGAACTCTGGGCGCGCTTCTTCGGCTCGACGAAGAAGGACGACCTCCGCTACACCCCGACCGACTGCTTCGAGACCTTCCCCTTTCCCCAGGGCTGGACCACGCACCCCGACTTCGAAGCGGCCGGCCGCGAGTACCACGACTTCCGCGCCGGTCTGATGGTCCGGAAGGACGAGGGTCTGACCAAGACCTACAACCGCTTCCACGACCCCGACGAGCAGGGTCCCGAGATCAACCAGCTGCGCGAACTCCACGCGGCCATGGACCGCGCTGTCCTCGCAACCTACGGCTGGACCGACATCGACACGACCTGCTGCTTCGTCCCCGAGTACCCCAACGAAGCCGCCTCCGGCCGCGGCACGAAGCGCTATCGTTACCGCTGGCCCGACCCGGTTCGCGACGAGGTTCTGGCCCGCCTTATGGCCCTGAACGCGGAGCGGGCAATGGAGGAGCGGCGACCATGACAGTTTCGGTGGACTTCGCGGACGCGCATCGGTGCCATGGGGGCGCGGAGCTCCTGTTCATGAGCGAACGTCCCGGGAACGCCGACCATCTCTACGGACCGAATGCCGAGTCCGGCCCGAAGGCCGTGATGGAACGGTTGGAGGTGCCAGTCGCCCCGACCGGCCTTCCCCCGACTGAACTCGGTTGAACGACATGGCGGACAAGCTGAAACACCTGGAGATGATCCAGGGCGTCATCAACCGTCTGGCGTCCAGTTCCTTCCGGATCAAGGGGTGGAGCGTTGTTCTGGCCACGGCGCTGCTGGCGCTGGGCGCCCGGAGCGGATCATTCGAGATGGTCCTCGTTGCCTTGGTTCCCGTCCTGGTCTTCTGGTGGCTCGACGGGTACTACCTTTCCCGGGAGAACCTCTTCTGTGCTCTGTACGACAGCGTGCGGATCAAGGCCGAGACCGACTTCTCCATGGACGTCAGCAACTTGAGGAGGCCGGGGCGCTTCTGGCCGCGAGATTGGTTTTCCGCCGTCTGGTCGACCACACTGTGGCCGTTCTACCTGACGCTGGTCGCTCTTGTCTTGGCGGGAGCCGCATTCGTGTGCATGACCGGGGGCGGGATGTGATCAAGCGAAGAGTCTTCTACAGCTTCCACTACGCTGCCGACAACTGGCGTGTCGCCACAGTCCGCAACATCGGCGCCGTGGAGGGCAACCGGCCGGCGACAGACAACCAGTGGGAGACAGTGAAGAGGGGCGGAGACGCCGCAATCCGGAGGTGGATCGACGGGCAGTTGAAGTACCGCTCTTGCACACTCGTGCTGGTGGGGTCGGCCACCGCCGGGCGACGCTGGATCGACTACGAGATCAAGAAGTCGTGGAAGGAAGGGATGGGGCTCGCTGGCATTCACATCCACGGTGTCCTTGACCGTCATAGCCGTGAATCCTGGCAGGGCCGCAACCCCTTCCAGGACTTCACAGTTCGGGACCGGGCCGGCTACCAGCGGGGCTTGGCCTCCGTTGTGAAGTGCTACGACCCCCCAGGATGGAGTAGTAAGCAGCGCTACGCCTGGATTGAAGCCAACCTCGCCAACATCGTCGAAGAGGCCGTTCGCATTCGGGCGGGGTTCCCGTGACGTTCCCCCGCCGGGTGGGCGTGCGCCCGTCCATCCGGGCGTGGAGCATCGAGCCGTGTGACGTCATTCGAGTTGGCTCCTGAATCGCACCTGCAGGATGAGGTGCCACCGTTGCTGGAACACGTTCAATCCGGGCGGCTCGGGAGATAGTCTCCTCCACTTGACTCTTGGTTCGACACGAGCCCGTCTCAGGCGCCAACCTGACGCCTGCATTAGGCGTCCCCACCGATGACTGATCCTCTTCTCACCGATAACCAGCGCAAAGCGGAGATGTCCTTCGCCTATGTCTCCGCCCTGGCCGCGAGGGCAGGGTACACGCTGCAACGCGGCCCCGATCCGGACATCGACAGCATCGACGCGACGATTCGGAGCGGTTCGCCGAACCGGGATGCGATCGACATCCAACTGAAGACGACGGCGGCCCCGGACGAGAAGTCCGACGGACTCCACTTCCGCCTGAAGCGGAAGAACTACAACGACATGGTGATGCCGCGCGCGGTACCCTTGCTGCTGCTGGTCCTTGAGCTTCCATCGGACGAATCGGAGTGGATGGACTGCACCCCGGAGCGGCTGATCCTCAGGAAGTGCGGGTGGTGGTTGTCCATCGCCGGACGCGACCCTTTGGATGCGGAGTCCCGGACAATCGTCATACCTCGATCTCAGCGCATCGGTAGCTCGGGGCTCGCCCCACTGTTCGCGCGCGACCAGGAGGTGCCGTCATGAACTCAGCGACGAGCGAAGTCACACTGGCCAGAGCCATCGGGCTCCGCGGCGTTCACGCGTATCTGTCCGCCAACGGCTGGCGTCGGGCCGACGACCTGCGGCGCGAAACGGCTGATGTCTACCTCTGTGCCGAGGACGACCGAGAAGCCGCAATCGTGCCCGCTTCGGAGGAGTACGGCGACTATGGCATCCGGATCTACCAGATCGCGGAACAGATCGGCCGAGTCGAAGGCAGGCGAAGGCAGGCGGTGCTCGCCGACCTCTCGCTTGCCGAGTGGGATCTCGTGCGTTTGCGCCTGCCGACCGCCCACGCGGACACCAGCGTCCGGCTCGCCGACGGTGCCGCAGTGCTGGAGGAGTCGAAGAAGCTCCTGCTGGCTGCCGCGTGCTCGGCAGACCGGCCCCAGCGAATGTACCGGGCCGGGCGAAACAGACGGGCAACCGACTACCTGGACAGGGTGCGCCTGGGGCATACCGAGCCAGGCAGTTTCGTGATCAACCTCCTTGCACCAGTGGCTCCCGCGCTCGGCGAACAGGGAACGCTACTCCCCGAAGAACCGTTCGAGCGCCGGGTGACCCGCAAGCTTGTCTCCGGATTGCGTGCGTCGCGACAGGCAATGGACCGGGTCAATCGGGGGGTCGGGGCCATCGGCGACTTCGAGAGTCGCTTGTGCGAGGGCATCAGCGCGAATCTCTGCCAGTCAGTCGCCAGGCTGACCGAGGCTGGCGAGGGGCTCGAAGTCTCCGTAAGCTGGGCCATGACGCGACCGGCCGACGGAGCGACGGAAAGGCGGGCCGCCGTTGCCTTCAGGCCACTCGACATCGCCGTTCTCGACGAAGCTGCGCGAGTGCTGTCCGACCGCCAGGAACGCACCGACGAGGAGGTTGAGGGATACGTGTCGCGGCTCGCGCGGGACAAGACGGACCCGACTGGAACGGCCACGATCAAGGCCTTCGTCGAAGGAAAGCTGGTTTCCGTTCAGGTTGTCTTTGATTCGGCGGACTACACCGAGATCACGCGTGCGCACGAGGCGCGCCTCAGCGTGTCGCTGGAGGGGGATCTGTACCGGGAAGGCCAGCGGTGGCACTTGCGGAACCCGCGGGGGGTGACCGTGATGGAGGATGAGGATGGGTAAAGGGGTGGAGCCACCCTCCCCCACTCGCCCAAGGAACCGGCGGCGGTGAGTTCGTCGGCACCCGTCACTTCCGCGGAGGTCCGCGACGCCCTCACCCACGCGCTCGATCTCGACCTGACCGGGCCCGGACCCGGCCGCGACGATGAACATGCCGAGGAGCACCTGCCTGGGTGGGAGCGCCCCTCGATGTGGTACCTGACCGGCTTTCTTGTGCCGACGGGAACACCCGGACCCCTCCGCGGCGACGACGACTCCGAGGACGACTGGGATGCGGAGGTGCCGGAACGAGCTGGCCTGGAAGAGGAATCCACCGAGGACGGCAAGCGGGCGAAGCGCAGCTTCTTCCCTTCGTCGATGGGGCTGAGCTTCCTCGTGTATCCGGGCGCGAAGACGATTCGGGTAACCGTCACATGGGGCGACTACCAGAGAGGCAAAGGGGAGGATTGGTCGGGCAAGACGGTGGATGCCTGGGTGCGCACGCCTCGAACCGAGCAGGTGGAGGTGGCGCTGGACGGGAGCGCCTCCCTGGGGAGACGGCCGGTCCCCGGCTCCGACGGGCTCGTCCTCCACATCGCGGAGCGCCCAATCCGCACGGAGAGCCTCGGCGGCCGCATTCGAAGCGGTACCCGCGCCGTTTCCGTCTTCCTGGTGAACGAACGCCCTCCCGCGGAGAACGACAGGGACGCGGACGAGGGCTACGCCTTTCAGGCTCGGCTAGCGGTGGAGTGCGACCAGCCCTTTCATCCGCGGCCCGACCTTTCCGCGCGGCATGCCGACCAATGGGACAGGCAGGTTGCCGACCTTCACTACGCCGACACTCCCGCCTACGCGACCGGCCATGGCGTCTCGGCTGACTGGACGATCGCGGGCGGCGAGTGCACACAGGTTCGCACGTCCTGGATCGGGAGCGCGGAAGTCGAGGCGACCAGACCCCGGCCGGCTGAAGGCGTCGAGCTCTCGATGCGAAGGCTGAGCGACCTGGCTGACGGCCCGGCGGCCCGGGACGCGCTTGAGCCACTGGTCGCCAAGTACCGGAGCTGGATCGAGGACCGGGCAAGAGAATCCGAAGGCCTAGAGGAGCGACACCGCGCCACAGCCAGCGGGCTCCTCGCCAACGCGCGGAACGCAGCGCATCGCATGGCCCAAGGCGTGGCCGTGCTTGCCACCAACCCCGACGCCTTGGACGCATTTCGGATGGCGAACCGGGCCGTCCAGCGCGCGTTGACGCGCCGCATCCGTGTGGAGGAACCGGCGTGGCGGCCGTTCCAGCTCGCCTTCTTGCTCCTCAATCTTCCCGGAATGGCGGACCCGGGCGACGAAGACCGGGAGACCGTCGATCTGCTGTTCTTCCCGACCGGCGGCGGCAAGACGGAGGCGTATCTGGGGCTGGCCGCCTTCGCGATGGTCTACCGGCGGCTCCGGAATCCAGGCCTCGGCGGGCGCGCGGGAGCGGGTGTGAGCGTGATCATGCGTTACACGCTGCGCCTGCTGACCCTCGACCAACTCTCTCGGGCGGCCTCGCTGGTCTGCGCGCTGGAGCTGGAACGTGCAAAGAACCCCGATCGCTACGGTGAGTGGCCCTTCGAGATCGGGCTGTGGGTGGGGAAGGCGGCCACTCCGAACCGAATGGGCAGGAAGGGCGACAAGGGGGACACGGCGCGCCGGAAGACCCTGCAGTACCAGGCGGACCCGCAGTCCAGGCCGGCTCCGATTCCCATCGAGAACTGTCCGTGGTGCGGCGAACGTTTCGCTGAGGAGTCGTTCAAGCTCCGGCCGGAGGCAGACCGTCCCCGCGACCTGCGGGTCTTTTGTGCGGAGCCCAAGTGCGAGTTTTCGGGCGAGCGACCGCTCCCGATTGTCGCCGTGGACGAACCCCTCTACAGGAGATTGCCAGCCTTCCTGATCGCGACGGTGGACAAGTTCGCGGCCCTGCCCTGGGAGGGACCGTCGGGCGCACTTCTCGGCGGCGCGGAGCGGTTCGACGAGCACGGCTTCTACGGTGCAGCCGACCCAGGACGTGGCTCGAGGCTCGATGCTTCCCTGCTCCCGCCCGATCTGGTGATTCAGGACGAACTCCACCTCATCACCGGGCCGCTGGGCACGATGATGGGGCTCTACGAGACGGCGATCGAGGGGCTGTGTACGGCTGGTGCCGACCGGTCTGTCGGGAAGCCGAAGATCGTCGCGTCCACCGCGACCGCCAGGAGGGCCCGCGATCAGGTCCAAGCGGTGTTCGCACGGGCCGGAACCGAGGTGTTTCCGCCGCCGGGACCGGACCGTCGCGATTCCTTCTTCGCGGGGACAGTTCGCGCGGACATCGTTCCGGCGCGCCGCTACCTGGGCATCGCCGCGACCGGACGCAACCCGAAGGTCGTCATGCGGCGCGTCCTTCTGGCGCTCATGGCGGCGGCCGAGAAGCACTTCGTCGGGGCGGACGGACGTCGAAACGAGGAGAACCCAGCCGACCCGTACATGACGCTTCTCGCCTACTTCAACAGCCTGCGCGAACTCGGAGGCGCCCGCCGCATTGTCGAGGAGGAAATTCAGAACACCCTCCGGGGCCGCGGGCGGCGTCGTCGGTTCGGAGGAGACGAGGGGTTGTTCCGCGATCGGACCCTGACGAGCGAAGTGCTGGAGCTAACGTCGCGGGTGTCGACCGACCAGGTCGCCGTCGCGTTCGACCGGCTGGGACGCTCGTTCCACGAGGAAGGCAGGGTTGACTGCGCGCTCGCGACGAACATGATCTCGGTCGGCCTCGACGTTTCCCGGCTCGGACTCATGGTCGTGAACGGCCAGCCTAAAACGCACGCGGAGTACATCCAAGCGACGAGCCGAGTCGGGCGGGACGTCGGGAAGCCCGGACTCGTCGTCACGTTGCTGAACATCCACAAACCGAGGGACCGGTCGCACTACGAGCGGTTTCGCCACTACCACGAGACCTTCTATCGCTCCGTGGAGTCTGCGTCCGCCACGCCGTTCTCCGCCCGCGCCCTGGACCGTGGACTTGCGGGCGTGCTTGTCGGGCTGGCTCGCCACCTCGAGCCGGCCCTGACCCCTGCGCGTGGCGTAGAAGCGATCCGCTCGTCGCGCGCCCGGCTGGAAGAGCGTCTGACGAGGATCTTCCGGGAACGCTTGGAACACCAGCCGATCGAAGACCCGGAAGAGCGGCAAGAGGCAATGGACTCCGTTCGCAGCCGAGTAGTGGACCTGCTGGACTCCTGGACGAGTGTCTTGGACGACCATCACGAAGATGGCGTTCGCCTGCAGTACCAGCGCTACGAGAAAGCCTCGGTGAGGCCGCTGCTTCACCACCTCCTGGATCCCGAACCCGAGGGACAGCACGAACGGAAGTTCCGTGTCAACCGGTCCCTTCGGGATGTGGAGCCTGACGTGCACGTCTACGTGAAGAACCTCAGCGATGCGAGGCCGGTGAGGTGAGTCCGAAGTCCACCGGTCAGATTCGGCGCAGCCAGGTCATCACCACCTATGGACCGGGCGCGCTGATCGATCTACCGCGTGACTCTGCGGTCATGGCGGGAATCGACGGCTGGAGGCAGCTGGAGCGGCTCGACGAACCCCGCGTCCAGCAGGCCCTTGCCCGGATGACCGGCGTACAGAGTCCCGAGTTGCGGGTCCCTCCCACGCCTGACCCCGCCGAGTTCTGGTCCGCCTCGCCGAGAGGGATCGACGCCTACCGGTTCCCCGAGTGGTTCGTGGTCCAGGAGGCGCCGAGTTGGCAGAAACCAGCCTCTCCCGACAGGCCTCGCTCGCGTCGTTTGGTGCGCCGTCGAGAGCTGGAGAAGGGCAGGTTCGACGGCCGGCCGGTGGTGGCCACGCGATTCGTGATGGCCTGCCCGGAGGGGCATGTGGCCGACTTGCCCTGGAGAAGATTCGCCCATGACGGCCCCACCATCTGCCTGGGCCAACTCTGGCTGGACGAGACGGGTGCGACCGGCGAACTGGCCAACCTACGTATCCGATGCGAATGTGGGAAGTCGCGGTTGATGACCGAAGCGAACGATCTCGACACCAAGGCGCTCGGCTATTGCACCGGGGCACGTCCATGGTTGGGACCCCACGCTGGCGAGGCCTGTGAACAGCCGGGCCGGCTGCTCATTCGGACCGCGACCAACGCCCACTTTCCGCTCCTTGTCCGGGCTCTGTCGATTCTGGAGAAGGGGGCAACGATTGATAAGGCGGTGAGCGGAGTCTGGAACGTCCTCATGGCGGTCGAGAACCTGACTGACCTCACTTCCTTCAAGAAGCTTCCCGGCATTGCGGATGCCCTGGCCGGATTCGACGACGAGGACGTGCTTGCCGCGGTCCAGCGCCGGAAAGGGGCGGCCGCGGCGGAACGCTCCGTCAAGGACGTCGAGATTGAAGCGATGCTCGCCGTGCCCGAGGGGTTCGGGGACGATGTGCCGATCAACCCCGACTTTCACGCCAGGAAGCTCAGGCGCCAAAGCCGCCCAGGGCACGTGGACGAACTCATCGAGACGGTGGTACAGGTCCACCGTCTGCGCGAGGTGCTGGCGCTCGCGGGATTCACTCGCCTGGAAGGCCCCATGCCGGACATCGACGGGGAGTACCGCGACGACGTGGAGCGAGCCGACATCTCGATCGACCCGCAATGGTTTCCCGCGGTCGAGAACCGGGGCGAGGGAGTCCTCATTCACTTCTCCGCTGACGCGATTCGCGAGTGGCTGGCGCGGCCGGGGGTGTCGCGGCGGATCAGGGATCTCGAGATTGGTCACGCGGAATGGGCGAAGACCCGCAGGCTCCCGCCTCCCTTTCCCGGTGGGATCTATGTGTTGCTGCACACGCTGTCGCACCTGCTGCTGCAATCCATCGCGGACCGCTGCGGCTACCCGGCCGCCTCCATCCGCGAGCGTGTGTACGTGGACGACGAATCTCGTCACTACGGAGTTCTCCTGTACACGTCGAGCCCCGATGCCGAAGGGACACTCGGCGGGCTGGTACAACAAGCTCGCCAGATCGAAAGCCACATCGAACGGGCGCTTCGCACCGCTGCGCTCTGCTCCAACGATCCGGTATGCGCTCAGCACACTCCAGCGTCGAGCATCGAAGGACGCTGGCTTCAGGGGGCGGCATGTCACGGGTGCACTCTCGTCGCGGAGACGTCGTGCGAGATGCGCAACGACTACCTGGACCGCGCCCTGGTCGTGCCGACGCTCGACGTGGACGACGCGGCCTTCTTCCCCGATCAGGGCTGGCTGTGACCGACGCTTTGGCGGCGATGCCGCCATTCCTCCGGAAGCGGCTCGTACGCGGACTGGACACGGGCACGCTGGCTGCGCCCTACTCGGCGTCCGCGCTCCAGATTACTCTCGGCCAGGCGGATGCGGCGGCCTTGGTTGCTCTAGAGCGGTTGGCTGCGCAAGGAATCAAAGACGGCGCCGCGGCAGAGTGGATCCGGGCCCTGGACCGTGCCGCCGGGCCCACGACGCTCCCCGACCTCGTCTGGTCAGGGCCGGAAGTCCCCGGCGTACCGGCCCGTGACACCCGCCGCGTCTACGAAGAACTCTTCACGTCGGCCAACCGTTCTCTCTGGGCTGTGAGCTACGCATACTTCGACGGTCAAAGCGTCTTCGACCTTCTTGCGCGACGGATGCAGGCCGTTCCTGAACTCCGCGTGACGCTCCTTCTGAACATCCACCGGCGCCAGAACGACACGAGCCAGCCCGACGAAGTAGTCCGCCGCTTCGCGACTGGATTCTGGAAGGAAGATTGGCCGGGCGACGCCCGGCCCAACGTGTTCTACGACCCTCGCTCGGTCGACCCAGCAGCTCGGGGCGTCCTGCACGCGAAGACCCTGGTCGCCGACGAGGAGAGGGTGTTCGTGACTTCCGCCAACTTCACCGCGGCGGCCCAGGACGACAACATCGAGCTGGGGCTGTTGGTGCGGAGCCGAACTCTCGCACTCGGTGTCGTCAGACACCTCCAGGGGCTCATCGACCGTGGACTGCTGAGATCTCTGCCGGCCGAGTGATCTTGGCACGGCGGTCCGTTGGTCAGCTCGGCCCTCCGCCAATCTGCCCGTCACAAGGCTTCGGGAACGACCGCTGCTAGACTTAGTTGGTTAGAAGCAAAGAGAGAGTCTTGGAATAGACTGTTCCGCGAGAACCAGTGTCCGTCCATCGGAAGCCGAGGAGTCGCCGCCGATCCGTCGAGCGCCCTTCGGCCCCGTTTCGCTGAAGGAAGAGAGGTATGACGTGAAGCCCCTATTGCGTGCCATTCGCAAGTATCGTTTGTATCAGGTAGCGGCGGTATGTCTACTCGGCTTCGGCTTGCTGTTTGTCGTTCTGCTAGGGGAGGGCACTTGGGCGGGCATCAAGGAAGACTTGAGACAGCTCGCTTTTCTGGCCGTCGGCATCGGCCTCACGGTCCTGCTGGTCGACCGGCTGAACGAGCGGCGATTCCGCAGAATTCTGAAGGAACAGTTGATCAGGCAGATGGCCAAGAGTGAGCGTGCCTTTGCCTCGCAGGCGGTCGATCGACTGCGGATCGAAGGTTGGCTTCAAGGCGGTGCACTTAACGGCCAACTGTTCGCCAACGCTCGACTTAGCAAGGTCAATCTAGCTCAAGCGCGGCTCGAGAGGGCAAATCTGACGGAAGCCGATCTGAATAGAGCTATCCTGAAGGGTACAAGGCTGTCGGAGGCTGTTCTGGTGGATGCGAACCTTGAGAATGCGGACGCTGAGGGCGCTGATTTTACAAAGGCTGTGTTGACGGAAGTGGGCGACGGCATCGAGCGGTGCGACATAGTCATGCCGGAGGACTTGAAGTTCGCAAAATTGAACGGTGTGCAGGCTCAGAAGATCGATCTGAAAGGTCGCGATCTGACGGATGCGAAGTTGAGAGGAGCCGATCTGAGACACGCCCGACTGTCGGAGGTCGCGAGTTTGAAGGACGCGAAGTTGGTTGGCGCGGACTTGAGAGGGGCGTGCCTCCCCGATAGGCTAAACGGGGCTGACCTGTCCGGCGCGGATCTCTCCGGAGTGGATCTGTCGCACGTCTCCGACGTGTGCGCGTCGGAACTTGCCAAGGCGACTCTGACGGGGGCGAGTCTTCCCCAGGGTCTGGTCAAGGCCCAGATGGCGGGAGCCATCCTTGGGCGCTGTCAGCTTGCGGGCCGAGATCTGACCGAGGCGAACCTGCTAGGCGCGGAGCTTGTGGGTGCGGACCTCAGGGAAGCTGATCTCACCAAGGCAGACCTGAGAGGCGCCGACCTGAGCGGTGCGGACTTGACGGGTGCGCAACTAGAAGAAGTGGAGTTCGAGGGCGCGAACCTGTCCGGGGCGACACTGCCCGAGAACCTGGAGAAACTTGAACTGAGTGGGGTGGATCTGACAGCCACGAATCTCAGTGGTAGGCACCTGACTTCCGCGAGCCTGCGAGGCACGACGTTGGCCCACGCCGACCTCACGAAAGCGATTCTCGTGGGAGCTTTGCTCCCGAGGGAGCGAGAGCAGTTGACCCACGTCGTCTTGAAGGAGGCCGACTTGACGGGGGTGGACCTGAGTGGGGCCGTGTTCGTGAACGCGGACTTTACGGACGCCGTCATGAAGGGAGTCACTCTCGACGATGCCACCTTGGAGACCGTGGGGTTTGTGGGGGCGAAGCTCCACGGAGCGTCGTTGAAGGGTGCTTCGCTCGACGAAGTGAACTTGACGAACGCTGCGCTTGAGGAGGCGTCATTCGCCGACGCCAGGATGAGATCCGTCGTTCTCTTCTCGGCGCTGAGCGGTGTGGTGGCTAGCAATGCGGAACTTGCGCCCGGTACGGACCTGACGAACAGAAGCCTGATTGGGGCCGTTCTCTCAGGGGCCAAGCTGAGAGGAGTTGACCTAGCCGGAGCGATCCTGACCGGCGCCAGCTTGGACGGGGCGGACCTCCGCCAGACCAACCTCGTCAAGGCGACGCTGCCCGCGAACCTGGCCGGCGCCCGGATGTCAGGAGCACGGATGGCCGGGCTTGATCTGACCGGCCGGTGCCTCGCTAGGGCACACCTGACGTGTGCGAACCTGGCAGGGGCCAATCTGACAGGTGCCAACCTGAAGGGAGCTCGGCTCTGGAGGGCGGACTTCTCCGGGGCAAACCTCAGTAACGCGGACCTTTCCGGAGCGAAGTTTGATCGGGCAACCCTCACGAAAGCCATGCTGCCTTCTGTGCTCAACAAGGTGCGTTTCAGAAAGGCGAATCTCTGTGACGTTGCCTTGGACGGTCGCACGCTGAACGCCCCCGTACTCGATGGCGCATGCGCTGTGCGCGTGAGATTGAACGGAGCGACGATCGTCGACGCCAGTGCACATGGGGCGAGATTCGACGACGGGAAGATGGCTGAATGCGTGTTCAAGGGAGCGGCGACGGTGATCGATGGCTGCAATTTCGACAACGCCGACCTCAGGAAGGCGCGTTTTGAAAACGTCACGGTCCGGAAGTCTCGTTTCATCAGGTCACAGCTCGCAGAAGCCCACTTCAAGCAGGCGATACTGGACAATGTCGTACTGCCGGAGAACTCAGACTTGGTTCGAATGACGGATGGATCGAGGATTCACAACAGCAATCTGGACGGGATCTCTTTTCGGGGCTCTGTGCTTTCGCGAATCAGACTTCTGAACGTCACGTTGCGCAATGCAAAACTGGTGAATGCGGTAGCGCCGGATGCTAATCTCAGGAATGTGGATCTCTCAGGGGCGGAGCTGTCAGGAGTCGATCTCTCGGGAGCGGCGCTGGACAGCACCAATCTCCGGGACGCGATTCTGGCGAACGCCACGCTCGACGACAGCCAGTTCACGAACTTGGTCGCTTTGGACGGTGCGGTACTGACTGGATGCCAAATGGCGAGGCTCATCGTGGACCAGTCTTCCAACGCGGTACTTCAGCTTCACACGACCACGGTTATGCGCGCCACATGGACCATCATTCCCCCGGCTGATGGGCCCGGAGTGATTCCGGCAGACGGAGGCTCGGATGATTCGAACTAGTGGCGCGCTTGGGCGACCTCGAAGCTCAAAGCAGCCCCGGGATGAAGGCCCACCGTTTTCCCGGGTAGCCCGGAAACCTCTCCCGGTACCAGCGATGCCGCCACAGCGCGCGCGGCACCAGGTTGGCGGCGGTCCACATTGCAAACGCGAGCCCGGGCAGCGACCAGCTCATCAGGGCGAAGCCGATCCACTCGACGATCTCGCCCGCCAGGTTGGGGCAGGAGACGAGGTTGAAGGGGCCGCCCCGCGGCAGGACGGCGCCGCCGGAGGCCTTCGCCCGCAACGTCGCCAGCCGGTAGTCAGAGGAGATGTTGAGGGCGGCCCCGGCGACGAAGAGGGCGGCGCCGACCAGGAACCGGGGATCGGAGAACCAGCCCTGCGGATAGTCGGCGAGCCGGGCGTTGAACCAGCCCAGGAGCGCGCCGTTGACGAGGTTGAAGGCGAAACCGGAGGCGGCCGTGATCGCGGGTAGCGGGCGCGCCTGGCGCTGGACGAACCACGGCCACACGAGGGTGCGGTGGACGTAGTGCGCGAGCCACAGGGCGACGAGGACGTCGCCGACCGCGTGACGCTCGCCGGCCGCGAGGTACACGACGGGGAACACGGCCAGGGCGGACAGTTCCATGAGGACCCAGCCCCAGCGCGCGTCGATACTCGGCCCCCGGGCCCGACCGCCCAACCGTCCGGTCGGGTCCTTTCCCACGAGAGCGTAGAGCAGCACCGGTACGGTCAGCCCGCACCAGATCAGAACGGCGGGCGTGAACCAGGACATGGGAAGGGTCGAAGGCTCAGGCTGGAGAGGCAACCGTGAGACCGGCGTCGGCGGCGGCGTCTGCGAGGCGCCGGTCGTAGGTCACGACGGCGTCGAGTCCGTCCAGGGAGAGGGCGGTGGCCAGGTGGATGGCGTCCAGGCTGCGAAGGTTCGGTGGCTCGAGCACAGCCGCGCTGGCCAACAGGGGCCCACTCATGCTCACGCGGGAGACTCGGGCGAGCACTCGCTCCGCATCCCGGAGCCTGTCCTCCGTCCCGTCGAGTCGTCGGACCGTTCGCAGTACTTCGACCCGCGCGAGGCTGCTCGATATGTGGTCTTCGTTGCTGGCCAGGAAGTCGCGAAGTGCGAGCGACTCCGGCTCCGGGAGGACGAGCTTGACGATCGCCGACGAGTCCAGGTAGAGCACAACCGGTCAGAGTCGGTCTTCGCGGTCGGCGATCAATGCCTCGCTCGCCTCGGTCGACACTTCGCCCTCTGGCGGCGGCAGATCGAGCAGGTTTCCCACCGGCCTGGTCGCCCGCCCCTCTGCGATCAGGCGCTCCAGCGGCGACAGCTCTTCCGGAAGCGGCAGGAGCAGGCCGACCGGCCGGCCCCGGTCCGTGACCTCGAAGCGCTCGCCCTTGCGGATCCGGCGGACGTACACGCTGAGGTTCTGCCGCAGTTCGCGGATGCCGACCCTGGTTGTCTTCGCGGCTGGCTCGGTCGTGGCGGCCGGCTCCGTCATGATGACGCACACGGTAGCACATTGGTGCACGAAGGCTCGCCGGCCCTTCAAAGAAACCTGTCTCCTCTCGATTGACACATGACCTTCCCGTGCTAGTCTCCAAATCGGGACTATAAGGGTCCCGGTTTAGCGGCGTCAGGCGCCGGGACTCGATCGGGAGCGCCCAGGCCCCGCTCTCCGCACCGCTGACACGCCGCGTCGACGAGACACACCGTCATGATCCGACTGACCAAGCAAGCCGACTACGGCATCGTCCTGATGACGCAACTCGCGTCGACCGGGCAGTCCGCAGCCGCTGAGCTGGCGGCCCAGACCCACCTGCCGGCGCCGATGGTCAGCAAGATCCTCAAGCTGCTGGCCAAGGCCGGCCTGCTGGTGTCTCATCGCGGCGTGCACGGGGGCTACGAACTCGCGCGCTCGGCGGCGGAGATCAGCGTCGCGCACGTGATTTTCGCGCTTGAGGGCCCCATCGCCCTGACCGAGTGCAGCGAGCACTCGGAGCACGAGTGTTCGTACGAGGCGTTCTGCCGCGTCCGCGACAACTGGCAACGGATCAACCGTGCCGTGAGGGAAGCGCTCGAGGGCATCACGATCGCCGAGATGGCCCGGCCGGACTTCATGGCCGGCGCCCCCGGCCGCGTCGCCGAGTCGCTGATTTCACTGAGGACGAGTTCCTGATGGCCACCGCAGCGGACACGATCGAAGCACTCGCCGAACGCGAGTACGAGTACGGCTTCGTCACCGACGTCGAGCAGGACACGGCGCCGCCGGGTCTGAGCGAGGAGATCATCGCGTTCATCTCGGCGAAGAAGAACGAGCCCCAGTGGATGCTCGACTGGCGGCTGGATGCCTACCGGGGCTGGCTGAAGATGGTCGAGCCGGAGTGGGCCAACGTGCGCTACGAGCCGGTCGACTACCAGTCCATCTGCTACTACGCCGCGCCGAAGAGCGATGACGACCGCCCGAAGAGTCTCGACGAGATCGATCCCGAGATCCTGGCCACCTACGAGAAGCTCGGCATTCCGCTCAAGGAGCAGGAGATGCTGGCCGGCGTGGCGGTGGACGCGGTGTTCGACAGCGTCTCCGTCGCGACGACGTTCCGCGAGAAGCTGTCGGAACTCGGGGTCATCTTCTGCTCGTTCTCCGAGGCGGTGCAGGATCATCCGGAACTCGTGCGCAAGTACCTCGGCACGGTCGTGCCGCGACGGGACAACTTCTTCGCCGCCCTGAACTCGGCCGTGTTCTCGGACGGTTCCTTCGTCTACATCCCGAAGGGCGTGCGCTGCCCGATGGAGCTCTCCACCTACTTCCGCATCAACGCGATGAACACCGGCCAGTTCGAGCGCACCCTGATCATCGCGGACGAGGGCAGCTACGTCAGCTACCTCGAAGGCTGCACGGCGCCGATGCGCGACGAGAACCAGTTGCACGCGGCCGTGGTCGAACTGGTCGCCCACGACGACGCGCGGATCAAGTACTCCACGGTCCAGAACTGGTACCCGGGCGACAAGAAAGGCGTGGGCGGCATCTACAACTTCGTGACCAAGCGCGGCCTCTGCGAGGGCCGGCGCAGCAAGATCTCCTGGACCCAGGTCGAGACCGGCTCGGCGGTCACCTGGAAGTACCCGAGTTGCATCCTCAAGGGCGACGACTCGGTGGGCGAGTTCTACTCCGTCGCGGTGTCCAACAACCGGCAGCAGGCCGACACCGGGACCAAGATGATCCACGTCGGCAAGCGGACATCGAGCACGATCGTCTCCAAGGGGATCTCGGCCGGCGAGGGTCAGAACACGTACCGCGGTTCGGTGCGGATTCTGCGTTCAGCCGAGGACGCCAGGAACTTCTCGCAGTGCGACTCGATGCTGATCGGCGACCGCTGCGGCGCCCATACCTTCCCCTACATCGACGTCGCCAATCCGAGCGCCCAGATGGAGCACGAAGCGTCGACGTCGAAGATCGGCGAAGACCAGATTTTCTACTGCAATCAACGTGGCATCGAGACCGAGGATGCCGTTTCCATGATCGTCAACGGGTTCTGCAAGGAAGTGTTCCGCGAACTGCCGATGGAGTTCGCGGTGGAAGCACAGAAGCTGCTCGAGGTGAGCCTCGAGGGCAGCGTCGGCTGATCGACGCCGACGTTCCCGGAACCACCAGCGGCCGCTCAGGCGCCGCACGGAGAGATGAAGCAATGCTGAGGGTGAGTGACCTTCACGCGAGGGTCGAAGAACAGGAAATCCTGCGGGGCGTGAACCTTGAGGTCAAGGCGGGCGAAGTCCACGCCGTGATGGGGCCGAACGGCTCCGGCAAGAGCACGCTGGCCTTGGTGCTCGCGGGCCGCGAGGACTACGAGGTCACGGCGGGTTCGTTGGAACTCGACGGCGAGGACCTGCAGGAGATGGCGCCGGAAGAGCGAGCCCACGCCGGCCTCTTCCTCGCCTTCCAGTACCCGGTTGAGATCCCGGGCGTCGGCAACAGCTACTTCCTCAAGGCGGCCGTCAACGCGACCCGCAAGGCGAGGGGCGAGCAGGAACTCGACGCGATGGACTTCCTCCAGTTGCTCCGGGAGCGCGCGAAGCTGGTCGACGTGGACGAGGCGCTGCTGCGGCGTCCGGTCAACGAGGGATTCTCGGGCGGCGAGAAGAAGCGGAACGAGATCCTCCAGATGGCGGTGCTCGAGCCGCGGCTGGCGGTGCTCGACGAGACGGATTCCGGTCTCGACATCGACGCCCTGAAGACGGTGGCCGCCGGCGTCAACGCGCTCCGGAACGAGGACCGGGCGTTCGTCGTGATCACCCACTACCAGCGGCTGCTCAACTACATCGTGCCGGACCACGTCCACGTGCTCCAGGGCGGTCGGATCGTCCGCTCCGGCGGCAGCGAACTGGCCCATGAACTCGAAGAGAAGGGGTACGCCGGGCTGAACGGCGACTCGGCGGGAGCTTAGACCGGGACACGCGATGACGGCCGTCACCCCCACTCCCACCGCGCAGTACCTGGACCTCTTCGCCCGCCGCGGCAAACGGTCGGGTGAGGCGGAGCCGGTCCGCCTCAGGCGGCGTCAGGCGATCGAGCGCTTCGAGGCGGCGGGCTTCCCGGGCCGGGGCGACGAAGAATGGCGGCAGACGAACATCGCCCCCCTGTTGCGCTCGGCCGTGACGGAGGCTTCGCGCGAAGAAGTCGGCGTACGGCAGGCGCGACGCTTTCTCTACCAGGGTTGCGACCGGCTCGTGTTCGTCAACGGCCGCTTCGCGGTCGAGCTCTCATCGATCCCGAAGGAGATCGCCGTCTCATCCCTGGCCGATCTCGAGGCGACGGGCGGGGCCGCGGACGCGGTCGCCGAACATCTCGGCGCCACGGTCGACGGTCGCGCTTCCTGCAGTGCCGACGCCGGTGTCCATCCCTTCGCGGCGCTCAACACGGGCCTGTTCGAGGACGGCGCCGCCATCGTGATTCCGGCCGGCGCCGTGGTCGAGCGACCGTTGCAGGTCCTCTGGCTCAGCGCACCGGCGGAGGGCGCCGCGGCGGACTCGCTCGAGGTCAGCTTCCCGCGTCTGCTGGTCGTAGCGGGCGAGAACAGCCAGGCGTCGATCATCGAGACGTTCGTTGCGGTCAACGGCGCTACCGGCGGCTACTTCGTCTGCCCCGCGGCCGAGTTCGTCTGCCGGGCGGGTTCCGTGCTCCACCACACGCGGCTTCAGGCCGACGCGCCGGACGCGTTCCACGTCGGTTTTCAGCATACGGAACTTGACCGATCGGCCGTCTTCGACTCTTCCTCGCTGGCGTTCGGCGGCGGCTTGGTGCGCAACGACGCTGTTGCGCTCCTTGACGGTGAGGGAGCCCACTGCACCCTGGACGGCCTCTACGTGGTCGCCGGCTCGCAGTTCGTGGACAACCACATGCGGGTCGAGCACCGCCAGCCGAACACGACGAGCCATCAGCTCTACAAGGGCGTCCTCGACGACCGGGCGCGTTCCGTCTTCAACGGTCGCATCTACGTGCACAAGGCGGCGCAGAAGACGGACGCCAAGCAGACGAATCGGAACCTCCTGCTGTCCAGGTCCGCCCTCGCCAACAGCAACCCCCAGCTCGAGATCTTCGCCGACGACGTGCGCTGCACCCACGGTTCGACGATCGGCCGGCTGGACGAGGACGCGCTCTTCTACCTGAGGGCCCGCGGCCTTCCCCGTGACGAGGCATACGGCATGCTCGTCTACGCGTTTGCCCGGGAGCTGGTCGAGAAGACCTCCTTCGAGCCACTCCGGCAGGACCTGGAAGGCCGGTTACGGGCGAGTCTGAACGGCGGCCCGGGCGGCGGCGGGAGCAGGTAGGCCGATGACGGCTCCGGCGCCCTTGGCAGAGCGGGAGCGGCCGGTGGCGGCCACGGCCCTCGATGTCGACCGCCTGCGCGAATCGTTCCCGATCCTCGATCGGGAAGTTCACGGCCATCCGCTGGTCTACCTGGACAACGCGGCCAGCTCCCAGCGGCCGGAGGTCGTGATCGACGCGGTCAGCGACTGCTACCGCACCTACTACGCGAACGCTCACCGCGGCGTTCACGCCCTCTCCGAGCAGTCGACCGACGCCTACGAGGCCGCCCGCGGCAAGGTCGCCCGTTTCATCGGCGCCCCGAGCAGCGGTGAGCTGGTCTTCACGCGCGGCACGACGGAGAGCCTGAACCTCGTCGCTCAGAGCTACGCCCGCCCCCGGCTGGGTGAGGGCGACGAAGTGCTGCTGACCGAGATAGAGCACCACTCGAACATCGTGCCCTGGCAGCTCGTCTGCGAGCGGACCGGCGCCCGGGTGCGGGCCGCACCGATCACGGACGACGGCGACCTCGATCTCGATGAACTGGCCGCGCTGATCGGCGAGCGCACCAGGGTGGTCGCACTCGCCCACGTCTCGAACGCCCTCGGCACCGTGAACGACGTCGCCGCCGTCGCCCGTCTGGTTCGGGACCGCTCGGATGCCGCCGTCGTCGTCGACGGCGCCCAGGCCGTGCCGCACATGGAGGTCGACGTGTCCGCGCTCGGCTGCGACTTCTACGCCTTCTCCGGCCACAAGATGTACGGCCCCGGCGGCATCGGCGCGCTGTGGGGTCGGGCGGAGTTGCTGGCCTCGATGCCGCCCTACCACGGCGGCGGCGCGATGATCACCCGAGTCACGTTCGAACGCAGCGAGTACACGGCGCCGCCGCACCGGTTCGAGGCGGGAACGCCTGCCATCGCGCCGGCGATCGGCCTCGGCGTCGCCGTCTCGTTCCTCGAGTCGGTCGGGCTGGAGCGGATCGAGCGGCACGAGCAGGAACTTCTTTCCCACACTCTGGAACAACTGAACGACCTTCCCTGGGTGCGAGTGCTGGGGCACGCTCCTGGCGCCGGATCGGCGCGGGCCGCCGTCGTGTCGTTTGTGATCGACGGTTCGCACCCCCACGATGTGGCAACGATCCTCGACGAGCAGGGAATCGCGATTCGGGCGGGGCATCATTGCGCCCAGCCGCTGGTGGAGCGGCTCGGTGTCCCGGCCACCGTGCGCGCCTCGTTCGGGATGTACAACACCCACGAAGAAGTCGACCGGCTGACGACCGGCCTGCACGAAGTGCGGCGGATCTTCGGCTGAGGGACGTAGGCTCCGAGTCCAGGACGATGTCCGATCTCCGCGATCTCTACCAGCAGGTCATTCTCGACCACTATCGGGCGCCGCGAAACTTCGGCCCGTTGGAGCCGGTGTCGGCGTGTGCCGAGGGCTACAACCCCCTCTGCGGCGACAAGGTCAAGGTCTACCTGCGCACCGACGGCGAGCGGATCGAGGGCCTGACATTCGAGGGCGTCGGATGCGCGATCTCGACCGCTTCGGCGTCGCTGATGACGGAGGCCGTCCGCGGACTCGAACGCTCCGAGGCCGAGGCGCTGCTGGCCTCCTTCCTGGCCCTGATGACCGGGGACGGTGAAGCAGCCAACGGCGTGCCGCTCGGCAAGCTCGAGGTCCTGAGCGGCGTGAAGGACTATCCGGTCCGCATCAAGTGCGCGACCCTGGCGTGGCATGCTCTACGCGCCGCGCTGGAAGGCGGCGACGCGGAGGCGGTGTCCACCGAATGAGGTGGCCACGCCGGCGTAGAACGGAGGAACGCGAGATGGACAAGGCGGCAGAAAGCACGACGCCCGCGACGGCGACCGATCTGGAGGCCCGGATCGTGGAGGCCCTGAAGACTGTCTTCGACCCGGAGATCCCGGTCGATATCTATGAACTCGGCCTGATCTACGACGTGAGCATCGATGCCAGCGCCCACGTCAAGCTGCAGATGACCCTGACCTCGCCGCACTGCCCGGTCGCCGAGTCGCTTCCGGGCGACGTCGAGCGCACGGTGCAGGGCGTCGAGGGCGTCGATGGCGCCGAAGTCGAGGTGGTCTGGGATCCCACCTGGAATCCGGCGATGATGAGCGAAGCAGCCAAACTCGAACTGGGGTTCTTCTGATGAAAACACTGGCAACACTGGGTGCGCCGGCCTTCTGGCCGGCATCCGGCGGAGGCTTTCTAATGCGTAACCTCTCCCTTGCGACCGCCCTCTCCACCCTCGCCCTGGTCCTCGCAGCGCCCGCAGCCGGCGCCGAAGAGAAGGACCACGGTCTGCGGGGCGCGAAGCACCCGAAACCGAACGTCCTCTTCGGCGGTCAACCGACCGAGGCTCAACTCGAGGCGATGGCCGCGGACGGCCTGTCCTTCGTCCTGGACCTGCGCGCCGAGGGTGAGAACCGCGGCTTCGACGAGCAGGCTGCCCTCCAGAGCCTGGACGTTCCCTATCTCAACCTGCCCGTGGACGCGGAACGGCTGGCGCAGCCCGAGACCTTCGACCGCTTCATCGAAGCGATGCAGAACCTGGACGGCCCGGCTCTCGTTCACTGCGCCTCGGGCAATCGGGTCGGCGCCCTCTACTACGCCTACCTCGTGGCCGGGAAAGGTGAGGACCGGGAAGAAGCCCGCGCCCGCGCCAAGGAGAACGGGCTGCGCAGCGAGGCGCTTGAGAAGGCCGTTGATCGCTACCTGGATTCGAAGCCCTGATGAGTGAGCTAGAGGCCGCCGGAACGCCTGATGCCGGAGCGCCTCCGCGGCGCCAACCGCTGGACGTGGCGACGGACACGCTGCGCTTCCTCGCCGTCGACATGGTCGAGCGGGCGAACAGCGGCCACCCGGGCGCGCCGATGGGTCAGGCAGCGATGGCGGCGCTGCTATGGACGAAGTACCTGCGCTTCGCGCCCCAGGATCCGCAGTGGCCGAACCGGGATCGCTTCGTCCTCTCCTGCGGCCACGCCTCGGCGCTGATCTACGGTCTCCTGCATCTCGCCGGTTACGACCTGAGCCTGGACGAGATCCGCAACTTCAGGCAGTACGGTTCGCTCACTCCTGGTCACCCGGAGCACGGCCTGACATCAGGCGTCGAGGTGACGACCGGCCCGCTGGGCCAGGGCATCTCCGCGGCGGTCGGCATGGCGATTGCCGAGCAACTGCTCGCCGCCCGCTTCAACCGGCCCGGCTTCACCCTGTTCGACCACCGCACCTGGGTGCTCGCCTCCGACGGCGACCTGATGGAGGGCGTCGCCTCCGAGGCCTGCTCGATGGCCGGCCACCTCGGACTCGGCAAGCTGAACGTGCTCTACGATGCGAACCGGATCACGATCGACGGCCCGACCGACCTGAGCTTCACCGAGGACGTGGTCGGCCGCTACGAGGCCTACGGCTGGCACACCCTGTCGGTCGACGACGGCAACGACACGGACGCCCTCGCCGCCGCCTACGACGCGGCGCTCGCGGAAACCGGCCGCCCGACCCTGATCAAGGTGAGCACCCACATCGGCTACGGCAGTCCGAACAAGCAGGACACCGCGGCCTCCCACGGCGCGCCCCTGGGCGCCGACGAGGTGGTCGCGACGAAGGAGGCCCTCGGCTGGCCCCTCGAGCCCGCGTTCCTGGTGCCGGACGCGGCCCGCGAAGCCTTCGCGCCGGCGGCCGACTTCGGCCGGGACGCCGCGGCCGAGTGGGGCCGGCTGCTCGAGTCCTACCGCCGCGACCATCCCGGGGAGGCGGCTGAACTCGACCGCCGCCTCGCTGTCGGCCTGCCCGACGGCTGGCGCGACGCGCTTCCCCGCTTCGATCCTGCATCCGGCCCGATCGCCACCCGCTCCGCCTCCGGCGTCACGCTCAACGCCCTGAAGGACCTGGTGCCCGAGCTCGCCGGCGGCTCGGCGGACCTGACTGGCTCGAACAACACGCTGCTCGAAGGCGAAGGCGACTACGCCGCCGGCGCCCCGACCCGCCACTTCCGCTTCGGCGTGCGCGAGCACGCGATGGCCGCGGCGATGAACGGCCTGGCCCTGTCCGGCCTGTTCCGGCCCTACGGCGGCACCTTCCTCTGCTTCCTCGACTACCTGAAGCCGAGTCTCCGGCTAGCCGCGCTGATGGAGCTCCGGGCGATCTACGTGTTCACCCACGACTCCGTCTTCCTGGGCGAGGACGGCCCGACCCACCAGCCGATCGAGCACCTGGCGCACCTGCGCGCGGTGCCGGGGCTCGTCGTCGTCCGCCCTGCCGACGCGAACGAGACCGCCGCCGCCTGGGCGCTCGCGCTCGAGACGCCGGGCCCATCGGCCCTCGTCCTCACCCGCCAGAAGCTGCCGGTCCTTGAAGCGACCGCCGATGGCGCGCTCGAAGGCGTCGCCCGCGGCGCCTACGTCGTGGCCGACAGCGTCGCCGAGCCCGACCTGATCCTGATCGCGACCGGTTCCGAGGTCGCTCCCGCAGTTGACGCCGCCGCCGAACTCACAGCCGAAGGCCACGCCGTCCGCGTCGTCAGCATGCCTTCCTGGGAGGCCTTCGCGGCCCAGCCGCAGTCTTACCGCGACGAAGTCCTGCCGCCCGCCGTCCGCCCCCGGCTGGCCGTCGAGGCCGCGGCCACCCTGGGCTGGGAACGCTGGACCGGCTCCGACGGCGATGTCCTCGGCCTCGACCGCTTCGGCGCCTCCGCCCCGTACAACGACCTGGTCGAGAACCTGGGGATCAACGCGGCGGCGATCGCGGAACGCGCCCGGCGATTGCTCGGCAGCTGATCGACGGCGCCGGTCGGGCACCTCGGTGCCGGGACGACTGCGGCGGCAAGGGTCAAGGTTTGTACGGAGGACGTCGATGGTTGAAATGAACGCATGGCTCACCCAACAGCCTCGGTGGTTGCAAGAAGCGGCTCGCCGCCTACACGCCGCTGACGAGCTTTCAGCTCGCGATTATGAGGAACTGGTTGAACGCTGCAAACGGGAAGCGAGTGGGACTCTTGACGGAGCGCGCCAAGACTCCAGGCCTCTTCCCAGCCCGACGAAGTCGGCTGGACCCGGTTCTACGCAGTTGAGATCGATCGAGGATGTGGTGGGTATCAACGCTCTGGCGTCCGAGAGTAAGCTGGATTTTGGTTCGGAGTCCCTCTCGATCGTGTACGGCCGCAACGGCGCGGGGAAGTCCGGATACATGCGGCTCCTCAAACACGTATGCGACGCGAAAGCGCGCGGCGAACTGCTTCCGGATGTTTTCGGAACGAAGTCCGAGACTCAAGGCTGCAAGATCAACTTCGACCAGAACCAGGAACGCCGGCAGGTCCGATGGTCGCCCGACGATGGACCTGTCGAGGGGTTGAGGCGGGTCGCGGTCTTCGACGAGGCCTGTGCCCGTGTTTACGTCAACGAGGAACACGAGGCCGTCTATGAACCGCCGGAATTGGAGTTGTTGCGATGGCTGGTAGAGACGTGCGACCGTGTTGGTGAGGCTCTCGCCTCTCAGCAGCGGTCCATGCCTTCGAGGCTCCCGAGAATCCCGCCAGAGTATGCTGAGACAGCGGCCGGTCGGTGGCTGACGGAACTGGAGCCATCAACGACCTCTGGCGACGTGGATCGGCACTGCGCCCGGACACCGGAAGACGGGATCCGGTTGGAGCAGTTGAATCTCCGCCTCTCGGGAGTGGACCCGAGACAGAGAGCCGCGGAGCAGCGTGGCACAGTGCGAGCGCTTGAGACGTTGAAGAGCCTCCTGGAGGACGCGAGGAACGGGCTTTCGGACGCCTCCTATCGACATATACAGGCGGCACGCGGGAAGGCAGCTGCGAGTCGCTTGGAGGCTGTTGAACGGGCGAGCGAGGTGTCAAAGGGAGCTCCTGTCGGAGGCGTTGGCTCGGAGCATTGGCGACGATTGTGGGACGCGGCGCGGGACTATTCCGAGGTGGCCGCATACCCGAGCGCGCCGTTCCCGGTGGTTGACGCCGACGCTCATTGTGTCCTCTGTCAGCAGCTCTTGGACTCGTCTGCGGTCGAACGGCTGACCTCCTTTGAGGCTGTCGCCAAAGGGGATCTTGAGGTTGAGGCGAGCGGGGCCGAGGATCGGCTTCAGGAGATGATCGCGGCGCTTCCCGAGCTTCCGTCGCTTGAAGACCTCCAGGCACTTCTGGACCGTGCCGGCATCGGCTCCGAACCGGATCGTGAGCAGTTCACGGCCTACGTGGACGCGCTGAGACCGCGCTTGCAGTACCTCGTGCAACCCACTGCGCAGCCGGCTTCCTTGCCGCCCGGCAACGAAGCCGTGATGGCGGTGCTCCAAGGTCTCACGGAATCGGCCAAGAAACAGCTACATGCGTCGAGCAGGATGCAGAGAGAACTGACTTTGGGGAACTGGAGCGCGAGAGAGCGGAACTCGCGGCCCGGCAGTGGCTTTCGCAGCAACGGGCGGCGGTTTGCGAGGAGGTCGAGCGGCTGCGCGCCATTGCGGCCTTGGACGACGCCAAGAAGCTCACTCGCACCAATCGCCTGTCACTGAAGGCGGCTAACCTCTCAAAAGAGCTCGTGACCCAAGCCTTCGGAGACCGCTTCAGGTCCGAGTTGAAGCGGTTCGGTGCCGGCTATCTCCGAGTCGAGATGACGAAGAGTAGGGCGACAAAGGGCCGAATTTTCCACAAGCTCATTTTGAAGACCGACTCTTCATACAGCACTGCCGCGATTCTGAGCGAAGGCGAGAAGCGGATCGTGTCGCTTGCCGCGTGCTTCGCGGACGTCCTGGCCGAGGACAGGAATGTGTCTTTCGTGTTCGACGACCCTATGTCTTCACTTGACCAGGAGTATGAGGCGAGCGTCGCCGATCGACTGGTCGAGCTGGCCACAACCCGGCAGGTCATTGTGTTCACGCATCGCCTTTCATTCATGATGGCCCTGAGCCAGTCGGCGTCTTTGAAGAGTGTCGAGAGTCAGGTGACTTCTCTGGAACGGACCCCGTGGGGGTCTGGCGTTCCGAGTGGCTCGCCGTTGCAGGCGCAGCGTCCTGACCGGGCACTGAATCAACTGGTGGGAGAGCGTCTCGCGGCCATTCGGAAGGCCGAGGCGGCCCAGAGTTTGGCCGACGTGAGGTCACGAACTGCGGAGTTATGCAAGGACCTCAGGATCACACTTGAGAACATCGTAGAGAAGGTGCTTCTTGCTGACGTCGTGATGCGGTTTCGAAGGCCCATACATACGCAAGGCAAGTTGCGGCTGGTCGCAAGAGTGGGAGTCGAGGACTGTGATCTCATTGAGGAGATGATGACTAAGTACTCCTTCCCCGAGCATTCTCAGCCAGAGGAGGCGCCAGTGCGCCCGCCAACAGCCGACGAGCTAGCCCGAAGTTCTGAGCCTTCAGCGGGTGTGGGAGGCGGATAGTTGTTGCGGGGCTTGGGTTTACGGGCTTCAGGCGTTGATTTGCGGCTGCATCTAGTAGCCATGTAATGTCGATGTCT
>LXNI01000779.1_pt1 | contig 34062 bp, 28 predicted proteins | sample 809091 | NCBI WGS metagenome assembly LXNI01 (sample SAMN04870527, study PRJNA318959) | sponge metagenome | biome: 01000161; feature: marine sponge reef; material: water | host: Sarcotragus foetidus | place: Greece: Milos, Mediterranean Sea | collected 2013-05-29 | depth 5-7 m | reverse complement strand
CGGCGTCTCTCGCAAGGCGCACCGACGCAGCCATACCCGGAGCGTACGGCAAGGAGGCGCAACGCCGCGAGGGGCGTCGATGCCTAGCAGGACATGCGCGATTATTTTGGCGACGCACCACTAGGGGTAGTGTCCGCTCTTGGTGGCTGAGCAGGTGTTCGTGCGGAAGTTGATTGAGGTGGCGTTGCCGTTGGATGCCATCAATGCGGCTTCGGCTCGGGAGAAGTCGATCCGCCATGGGCATCCCTCGACTTTGCATCTGTGGTGGGCCCGGCGGCCGCTGGCGGCGTGTCGGGCGGTGCTGTTCGCGTCGTTGGTGGACGACCCGTCGTCGCGGCCTGATCGGTTTCCCACCTCGGAGGCCCAGGATGCGGAGCGGGAGCGGCTGTTCGGGCTGATCGAGGAGTTGGTGCTGTGGGAGAACAGCAACAACCCAGAGGTATTGGCGAGGGCTCGGGCGGAGATCGCCGCGTGCTGCGGGGGGGGTGTCCCTGCCTGTGGTGCTTGACCCGTTCGCGGGCGGCGGCAGTATCCCATTGGAAGCCCAGCGACTCGGCCTGGAAGCCCACGCCAGCGATCTGAACCCGGTGGCGGTGTTGATCAACAAGGCGTTGATCGAGATTCCGCCCCGGTTCGCCGGGAGCGCGCCGGTCAATTCCGAGGCTCAGGCGGCGGCCGGGTTGGGGTCGTGGTCGGGCGCGCAGGGCTTGGCCGCCGATGTGCGCCACTACGGCCAATGGATGCGCGACCGGGCCGAGGCCCGCATCGGCCGCCTCTACCCTGAAATCGACCTTCCTGCCGAGCACGGCGGCGGGCCGGCGCCGGTTGTCGCCTGGATCTGGACCCGAACCGCCCGCTGTCCCAACCCAGCGTGCGCCGGCGAGGCGCCGTTGGCGTCGTCATGGTGGCTGTCGAAGAAGAAGGGCCGCGAGGCGTGGGTGAACCCGGTGGTCGACGAGGCGGCCCGGACGATCCGCTACGAGATCGGCACCGGGCCGGAAGGGCCGCCGGAGGCACCCAAGCAGGGCCGGGCCCAGTTCCGCTGCGTGTTCTGCGCCGCGGCCATCCCCACCGGCCATGTCAAGGCCCAAGCCCGAACCACCGGGCTCGGCGCCCGGCTGATGGCCATCGTCGCCCAGGGCGACCGCCAACGCCACTACCTGCCGCCCGACCCCGAACACGAACACCTAGCACTCCACGCCCCGCCACCCCTTGACCCGCCAACAGGTGCAATTGCCAACGACCCCCGTGCAATCACGGTCACAAACTGGGGCATGGCGGAGTGGGCCGGCCTGTTCACCAACCGCCAACTCACCGCGCTGTGCGCGTTCTCAGACCTCGTTGATGAGGCTCGCGATCAAGCGCGGGCCGACGCGTTGGCTGCCGGGCTGGGCGACGACCCGACCCCGCTGCGAGACGGCGGCACCGGCGCAACCGCCTACGCCGAAGCCGTATCGGTGTACCTGGCCTTCGCGGTAAGCAAACTGGCCGACCGGGGTTCGGCCATGTGTACTTGGGACAGTTCGTACACAAAAGTTCGAGCCACGTTCGCGCGGCAGGCGATTCCTATGAACTGGGATTTTGCCGAGGCGAACCCGTTCTCGGATTCGACGGGGAATTGGTCGGCGATGGTGGATTGGACGCAGAAAGCGCTGGCTCAGACCCCTGCTGCTGGAACGGGGTCGGCAACTCAGCGCGACGCTGCCGCTTCGGGCCCTTCGCCTGTGGTGGTATCGACCGATCCGCCGTATTACGACAATATCGGCTATGCGGATTTGTCGGATTTCTTCTACGTGTGGCTGCGCCGGAGTCTGGGCGGGGTTTTCCCCGATGTGTGCTCGACGCTGCTGGCCCCGAAGGCGCAAGAGCTGATCGCCGCGCCGTACCGCCACGGCGGTGACAAGAAGCAGGCGGAGGGATTCTTCGAGGACGGTTTGGGGAAGGTGTTCGCCCGTTTCCGCGAGGTCCAGGATCCCCGGTTTCCGATCTCGGTGTTCTACGCGTTCAAACAGGCCGAGACCACCGGCGGCGGGGCTGTGGTCTCCACCGGGTGGGAGACCTTCTTGGATGGGCTGGTCGGCGAGGGGTTGCAGATCACCGGCACTTGGCCCATGCGCACCGAGCTGGCCAACCGGATGCGCTCTCAGGCCAGCAATGCGCTGGCGTCGTCGATCGTGCTGGTGTGCCGGCCTCGGCCCGATGATGCGCCCCTTGCATCGCGCCGGGAGTTCTTGGACCGGCTCGCCGCCGAGCTGCCCGACGCTTTGGCCCGCCTGCGGGAGGCCAACATAGCGCCGGTGGATCTGGCCCAGGCCGCCATCGGCCCCGGCATGGCCGTCTACTCCCGGTACTCGAGAGTGATCGAGGCCGACGGCGCTCGGATGGGAGTGCGGGCCGCGCTGGCCGCCATCAACTCCGTCCTCGACGAAACCCTCGAGAGCGCGGAGGCCGACTTGGACGCCGACACCCGCTGGGCGCTCACCTGGTTTGCCCAGCACGGCTTCGACCCCGGCGGCTACGGGCTGGCCGAGCAGCTCTCGAAATCCCGCAACACCTCCGTCGAAGGTCTCGTCGCCGCAGGCATTGCCTCATCCCACGCCGGCAAAGTCCGCCTGATCGCCCGCCGCGAACTCGACGAGAACTGGGATCCCGTCGCCGACGACCGCCTCACCGCGTGGGAGGCGGTCAACCACTTGGCCCGCCAACTTGAAACCGGCGGCGAGCAACCCGCCGCCGCCCTCCTGCGCCAACTCGGCGGCCTAGCCGAGCCCGCCCGCCAACTCGCCTATAGCCTCCACCACACCTCAGAGCGCAATCGATGGCCTGCCGACGCCCTCGCCTACAACAGCCTCATCCAAGCCTGGCCCGAACTCGCCCGCCTCGCCCACAAACCCCCCGAAGGCCAGGCCGAACTCGGCCTCACCCCGTAGGTATCCAGCTCGCAGAACTTCGGCCACAGCTTGAAATTGCGATGGCCCGAAGCAGCCCTGGTATCTCCGGTTCCAGCAGAAAATCGGCCACGAAGCCGCCAACTACGCCGTCATTGGGCGTCCGCCCACATGGGGGCACCTTTGTCAGCGTCTTATCACCCTCATCATGGAAGGAGCGGTCCGGCTCCGCAGATGGCAGATATGGCTGGCCCCCTTCATTGGTGTGGCCTACATCTTCTACGACGTAGTTCGCAGCTAGAACATTCCGCCAGGGGGCTCCTGCAAAATAACCGTCGTCGTCCTCGATGTCGCCAAGCCCAATCACTAGCAGGCACGCGGTATAATTGGTGTTGGTATGCAACGGGTACCTGAGAGGTTCTGGAAGTCGTTTTGGAACCATCCGGACCCGAGCCTTCTCCGGTTGCCTGACGATGCCGAGTATGTGGCTAGTCGCATGTTCAACGGCCCTTGGCCGGATGCGGCGGTATGGGCTTCGGTGCATCTTCCCACCGAGGCCCTCGAACACTGTTTGACGCTGCGCTCCACCAAGCCCGTTACTCGGGATCTGATTGCCAACGCTTTAGATGCCCGCGCCTGACGGGTGGGCCGCTGCGGCACCCCCGACTTCAGAGTGCGCCCCTATCGAGTGAGAAAGACCTCGGTCAACGGCAAGTTGGTTGCGGCATTTGACTGGCAGGCAGGCGATATATCGGGGCGATGAGGGGCGATCACATGGCGGTGGTAGCACCGGGCGCCTCGGTTGCCGCTACTTTCTGCCGATGCTTCGTCCTCTGCTCGGGGAGAGTAGAAAATAGGGATCGCGCATCCGAATCGGGCGGGTGCCAAGACAAGTACGTACGAATCAGGAGCCCGCATGCTGTTGGCGCTCGACATCGGCAACACCCAGACAGTGGTCGGTCTGTATGAGGCCGAACGTGCCGATGAATGCCGCGCCGTAGACGGTCTGATCGAGCACTGGCGGCTGTCAACCGTGCATGAGCGCACCCCCGACGAAGTGGCCGTGCTGTTGCGCAGCCTGCTGGACAGCATCGACGTGGCCATGGAAGACGACCTCACCGGGGTGGCGGTGTGCTCTGGGGTTCCCCAGATCCGGGAGAGCGTGCGGATGATGGTGCAGCGCTACTTCGACTTCGAACCGGTGGTCATCGAACCGGGCACCCGCAGCGGCATTCCCATCTTGTACGACAACCCCCGCGAGGTGGGCGCCGATCGCATTGCCAACGCGGTGGCCGCCCACCACCTTTACGGCGGTCCCGCGGTAGTTGTCGATTTCGGGACCACCAATAACTTTGACGTGATCTCCGAGGCCGGCGAGTTCTTGGGCGGGGCCATTGGTCCGGGAATCGAGGTAAGCCTGGAAGCCATGGTGGGCCGAGCGGCCGCTTTGGGTCCGGTGGCGCTCACCGAGCCCCGCAGCGTGATCGGCAAGACCACGATTGAGTCAATTCAATCGGGAGTCATCTATGGGTTCGTGGCCCAGATTGACGGCATGGTGGATCGGTTCTCGGCGGCCGTGGACGGCGAGGCAATAGTCATCGCCACCGGTGGACTGGCCCACCTCATCGCCCCGCTGTCGCAGACCATCCAATTCGTCGAGCCCTATCTGACCCTTCACGGTCTGTGGCTGGTCCACGGGCGCAACCAGTAGGACAGCCAGTGAGCATCCCCTACCGGTTCGAGACGACCGCCACCGCCGCCGAATGCCACAGCCAACACGGCGGCATTGAAGCGGGTACCGAGACGGGCCAGCAGGTGTCGGTGGCGGGGCGGATCATGCTCCGGCGGGTCCAGGGTCGGCTGGCGTTCGCCACCCTTCAAGACGCCACTGGCCGCATCCAGCTCTTCGCTCCCTCCAAGGTCACCCCCGATTACGACGGGTTCTGCGAACTGTCCCTGGGCGATTGGGTGGGGGTGAGCGGCGAGGTGATGAAGACCCGGAAGGGCGAGCTGTCGGTGAAGGTGGAGCAGTGGGAGCTGCTGGCCGAGGCCCGGCGGAGCTTTCCCGACAAGTGGCACGGCTTGTCGGACCCCGACACCCGTTTCCGCCAGCGCTATGTCGACTTGTGGGTGACCGAGGAGGCCCGCCAGGCCCTCCGACTGCGGTCCGAGATGATGTCGCTCACCCGGCGATGGCTGGAGGACCGCGGGTTCATCGAGGTGGAGACACCGGTGTTCCACCCGGTGCCCGGAGGTGCGCTGGCCCGGCCGTTCAGCACCCACCACAACGCGCTGGACATGGAGCTCTTTTTGAGGATCGCCCCCGAGCTGTACCTGAAGCGCCTGGTGGTGGGCGGGCTGGAGCGGGTGTATGAGATTGCCCGAGTGTTCCGTAACGAGGGCATCTCCACTCGCCACAATCCCGAATTCACCATGTTGGAGCTGTACTGGGCCTACGCTGACTACGGCGACATCATGGAGTTGGTCGAGCATCTGGTTGCCGATCTGGCCTTGGCGCTGAAGGGCACCACCGTCATCAGCTACGGCGGGCGGGAACTGGACCTGACCCCGCCGTGGCGCCGAGCCCGGTTCACCGATCTGCTGGCCGAACACAGTGGCTTGGACTTGGACCTCGACACCCCAATAGCCGAGCTGCGGTCGCACTGCGCGGCCCGGGAGATCCCGGTGGAGGACCGCTGGGGGCCGGGCAAGCTCCTGTTGGAGCTCTACGAGAAGACCACCGAGGCCGAGCTGTGGGGCCCGGTGTTCGTGTGCGACTACCCCAAGGAGGTGTCGCCACTGGCCCGGGAGCACCGCGAGCACCCCGGCTGGGTGGAGCGCTTCGAGGCCATCGTGGCCGGCCGGGAGCTGGCCAATGCCTTCAGCGAGCTGACCGACCCCGACGAGCAGCGGGCCCGCTTCGAAGACCAGGCCGCCGACCGGGATGCGGGCGATGCCGAGGCCATGGCGGTGGACTGGGACTATCTGCGGGCGCTGGAGTTCGGATTGCCCCCCACCGGTGGTCTGGGGGTGGGCATGGACCGCCTGGCCATGCTGCTGGCCGACGTGCCCAGCATCCGCGACGTGATCCTGTTCCCCACACTGCGCCCCGAACCCCCAGAGCGGTAAGCGGCAGCCAGCCCGCTAGTGATCTCCGAGGGGGATGCGGGCCCGGTCGATGAGATGGTCGGTGGCTACCTGTAGTGCGGCGGTCGCCTTGGTGGGGGGCAGTGACTCCAGGCTGTTCGAGGCCTGTTGTACATATTGCCGGGCCACTTCAAGGGCCTCGTCCACTCCGCCGCTGGTTCGCACCAATTGCAGGGCTGATCGGATGTTTGCGTCCGACACCGTCGCCCCCAGCAGTTCCAGAAGCTGGGGGGCGCAGTCGGTTTCCAGCGCCCGGATCACCGGCAGGGTGTATATCCCCTCGTGAAGGTCGTTGCCCGACGGCTTTCCCAGGTGCTCGTCGGTGGCCACGATGTCCAAGATGTCGTCCACCACCTGGAAGGCCAGTCCGTAGTAGCGGCCAAACTCGGTGAGGGTGTCCACCGTCGGCCGATCCAGCCCGGCCACCAGGGCGCCGATGCGGCAGGAGGTGGCCAGCAAGGAGGCGGTCTTGCCCTCGATGGAATCGGTGTAGGAGGTCTCGGTGCGGTAGGGGTTGCCGGTGTCCTGCAACTCCCGCACTTGGCCTTCGCACAGCCGCCCGATGGTGGCGGCCAGCAGCCCGGCCACCTCGGTGCCCAGCGAGGCGGCGAGCTCTGAGGCCCGGGCCAGCAGGAAATCACCGGCCAGGATGGCCCGGAGGTTGCCCCATTTGGCGTTCACGCTGGCCACGTTTCGCCGTACCTGGGCCTCGTCCATAACGTCGTCGTGGTACAGCGATCCCAGATGAACCAACTCCACCGCCACACCGCCGGTGAGCACGTCATCTTCAGCGGGCACCGGCTCGTTCGTGGAGATGGCCGCCGACGCGATCACGAACCCCGGCCGAACTCGCTTGCCCCCGGCCCGGATGAGATGGCTGGCCACCTCAGTGAGAAACGGATCCTGGGTATGGACCGACTTCTCCAGCTTTGACTCCAGGCGCTCCAGGTCGCGCCCCATGGTGGGAATCAGATCGAGGGGGCTGCGAACCACGAATTAAGCGTAGTGGCGCAGTCCCCATTTCTCCCCATCAAGACCGGGCTGTGGCGGCATCGGAGGCGTCGGAATGGGGGGCGGTTGGGGCTCCGGGAACGAAATGGGGGGGTGGGATGGTTACACTTCGAGTTGAGGCCTCTATCGGGAGATTGCCGTGTTCGAGAGATTCACAGATCGAGCTCGCCGGGTCGTTGTGCTGGCGCAGGAGGAAGCGCGCCTGCTCCACCACAACTACATCGGCACCGAGCACATCTTGCTGGGCCTGATTCACGAGGGCGAGGGAGTGGCGGCCAAGTCGCTGGAGTCGCTGGGAATCTCCCTGGAGGCGGTGCGCAACCAGGTGGAGGAGATCATCGGCCAGGGCGGGTCTTCCCCGTCGGGCCACATCCCCTTCACCCCTCGGGCCAAGAAGGTGCTGGAGCTGTCGCTGCGAGAGGCGCTTCAGCTCGGCCACAACTACATAGGCACCGAGCACATCCTGCTGGGATTGATTCGAGAGGGCGAGGGCGTGGCCGCCCAAGTGCTGGTGAAGCTGGGGGCAGACCTGTCCCGGGTCCGCCAGCAGGTGATCCAGCTGTTGTCGGGCTACGGCGGCCCGCAGGGCGCAGGCTCGTCGGACAAGGCCACCACCTCACCTGGAGGAAGCGGCGATGGCGCCTCGGGATCGCTGGTGCTCGACCAGTTTGGCCGCAACCTCACCAAGCTGGCCAAAGACAGCGGGCTCGACCCGGTGATCGGCCGGCAGCGGGAGACCGAGCGGGTCATGCAGGTGCTGTCGCGGCGCACCAAGAACAACCCGGTGCTGGTCGGAGAGCCCGGCGTGGGCAAGACCGCCATCGTGGAGGGCTTGGCCCAGAAGATCGCGGCCGACGATGTCCCCGAGACCATCCGCAACAAGCAGCTTTACACCCTCGATCTGGGCGCACTGGTGGCCGGGTCCCGCTATCGGGGTGATTTCGAGGAGCGCCTCAAGAAGGTGCTCAAGGAGATCAAGACCCGGGGCGACATCATCTTGTTCATCGACGAGCTGCACACCCTGGTGGGCGCGGGTGCGGCCGAGGGCGCCATCGACGCCGCCTCCATCCTCAAGCCCATGCTGGCTCGGGGCGAGCTCCAGACCATCGGGGCCACCACCCTCGACGAGTACCGCAAGCACCTGGAGAAGGACTCGGCGCTGGAGCGCCGGTTCCAGCCGGTAAAGGTGGAAGAGCCCACCATCGCCCACACCATCGAGATCCTCAAGGGGCTGAGGGACCGCTACGAGGCCCACCACCGGGTCACCATCACCGATCAGGCCCTGGTGGCGTCGGCCAACCTGGCCGACCGCTACATCTCCGACCGCCACCTTCCCGACAAAGCCATCGACTTGATTGACGAGGCCGGCTCCCGCCTGCGCATCAAGCGGATGGACACCCCGACCGACTACAAGGACTTTGAGAGCCAGCTCTCCCAGGTCGTGTCCCAGAAGAAGAGCGCGGTGGAGCAGCAGGACTTCGAGGAGGCCGGGCGGCTACGCGACCAGGAGAAGGAGCTGCTGGCCGGCAAGGAGCAGATGGAAGAGGAGATCCGGGCCAAAGGCGTAGACCTCTTCGACGAGGTGGACGAGGAGGCGGTTGCCGAGGTTTTGTCCATCTGGACCGGCATTCCCGTCTACAAGCTCACCGAGGAGGAGACGGCCAAGCTCCTGCGCATGGAAGACGAACTGCACAAGCGGGTCATCGGCCAAGAGGACTCCATAAAGGCGGTGTCGCAGGCCATCCGCCGTACCCGCGCCGGCCTCAAAGACCCCAAGCGCCCCAGCGGGTCGTTCATCTTTTTGGGCCCTTCAGGCGTGGGCAAGACCGAATTGGCCAAGACGCTGGCCGAGTTCCTGTTCGGCGACGAGCAGGCTCTCATCGCCCTGGACATGTCCGAGTACATGGAGAAGCACACGGTCAGCCGGCTGGTGGGCTCCCCGCCGGGCTACGTCGGCTACGAGGAGGGCGGTCAGCTCACCGAGGCGGTGCGCCGCAAGCCGTTCTCGGTGGTGTTGTTCGATGAGATCGAAAAAGCCCACCCCGACGTGTTCAACACCCTTCTGCAAATCCTGGAGGAGGGTCGCCTCACCGACAGCCAGGGCCGGTCGGTGGACTTCCGCAACACCGTGCTCATCATGACCTCCAACCTGGGAACCCAGAACCTGCGCAAGGCCAATCTGGGATTCACCAAGGCCGACGAGGCCATCACCTATGAGCGCATGAAGGAGAAGGTCACCGACGCGCTCAAAGACCACTTCCGCCCCGAGTTCTTGAACCGCATCGACGAGGTCATCGTGTTCCACGAGCTGACCCGGGCAGAAGTGACCCGGATCGTGGACTTGATGATCAAGCGGTTGCAAAACCAGCTTGAGGCCCAGGGCATTGGGTTGGAGCTCACCGACTCGGCCAAGGTGCTGCTGGCCTTGCGGGGCTACGACCCCACGTTGGGGGCTCGTCCCCTGCGGCGGGCCATCCAGCGGTTGGTGGAGGATCCGCTTTCGGAGCGGCTCTTGTGGAAGGAGTACCGGGCCGGGGAGACGATTCTGGTTGACGCGGAGGACGACCCCGACGAACCCGGCTCGGAGCGGATCTGCTTCCGGGCGATCGAGGGCTTCGAACCGCCCCCGGTGGAAGAACTGGCCGGCGCATAGTCAAATGCCAGCGGTGGTTCGCAGGGGGGCCGCGAGGCAACGGGCTGGCGTGTCGGCAATAGCCCGCAGGGGCGCGCTTCTCTTGGTGGCGATATTGGGCCTGACGGCCTGCCAAGCGGAGATCAAGGTGGGCATCGGCTTCAACGAAGACGGTTCCGGTGTGGTCACGGTTGATGTCGCCCTAGACGCCGACGCTATGGCCCGGGCACCCGAAATCACCTCTCTGCTGCTGACCGAGGACATTGAAGACCCTGCCTCGGGCTGGTCGTACAGCGATCCCCGCCTCGATGACCAAGGCCGTACCAGCTTCTCCGCCTCCAAGCCCTTCGGATCCCCCGAGCAGCTCGAGGCGGTGTTGGCTGAGATCTTCGGATCTGAGGAAGCGTTCCGGGACTTCACCTTTGAACGCGAGACCTCTTTCGCCAAGACCGACTACCGGGTTACCGGAGTGGTCGATTTGTCGGACGGACTGGACCTGTTCACCGACCCCGAGCTCACCGAGCGCCTGGGCGGCAACCCCTTCGGCGAGTCCACTCCCGACTTGGAGGGCCTATTGGACGGGGTCGCCATGCGGGTGGTGTTGGATCTGCCGGTGGGCCCCGAGCGGGAAGAACTTCTGGGGTTTGGGGGTAATCAAGCGACCCGCCTAGAGATGTCCGCGCAAGATGAGAGCGGCACGGCGGTGACCCTCAGGTGGGTGGCCTGGGCGGCGTTCGTGCTGGTAGGCCTGTCGGTGCTCATCGCGGTTGCCGGGTATCTGCTGGAGCGCCGGGCCCGCGATCGCAGCACCGACCCAACCATTTCCCAAGAATCGCTGGCCCGGACCACGGGCTCCACCGCGGCGCAGCCTCCATCTCGACGGTTGCGGATGGTGGTCTTGAACCCGCTCGGGGTGCTGTTCGAGCCGGCCGAAGAGCCGGCCAAGCTTCTGGCCGATTTCGCTGACCAGCGCGGCTCTGAGGTTGACGAGGAGAGCGTGCAGCAGCTCCACCACCAGGCAGTTTTGGGTCGCATCACCCCGGCGGAGTTGTGGGAAGGGGTTGGGTTGGACGACGATCCGACGGAGCTGACCGAGCAGTTCTTGGCTCAGTACACCGTTCGATCCGGAGCTCGAGACTTCCTGTCCGAGATGTCCCGCCGGGAGCTTCCCGTGGCCTGTCTCACCAACGACATCTCCCCGTGGTCGTCGGCGTTGCGGGAGCGGCTAGAGATGACCGGCGTGGACACCTGGATCGTGAGCAGCGATGTGGGCGTGTGCATGCCGGCGCCCGGCATCTATGAGGCCCTGCGGCGAACCACGTCGGTTCCCTATGAGAACACTCTGCTGGTAGACGTGGACGCCGAGCATCTCGATGCCGCCCAAGCGCTCGGGATGTCCACTGCATTGCTGGCTGAATCCCGCCTCCAAGAAGGCGAGGCCCCCGGCCACGCCGTGGTGACCAGCTTTTCCGACTTCTTCCGCCGCCGGCCCCGCTCCTGACCCGAGACGCTGGGCTAGCTGAGGCGCTGCGCTAGCTGAGGCGCTGGGCTAGCTGAGGCGCTGGGCTAGCTGAGAAGCCGGGCTAGCTGAGAAGCCGGGCGGCCTGTACGGCGAAGTACGTGAGGATCACGTCTGCTCCGGCGCGGCGGATGCCACCAAGGGTTTCGGTGATGATGGCCTGCTCATCAAGCCACCCCGAGGCCGCGGCCGCCTTCACCATGAGGTACTCGCCGCTCACCTGGTAGGCGGCCACCGGCACCACCGAAGCGTCGGCGAATAGCCGCACCACGTCCAAGTAGGGCCCAGCCGGTTTCACCATAACCATGTCGGCACCCTCGGCGATATCCAGCTCCATCTCCCGCAGGGCTTCGCGGCTGTTAGCCGGGTCCATCTGGTAGGTCTTTTTGTCGCCGGAGCGGGGGGCCGAGTCCAGCGCTCCCCGGAACGGCCCGAAGAATGCTGAGGCGTATTTGGCGGTATAGGCGCAGATGCCCACCTCGGTGTGCCCGTGGTGGTCGAGCGTCTCCCGGATGGCCCCCACCCGGCCGTCCATCATGTCGCTGGGGGCCACGATGTCGGCCCCGGCATCGGCATGGGTCAGGGCCTGGCGGCACAGCACCTCCACGGTCTCGTCGTTGACGATGGTGCCGTCGGGGGCCACGATGCCGTCGTGGCCATCGCTGTTGTAGGGATCAAGGGCCACGTCGGTCATCACCACCGTGTCGGGGTGATGGGCCTTGATGGCCCCGATGGTCTGGGGAATTAGCCCGTCGGGGTTCCAAGCCTCGTCACCGGTGGGGGTCTTGATCTCCTCGGGAGCGGCTTCGAACAGCACCACTGCCCGAACCCCCAATTCGGCCGCCCTCCCCACCTCGCCTACCAGGCCGTCGAGGCTCCAGCGGTTCACCCCGGGCATCGAGTCGATGGGCTCAACGGGGCCCCGGTGTACGAACAGGGGCAGCACCAGATGGGCCGGGCTCAGCTCGGTCTCGCGCACCATGTCCCGGATCGCCGGGGTGCGCCGGTTGCGCCGGGGCCGGGCAGTCAGCTCCAAATGCGGATGGGCCATGCCTTAATGCTCCCATCTCTGTTCCCGTCGCGCATTGCCGGTGGGCTAAACGAGAGCTTGCACACCAAATGCTCGCGGCGGTCTAGACCTCCCTCGTGTCCAGTCGATGGGCTAAACATGGGCCATGCGCATCGAGTTGTCGACAGGAACGTCGGCTGAGTTGGCACGGGTTGAGGGCGCCGACCGGGGACTGGTGCTGATCCCCGACCTCATGGGGTTGCGACCCCTGTTTGACGACCATGTGGCCCGGCTCGCTGCCGAACAGGGATGGACGGTGTGCGCTCCCCAGGTTTTCCCCGGTCGAGAGGACTTGGTGGCCGAGGAGCGGATGGCCGCGGTCTGCGAGTTGATCGACCACCAGGTGCTGGCCGATGTCTCGGCCGCGGCCGATGCCACCGAATGTGAAACGGTCGTGATCGCCGGCTTCTGCATGGGGGGCATGTACACGATCAAGGCGGCGGTCACCGGCCGGTTCCATCGGGCGGCCGCCTTCTACGGGATGATCCGCCTGCCCGAGCACTGGAAGGGTCCTGGTCAGGGTGAGCCGCTGGATCTACTGGCCGCAGGGAACCCGTGCCCGCTCTTGGCCATTATCGGTACCGAAGACCCGTTCACCCCGCCAGCAGATGTGGCCGCCCTGGAGGCGGCTGGTGCGCAGGTCGTGTCCTACGAGGGCGCCGATCACGGTTTTGTCCACGATCCCGTCCGTCCTGCCCACCGCCCCGACGATGCCGCCGACGCCTGGGCTCGGGTCATCGAGTTTCTGAGCGGTTGACCTCTATGGCGACCCGATCCTCGGTGTGGACGGTGATTGTGGCCGCCGGCTCGGGCACCCGTTTCGGGGGCGCCAAGCAGTATCTGGAATTGGCCGGCATTCGGGTGGTGGATCGCAGCGTGGCGGTGGCCGGCCAGGTGAGCGACGGGGTGGTGGTGGTGGTTCCCGCTTCCGACGTCAGCGTCGAGTCAGCCCGTTTGGCCGCAGACTCGGTGGTGGCTGGGGGGCCGAGCCGGGCCGCCTCGGTCCGCAACGGGCTGACCGCGGTGCCCCCCGACGCGGCCATCATCTGCGTCCATGACGCCGCCCGCCCGCTGGCTGGCGCCGACGTCTACCAGAGAGTCATCAACGAGGTGCGGTCGGGTGCTGCGGGTGCCGTTCCGGTGGTGCCGGTGACCGATACGATCCGCAGGGTGGACGGGGGAGTGGTGGATCGCAGCGCCCTGCAAGCCGTGCAGACCCCGCAGGCGTTTCAAGGCGAGTTGCTTCGGGCGGCCCACGACGACGCTGGCGACGCCACCGACGATGCCAGTTTGGTAGAGGCGGCCGGTTTTTCCGTGGTTGCGGTGCAGGGCCATTCCCGCAACATCAAGATCACCCAACCCGACGACTTGGCCGCGGCTGAGGCATGGTTGGCGACATGAACGGGGAAACTCGGGTGGGCCACGGATTCGACACCCACCGGTTCAGCGACGATCCCGACCGCCCCTTGATCCTGGGCGGGGTCCGGTTTGAAGGCGTGCCCGGCCTTGTCGGTCATAGCGATGGAGATGCGGTGGCCCATGCCGTAACAGATGCCCTGCTGAGCGCCGCCGGCCTGGGCGACATCGGGGTGATGTTCCCCGACACCGACGACGCCTGGGCCGGTGCCGACAGCCTCCAGCTATTGGCCGACGCGGTGGCCCGGGTGGCCGAGGCGGGCTGGAGGGCGGTTAACGCCGACTGCACGGTGGTGGCTGAAGCGCCCCGTATCGCCCCCCACCGCGATGAGATGGAGGCCCGGCTCAGCGGCGTCGTTGGCGCTCCGGTCACGGTGAAGGGCAAGCGGGCCGAGGCCTTGGGCGCGTTGGGCCGGGGCGAGGGCCTGGCCTGCTGGGCGGTTGCGCTGATTGAGCGCCCATGAGCTCTCGGGGTCCGAAGCCAGGGCGAGGGCGAGGTGAGGATCGGGGCCAAGGCGGGAATCAGAGGAGAGGCGGGGCCGGAAACCGGGGCCAAGGCGGGAACCGAGGCGGGGGCGGGAATCAGGGCCAAGGCGGGAACCGAGGCGGGGGCGGGAACCGAGGCGGGGGCGGGAACCGAGGCGGGGGCGGGAATCAGGGGAAGGGCCGCCAGGCCGGCGACCACCGAGAGCGTCGCCGTCGTCCAGCCGGGTTGGGCGGTGATCGGGTCGAGGGCCGTCAGGCGGTGCGGGAGCTGCTGCTGGCCGGCGCCCGCCCCACCCATGAGGTGGTGGTCGCCGCCGGACAGAACCAAACCGGGTTGCTGGCCCAGATCGTGGAGTTGGCCGCCGAGCTTCGGGTGCCGTTGAAGGAGGTGGCCAAGGCCAAGTTCGAGTCGATGACCGTCACCGAGGCCCCCCAGGGCGTGATGGCTCGGGCCGCGCCCCTTAGGGAGCACGATTTGGAAGAGCTGGCCCGCCCCCCCGATGGCCGCCCCCCGTTCTTGTTGGTACTCGACGGGATAACCGATCCGGGCAATGTCGGGGCGGCCCTGCGCACCGCTGAGTGCGCCGGGGTCACCGGCGCAGTGCTGGGAAAGCACCGCGCCGCCCACATCACCCCCGCCGCGGCCAAAGCCGCCGCCGGTGCAGTGGAACACGTGCCCATGGCCCTGGTGCCGGGCATCCCCAATGCCCTGGCCCGCCTGGCCGAGCTGGGGGTGTGGTCGGTGGGCCTCGACGTGGCCGCGCCGACCTCGGTATACGACATAAGCGTGGCCGCCGACGCAGTGGCCCTGGTGGTGGGCAGCGAGGGCCGCGGCCTCTCCCGCCTAGCCCGCCAGCGCTGCGACGTGGTGGCCACCATCCCCCTATCAGGCAGCCTCAGCTCCCTAAACGCCGCCGCGGCGGTGGCCATCGGCTGCTTCGAAGTCGCCCGACACCGACATCGTGCCGAAGGCTGAGAGCTGAAATTCAGCAGGACCTGGTATCCCGTCCATGGTTGTGACGGGATACGGCTACCGTTAGGGTTGGAGCGCAGTCGGAGTTGGCTTCAAAGGGCTCCCTTCCCAGATCATGACCCGTTGGTCTTGAAAGGCAAAGGAGCATCAAGGTGACGATGAGCAAGACCAGGCGCACGGAATCCCGTAGCGATGATGCAATGTCGGCAATCATTGAGATTCAGCGGGCGATACTTGTTCTTCCCGAAGGCGAGTTTGCGCAGCTGAGAGAGTGGATCAGCGAATTGGACTGGGAGAAGTGGGATAAGCAGATCCAAGCCGATTCGGATGAGGGGGCGTTGGATTTCTTAATTCATGAGGCCCTCGAGGCCAAGGAGGACGGCGCACTTCAGGAGCTCTAGGTGCATCGGACAACGCCTCAGTTCTGGTTGCACTTCGAGCGTCTTCCAGAGCCAGCCCAGAAAATTGCCGATAGGAACTTTCGTCTGTTGACTGAGAATCCGAGGCACCCATCCTTGCGTTTCAACAAGGTGGGCAAATTCTGGTCCGTGAGAGTAGGCGTGGGCTATAGGGCGCTCGCGGTTGATGGTGGCGGAGACTTCATTTGGGTCTGGATTGGCACTCACGACGAATACGACCGGCTAGTTAGGTCATAGATGCACCGTCCGTCTTCCGGTCACCACCATCTGCGCTACTGCCGTCCATTGATCCCTGATGCCGTCTCCGATAGGCGGTACTTTTCGCACGAGGACGTATCCGAACGCTTTGAATCCTCGATGAGGTCCCGGTTGTTGCCGATGAGCTCGTGCATCAGGTTGCGGGTCTTGACGCTGTCTGCGTGCTGGTAGCGCATCATGGCGAACATGACCGCCAGCATCGGGCCGACTACCGCGGCCAAGATCGGAGCCAAGTCGCTCAGCGTCACCACTTCCACAGGCCCACCCTACCGCAGCACCCCACCCGATACCTGTCGGACCTACCCCCCGCGGCGATGAGCGGAATGCGTTTGTTGAGGGCCGTGTTGGCGGTGGCGCTGCTGGCGACGGTTTTGTTGCCGGTGGTGGTGGGCGGCACGCATCAACGTCATCGTCCGCGCCGAAAACGGCACTACCGAGGCCTACACGATCACCGTCCACCGATCAGACTCCTGAGATCGAGTCGTCCCCTGAAATACCCGGGTCTGGTATTTGGCCGCTCACCGATTTAGTTGCGGCTGGCAGCCGGGGCGTGCATAATGAAGGTGTCTGCTGGTATTGGTCCAGTGGAAAGACGCAAGCCCCGGAGTGCCAGGCCGAGGATCTCGCAGGAGATCGACTAGGACGGGAGCCGGGGCTTCCGCATCCCTACCAATTCCTCACCTCGATCAGACCATTCTGGTAGAGCCGACGATAGTACGACTCTCGGTGTCCCAATAGGTATTCCGACGTGATGCCGCTGATTGCATCGGCCACCCACAGCAGAGGTTCACGCTTCGAGCGCCAGTCGTAACGGAATGGAGCAGGGCCTGTGCCACGGAATGCGTTTAGAAGCACTTGTTGATCGCGCCAATTGGTAGTCCGGTCCCCCGACTCGATGACGAGATGGTCGATACCGTCATGAGCACACCGCAGCGCCAGTTCCGTGAGAAGGTCCCGTCGTGCGGTCATCTGTCCTTTGGGGCCAACGGAACGCCAGAGGCTGGTCGCCAGAAGTTCAGTCTCCTCGATAAAGGAGAGCATCCGCTCGATGGCTGCTGGTCCCTCTTGTACAAAGTGGAAGGGTCGCTCCCTTTCTCCAACCACCTTTCGCAAGAGGCGTGCGGCATTTTCTGGATCGAAGATGGCTACCGAGCAGACCACGTAGTAGATGCCCGAACTAGCCATTCGTGCTGACTCGTCGATAGCTGCGACCACTTGGCCATGGATGGGCTGGCCGTCTGCAAGGTCTAGCCCCCTCATCGTCGGTCCTTGCGCTTCGCGGTTGCTTTCACAGGCATCGGCCCGAATGGAGGTTGAAGTGTGTAGCGGTTCTCTGCGGTGTATCCCTTGGGGGCGACCGGCGCAATCTTGTATCACTTCTCAATGCTGAGCAATCCGTGACCCGCGAGCCCTTGGAGACCGCGGTGGGCAGTATCGCATCTAGATCTCAGGTGGGGCGAGGGTGTCGGTGATCAGGGTTTGGACTACGGCGTGGAGGGCTTCTTGGTCGGTGGCGCCTTCGGCTAGTGCCTCCTGGTACACGGCCAGTTGGCGGTCGGCGGAGGTGCCGCGCTGGCAGATGGTGCGGGCGTGTTCAACCTCGGTCACGCAGTCGAGGGCCTCGGCGTCGGGCCGGACCAGTTCGATCATTTCCTCTACCAGATCGGGCAGCGGTACCATCTCGCCTTTGCCGAAGTCGATGAGGCGGTCGCTGATCCCGTATCGCTCGGCCCGCCACAGGTTCTCCGACACCAAGAAGTTGGCATAGCTGCGCCAGCGGCGATTCTCCAGCTTGAGCCTCCACAGCATCCGCAGCAGGCACACGTACAGGGCCGCTACGGCAATCGTGTCCTCCATCCTCGTTGGCAGGTCGGTGACCCGCATCTCCAGGGTGGGGTAGCGCTCCGACGGGCGGATGTCCCACCACACCTTGGTGGAGTCCTCGATGACCCCGGCCCGCACCAGCACGTCCACATGGCGCCGGTACTCGGCCCACGAGTCGAATTTCTCGGGCAGCCCGGTGCGGGGCAGCGACCGGAACACCGCCATGCGGTAGCTCTTGAGGCCGGTGTTGCGACCTTCCCAGAACGGCGATGAGGTGGAAAGGGCCAGCAGGTGGGGCAGGAAGTAGGTGACCTGGTTCATCAGGTCCACCCGCAAGTCGGGGTCTTCAATGCCGACGTGGACGTGCAGGCCGGAGATGACCAGCCCGCGGGAGATGCCTTGGAGATCCTCGGCCAGAGCCTGGTAGCGCTCTCCTTCGGTCACCCTCTGCTGTTGCAGACTGGCGAATGGGTGGGAAGAGGCCGCTATCGGCGCCAGCCCGTAGTCGCCGGCCGCCTCGGTGACCGCGAGGCGCAGCAGTCCGATGTCGGCCCGCAGATGCTTGAAGTCGGTGCAGATGCCGGTGCCGATCTCGAGCTGTGAGCTGAACAGCTCCCTAGCCACGAGGCCATGATGCAAGTCGGCCACTTTCTCCAGGATTCCGGACGGCTGCTCGGTGATGAGAGCCCCGCTCTCGCGCTCCACCAGGAGGTACTCCTCCTCAATCCCAATCGACCAGGCTGGCTCGTCTGCCACGGCGGCTCCTCTCCAACGACCGCCCTGAGGCTAGACGGCGATTGCGTCGAGCACTTCCAGGCGGCCTGCCCGGCGGGCGGGAAGGACCCCAGACAGAAGCCCGGCGGCCAGTCCGGCGATGCCGATGGCGATGAGCGATCCCCATGGCACGGTGAGCTTGTTGTAGCCCACGCCGAGGGCGTCGAACGCGACCCAGCCCAAGAAGATGCCGAGGACCAGTCCGGCCAGAGTGCCGATCAAGGCGATGATGGCCGATTCGTAGCGGACGGTACGCCGAAGTTGCTGGCTGGTCATCCCGACGGCTCGCAGCAGCCCCAGTTCGCGGGTGCGCTCGTAGATCGACAGCGACATCGTGTTTACGATGCCGAGCAGCGCCACCACCACCGACATCCCAAGCAGCGCGTACAGCAGCGTCAGCAGGCCGGAGAGTTGGCCGGCCTGGTCGTCGATGTAGTCGTCTCGGTTGCTGACTTTGGCGGTGGGGTTGCCGGCGAGGGCGGCTTCGATTTTGGCCACCAGCGCCGGATCGGGCCGGTCGGAGCGGATGAGTATGCGGGTATCGAGGCTCCGGGGCAGGTTGGCGTCCAGCACGGCGTTGTCCACGAGCCAGTCCTGCACGAGCGGTCCGCCGCGGTCGTAGATCCCGGCCACCGTTAGGACCGCGGTCCCTTGTTGGAACCGCACCGCAACGCGGTCACCCACGGCAATGTCCCGGTCCTCCGCCGTGTCGACGCTCAACGCCACTTCGTCGGCACCCAAGCCTGTCACGGTGCCATCGGCCAATTCGATGTCGGCCACCAATGCCAGTTGGGCGGTGGCCGTGCCGGTCACGGGGGTGAAGGAGCCGTCGACCTCGGCGAAGGAGTCGCGTATGGGCACCGCAGCCTCCACTCCGTCGATGGCCGCGATATCCGCAGCGATTGAGGGTTCGAGGCCCGCGCCGACGAACACCAGATTGGAGTTGATCTCCACGACGTGGTCGGCCACCAGTTGCTCTTCGAGGTCTCCTGCTATGAGGTTGCTCAGCGTGGCCGCGAACATGGTGGCGGTGGCGATAAGGGCCACCCCGATCATCAGCGTCAGCGAGGTGGTGGCGGTGCGCTTGGGGTTGCGCGTGGCGTTGTCGCGGGCCAGCTCCGCGGTGATTGAGCCAGAGCGAACCAATGGCGCGGTGAGCAGCTTGCTCAGAGGCTGCACGATGGCCGGCCCGAGCACCACAGCGGCGATCACCACTAGGGGGACCGCGGCGAGGAGCAGCCTCGAGTCGCCGCCGGCAGCAGCCCAGACTGCGGTGGCCAGTCCCGCGGCCAGCACCCCGGCCCCGGCGCGGGTGCGGCCCCGACCCGCCGATGGGATCTCGGTCGCGGTCTCGCGCAGCGCTTGGACCGGGTCCACTCGCGCACCGCGGCGGGCCGGGAAGTACGCCGCGGCCACGGTGATTGCCGTGCCCAGCAGCACCCCGCCGATAAGCGCGCCGTTGGGGATGTGCAGGCTCATTTCCAAGTCCCCGAGGAAGCCGCTGAGGAGCCGGAGAAGGATCCAGCCGATTCCGATTCCCGCCGCCGCGCCGAGAGCCGATGCCAGCACGCCGATCGCGGTCGATTCGGCCATGACGCTGGCCGTGACCTGGCGGCGGGAGGCGCCGATCGCCCGCAACAGCGCCATCTCGCGCATCCTCTGGGCCACGGTGATGGTGAAGGTGTTGTAGATCACGAATGCTCCGACGAACAGCGCAACCCCGGCGAAGATCTGAAGGGCGATCTCGATGATCCTGGCGAACGACCCGATCACGTCTTGGAATTCGCCGACCAGCGTCTCGCCGGTGACGGCCTCGATGTCGCCGCCGATGTTCTGGTTGATGCGCTCCACCAGCAACTCGAGGTCCACGCCCTCGGCAGCGTCGACGAAGATCTGGTCTACGTCGGAGGTGCCCAAGACCGCGCCCGCCCCCTCCAGGGTGAAAGACACAACCTGGCCCGGGAAGCTGCCCTCGCGGTCGACGATGACCCCCACCACCGTGAACGGAGCGCTGGAGGGCGCGGGCAGCACCCAAACCGACTGGCCCAGGGCAAAACGGCCATCGTCGAATGTGCCGGCGTCGATGACGATCTCTTCGGCGCCGGTCGGGGCCCGGCCATCGACCACCTCGAACGGATTGGTGTCGGGGTCGTCGATCCACGCGATTCCCTGCGCGCCCTGGTCGGAACCCCCGATGGTCTTGCCCTCGGCGGTGACCACTTGGGCGTACCCCGCCAAGTAGGGGAACGTGCCGGCAACGCCATCCACAGCTGCAATCTCATCGGCGACCGACGCTGGAATCCTCTCTCGGGCGTCGAACACCGGGGTATCGATCTTGTTGGTCGATCGCACCGCAACGTCGACGTCTTCGAAGCTGTCCTCGATGCTGGAGTTGAGCGATTTCTCAAACGAGGTGGTCAACACCGAGGTGGCGGTGAAGAAGGCGATCCCCAAAATGATGGCGAGAGCGGTCGCGACGTAGCGAAAGGGGTTTTGGACGACTCTGAGAAGAGCGATGGCCAGCATTTTCGGCTAGTTGCCCAGCGTTTTCATGTGGTCGAGAACGGCGTCGCTGGTGGGGTCGCGCATCTCGTTGGCGATACTGCCGTCCACCAAGAACACCACCCGGTCGGCGAAGGAGGCCGCTTTGGGGTCGTGGGTGACCATCACGATGGTCTGGCCCAACTCGTCCACTGCCTGGCGCATAAAAGTGAGGATCTCGTTGCTGGTTGTGCTGTCGAGGTTGCCGGTGGGCTCGTCGGCAAAGACCAGCTTCGGCCTGGAGGCCAACGCCCGCGACACGGCGACTCTCTGCTGCTGGCCCCCGGAGAGCTCGCTGGGACGGTGGTCGAGGCGATTGGCCAGCCCCACCGTGGAGACCACTTGGCCGAGCCAGTCTTCGTCGGGGGTGCGTCCGGCCAGGCGCTGGGGCAACACGATGTTGGCGCGGGCATTCAGCATGGGCACCAGGTTGAAGGCCTGGAAGACGAAGCCGAGCTTCTCGCGCCGCAGCATTGTGCGCTGGCGGTCAGACATGGTGGTCAGCTCTTCGCCGTCGATGAAGACCTGGCCCGCAGTGAGGGTGTCGAGGCCGGCCATGCAGTGCATCAGCGTGGATTTGCCCGACCCGGACGGCCCCATGATGGCGGTGAACTCTCCGGTGGCGAAGGCTACGTCTACACCATCGAGAGCCCGCACCTCAGCGGCGCCGCTCCCGTAGTACTTGGCTGCGCCCACCGCATAAGCAGCCGCCGAGTCGGCTGCTTGGGTAGTTGTCTGTGGCATCGGGCAAGCCTATGCAGGCGCAGTCCTATAGCCACACTGAGGAAACTCCAACAACATTTTCTTTCCGTCGTCGCCAGTCACCGAGTCAGAGCCCGAGACAGGAATTGAACCTGCGACCTGCTGTTTACAAGACAGCTGCTCTGCCGACTGAGCTACTCGGGCCTGTGTTGAGAAAACAGCTTATGGGGTGCGGTTTGGGGAGGGTGCTTGAATAAGGCCTTGGCGTGGGCAACGCTTGTGGAATGGCTCTCGCTAGTAGAGATCGGGAGATCTTGGACTTTGAGCGAACCTGGTGGCAGGAGACCGGGTCGAAGGAAGCGGCTATACGCGAGCGCTTCGAGTTATCCACCACTCGGTACTATCAGCTGCTGAACGAACTATTGGAAGAGGCGGATGCAATGGAGTACGACCCAATGGTCGTGCGGCGCCTGCGCCGTTTGCGCGATCGCCGCAGGCGGTCGAAGTTCGGCCAACCCTCGGTTGGCCGGCAGCCGTCGAGATAACGGCCCGAAACCAGAGGCACTATGGAGTCGAATCGAGCACCCAACAACCAGATGGCCTTCAAGGGGCTGCTGCTGCTTGTCGCCCTCGTCGCGGCCGGGGCCTTTGTCCTGGCCCGGGGCCTCGACGACGACAGCAGCGAACCCACAACGACCACTGCCCAGCCCACGGCTGAGGCGACGATGGAGGCAGAGGAGATCCCCGATCCGGTCGATACCCCATCGGGAGACAGCAGCGACGCGGATCCCACCCCTGCCCCCGTGCCCGAGGAGACCCAGGAAACCACCGCTGCTCCGGAGGTGACCCAGCCTCCTGCACCCGACCCGGATGAAGTGCTGGAATGCCGGAATCCGTCGGAGATCGGCGTGCTGGTGGCCAACGGCACCGATGTGGGCGGGGCGGCCGGCCGGCTCTCTGGCGAGATGAACGCCGCCAACTACGTGACGCTGCCCCCGGTGAACGCCAGCGCCCAGACGGGCTCGGCCTTCTACTACCGCGCCGGGTATGAAGTCGACGCCCAGTGCATCGCCCGACTGCTGGGTGAAAGCGAGAAGCCGTTGTGGCCGATGCCCGATCCTCCTCCTGGTGGCATCACCCTCGACACGCTGGGCAACGCCTATGTCCTCATCCTGATCGGACCTGACAGCCTGGCCCAGCGACCTGGCTGACCGTTTGCCTGGCTGACAGTTTGATCGTCTAGGCCGTATGCGCATTGTTGCCGCCCCCGACAAATTCCGGGGCACGGCCACGGCTGCCCAAGTAGCCGAAGCCATAGTTCTCGCCGCCGAACAGGCCGGGGCGTTCGCCGTTGCCTCTCCTATGGCCGATGGTGGGGAGGGCACGCTAGACGTGGTGGGTGGGGCCAACCGCACCACTACTGTGACCGGTCCCCTGGGCGATCCGGTGGAGGCCAAGTGGCGCCTTCATCGCCATACCGCGGTGATTGAGATGGCTCAGGCCTCGGGATTGATGTTGGTGGGTGGGGCCGAGGCCAACGATCCCTTAGGGGCCACAACCTATGGGACCGGAGAGTTGATAGAAGCCGCCATCGAGCGGGGCGCCCGGCGGGTGCTGGTGGGGGTGGGAGGCTCGGCCACCACCGACGGAGGACTGGGCGCGCTGCGAGCCCTGTATCCCACGCAGCGCCTCAAGGGATTGGAATTGGCCGTGGCTTGCGACGTCACGACCCGCTTCGTTGACGCCGCCGAGGTGTTCGGGCCGCAGAAAGGGGCCAGCCCAGCGCAGGTGGAGCTGCTCCGCCGCCGCTTAGAGAGGCTGAGCCAGGTGTACGCCGAGACTTACGCCATCGACCTGGGCGAGCTGGAGTGCTCGGGGGCGGCCGGTGGGCTGGCCGGCGGTTTGGCATGCGTGGGCGCCGAGCTCTGCAACGGCTTTGAGCTGCTGGCCGAAGAGGTGGACTTGTACGGCCTCATCGAGGGGGCCGATCTGGTGGTGACCGGGGAGGGCGCCTTCGATGCCACGTCGCTTCAGGGAAAGGTGGTGGGCGGAGTGGGCGAGATGGCGTCGGCCGCGGGCGTGCCGGTACTCACTGTCGTAGGCCGGGTCGACGGCACTGCCTCACCGGTCTGCGGGGAGCTGATCAGTCTGAGCGACCGCTACGGCCCCGAGTCGGCCATAGCTGACACCGTGCGCCTGGTTGGCGAAGTGATCTCGGGCTATTTGGAGTCATAGCTGGGCTGGACGCATAGCCAAACTGAGCCCTTCCATCAGTGGGCTTGGCGGAAGTAGCCGGTGACCTCGATCAGGGGTGGACGCTCCTGCATCGTGATCTCGGTTTCGGCGAAGCCGGGGCGGCGCAATGTGATCGCCGTGTCCACCAGAGTGCGATCGGCGCGGTGGAGGGCCACCTGTATGACCTCGGTCGCCTGCGACGACAGTTCGTGCAGGGGCCGATTGCGGTGGACGCGGGTGCCCAGGTCTACTTGGGCAATGGCGTCAAAGCCGGCCAACCGCCACACGTCGATGAGCAGCCCCATCTCAACCCCGTACCCCTGCACAAACGGCACCCGCTCCAGCACATCCCGCCGCCCGGCGTATTCCCCGGCCAGGGGTTGAACGATCTGGCCAAGCTCGGGGAACAGCACGGCGATCAGCGGCCGGGCTACCAGCTCCGTGGTCCGTCCCCCGCCCCGCTGATCGGCCCCCACCGGGCGGTGGTAGAAGCCCTTGCAGTAGCCGATGGAGTCGTCGGTCAACAGCGGCCCCAGCAAGCCGGAGATGAAGTGGGGGCCAAAGTTGGCCACGTCGCTGTCGCACCAGACCACGATGTCGCCGGTGGACGCGAACAGCGACTTCCACAGCGTCTCGCCCTTGCCGGGCTGATTGCCCAAATGGGTGAGGACGTCGGCGCAGGCCACCACGGTGGCCCCGGCCGCTTCGGCCACCGCCGCGGTGCGATCGGTGGAGTGGTCGTCCATCACGATCAGCTCGTCCACCAGGCCCAGCTTGTCCATGAGCTCGCTGCGGACCACCTGCACGATGGTCCCCACGGTGGCTTCCTCGTTGCGGGCGGGCAGACACACCGACACCGTCGTCGAACCCTTGTAGCCCACGAGGTCGGCGGCGGTGAACTCACCCGACGCGAATCTCCGCCGCCCGGTCACTGCGTCCCCCTTATTACGAGTCGTGTCCAGCGCTTCATCCGAATAGCATCATGGCCCATGAGCGTCACCGTTCGGATACCGACCACCCTTCGCCCGCTGGCCGGAGGGGCTAGCGAAGTGACCGTAGAGGGCGGGACGGTGCGCGACGTGATCGCTTCGCTGGATGCCACCCATCCCGGTTTCATGGACAGGCTTATCGACGAGTCGGGCGGCCTGCATCGGTACGTCAACGTGTTTGTGGACGACGACGACGTGCGGTTTGCCGACGGCTTGGCCACGTCGGTTCCCGACGGCCAGACGGTGGCCATCGTGCCCGCGGTGGCTGGCGGCTGATTTCTCACTTCCGTGCCACTTGAGTTTGGCGTTTCTCGGCCTCCTCGGTAACCTTTAGCAGTCTCATACTGAGAGTGCTAAAACCCGGCGCGATAGTCGCCGGCAAACAGGCCGATAGTACAAAAGGGAGAGTTCGAGGATGCCCAAGATCATCTCATTCGACGAGCAGGCCCGGCGCGCGCTGGAGTCGGGAATGAACCAACTGGCCGACGCCGTGCGGGTCACGCTCGGCCCCAAGGGTCGCAACGTTGTTCTGGAGAAGAAGTGGGGTGCGCCCACGATCACCAACGACGGTGTCTCCATTGCCAAAGAGATCGACCTGGAGGACCCCTACGAGAAGATCGGCGCTGAGCTGGTCAAAGAGGTGGCCAAGAAAACCGACGATGTAGCCGGCGATGGCACCACAACCGCCACCGTCCTGGCTTGGTCGATGGTGCGCGAGGGGCTTCGCAACGTGGCCGCCGGAGCCAATCCCATGTCCATCAAGAAGGGCATCGAGGCCGGTGTAGAGGCGGCGGTAGAGGCCATCCACTCCCAGTCGGTGGACGTGTCCTCCGACAAGGCCCAGATCTCCAATGTGGCCGCCATCTCCGCCGCTGACTCCGAGATCGGCGAGCTGATCTCCGAGGCCATCGACAAGGTGGGCAAAGACGGCGTGGTCACCGTGGAGGAATCGCAGACTTTCGGCCTGGAACTCGACTTCACCGAGGGAATGCGCTTCGACAAGGGCTACATCTCCCCGTACTTCGTGACTGACGCCGAGCGCATGGAAGCCGTGCTGGACGAGCCCTACATCCTGTTCGTGGGCTCCAAGATCACCGCGGTGCGCGACATCGTGCCGGTGCTGGAGAAGGTGATGCAGGCGGGCAAGCCGCTGCTGATCGTCGCCGAGGATGTGGAGGGCGAGGCCCTGGCCACCCTGGTGGTGAACAAGATCCGGGGCACGTTCAACTCCACTTCGGTGAAGGCCCCCGGCTTCGGCGACCGCCGCAAGGCCATGCTCCAAGACATGGCGATCTTGACCGCCGGCCAGGTCATCAGCGAAGAGGTCGGCCTCAAGCTGGAGAACACCACGCTCGACCTGCTGGGCCGGGCCCGCAAGGTGGTCATCACCAAAGACGAGACCACGATCGTGGAAGGCGCGGGCGACCGCAACGACGTGGAGGGCCGCATCTCCCAGATCAAGGGCGAGATCGACAACACCGACTCCGACTACGACCGGGAGAAGCTGCAAGAGCGCCTGGCCAAGCTGTCGGGCGGAGTTGCCGTGCTCAAGGTGGGCGCCGCCACCGAGGTGGAGCTCAAAGAGAAGAAGCACCGCATCGAGGATGCAGTCAGCACCACCAAGGCCGCCATCGAAGAGGGCGTTGTCGCCGGTGGGGGCGTCACCCTGCTGCGAGCCCAGGAAGCTGTCGGCAAGGCGGCCGAGAGCCTGTCGGCCGACGATGAGGCCACCGGTGCCCGCATTGTGGCCAAGGCCCTGGAAGGCCCGTTGGCCCAGATCGCGATCAACGCCGGCCTGGAGGGTGGCGTAGTCGTGGAGCGGGTTCGCAACCTGGAGGGCAACTCCGGGCTGAATGCGGCCACCGGCGACTATGAGGACCTGATGAGCGCCGGCATCATCGATGCGGCCAAGGTCACCCGCTCGGCGCTCCAGAACGCCGGCTCCATCGCCGGGTTGTTCTTGACCACCGAGGCAGTTGTGGCCGACAAGCCCGAAGAGGGCGGCGGCATGCCCGGCGGCATGCCGGACATGGACTTCTAGGTCCTAATCCTCTTCTGATCAGTTGAAACGGGCATTAGCTGCCCACCTCTGAATCTTGGCTTGACGGGCCGGTTGTGTCGTTCACGGCGGTAACGTCGCGGTATGGCCGAGCTTCACCAGGTATGTGCGCCACTGGAGTTTCTGCTGGGAACATGGCAGGGCACGGGCACGGGGGTGTACCCCACCATTGAGGACTTCTCGTATGCCGAGGAGGTTTCCTTCACCCATGTGGGCAAGCCGTTTGTGGCCTACGCGCAGAAGACCAAAGACGCCGTGACCGGCTTGCCTCTGCACGCCGAGGCCGGATTCCTTCGCCCCCAGGGTGATGGGCGCATCGAGCTGGTGCTGGCGCAGCCGTCGGGCATCGCCGAGGTGCTGCAAGGCACCGTCGAGGGCCGCGACGTGCGGCTGGCGTCAACCACGGTGGTGGGCACCGCCTCAGCCAAGTCGGTTACGGCCACCGAAAGGCGCTTTTGGGTAGACGGCGAGGTGTTGCACTCCTCGGTGGCCATGGCGGCCGTGGGACTGGAGCTCCAGCACCATGTGGTCTCCGAGATGTATCGACTTTCATGACCCGGGGGCGATCCCAGCGGGTGCTGGTGCGTCATTGGGACGGAAGCGAGGAGCGCCGGCGCCCCGACGACTTGGTGGTGGAGGAGCCTCTCACCATTGAGCTCGACAATGTGACCGTCACCACCACCATGCGCACGCCAGGACACGACTTCGAGTTGGCCGCCGGCTTCTGCCTCACCGAGGGACTCCTGGGTGAGGCCTCGGTCACGTCCATTCGCTACTGCGCCAACGAACCGGCGGCCGACACCGAGTTCAACCTGGTGACGGTGGAGACCGACGGCGCCCCTCCGGCTACCCCCCGCTTGGGGCTCACCACCTCAGCCTGCGGGCTGTGCGGGACCGAGAGCATCGAGGCGCTGCTGGAGCGGCTGCGCCCGCTGTCCGGTGGGGCAGCGCCCATATCTGCCGATGTTCTGGCCGCGGTGCCCGAGCGGGTCCGGGTATCCCAAGATCTGTTTGGCGCCACCGGGGGCGTCCACGCCGCGGCCGCCTTCACCGCCGACGGCGAGCCCACCCTGGTGCGGGAGGACATCGGCCGCCACAACGCAGTGGACAAGGTGGTGGGCCGAATGCTGCTGGACGGCGACCTTCCCGCCCACGGCCGAGGACTCTTCGTCAGCGGACGGGCATCGTTTGAGATGGTGCAAAAGGCTTGGGCCGCAGGGTTCGCGGCCCTGGTGGCGGTGAGCGCCCCGTCGGCGCTGGCGGTGGAGACGGCGGCGGTCGCCGGTTTGTGCTTGGCCGGATTCGTCCGCGACGGCCAGCTCAATTTCTACTCTCCCGGCTAGCACGACGAGGGTCTGGCTGGCTCGGTAACGTAAAGCCCGTCGTGCGCCCCCTTCCCAAGCTCACTCCCGAGAACGAGTTCTTCTGGACTTCTGGCGCCGACGGAGTGCTGCGGTTCCAGTACTGCGAAGACTGCGACCGCCTTCTCCACCCGCCCGGCGTTGTCTGCTCCCGGTGCGGGGGCGTTCCCGGGATAAAGGACGTGTCCGGTCGGGCAACGGTGGTGGGGGTCACCGTGAACTACCAGCCGTGGCTGCCCGACATGGAGGTTCCCTACTTGATCGGGCTGGTGGCCATTGACGACGACCCCCTGGTGCGGCTCACCACCTTGATCGTGGACGCCGACCCCGACGAGGTGGTCATCGGGATGCCGGTGTCGGTGCGCTTCGAGCAGCACAAGGACGTATGGCTGCCGGTGTTCGCCCCCACCGGGGAACCCGCAGCGGAGGCAAACGAGTACCCCGAGCCCCACCCGGCGCCGGTTCGGCCCATGCCGACGGCCAACAAGTTCGAATCACGGGTGGCCGTCACCGGGATCGGCCTGTCGGAGGTGGGCCGCCGACTGGGCCGCGACCCCATGAGCCTGGCCGTCGAAGCCTGTCGGGTGGCGGTGGCCGACGCCGGGCTGACCATGGACGACATCGACGGCCTGTCCACCTATCCCGGCGGCGCGGCCAAAGACGGCGGTCACTCCGAGGGCGGCATCTACCCGGTGGCCGACGCCTTGGGCATTGCCCCCACCTGGTTTTGCGGCACCATGGAGACCCCGGGCCAGAGCGGCGCGGTGGTCAACGCCATGCTGGCGGTGGCTTCGGGACTGTGCCGCCACGTGCTGTGCTTCCGCACGGTGTGGGAGACCACGTCGATCGCCTGGGGGAATCGCCAGAACACCGGCGTGGGCGGGGGCAGCCGGATCTCGGGGGAGATGGAGTGGCGGCTGCCCTATGGGGCCATGTCGGCGGGTAACTGGATCGCCCTTCAAGCCAGCCACTACTTCCACCGCTACGGCGCCACCCGCGAGCAGCTGGGATGGATACCGGTGACCGAGCGGGCCGGCGCGGCCCACAACCCGGTGGCCATCTACCAGGGGCCCATGACCATCGACGACTATCTCGACGCCCGCATGGTGACCACCCCGTTCGGACTGTTCGATTGCGACGTGCCCTGCGACGGCTCCACCGCGCTGGTGGTGTCGGCGGTGGAGACCGCCAACGACCGGCCTCACCGCCCGGTGCTGGTGGAGGCCGTAGGCACCCAGATGCGAGAGCGGATGTCGTGGGACCAGGGGACGCTGCTGCACGAGCCCATGGTGGACGGTCCCTCTGCCCATCTGTGGAGCCGCACAAACCTCAAGCCCGCCGATGTGGATGTGGCCCTGCTGTACGACGGGTTCAGCTTCAACGCCCTGTCATGGCTGGAAGGACTGGGGTTCTGCGAAAAAGGAGAGGGAGCCGCATTCGTGGAGGGCGGTACCCGCATCTCCCTCCACGGAGAGATCCCGCTCAACCCCCACGGAGGCCAGCTCTCGGCGGGGCGGCTCCACGGCTATGGATTCCTGCACGAGGCGGTGACCCAGCTCCGGGGCCAAGGCGGGGGCCGGCAAGTGGAAGATGCCGAGGTGGCGGTGGTCAGCACCGGTGGTGGCCATCCCGGAGGCGCGTTTCTTTTTGTTCGGGGATGATCTGGCCTCTTCGTCCGGGGCTGATTCGGTCTGCTAGAAGTGAGTTATGGCTGCTTACATCATCGTCAACTATCAGGTGGACAACCCCGAGCTCTACGGGGAGTACATGCAGGGTGCCGCGGGCGCCCTGGGCATCGGCGACGGCGCCGAACTGGTCGCATTCGACACTGAGTCAGAGGTGATCGAGGGCGGCACCGCTGGCCACCAGACCGTGGTGATCAAGTTCGACTCCAAGGAGAAGGCCCGCGAGGTGTGGGAATCCGACGCTTACACGGCAGTAGTGGGCAAGCGTCACGACGCCACCAGCCGCCATTTCGCGGTACTGGTGAACGGCTTCGGCGACTGACCATGCGCAGTTCAGGGCGATGAGGCGTCGGCTGGTGAGGTCTGCTGCCTTCGTCCTGGCTGCGGCGCTGGTCAGCTCAGCCTGCGGCGGCGGATCAGACAGCACCAGCGAAGAGAGCGCCACGGCTGAGCCAGCACTGGCGCCGCAGTCCGACGGCGCGTCTGAAATTCAGGCCGACGCTCCTGAGCTTGTGATCGGCACGGTGCTGCCGGAGACCGGAGCGCTCAGCTACCTGCATCTGCCGGAGATTTCCGGAGTGAGGCTGGCGGTGGAGGACATCCGAGCCGCGGGCGGCAAGGTGAGAATCCTGGAGGGCGACTCGGGCACCGACCCCGACATTGCTGTGGAGACGGTGAATCGACTGTTGGGGGAGGGCGCCCAGGTCATCGTGGGAGCGGCTGCGTCCGGAGTGTCGCAGTCGATCATCCAAACCCTCTACGAGACCCAGATAGTCCAGTGTGCGGCATCCAACACGTCGCCGTCTTTCAGCACCCAGGAGAACGCCGAGTACTACTTCCGAACCGTGGTCACCGCGGAGGCCGACGCACCGGTCATGGCCAACAACATCGCCAGAGGCGGCGGGACCAACGTCGCCATCTTGGCCCGGTCCGACGACTGGGGGAGGTCATTGTCGGTTCTGCTGGAAGCGAGCTTGCAAGAACTGGGTATCGCGTCCGAGATCGTGCCGTTTTCCCAAGACGCCCCCAGTTTTGACGACATCGCCCAGTCGGTAGGTCAGATGGGCGCTGACACCGTGGCGGTGCTTGCCTTTGCCGAAGGAGCCCAGATCCTTCGCAGCTTGTTGGAGATCAATGTGCCACCCAGCGCCATCCACGCCGGGGCGGGCATGTTCGACCTCGGGCTGCCCTCGCTGGTAAGTCCCGGCAATCCGGCGGATTTGGACGGACTCACCGTCTACGGCGCATTGGGAGGGGACGAGTTCAACGAGAGGCTGTCTGAGACCATTGGCGGGAACATCATCTTCGGCAGCCAGGCCTACGACTGCGTGATGGTGTTGGCATTGGCCACCCTGGCCGCGGGTACTCATAACGGGCCTGAGCTGATCGCAGTGGTTCCCGACATCACCCGTGGGGGCCAAAAGTGTACGACCTACCGAGAATGTGCGGCTCTCTTGGCCGACGGGGTGGACATCGACTACGACGGTGCCTCGGGTCCGGTGGAGCTCGATGAAGTGGGCGACACCACAGTTGGGCGCTACGCCGTCGCCAATGTGCGCGGCGGCACCCTCGAGGTGGTCAAGATCGAGGATGTCGTCCTCGGGCCGTAGTATCAGCGGTGATGAGCGACTTGGATAGCGACGCGGCAGGGCCGGTCGAGCCGTCGATCGGCATCGGCGTTCTCCACCTCTTTGGCAAACTCGGGCCGGCGGTGGATCCCGATGCCATTACCACTGCGGTCAAAGAGGCCGAAGGCCAGGGCGTGCAAGTCGTGGTAGTGGCCGTGTTGGGCCACAAGGCCGACATCGGGTTTATGGCGTTGCACCGCGATCTGTGGCGGCTGCGGAACTTTCAGACCACAGTGAGCCAGGGCGGGCTCGACATTGTGGACTCCTATGTGTCGCTCACCGAGATGTCGGAGTACGCCGCCGGGCTCCCCGAGGAGACCAAGCAGGCCCGGCTGTACCCTCAGCTTCCCCCCGAGGGCAAGCCGGCCTGGTGCTTCTACCCCATGTCCAAGCGCCGCAACCCGGATCAGAACTGGTATGAGCTGCCCTTCGAGCGCCGCCGAGAGCTCATGTATGAGCATGGGGCCACCGGCCGCACGTTCGCCGGCCGGGTGCTCCAGCTCATCACCGGCTCCACCGGGATCGACGACTATGAGTGGGGTGTTACCCTGTTTTGCACCCATCCCGACGACCTCAAAGAGGTGGTGTACACCATGCGCTACGACGAGGCATCGGCCCGCTACGCCGAGTTCGGCCCCTTCTATGTCGGCATGGTGGCGCCTGTTGAGACGGTGCTCGAGCGGCTCTTGTAGCAGGGAGCGAGATGCTGTCGTCCATGCAGAAGAGGAGCCTTGTCTGGGGGGTGCTGCTGATCGCGCTTGTGGTTGCCGGGTGCGGCGATGATGACGGGGGCGAGGCCTCCCAACCTGTACAAGCAGAAGCGGCATCGGGCGATTTCGAACTGGTGATCGGCTCGGTGATGCCTGAGACCGGCTCGCTGGCCCTCTTCGGCCCGGCGATGATTGAGAGCATCGACCTGGCGGTCCAAGACATACAGGCGGCGGGCGGGAACGTGCGGCTTCTGACCGGTGATTCAGCCACTGATCCCGATGTGGCGCCCGAGACCGTCAATCGGCTGCTAGGTGAAGGGGCCCAGGTGATTGTGGGGGCATCGGCATCGGGGGTGTCGCAGTCGTTCATCCAGACCCTCTACGAGGCTCAGATTCCCCAGTGCGCGCCGTCGAACACATCGACGTCTTTCTCAACGCAGGAGAATGCCGCCTACTACTTCCGGACGGTGCCGCCCACTCAAGCGGCCGCGCTGATCTTGGCCAATTTGGTGGCGGGCGAGGGCGCCACGAACGTGGCGCTGCCTGCCCGAGCCGATGACTGGGGCAATTCCCTGGCCGTGCTTATGGTCGAGAACTTCGATGAGTTGGGAGTGGAGAGCCAGATCCTCGCCTACGACGAGGATGCCGCCAGCTTCGATTCGACTGTGGCTGCCGTCGAGGACATGAGAGCCGATGCAGTGGTGCTCATCTCTTTCGCCGAGGGGGCGCAGATCGTCAGGGGCTTGCTGGAGGCGGGGGTGCCCCCAACCGCCATATACGGCAGCGACGGGGTCTATGCCCCGAATTTGAACGAGTCGGTGGACCCGACCAACCCCAACGTTATCGACGGGTTCAAGGCGATCACCGTGGGTGGCGGAGAAGAGTACGGCTTGCGTCTAGCGGCCTTGACTGGCGGCGAAGTGCTCTACGGCGCCCAGGCCTACGACTGCGTGGTGCTGTTGGCTCTAGCATCGCTGGCCGCCGGTTCCACTGCCGGTCCCGCCATCATGGCGCAGTTGTCGGCGGTGACTGCCGGCGGCCAGAAGTGCTACGACTACGGCGAATGCGCTGGCCTTATCGCCGACGGGGTCGATGTCGACTACGACGGAGTCTCCGGCCCGCTGGAGCTCGACGAGGTGGGCGATCCCCGTTACGGGCAGTATCTCGTTGCCGAGTTCATCGACGGCGAGTTGATTGTGATCGACAGACGAGAAGCCGACCTTGCCGCAGTGGGCTGAGCAATTCCCTCGCCGTTGGAGGCGCCCCCCAACAGGTGAAAATTGTCGCCCGGCTGTCGATTTCGGGGTCTATCGTTGCAGTAATCAATGGCAGGGACTCATGGGCTGGTCGCCATGTCGGCCCTTACTCTCGATGAGGTGCAAGATGATGGTTGAGAAGCTCTGGCTTCGACTGATCGCGGCGGTAGCGGTGATAGCGCTGGTGGCTGCGGCGTGCGGCAATGACGACGACGGGGTTGACGGCGCCAGCACGCCGGCGCCCACCGCCGCGGCCACTGCCGCGCCGGGCCCCGATGGCGATGCCGAAGAGCTGGTCATCGGAACGATGATGCCGGAGACCGGCGCGCTGGCCTTCTTGTCGGAGCCGATGATCCGCAGCATCGCCTTGGCCGTTGAGGACATCCAGGCCGCGGGGGGCAGCGTCCGGCTGCTGACCGGCGATACCGGCACCGATCCCGATGTGGCCTCCGAGGCGGTGAACCGACTGTTGGGCGAGGG
>LXNI01000778.1_pt1 | contig 34068 bp, 25 predicted proteins | sample 809091 | NCBI WGS metagenome assembly LXNI01 (sample SAMN04870527, study PRJNA318959) | sponge metagenome | biome: 01000161; feature: marine sponge reef; material: water | host: Sarcotragus foetidus | place: Greece: Milos, Mediterranean Sea | collected 2013-05-29 | depth 5-7 m | reverse complement strand
CGACGGGCTCGATGTCGAGGCGTTCGCAGAGGGCGTCGAGGATCGCGCCGTTCTGAGGTTCCGCCACGAACTCGACGATCGCCTTGGCGACCACGGGGCCGATCCCGTCGATATCGGTCAGCGCATCCAGAGCCTCGGAGTCGGGGTCGGAAGCAGCAGTGGCTGTCGCGTCCATTGCCGCGCGCCAGTCGTCGACGGTGCCGTATCGGCGCGCAAGCAAGCGGGCCGTCGTCTGGCCGACATGGCGAATGCCGAGAGCGTGGATGAAGCGGTCGAGGGAGATGCGCCGACGGGCCTCGACGGCGCGGAAGAGGTTGGCGGCGGAGGTCTCGCCCCAGCCCTCGCGCTCGGCGAGCGGCGGGAACGCCTCCCCGTCCTTCGCTTCCAGGCCGAAGATGTCGGCCGGGCTTTTCACGCGGCCCTCAGCATAGAACGCCTCGATCTGCTTGGCGCCGAGGCCTTCGATGTCGAAGGCATCGCGCGCGACGAAATGGCGCAGCCGCTCCAGAGCCTGGGCCGGGCAGACAAGGCCGCCGGTGCAGCGGCGCACAGCCTCGCCCTCCTCCCGCACCGCGTGGCTGCCGCACTCGGGGCATGCGGCGGGCGGAACGAAGGGCTTGCTCTCCGCCGGCCGCTTGTCCTCGATCACACGGACGATCTGCGGAATCACGTCGCCGGCTCGCTGCACCACCACGGTGTCGCCCGCGCGGATGTCGCGCTCCTTGATCACATCCTCGTTGTGGAGCGTCGCGCGGGAGACCGTGACCCCGCCGACATGGACCGGCTCCAGCTCGGCCACGGGCGTGAGAGCGCCGGTGCGCCCGACCGAGATCGAGATGCGGTGGAGCACCGTCTCGGCCTGCTCGGCCGGGAACTTGTAGGCGATGGCCCAGCGCGGCGCGCGGCCGGCGGCGCCGAGGCGCCCCTGCCAATCGAGCCGGTCGACCTTGAAGACCACGCCGTCGATCTCGAAGTCCAGGCCGGGCCGCGCGGCTTCGATCTCCTGATGGAGCGCCAGGGCCTCGTCGAGGCCGCGGCAGCGCCGGGCATGTGGAGCCAGCGCGAAACCCCAGGCGGAGAGCCGGGCCAGCACGTCGCCCTGCCGCTCGCCCAGCGGCTCGCTCGCCTCGCCCCAGCCGTGGGCGAAGAAGCGGAGCCGGCGCTTTGCGGTGAGCGCCGTGTCGATCTGGCGCAGGCCGCCGGAAGCAGTGTTGCGTGGATTGACGAAGGCTTCCTCGCTCTCCGCCTCCCGCTCCCGGTTGAGCGCCGCGAAGTCGTCGAGCCCAATGTAGACCTCGCCCCGGACCTCCAGCCGCTCCGGCACGTCTGCGCCCGTCAACGTCTGCGGCAGATCGCGGAGCGTGCGCAGGTTCTCCGTCACGTCCTCGCCGGTCTCGCCGTCGCCGCGGGTCGCGCCGAGGACGAGCCTGCCTTCGCGGTAGTGAACCGTCGCCGAGAGGCCGTCGATCTTGGGCTCGCCGTAGAGCACCACCGGCTCGTCCTCGGCCAGGTTGAGGAAGCGCCGGACGCGGCCCTCGAACTCGGCGAGGTCGTCGTCGTCGAGGGCGTTGCCGAGCGAGAGCATGGGCGGGCCGTGGCGGACCTTGGCGAAGCTCGACGCCGGCGGTGCGCCCACGCGCTCGCTCGGGCTGTCGGCGCGCTTCAGATCAGGGTAGATCGCCTCAATGGCCGTGTTGGCCTGCCGCAGCGCGTCGTACTCTGCATCGCTCAGCTCAGGCGTGGACTGGTTGTAATAGAGCTCGTCGTGGCGCTTGATCTCCTGCGCCAGACGCTCCAGCTCGCGTTCCGCCGCTTCGCGCGTGAGCGCCTCCGGAGGCGTGGCGTCGGTACTCATCGCGTGCCCCGCGCAAGCAGGCTGTCGGCCGCGGCCCGCGCTTCCTCGGTGATCTGCGCGCCGGAAAGCATCCGCGCGATCTCCTCCCGCCGCTGGTCGTCGCTCAGCAACGTCACGCTCGCGGCAGCGCCTTCGTCTCCCTCGCTCTTGCTGACGCGATAGTGGCGATCGCCGCGGGCGGCAACTTGGGGCGAGTGGGTCACGACGAGAACCTGAACGTCCTGCGCCAGCCGCGCCAGCCGCTCGCCGACGGCATCGGCAACGGCGCCCCCTATGCCGCGGTCGATCTCGTCGAAGACGAGGGTCGTGAGGCCGGCCGCTCGTGCGAGGCAGACCCTGAACGCGAGCAGGAGGCGCGCCCGCTCACCGCCGGATGCGACCTTCGCCAGCGGGCGCAGATCCGCGGCGGGGTCCGTCGCGAGCATGAAGCGGCAGCGGTCGATGCCCGTTCCGCCCTCCGTCCCCTCCGGTACCCGGTCGAGCGCCGCGTTGAAGCGCGCCCGGTCGAGCTTGAGCGGGCCCAGCTCGGCGGCCACCGCCTCGTCCAGTTTCCCCGCCGCGCCCAGGCGCGAGCGGCTCATGGCCCCTGCCCTGTCGAGATAAGCCTGTCGCGACGTCTCGGTCGCCGTTGCGAGTCTGGCGAGACGGTCGGCGCCGTCTTCGATCAGGTCGAGCTGTTCCCGCAGCGTGGCCAGCAGCGCAACCAGAGAATCGGGCTCCGTGCGATGCTTGCGCGCGGCAGCGCGAAGCGCGAAGAGCCGTTCCTCCATCGCTTCGAGCTTTCCCGGCTCCGCATGGAGAGCATCCTCTGCAGCACTCAGCGCGCTCTCCGCCTCCTCTGCCTCGAGCGCCGCCCGATCCAGCGCCTCCAGGAGCGGATCCAACGCGCCGGCGGCCGAAGGGGCGGCGCGCTCGAGCGCACGCCGGGCGGATCTGAGGCGTGCGCCGACGCCGCCATCGGCGACTATCTCGGCCGATGCGGCTTCCAGTGCTTCCGCGAGCTTCTGGCTGTTCAGCAAGGTCGCGCGCTCGCTTGCGCGGCGTGCCTCCTCGCCGCATTCCGGCGCAAGCGCTTCCAGCTCGGAAACCGCATGCCGCAGGTAGTCTTCCTCCCTGCGCGAGGCTTCGTGCGCGGCTTCCGCCTCTTCAAGCTCGGACTGAGCGGCACGCCAGGCGGCATGAGCCTCCGCAAGCCTCTCTCGCTCCGGCCCGTGGCCGGCAAAACCATCCAGCATGTCCAGGTGCCCGGCCGGGTCCAGCAGGCCGCCCCGGTCCGTCTGGCCCTCGATCTCGACCAGCATGGCGCCGATGCGCCCGAGCAGGGCGATACCCGCCGGCGTGTCGTTGACGAACGCGCGGCTGCGCCCGTCGGCGCCGATGACGCGGCGCATCAGGAGCTCGCCATCATGGTCGAGGTCGTGCTCGGCCAGCAGCGCGCGGATCGAATCGGTCTGTACGATGTCGAAGGCGGCGGCGATGCTGGCGCGCTCGCTGCCGCGCGCCACGACACCGGACGTGGCGCGGTCGCCGAGCGCCAGGCCGAGCGCATCCAGCAGGATGGACTTGCCGGCCCCGGTCTCCCCGGTGAAGACCGCCATTCCCTCGCCGAGATCGATATCCAGGCTGCTTATCAGGACGTAGTTGCGGATCGAGAGGCGTCGAAGCATCTGCCCCGTGTCAGAGCAGGTCGCCGAAGACGCGGCTGATCCAGGACCCCTCGTCCGCCTCGGGCTTCAGATCCGAGCCGGTGAGCAGGGCGTAGCTCTGCTGATACCACTGGCTGCCCGGATAATTGTGGCCGAGAACCGCGGCCGCGGTCTGCGCCTCGCCGGGAACCCCCAACGCCATATACGCTTCGGTGAGCCGGTGCAGCGCCTCCGGGGCATGGCTCGTGGTCTGGTAGAGCTCGACGACCTTGCGGAAGCGGCCGATCGCCGCGATGGGGCTGCCGCGGCGCAGGTAGTATCGTCCGACGGTCATCTCCTTTCCGGCGAGATGATCGCGCGTCAGGTCGATCTTGAGGCGGGCATCGCGCGCATAGGTGCTGCCGGGGAAGCGGCGCAGGACTTCCTGCAGGGCTTGTAGCGCAAGCTCGGTCGTCCCTTGATCGCGTTCCACGTCGGAGATCCGTTCGTAATACGACATGGCGATCAGGTAGTAGCCGTATGCGGCATCGCGATTTCCCGGATGCAGCTCGACGAAGCGGCCCGCCGCGGCGATGGCGTCGTCGTAGCGGTTGCCCTGGTAGTAGACGAACGCCAGCATGAGCTGCGCCCGCGTCGCCCACACCGAATAGGGGTGCTGACGCTCCACTTCGGCGAAGCCCGCCACGGCGGCGTCGAAGTCCTCACTCAGCAGGTTGTCCATCGCCTCGTTGTAGAGTCCCTCGACCGGGCGCTCGACGTAGGGCTCCTCGCTCGGCGCGCATCCGACGAGCAGCGCCAATACCAGCCCAACCGTCGCAGCCAGCACTGCCGGCGCTCTGGGAATAGTCGCAAGCCTACGCGTCATGAGCGGTCCTGCCCGTCTGTCTCGATCGCTGGATCGTAGAACTCCCCAGCGCGTTCCTTCTCCGCGGCTTCCTCGGCAGCCGCAGCCGCGGCGGCAGCCGCCGCGACGCGCTCTGCCCGTTCCTCTTCCAGCGCTTCCACCAGGTCCCGCGTGATCTGTGGGGCCAAGCGCAGCCCGTTCTCCCGCAAGAACCGTCGGGCGGCCTTGATGGTGAACTCTCCGGCGACTCCATCCACCGCCGCGTCATAGTAGCCCAGAGACTTGAGAAGCCGCTGCGCGTAAATGGCCGAATCGCGGAAGTCGTTCGCCGGGCGCGGCAACGCCACCCCGACAACCGGCTTCTCGGACGCCTCTTCGTCCCCGACTCGGGCCGCGAACTCGATGCTCAGCGCCTGGGCCTCGGCACGCTCCTCCGGCGACAGGAGACGCGAGAGCTGATCGCCGTACTTGATCGCATCCGAGCCGGCCGAGCCCTTGGCGTGGGCAGCCAGGCTGAACCAGGCCATGGCCTGCACGAGATCACGCTCCACTCCGAGGCCGTTCGCGTAGAGCAGGCCAAGGCCGTTGCGGCCCACCGCGTCGCCCTGCTCGGCAGCCGCCCTGTACCAGCGATGGGACTGCTCGTAGTCGCGCGGCACGCCACGGCCTAGATAGTGCAGCGCGGCCAGATTGCTCTGCGCGATTGCCAGACCCTTGCGCGCCGCGCGGCGGTACCAGACGACCGCGTTGCCGTAGTCCCTTACCCCGGTCAGGCCCTTCTCGTACATGTATCCGAGGTTGTTCATGGCCCGAGGTTCGCCGGCATCGGCTGCACGCATGTACCAGTCCCTTGCCCGCTCGAGATCGCGCGGGGTTCCCAGCCCCTCGTCGTAAAGGGTCGCCAGGTTGTACTGGGCGTCGGTCAGGCCCTGCTCCGCCGCGCGGTGATACCAGCCCGCAGCCGTCGCGTGGTTCTGGGTGACGCCGAGGCCGTGATCGTAGGCCACGCCGAGCTCGAACTGCGCCTCCGCCAGGCCGCGGCGGGCAGCGGTCTCGAGCAGCTTGATCTGGTCCTCGTCCGGGCCGGACTCGAGTGCACCGGTGCGCTGCAGCCGGGCCAGTGCGAGCCGGGCCAGATCCAGGCGGCGCTCCGCCGCGGCCCGGTACCAGCGCGCGGCCTGCTCGGCGTCCTCCGCCACGCCCAGCCCGTTCTCGTAGAGCGTGCCGAGATTGAACTGCGCGTCGACGTCACCGGCATGGGCGAACTTGGACCAGGTGGCGCGCGCCTCTTCATAGTCGCCGCGCTGAAACGCCTCGTAGGCCTCGAAGAAGTCGGCGCCCCTCGCCTGCGGCGTGGCAAGCAGCGCCACGCCGAGCGCCGCCGCACCCACGGCGCCAGCGAACGCCTTCATCCGGAATCTTCGCAAGGTGCCGCGGTCCATGCCGTTGGCGGAACCCGATCGTTGCGGCGCGGCGCGCTGCGCCGCAGCCCCTGCCTCACCTTGCATGCCTTCACGTGATCGTCAATAAACTGTTGCATGCGACTGAGAATATTCCAGGTCGATGCCTTCACCGACAGGGTGTTCGGCGGCAACCCTGCCGCTGTCTGCCCGCTGGATTCGTGGCTCGACGACGCCACGATGCAGGCCATCGCCTACGAGAACAACCTGTCGGAGACCGCGTTCTTCGTGCCGGCAAACGGCGCCTATGCGCTGCGGTGGTTCACCCCGCTGGCCGAGGTCGACCTGTGCGGCCACGCGACGCTGGCCAGCGCGCATGTCGTGTTCCACCACGTGCAGCCGGACGCCGATGCGGTGGCTTTCGACACCAGGAGCGGCCGTCTCGATGTGGCCCGCGTCGACGACGGGCTCACCATGGACTTCCCGGCGCTCGCCGCGCATCCCTTGGACCCGCCGCCGGCCGATCTTGCGGCCGGGCTCGGGCAGGAGCCTGCGGCCGTGTTCGCGGATATGGACTACCTCGCGCTCCTGGACACCGAGGCGCAGGTCAGGGCCATCCAGCCCGACATGACGGCTCTCGCCCGACTCGACGAGCGGCGCGGCGTCATCGTGACTGCGCCGGGCGAGAGCGTGGACTTCGTCTCGCGGTTCTTCTCGCCCCGTCTCGGGGTGCCGGAAGACCCGGTCACCGGGTCCGCCCACTGCATGCTCGCGCCCTTCTGGGCCGAGCGGCTCGGCAAGACCGACTTGCGCGCGTATCAGGCATCGGCGCGCGGCGGCGCGGTGCACTGCACGGTCGCCGGCGACCGCGTGCACCTGACCGGCCGTGCCGTGCAGTATTTCGAAGGGACGATCACGGTCTGAGCCCGATGCGCCAGGACCGGCCGTGCCGATCATGAAGCCCAGCGTCCGCCCGAATATCCCCCTCTTCTCCTCGGGACCCTGCCCCAAGCGTCCCGGATGGTCGGTCGACGTGCTGTCGGGCGCGCTGCTCGGCAGGTCGCACAGGGCGAGAGAGCCGCTGGCGCGGATCCAGGAGCTGCTGGAGCGCTCGCGCGCGCTCTTGGGGCTGCCGGACGCATGGCGCCTCGGCATCGTGCCGGGCTCGGACACGGGCGCCATCGAGATGGCCATGTGGTCGCTGCTCGGCTCGCGCGGAGTCGACTTCCTGAGCTGGGACAATTTCGGCGCGCTCTGGGCGCACGACGGCGCCCGCGAGCTGCGCCCCCTGGATGCGCGCGTGCTGGAAGCGCCGTACGGCCGCCTGCCCGACCTCGCCGAGGTCGATCCCGCGCGCGATACGGTGTTCGTCTGGAACGGCACCACCTCCGGCGTGCGGGTCCCCGACGCGGAGTGGATCGCCGCCGACCGCACCGGCCTCACGCTCTGCGATGCCACGTCCGCCGTGCTCGCCTACCCGATGGACTGGACCAGGCTAGATGTGACCACGTATTCTTGGCAGAAGGTGCTCGGCGGCGAGGCCGGGTTCGGCATGCTGATCCTGGGCCCGCGCGCGGCAGAACGGCTGGAAACCGAATCGCCACCCTGGCCGGTGCCCCGGGTCTTCCGCCTCACCACCGGCGACGGCAGGCTCAACGAGGGCATCTTCCGCGGCGAGACCATCAACACGGTCTCCATGATGGCGGTCGAGGACACCCTCGACGCGCTCCGCTGGATCGAATCGATCGGCGGCCAGGCCGGGATGATCGCCCGCTCAACCGCTAATTTCGAGGCGATCGAGTCGTGGGTCGCGGCGCGCGACTGGGTGGACTTCCTGGCGGAGGTGCCGGAGACGCGCTCGCGCACGTCGGTGTGCCTCAGCATCGTCGATCCCTGGTTCAAAGGGCTGGAGACCGATGACCAATGGGCCGTTATCAAGCAAATGGTCGCTCTGCTGGAGGCGGAGGGCGCCGCATATGATATCAAGACGCACCGGGCCGCCCCGCCGGGTCTTCGTATCTGGTGCGGCGGCACGGTTGAACGCGGCGATCTCGAAGCGCTGACCCCCTGGCTCGACTGGGCCTGGGATGACGTGCGCCGGCACGGGGCCGGCTGAGCGCGCAAGCCGCCGAGGCCGGGTGCAATGCCGAGTGTCCTGATCGCCGACGAGATAAGCGAGGTGGCCGTGCAGGCGTTCGCCGAGCGCGGCATCGAGGTCGGCAATCATCCGGGCCTCTCACCGGAGGCGCTGGCCGGGATCGTCGGCGACTACGAAGGCCTCGTCGTCCGCTCCGCGACCCGGGTGACCCCGGCGCTGCTGGAACGGGCCGGCAAGCTCAAGGTCGTGGGCCGGGCCGGTACCGGCGTCGACAACGTCGACATGGACGCGGCGACGAAGCGCGGCATCGTCGTCATGAACACGCCCCACGGCAACTCCGTGACCGCAGCCGAGCACACCATCGCCATGATGTGCGCGCTCGCGCGGCGGATCCCGCAGGCCGACCGCTCCACCCGCAAGGGCGGGTGGGAGCGTGGCCGCTTCATGGGCGTCGAGCTCCGCGACAAGACCCTCGGGATCATCGGCTGCGGCACGATCGGCGCCATCGTCGCCACACTGGCCCAGGGTCTCAGGATGCGCGTCATCACCTACGACCCGTACCTTGCGCCGGAGCGCGCGTCCTCCCTTGGCGTGACGCTGGTGACGATGGACGAGCTGCTGGCTGACGCCGACGTCATCACCCTGCACGTGCCGCTGACGGACGAGACGCGGGGGACCATCGACGCCGACGCGCTCGCCAGGACGAAAGCAGGCGTGCGCATCGTGAACTGCGCGCGCGGCGGCCTGATCGTGGAGGCGGACCTCAAGAGCGCCATCGAGAGCGGCCAAGTCGCCGGGGCAGCGCTCGACGTGTTCGAGGAGGAGCCGGCGCGGAACAACCCCCTCTTCGCGCTGGACGAGGTCATCGCGACGCCCCACCTCGGGGCCTCGACGGTGGAGGCGCAGGAAAACGTGGCGCTGCAGATCGCGCAGCAGATGGCGGAATACCTGCTGACCGGCACGGTGCTGAACGCCATCAACACGCCTTCGGTCTCGCCGGAGGACATGGCGAAGCTCGGCCCCTACCTCACCCTCGCCCAGCAGATCGGGAGCTTCGCCGGCCAGATCGCGGAAGGGCGCATCCGGGGGGTGACGATCGCCTACGAAGGCCAGGCCAGCGCGCTGGATTCGCGCCTGCTCACGGCGGCGGCGTTGCAGGGTCTGCTGGGCCCGCGCCTCGACAGCGTGAATATCGTCAACGCCCCCTTCATCGCCCGCGAGCGCGGCATCGCGGTGCGCGAAATCAAGAGCGCGACGACGGCGGACTACCAGACCCTCATGCGCGTCGAAGTGCTGTCGCAGGACAAGGCGCAGGCCGTGGCCGGCACGCTCATCGGGCGCGGCGGGCGGCGGATCGTGGAAGTCGAGGGCATCGAGGTCGAGGCCGAGCTCGGCCCGCACATGCTCTACTTCACCAACGAGGACAAGCCGGGCCTGATCGGCTCGGTCGCCACGGTCCTCGGCGAGGCCGACATCAACATCGCCACCTTCAACCTGGGGCGCAGGGAGCCGGGCGGCGACGCGATCGGCCTCATCGGCGTGGATTCGGCGGTGTCCGACGATGTGCTCGCCAGGCTTCGCGCGCGCGCCTCCGTGATCAACGTCAAGCGCCTGAGCTTCTGACGCGGAACCTGCGACATGGGCATCGGGCTTACCATCATCGTCATCGTGTTGGCGGCACTCGCGGGCGCGGCCGTCTCGTACGCCGTGGTGGCACTCCGGGCGGCGCGGAAAGCCGGGGAAAACGCGCACCTCGCTGCCGATGCCCGCCGCGTGCCCCAGCTCGAAGAGGAGAACGCCGGCCTGCGCGAACGGCTTCACGCGGCTGAGACGAAGACCGCAGCGTCGGAAGCGGCGCGGGAGGCGGAGCGGAAGAGCCACGAGGCTCGCGTCCAGGAGTTGACCCGCATGGGCGCCGAGCTGGAGCGCAAGTTCGCTGGCCTCGCTTCGGAGGTGCTGGGCAAGAACAGCGAGAGTTTCCTCAAGCTCGTGAGCGAGCGCTTCGAGAAGCACAGAGAGAGCGCCAAGGAAGACCTGGAGAAGCGGCGGACGGCCATCGAGACGCTGGTCAAGCCGCTCGGCGAGAGCCTCAGCAAGTTCGAGACCAAGGTGGACGCGATCGAGAAGGCGCGCGAAGGCGCCTACCGGGCGATCTCGGAGCAGGTGAAGAGCCTGGCCGAGGGACAGACGGGCCTGCGTTCGGAGACGAACCGCCTCGTTCAGGCTCTCCGCCGGCCCCAGACGCGCGGCCGCTGGGGCGAGTACCAGCTCCGCAACGTGCTCGACATGGCCGGCATGACCGAGCACGTTGACTTCGTGGAGCAGGCCACCCTGGAGGGCGACGACGGCCGGCTGCGGCCCGACGTGGTGATCCGCGTCCCCGGCGGCAAGTCGATCATCGTCGATGCCAAGACGCCGCTCGACGCCTACCTCAACGCCGTGGAGGCGCCCGACGAGGAGACGCGCGAGCGCTTCGTCGCCGACCACGCGCGGCAGGTTCGCGACCACGTGCGGGCGCTGTCCTCGCGTGACTACTGGAAGGCCCTGCCCGAGACACCCGAGTTCGTCGTGATGTTCGTGCCGGGCGAATCGTTCTTCGCTGCCGCCATCGAGAGCGATCCCGAACTGTTCGAGAGCGCGGCGCGCCAGCGGGTGCTCATCAGCACGCCCACCACGCTGATCGCCCTGGTCAAGACCATCGCCTACGGCTGGCAGCAGGAGAAGCTCGCCGAGAACGCGCAGGCCGTGGCCTCGCAGGGCCGCGACCTCTACGAGCGCATCAAGACCTTTGGCGGGCACATGGGCGACATCGGGCGCTCGCTGCAGCAGACGGTCGAGCGCTACAACCGGGGCGTGGGCTCGCTGGAGCGACGCGTGCTGCCGGCGGCGCGAAAATTCGAGGAGCTGGGCGTCACCCCTGCCGCTTCGTCGATCCCGACGCTGGAGCCAGTCGAGCTCGACCCCCGCGAGCCTCAGGCCGAGGAGTTGATCGACCGCCGGCCGGAAGAAGCTGCGGAGTAACAGCCGGAACCGGCATCGATCCAGCGAGAGTCGTCGGGCAGGAGCGCCCCTGCCCTTCCCTCCGCATTGCCATTCATTGAAGGAGCGCCGCGCGGCCATGGACCTGCGCAACATCGCCATCATCGCCCACGTCGATCACGGCAAGACGACCCTGGTCGACGCGCTGCTGCGCCAGAGCGGCACGGTGCGGGCGAACCAGCCGATGCAGGAGCGCGCGCTCGACAGCGGCGAGCTGGAACGCGAGCGCGGCATCACGATTCTGGCCAAGTGCACCGCGATCGACTGGCGGGGCGTGCGCATCAACATCGTCGACACCCCCGGCCACGCGGACTTCGGCGGCGAGGTCGAGCGTGTGCTCGGCATGGTCGACGGCGTGCTCGTCCTGGTGGACGCGGCCGAGGGCCCGATGCCGCAGACGAAGTTCGTGGTGGACAAGGCGCTCCGGCTCGGCCTCAGGCCCATCGTCGCGATCAGCAAGATGGACCGCGCGGACGCCCGGCCCCAGGCCGTGCACGAAGCGGTCTTCGACCTGTTCGACGCGCTGGGAGCGACCGACGCGCAGCTCGACTTTCCGCTGGTCTGCACCTCGGCGCGCGACGGCTGGGCCTCGCACGGCCCGGACGCCGCCGGAAGCGACATGATCCCGCTCTTCGAGACCGTCATCGCGCACGTGCCCGCGCCCGCGACGGATCGGGAGGGGCCGTTCCGCATGTCGATCAGCCTGCTCGAGGCCGATCCCTTTCTCGGCCGGCTGGTGAGCGGGCGCGTGCTCTCCGGCCGGGTGGAGGCAAACCAGACCATGACGGTGCTGGGCGCGGACGGCGCCGTGGTCGAGGTCGCGCGCCTCACCAAGCTCCTCCGCGCGCGCGGGCTGGAACGGATAGCGGTCAAGAACGCCGGGGCCGGCGAGATCGTGACGCTTGCCGGTCTCAAGACCGCCTCGGTGGCGGACACGGTCGCCGCTTCCGAGAACTGCGCCCCGATCGCGGCCGAGCCGATCGATCCCCCGACCATCGCGATGGTGTTCTCGATCAACGACTCGCCGCTCGCAGGCCGCGACGGAACGCATCTCACCTCACGCGTGATCGGCGCGCGGCTTGCGCGCGAGACCGAGGGCAACGTCGCGATCCAGGTGACCGACAGCGCCGAGGAAGGCGCCTTCGAAGTCGCGGGCCGCGGCGAGCTGCAGCTTGCCGTGCTGATCGAGACGATGCGCCGCGAGGGCTTCGAGCTTTCGATCAGCCGCCCGCGGGTGCTGATGCGCGACGACCCGGAGGGCGGCCCGCCCCTGGAGCCCGTCGAGGAAATCCAGATCGATGTGGACGAGGCCTTCGTCGGCGATGTGGTCAACGCGCTGGCCGAGCGGCGGGCGGAGCTGGTCGAGCTCAGGCCCTCGGGGCGGGACAAGACCCGCGCGCTGTTTCTCGGACCCTCGCGCGGCCTGATCGGTTTCAACGGCGAGCTGCTCACCGTGACGCGGGGCACGGCGATCATGCACCGGGTCTTCCACGGCTACGCGCCCTTCAAGGGCCCGCTGCCTGGCCGGCGGAGCGGCGTGCTCGTCTCGAGCACCGAGGGTCGGGCAGTCGCCTACGCGCTCTGGAACTTGGAGCAGCGCGGGGCGATCTTCGTCGAACCGGGGATGCCGGTTTACGGCGGCATGATCGTCGGCGAGAACACCCGGCCGCAGGACCTCGACGTCAACCCGCTGAAGAGCAAGCAGCTGACCAACATCCGGGCCGCCGGCAAGGACAACGCCGTGCGCCTGACACCGCCCCGGCCGATGCCGCTGGAGATCGCGCTGGCCTACATCACGGACGATGAATTGCTCGAAGTGACGCCGGCGTCGATCCGTCTCCGCAAGCGGTTGCTCGACCCGCATGACCGCCGCCGCGCCGCGCGGGCGCTGGCGAAGGCATCCTGACCGCCCGCCGCCGGGAGGCGCAGCTCCCGTGCGCGCCGTCCCCCTACCCGGCGCCGACGCGATCGGCGATGGCAACGATCCGGTGCATCTCGCGCAGGACCGGCTTCTCGATGAGCTTGCCGTCGATCACCACCAGCCCCGTATCGGCCGCCTCGAACTCGGCGATGATGCGTCGGGCCTGGGCGATCCGCTCGGCCGACGGCGTGAACACCGCGTTGAGCGCCGCGATCTGCTTGGGATGCACGGCCCCCTTGCCGCAGAAACCCAGATCCCGCGCCTGAATCGCGGCGCGCTCCATGCCTTCCGGATCCTGGAGATCCAGGTAGGGCACGTCGATCACATCCAGCCCGGCGCTGGCGGCGGCGTGGACGACGCGCGAGCGGGCGTAGAGCAGCGGCTCCCAGGCGTTCTGGCTGCGCAGCTCGGCGGCCATGTCGACGCCACCGAAGAACATCGCATCGATGCGCGGGCTGCAGTGGGCGATGTCGTGAGCGGCCTCGAGCCCGGCATTGGTCTCGACGATCACGTGCAGGCGGGTGCCGTGGCCGCGCTCGGTCAGCAGGTTGTCGAGCAGCACCACTTCGTCGGGGTTGCGCACCTTGGGCATCATCAGCGCGGGCGGCGGCGAGTCGCTGGCCAGGACCGCCTGCACGTCGGCAATGCCGAAGCCCTCGCGCAGCGAGTTGATGCGGACGATCCGCTCGACCCCGTCGTCGGCCTGCGGGCTCTCGAAGAGCTTGATCGCGCTGGCGCGCGCGGCAGGCTTGTCCTTGGGCGCGATCCCGTCCTCCAGCTCGACGCAGACGATGTCCGCCCCGCTCGCCAGGGCTTTCGGAAACATCTCGGGCCGCAATCCCGGCGTGAAGATGAACGAGCGGCGGGGTCGAATCTGTGTTTCGGGCATGAGGGAGGCCTTTGCTGTCCGGCGGTACGGCGCTGTGTTCGCCTCACCCGGACCGGATTGTCAATCGGCCGGTTCAACCGCCGACCGCTGCCTGCCGTGCCCCGGGGCCTTGCTGGCGGGGGCGATCGGCTCAGCACTCGGGCATGTTGACCGCGAGGCCGCCCAGGCTGGTTTCCTTGAACTTGACGCTCATCTCCCGCCCGGTTTCGCGCATCGCTTCGATGCAGTTATCGAGTGGCATGAAGTGTGTGCCGTCGCCGCGCAGCGCGAGGGAGGCGGCGGCCACCGCCTTGGTCGCGCCGATACCGTTGCGCTCGATACAGGGCACCTGAACGAGCCCGGCGACCGGATCGCAGGTCATGCCGAGATGGTGCTCGAGCGCGATCTCGGCCGCGTTCTCCACCTGCGTCGGCGTCCCGTCGAGGACCGCGCAGAGACCAGCTGCGGCCATCGCGGCGGCGGAGCCCACCTCCGCCTGGCAGCCGGCGTCGGCGCCGGAGATCGACGCGTTGGCCTTGATGAGGCCGCCGATGGCCGCGGCGGTGAGCAGGAATTCGGCAACCCGCCCCTTCTCGGCGCCGATGCAGTGGTCGAGGTAGTAGCGGAGCACGGCCGGAATGACCCCGGCGGCGCCGTTGGTGGGCGCCGTCACCACCTTCCCCCCGCCGGCGTTCTCCTCATTGACCGCCATCGCATAGACGGTCAGCCAGTCGGAATAGACGTGCGGCTGCGCGCTGTTGGAGCCTTCCTCCTCGCAGAGTTGCTCGAAGAGCTTGCTGGCGCGGCGCTTGACGCGGAGGCCGCCCGGGAGCTCGCCCTGGCACGCAAGCCCGCGATCGATGCAGGCGTTCATCGCGCCCCAGAGCACCCCGATACCGGCATCGACCTCGGCGTCAGAGCGGGCGGCGCGTTCGTTTGCCAGCATCATCCGGGCGATGGAGCTGCCGCTCTCCTCCGCCATTCGCAGCATGGAGGCGGCGTTCTCGAACGGGAACGGAACCTGCGCCTCCGCATCGTCGCCGACGTTCGCCCGGTCGCCGGCGAGCTCCTCGGCCGTCACGATGAAGCCGCCGCCGATCGAATAGTAAATCTGGCTCAGGTAGCCCACCCCCTGGGCGTCGATGGCATGGAATTCCATGCCATTGGGATGGCCCGGCAACGGCGGACCATAGTCGAAGAAGATGTGGTGATGCGGATCGAACACGAGCGTGACGCCGCCGAGCGAAGGCAGGTGTCTGCTCCCCCTGAGGATCGCCACGTCGGCCTCGGCCTTGTCGATATCGATGTTGCCGGCGCGATGGCCGAGCAGTCCGAACACGATCGCCCGGTCCGTCGCATGGCCCCTGCCGGTGAAGGCCAGGGAGCCATGGAGCGAGACGTGAATGCGCAGCCACAAATCGGGTGGCGGATCCTGTGCGACCTTCTCCGCCAATAGCGCCAGGAAGGCCTCGGCCGCCGCCATCGGCCCCATGGTGTGGGACGAGGACGGGCCGATGCCCACCTTGAAGATGTCAAAGACGCTCAGGAACATCACAATGATGCTCGGCGATTGGCCGGGCCCCGCTGGCTTGAAGGCGACCTTCTACGGTCACGTAGCGACGGTGCGTGCCCCTTGCAAGGCGCTATTTCTTGCCGGTTGCGCACAGGATAACCCTCCCTCCCACGCGGCTTCACGCTGCAAGGTGATTGTCGCGCAGCCGAGCCTCGGCGAAGATGGGGCGATGCCGACGCCTGAGTGAGCGCGGGCGCGCCACCTTGCGGATTCGCCGTGATGGCAAGCGCTTCGCATTCGGCCCTTGCGGCCGCGCCGGCAGATGCGGGAGGAGAACCATGCGGCGCATCGGGGTAGATGTCGGCGGTACTTTCACGGACTTGATTCTGGTCGACGAGGCGGCAGGCGCGATCACGGTCGACAAGGTGCCGTCCACGCCGGACGATCCGTCGCGCGCCGTGATGACGGGTGTGGACGCCCTCTGCGGCAAGGCCGGCGTGACACTCCAGGCGGTGGACCTGCTACTGCACGGCACCACCGTGGCGACCAACATCGCGATCGAGCACAAGGGCGCCGAGGTCGGCCTGATCACGACCGAAGGCTTCCGCGACATCCTGCATATCGCGCGCCACAAGAAGCCGCACAACTTCTCGCTCCAGCAGGAGTTGCCGTGGCAGTCGCGCCCGCTGGTGAGGCGGCGCCACCGGCTCACGGTGCGTGAACGGGTCACCGCGCCCAAGGGCGAGGTCATCGTGCCGCTGGACGAGGACGAGGTGCGGGAGCGCGCGAGGGCGCTGCGCAAGGCGGGTGTCGATGCCATCGCCGTCTGCCTGCTGCACTCCTATCTCAATCCGGCGCATGAGCAGCGCATCAAGGAAATCCTCCGGGAGGAGTGTCCCGACGCCTATGTGTCGGTCTCCAGCGAGGTGCTGCCGCTCTACCGGGAGTTCGAGCGCTTCTCGACGACATGCCTGAACGCCTACGTTGGCCCGAGGGTCGGGAGCTACGTCGGCCGGCTCGAGTCCGGTCTGAAGGATGCCGGGCTCGCGCGCGGCGTGCGGCTGATGCAGTCCTCCGGCGGCATGACGACGGCGGAGAGCGCGACCGGCGGCCCGGTCAACCTGATGATGTCGGGCCCCGTCGCGGGGCTCATCGGCGGCATCTGGGCCGGCAGGATGGCCGGCTACGACAACGTGTTCACGCTTGATATCGGCGGCACGTCCGCCGACATCGGCGTGGCCGCCGGCGGCGCGCTCAGGATGCGCCACCTGCTCGATACCAAGGTCGGCGACTACCAGGCCATGATTCCGATGGTCGATATCGACACCATCGGCGCGGGCGGCGGCTCCATCGCCTACGTCGACGAGGGCGGCATCTACCGCGTCGGCCCGCAATCCGCCGGCGCCGAACCCGGACCCGCCTGCTACGGGCGCGGCGGCACCGAGCCCACCTCGACGGACGCGCAGGTGGTGCTCGGCCGGCTGCGAACCGACCGCGGGCTCGTCGGCGGGCGGATGACGCTCCATGCCGATCGCGCCCGCGATGCGCTCGACGGTCTTGCCGGCGCGCTCGACATGCCGCTGGAGGAGACCGCGCTCGGCGCGCTGCAGATCCAGAAGTTCAGCATGGTGCAGGCCATCGAGCTCAACAGCGTGCGGCGGGGGTACGATCCGCGCGACTTCACGCTTGTCGCCGCCGGCGGCGCCGGCCCCCTCTTCGCCAGCGACATCGCGGTGGAGCTGGAAATCCCCCGCGTGCTGGTGCCGCCGCATCCCGGCATTCTCTCGGCCACCGGGCTGCTGGCCACCGACATGCAGCACGAGTTCGTCACCACCGAGCGCCAGCCGCTCGCCACGCTCGACCGCGCCCACCTCGCGGCGCGCTTCGAAGAACTCACATCGCAGGCGCTGACGCGGCTGGAGACGGACGGCGTGCCGGAGGGCGACCGCCTGATCCGCCGCCTCGCGGACTGCCGCTACGCGGGGCAGGGCTACGAGGTCCGCTTCGATGCGCCGGCGGGCGAGATCGACGACGCCTGGATCGAGGAGCTGGCGGACCGCTTCCACCGTGCGCACGAGGCCGAATACGGCCACCGCTTCGACGCGCCCGTCGAGATCATCAACATCCGCGCCGTGGGCATCGGCCGCATTCCCGACCTCGACTGGCCGGAGATCGAAGGAGGCAGCGGCGAGGCGACGCCGTTGCTGCGCCAGCCGGTCGTCTTCGAGGTCGAGGGCAAGGGCGAGACCCACGAGACCCCGTTCTACGATCGTGCCGTGCTCCGCGCAGGCGACCGCATTTCAGGCCCGGCCATCGTCGAGCAGTACGACACGACCATCGTGATCCCGCCCCGTTGCGAGGCGGCGATCGATGCGCGCGGCAACATCGTGATCGACTGCGCGGGCGCGGCGGCGCAGCACGGGCACGATCTGGCAACGCCCATCATGCAGCGGGTCATCGGCGGCGCGTTCACCGCCATCGCGCAGGAGATGGCGGGCGTGCTCTACCGCATGTCGTACTCGTCGATCATCCGCGAATCCGAGGACCTCGGCGCCGGAGTCTTCGACCGCGACGGCCTGATGCTGGCGGAATCGGAATCCACGCCGATGTTCATGGGCGCCATGCCGCGCATCGTGCAGAACGTCATCAAGCTGCTCGACGGCGACATCCACGAAGGCGACATCATCTTCCACAACGACCCCTATCACGGGGCCACCCACTCGCCCGACTGCGCCATCGTGATGCCGATCTACCACCAGGAGGAGCTTGTCGGGTTCGCGGGCGCGTCCGCCCACCTGCTCGACATCGGCGGCGCCTACCCCGGGCTCAACATCAACGCCGTCGACATCTACGCCGAAGGCAACATTTACCGCGCCGTAAAGCTCTCGGTGAAAGGCGTGCGCCAGGACGGGCTCTGGCAGCACATCCTGGAGAACATGCGCACGCCCACGCCCAACGAGGGCGACATCCAGGCCATGATCGCGGCCTGCGAGCTCGCCAAGCGACGTTATCTCGACCTGATCGGGCGCTATGGGCTCGCCGCCGTCGAGGACGCGGGTCAGCACTGGATGACCTATTCCGAGCAGATGCTCAGGCGCGAGATCGCCAAGATCCCTGACGGCGAGTACGAGACGGCCTTGGGCTACCTCGACGACGACGGGGTGAACCGGGGCCGCAAGCTGCCGGTCAAGGTCAAGGTGATCATCGAGGGCGACGAGATCACCTACGACCTCACCGGCTCCAGCGAGGAGGTGCCGACCGGCTACAACGTCCCCTTCGAGGGCACGACGTGCTCTGCCATGTCCTTCATCACGCGGATGATCTTCCTCGATACCGTGACGCACCCGGTCTACGTGCCGCAGAACGAGGGCATGACGCGGCCGATCAACGTGATCGCGCCCAAGGGCTCGATCTTCAACCCCAACTTCCCGCGCTCCTGCTTCGCCCGCTTCTGCCAGGTGCAGCGCGCCGTTGACCTGGTGCTGCGCGCGCTCGCGCCGGTGGTGCCGGAGCGCGTGACCGCGGGCAACTCGGCGCACCTGCACTTCATCGCCTATTCCGGCTTTGACACCGAGCAGGGCGAGTACTGGGTCTATCTCGAAGTGGACGAGGGCTCATACGGCGGCCGGCCTGACCGCGACGGGCTCGACGCCGTGGACTGCCTCATCGCCAATACCCGCAACAACCCGATCGAGGAGCTGGAGTGGCGCTTCCCGATCCGCACCGAGCGCTACGAGCTGCGCAACGAGCCCTGCGCCGCCGGCAAGTGGCGGGGCGGCATCGGCATGGTGCGGGTCAACAAGATGCTGGTGGACACCATTGTCACCTGCGAGGGCGAGCGGCACGAATCCGACGAGCCCTGGGGCGTGTTCGGCGGCATGGCGGGGCTGAACGCCTCGGTGGTCCGCAACCGGGGCGGCACGGACGAGGAGGCGTGGCCGTCCAAGTTTACCGGCTTCCGCCTCGGCGCCGGCGACAGCATCGAGATCACGGTGCCCAACTCCGGCGGCTACGGCGACCCGCTGGAGCGCGATCCGGCGCTCGTGCTCGCTGACGTGTTCGACGGCTTCACCACCATCGAGCGTGCGCGCGACGACTACGGCGTGGTGATCGAGGCGGAACCGCTGCGGCTCGACGAGGACGCGACCCGCAAGCTGCGCGCAGAGCGTTCGGGCGCGGCACGGCAACCCCAGCCGGCCTGAGGCATCGACTGCCGCTCACCTGCGGCGGACAGAGGCTATCCCGCCTGCGGCCAGCGTGCGATAAGAAGCCGAAAGCTTCACGCCATCCGATGACGCAGGGAGAGGACGCATGACCGGCGGGATTTCCGAGGTTTACGGCACGCTTGACGGAATGGGGCTCGCCGCCCTCCTCAGGAAGGGTGAGGTCTCGCCGAGCGAGGTGATCGAAGAGGCGATCCGCCGCGCCGAGGCGGTCAACGGCGAACTCAACTTCCTCACCTACAAGGCCTACGAGGAAGGCCGCAAGATGGCGGCCGATCCTGCGCTGCCCGACGGGCCGTTCAAGGGTATTCCCTGGCTCGTGAAGGAGATCGCGACCGACTGGACCGGCCTGCAGAACACCAACGCCTGCCCCTACTTCAAGGACGTCGTCTCGACCAGCGACAACGAGCAGGTGCGGCGCGTGAAGCAGGCGGGCTTCGTACTGCTCGGCAAGTCCAATTCACCGGAGGCCGGCTGGGCGCTCTCGACCGAGCCCAAGATGTACGGGCCCACCGTCAATCCCTGGGATACGACGCGCACGCCCGGCGGCTCCTCCGGCGGCTCGGCGGCGGCGGTCGCGGCCCGCGTTCTGCCGCTGGCTGAGGCGAGCGATGGGGGCGGCTCCATTCGCACGCCGGCGTGCCACTCCGGCCTCGTCGGCCTCAAGCCCGCGCGCGGGCGCATCACCATGGCGCCGGGGGCCGACTTCTGGTACGGCGGCGTGACTTTCCTCTGCGTCTCGCGCTCGGTTCGCGATACCGCCGCCTTCTTCGATGCCGTGGGCGGCCCCATGCCGGGCGATCCCTACTACGCGGTCATGCCGGAGACCCCATACCTCGACGAGGTCGGCAAGGATCCGGGCAGCCTCTCGATCGCCATGGTCACGGCCTCCCCCGACGGCTGCACGCCTGTGGACCCGGAAGTGCGCGACGGGATAGAGAACACCGGCAAGCTGCTGGAGAGCCTGGGCCACCGCATCACGCCGGAGACCGCGCCCTACGACTTCTGGCCGCTCTACGATTGCTACATGCGGATCGGCGCCGTCGTCACCGCAGCCTGGTTCGACGGCTCGGCCGCGCTCGTCGGCCACGAGCTGAGGCAGGACGAGACCGAGAATCTCTACTGGACCACGATCCAGCGCGGCCGCGGCGTCTCGGCCGTGGACCACCACAACGACATCGCGCAGCTCCGCGCCATATGCCGCGACATCGTGGGCCGTATGAGCGCCTACGACGCGTGGCTCTGCCCGGTGGTGCCGATGGTGGCGCGCAAGATCGGCTACTACGACATGTCGCGCGAGTGCGACGACTACAACGCGAACGTCATGGGGCCGGACTGCGCCTTCACCCAGCCCTTCAACGCGACGGGGCTGCCGGGCATCTCGCTGCCGCTGCACTGGACGGCGGGCGGCGTGCCGGTGGGCTCGCAGCTGGTCGGGCGCGACCTCGACGAGGCGCTGCTCTTCCGCCTCGCCAGCCAGCTGGAGCAGGCGCAGCCCTGGGCCGACCGCGTCCCGCCGGTCAACGCGGGCGCGTGATTCCCCCTTTGACGCGCAGGACGAAGAGACACCACAGGAGACCGAGACCCATGAAAAAGCCACTCAGCCTGTTGACGGCGGCGATTGCGGCGATGGCGCTGGCCACGGCTGCCCACGCCGAGACCCTCAAGGTCGGCATGATCACGACCCTTTCCGGCGGCGGCGCCGCCCTCGGCGTCGACGTGCGCGACGGCTTCATGCTCGCCGTCAACCAGGCCGGCGCCGATATCGAAGTGATCGCGGAGGACGACCAGCGCAAGCCGGACATCGCCGTACAGCTCGCCGACAAGCTGGTGCAGAGCGACAAGGTGGACGTGCTGACCGGCATCATCTGGTCGAACCTCGCCATCGCGGTCGTGCCCGCCGTGGTGCAGCAGGGCAAGTTCTACCTCTCGCCCAACGCGGGACCCTCTCTCCTCGCCGGCGAACGCTGCCACGAGAACTACTTCAACGTCGCCTGGCAGAACGACAATCTCTCCGAGGCCGCCGGCGGCTATGCGAATGACGCGGGCTATGCCAACAGCTTCGTACTGGCGCCCAACTATCCGGCGGGCCGGGACATGATCACCGGCTACAAGCGCTTCTATGAGGGCGCCGTGGCCGGCGAGGTCTACACCAAGCTGGGCGCGTCCGACTACGCGGCCGAGATCGCGCAGATCCGGGCTTCGGGCGCCGACAGCGTGTTCTTCTTCCTGCCGGGCGGCATGGGGATCGCCTTCCTCAAGCAGTACGCGCAGGCCGGTGTCGACATCCCGCTGGTCGGCCCTGCCTTCTCCTTCGACCAGGGGATCCTGCAGGCCGTCGGCGAGGCCGCGCTCGGCGTGAAGAACACCTCGCAGTGGAACAAGGACATCGACAATCCGACCAACAAGGCCTTCGTCGAGAGCTTCCAGGCCGAGTACGGGCGGCTGCCCTCGCTCTACGCGAGCCAGGGCTTCGACACGGCGAACCTGCTGATCTCGGCCATGGGCAAGGCGAGCGTCTCGGATGCGGACGCCTTCCGCGACGCGCTCAGGGCGGCCGACTTCGCGTCCACCCGGGGCAGCTTCGCGTTCGCGCCCAACCACCATCCGATCCAGGACATCTACGTCCGCGAAGTGATCAAGGAAGGCGACGTCTACACCAACAGGATCGTCGGCGTGGCGATGACCGGCCACGGCAACGCCTATATCGACGACTGCCAGATGTAACCGACACGCGGACCTGGAACGGGCCGCCCGGCGCGGCCCGTTCCGTCGCTCTTGGGGGCTCTCCGCCTTACGGACGATCCGCTGCCGTTACCTCCGCCCCTCACATTGCACCACTCATTCGTTCCACGGATTCAGGATATCCACCCCCGTGCTTATGAAGTCGGACTCGTTGCGCGTGACGATCGCGAGGCGGTGACGAATTGCAGTTGCAGCGATCAGGCTGTCGATCGCAGGAATCGGTCTGGACAGGCGGGCCGTCATCCGACCCCATTCGTCGGCAACGTGGGCGTCGACTGGCAGAACCCGGTCTTCGAACCAGGCCGGCAATTCCGTCTCAAGCCATGTGGCGATTCTTGAGCGCCGGCGACCTCCTTCGAGCTTTTCCACGCCCTTCCGAATCTCGCCGAGCGTAAGGACACTCACGTACAGCGTTTCCGGCGGTGTAGCATCGAACCATTCACTGACGTCGTTGGACGGTTTCGGCTTGACCAGTTCCGAGAGTGCGCAGGTGTCGACGAGGAAGCTCATAACTCGACATCGCGCGCCGGCGAACGGTCGCGGTCGATCATCAGGTCGATGCCCGCCAGCGGTGAAGCATGCATGAACTTTGCCAGCGTTGGCTTGCGGCCGCTGAGACGGTCGTAATCCTTTGCGGACAAGAGCACGGCCGCCCGGCGTCCTCGGACGGTAATCGTCTGGGGGCCTGACTCATCGGCGCCCCGCATCAATTCGCTGAAGCGTGCTTTCGCCTCCTGCACCTGCCACTGGGACATGACACGTTCTCCTGACTAGACAGACCAGATTGTCGGAACCCAGCGCATTCGACGCAAGCTCTATCGTGTCCGGCGCACAAGATGGTAAGTGAATCGCGAGCGCCTGACGTCGAAAGCATGGGCATGGAAGGCCGCGCGCGAAACTCCAACCGGGTCACGAACCGCCGGGGCCATCGTACAACCGGGTCGAGGACTTGACGGCCTCGCTCATCGTCGAGCAGCTGCTGAACGGCCTGCAGTTCGGCGTCATGCTGTTCCTGATGGCGGCCGGGCTGACGCTGATCTTCGGCGTCATGGGCCTCATCAACCTCGCGCACGGCTCGTTCTACATGATCGGCGCGTTCGCCTGCGCGACCGTCGCGGCGGCGACCGGCTCCTACTGGATCGGCCTCGCGGCGAGCCTGGCGGCCGCCGCAGCCGCAGGCGCCATCGTGGAGGTCGCCGTCATCAGGCGGCTCTACCGCCGCGATCATCTGGATCAGGTGCTCGCGACCTTCGCCTTGATCCTGGTGTTCTCGGAGGGCACCCGCTGGGTGTTCGGCTCCTTTCCGCTCTATCTCACCGTCCCCGGATTCCTCTCCGGCCCGGTCGCGCTCCCCGGCGGCATCGACTACCCGCTCTTCCGCCTTGCGATCATCGTGGTCGGGGTCGTGATCGCGGGCGGGCTCTTTCTCCTGATCGCGCGGACGCGCCTCGGCATCCGCATCCGGGCCGGCGAATCCGACCGGGAGATGATCGCCGCCCTCGGCGTCGACATCCGCAAGCTCTACACCACGGTATTCGCGCTCGGCGCGGCGCTGGCCGGCTTCGCGGGCGCCCTGGTGGGCACGATCCAGTCGGTGCAGGTGGGCATGGGCGAGCCCGTGCTGATCCTCGCCTTCGTCGTCATCATCATCGGCGGCCTCGGCTCCATCGGCGGCGCGCTTCTGGGCGCGATCCTGGTGGGGCTCACCGACACGCTCGGGCGCTTTCTGCTGCCGGCGCTCTTCGACACCTTCATGGATTCCTCCAGCGCCAACAGCGTCGGCTCGGCCATCGCCTCCATGCTCATCTACATCCTGATGGCGCTGGTCCTCTTCCTGCGCCCGACCGGCCTGTTCGGCACCAGGGCGCACTGATGAACCGGGAGGCGGCCATCAGTCTCCTGATCGCGGCCGGGCTGCTTGCCGCGCCGCTCCTCGGCCATGCCTTCGACGAGCCCTTCGTCATCACGCTGGCGACGAAGGTGGCGATCCTGGGCCTGGCCGGGACCGGTCTCAACATCGCGCTCGGCTACGGCGGCATGGTCTCCCTCGGGCACGCGGCGTTCTTCGGCTTGGGCGGCTATGCGGCCGGCATCCTCGCGAGCCACGCACTCAACTACGAGCCGCTCTTCACCGCGCCGCTGCTGGTCGAAGGCACGACGCAGATGCTGATCATCTGGCCGGTTGCCATCGCGGTGAGCGGGTTGGCGGCGCTGGTGATCGGCGCGCTCTCCTTACGCACCACCGGCGTCTTCTTCATCATGATCACGCTGGCCTTCGCGCAGATGGTCTACTACTTCGCCATCTCGTGGCCGGCCTACGGCGGCGAGGACGGGCTCTCGATCTATATCCGGAACGAGTTTCCCGGGCTCAACACGCTCGACCCGCTCCACTTCTTCACCATCTGCTACGCGCTACTCGGCCTTGGCGTCGGCTTCTCCTTCCTGCTCTCGCATTCGCGCTTCGGGCAGGCGCTCAACGGCGCGCGGCAGAACGCCCAGCGGCTCGCCACGGTCGGCATCAGCCCCTTCCGCGTGAAGCTCACCGCCTTCGTGATCTCAGGCATGATGGCGGGGCTCGCCGGTGCGCTCTACGCCGACCTCAACCGCTTCGTGAGCCCGTCAATGCTGTCGTGGCACACCTCGGGCGAGATCATGGTGTTCGTCATCCTGGGCGGCACACGGCGCCTCCTGGGTCCCGCCGCAGGGGCCGCCCTCTACATCGTCCTCGAGCACACGCTGGGCGACGTGAGCGAGCACTGGCTGCTGCTGCTGGGCGCGCTCCTGGTCGGGCTGGTGCTGTTCGCGCGCGGCGGCGTGATCGGCATTCTGGCGGGGCAGCCCCGTCATGTCTGAGCCAATTCTGGAGCTTCGGGGCCTCTCCAAGCGCTTCGGCGCCGTGGTCGCGAGCGACGACGTGACGCTCGACCTTGTGCCGGGCGAGATCCACGCGCTGATCGGGCCGAACGGCGCGGGCAAGTCCACGGTCATCAAGCAGGTCGCGGGCGAGATCCGGCAGGATAGCGGAACCATCCGATTCGCCGGTCGCGACGTCGACCGCCTCGACATGGTGGCACGCGCAAGGCTCGGCCTGGCGCGGACCTTCCAGGTCTCGTCGGTCGCGCCCGAGTTCTCGGCGCTGCAGAACGTCATGCTCGCGGTGCAGTCGGTCGAGCGGAAGACCTTCCGCTTCTTCAAGCCGGCGCTCAGCGAGGCATCGCTGACCGAGCCCGCGATGTCCTATCTCGTCCGCTTGCTGCTGGACGACCGGGCGGAGGTTCGCGCGGGCGATCTCTCGCACGGCGAGCGGCGGGCACTGGAGATCGCCATCGCGCTCGCGCTCAAGCCCAAGGCCTTCCTGCTCGACGAGCCGATGGCCGGCATGGGGCCCGAGAACACGGCGGCACTGATCGACATTCTCGACGGGCTGCGGGCGGAGGCGCCGATCCTGCTGGTCGAGCACGACATGGACGCGGTGTTTGCCCTCGCGGATCGCATCTCCGTCATCGTTTACGGCCGCATCATCGCGAGCGGCACGCCGCAGGAGATTCGCGCCAACGAGGAGGTGCGCCGCGCCTACCTCGGGGACGAAGGGCATGGAGGCGGGCATGACGGCGCTGCTTGAGGTCGCGGGCGTCACCGCCTTCTACGGCTCATCGCAGGCGCTCTTCGGCGTCGACCTCGCCGTCGGCGAGGGCGAGGTGGTGGCGCTCATGGGGCGGAACGGCATGGGCAAGACCACCACCATCAGGACGATCTGCCGCATGATGCCGCATCGCGAGGGGCGCATCGCCTTCGCCGGCCACGACCTCGCCCGCCTGCCCTCGCACAAGGCGGCGTGGCTCGGCCTCGGGCTGGTGCCGGAGGGCCGGCGCTGCTTCCCGACGCTCACGGTGCGCGAGAACCTGACCGCCGCCGCCCGCAGCGGCCACTGGAGCGAGGAGCGGGTGATCGCGCTCTTCCCCCAACTCGCGGAGCGCCGCCATCAGAAGGCCAACACGCTCTCCGGCGGCGAGCAGCAGATGCTCGCCATCGGCCGGGCGCTCATGACCAATCCCCGCCTCCTCATCCTGGACGAGGCGACGGAAGGGCTCGGCCCCCTCATCCGCCGGGAGATCTGGTCGGTGATCGCGAGGCTCAAGGAGGCCGGCCTCTCCATCCTCGTCGTCGACAAGTCCTTGAAGGAGCTCACCGCCACAGCCGAGCGTTGCGTCATCCTGGAGAAAGGGAAGACCTGCTGGTCTGGCACGAGCGCCGATCTCACGCCGGCGCTGACGGACCGTTACCTGGGGGTGTAGACCCTCAGAAGCCGATCTCCTTGAACGCCTTCGTCTGCGCGGTCATGGCGACCTCGGTGGGCAGGCGCTCCATGCTGCTGGCGCCGTAGAAGCCGTGCACGTGCTCCGCGTTCTGCAGCACGTGCTTCGCGTCCTCGGGCGAGGCGATGGGCCCGCCGTGGCAGAGCACGATGACGTCGTCCCGCACGGCCTTGGCCGCAAGCGCCCACGCATCGATGAGCCCCACGCACTCCTCCAGTGACTTCGCGGTCTGCGCGCCGATGCTGCCGCTGGTGGTCAGCCCCATGTGGCAGACGATGATGTCGGCGCCCGCCTGCGTCATGGCGACTGCGTCGTCCTCCGAGAAGACGTAGGGCGTGGTCAGCAGGTCGGCCTCGTGCGCCGCCCGGATCATGTCGACCTCCAGGCCGTAGCCCATGCCCGTCTCTTCCAGGTTGGCGCGGAAGACGCCGTCGATCAGCCCGACGGTCGGGAAGTTCTGCACGCCGGTAAAGCCCAGCGCCTTCAGCTCGCCCAGGAAGCGGTCGAGCACCATGAAGGGGTCGGTGCCGTTGACGCCGGCCAGCACCGGCGTGCGGCTCACCACCGGGATCACCTCGTGCGCCATCTCCTTTACGATCTCGTTGGCGTTGCCGTAGGCGAGCAGGCCCGCGAGCGAGCCGCGCCCCGCCATGCGGTAGCGGCCGGAGTTGTAGATCACGATGAGGTCGATGCCGCCCGCCTCCTCGCACTTGGCCGAGAGCCCGGTGCCCGCGCCGCCGCCGATGATCGGCTCGCGGCGGGCGACCATGCCGTGGAACTTGTCGAGGAGGCTGCGGCGATCCATGCCCGGCACTGGCGGTCTCCCTGGCTCTCGGTCAGGCGGCGATCTCGGTCCAGCTCTCGACGAGAGCCTGGGCGAAATCGGCGTCGTTGATGTGATGCGGCAGGCGGACCAGGCGCCTCGTCTCGGTCTGCGCGACCGTCCGCTCCAGCGCCTCGAAGAGCGCCGCGTCGGCGTCCGGGTCGTGGAAGGGCATCCCCGGCGCATCGATGAGCGAGACCCCCTTCTCCGGCAACAGGAAGCGCACCGGCCCCTCGCAGGCGTTGAGCTTCGCCCCGATCCACTCGCCCATGGCGCGGTTCTCGTCCGCCGTGGTGCGCATCAGGGTCACGTTGGGATTGTGGATGTGGAAGGTGCGGCCTTCGTACTGCGCCGGCACGGTCTCGCGTGCGCCGAAGTTCACCATGTCGAGCGCGCCGCAGGAGCCCACGTAGGGCAGGCCCGTCCGCGCGAAGGCGCCGAGCCGATCTTCGCCCGCGCTGAAGACGCCGCCCATGAGGTGGTCGCAGACTTCCGTCGTGGTGCTGTCGATGCAGCCCAGCACGAGGCCGGAATCGACCAGCTTCTCCATCGATTGCCCGCCGGTCCCGGTCGCGTGGAACACCAGGCAGTCGTAGCGCGCCTCGAGCGCGGCGCGAACCTGGTCGACGCAGGCCGTGGTGACGCCGAACATGGTGAGCCCGATGGCGGGCTTGTCCTCGGCCGCGGGCGCGTCCGCCCGCATCATGCCGGCGAGCGCATGGGCAGCGTTGGCGAGCACCACGCGGGAGATCCGGTTGAGTCCGGCGACGTCCACCACCGAGTACATCATCGTGATGTCGTTGGGGCCGACGTAGGGCGCGACGTTGCCGGACGCCACGGTGGAGACCAGCACCCGGGGCACGCCGATGGGGAGCGCCTGCATGCCGATGGACACGAGCGCGGTGTTGCCGGACCCCCCTGCCCCAATCACGCCGCCCACGTTATCCCGCGTGGGCAGGAAGCGCGCCAGCGCCGCGCCCATGGCGGCCACCGCCTGGCCGCGGTCCTCGAGGCTGAGCACCGCATCGGCGCCGTCGGGATGGTGGGCGGCGACCTCGGCGGCGCTCACGTCGACGCCGGCAGGGCGCTCGCCGGAGCCGGTGCCGACATCCACCACACACGCCTGCACGCCGTCCGCCGCCAGCAGGTCGCGGATATAGAGCAGCTCCTCGCCCTTGGTATCCAGGGTGCCGACGATATAGGCCCGTGCCATCCTGTGTCCCCCGCGTGCTCCGTCCGCGTTCACGCCACCGTCTTCAGCACGCTGCCGATGGTATCGAAGATGCGGTCGATTTGGCTCTTCTCGACGATGAGGGGCGGCGAGAGCGCGATGGTGTCGGCCGTGACCCGGATCAGGACGCCCTCGTCGAAGCACTTGTGGAAGGTCTCGGTCGCGCGCGCTGTGGGCGCGCCGGGGCGGGGCTCCAGCTCGATGCCGGCGACGATGCCGAGATTGCGCAGGTCGATCACGTGGTGGCCGCCCTTGAGCGACCAGAGCGCGTCCTCCCAGTAGGGCGCGAGTTCGGCCGCGCGTTCGAACAGCCCCTCCTCGCGGTAGACGTCGAGCGTCGCGATGCCCGCGGCGGACGCCAGCGGATGGCCGGAGTAGGTGTAGCCGTGGAAAAGCTCGATCCCCTGCTCGGTGTTCTCGATGAACGCGTCGTAGATCTTGTTGCTGCAGAACACCGCGCCCATGGGCACGGTCGCGTTGGTGAGCGCCTTGGCGGTGGTGAGGATGTCGGGCTGCACGTCGAAGTAGTCGGCGGCGAAGCCCGCGCCCAGCCGGCCGAAGCCGGTGATGACCTCGTCGAAGATCAACAGGATGTCGTGCCTGTCGCAGATCTCACGCAGCCTGCGCAGGTAGCCCTTCGGCGGCACCAGCACGCCGGTGGAGCCCGCCACCGGCTCCACGATCACTGCCGCGATGGTGGAGGGGTCGTGCAGCGCCGCCAGCCGCTCCAGGTCGTCCGCCAGGTGCGCGCCCCACTCGGGCTCGCCCCGGCTGAAGGCCTGGTGCTCCAGGTCGTGGGTGTGGCGGATGTGATCCGTGCCCGACAGCAGGCTGCCGTAGAACATGCGGTTCTTCACGATGCCGCCCACCGACGTGCCGCCGAAGTTGGTGCCGTGGTAGCCGCGCTCGCGCCCGATGAGCCGGGTCTTCGAGCCCTTGCCCCGCACGTAGTGGTAGCCGAGGGCGATCTTGAGCGCGGTGTCCGCCGATTCCGAGCCCGAGTTGGTGAAGAACACGTGGTCGAGGTCGCCGGGCGCGAGGTCCACCAGCCGGTTGGCGAACTCGAAGGCGGCCGGGTGGCCGAGCTGGAAGGTCGGCGCGAAGTCCATGCGCTCGGCCTGCGCCTTGATCGCCGCCACGATCTTCTCGTGCCCGTGGCCCGCGTTGCAGCACCAGAGCCCGGCGGTGCCGTCCAGAATCTCTTGGCCGCCGGGCGTGTAGTAATGCATGCCCTTGGCGCGCGTCATCAGGCGCGGCTTCTGCTTGTAGCCCTTGTTCGCCGTGAACGGCATCCAGAAGGCTTCGAGGTCGTTGGGCTTGTCGGGGTAGTTGATGTCGTCGAGGGTCATGGAACGGGCACCCGGGATCGTGGTTGGCGTCGAAGCGCGCGATCCTAGAGCCTTTCCGCTTCACACGGAAACGCTCTTCATATTTCTCGCTCACGGCGGCCGGCCGGCCCGCGATTCTGCGCTCCAGCCCGGACGCCCGGCGCACCGCACCGTGGTGCGGAGAGAGCGCCTGCTAGTGCCCGTCCCCCCGCCCGTGCCAGTGCCGGGCGATGTCGACGCCGCGGCAGAGCCAGACGCGGTCGTGCGCCAGCACGTGGTCGACGAAGCGCCTGAGCGCGGCGAAGCGCCCCGGCCGACCCACCAGCCGGCTGTGCAGGCCGATGCTCATCATGCCGGGCTGCGCGGCGCCCTCCGCGTAGAGCACGTCGAAGGCATCGCGCAGATAGGCGAAGAAGGGCTCGCCCCAGTCGAAGCCCGGCGCGGTCGCGAAGCGGTGGTCGTTGTGGTCCGCCGTGTACGGGATCATCAGCAGCGGCCGTCCGGCCTCCTCGACCCAGTAGGGCAGCTCGTCGGCATACGAATCCTGGCTGTAGAGGAAGCCCCCTTCCTCCGCCACGAGGCGCACGGTGTTGGGGCTCCTGCGGCCGAGGAAGCAGCCCAGGGGCCGCGTGCCCGTAAGCTCCTGCTGGATCGCGATCGCCTTTTCGATGTGCGCGCGCTCCTCCGCCTCGGGCACGGCGTGATAGTCGATCCAGCGGTAGCCGTGGCTCGCGATCTCCCAGTCCGCCTCCGTCATCGCGGCGACCGCCTCCGGGTTGCGGGCGAGCGCCATGGCGACGCCGAAGATCGTGACCGGCACGCCCCGCTCGGTGAAGAGCCGGTGAAGCCGCCAGAAGCCGACCCGGCTGCCGAACTCGTACATCGATTCGATGGGGAGCGCGCGCTCGCCGATGCGGGGCTCGGCGAAGCCGAACTCGGTGAGCAGCGTCTCCGAGCCCGCATCGCCGTGGAGGATGCTGTTCTCCGCGCCCTCCTCGTAGTTGATGACGAACTGCACGGCGATGCGCGCATCGCCCGGCCAGCGCGGGTGCGGCCGGTCGCGGCCGTAGCCCGCCATGTCGCGGGGATAGGGGGTGTCGGTCATGCGTGCCGAGGCTCTAGCGGAAGAGCGCTGCGTTCTCGCGGGCGAAGGTGCGGAAGTCGCGGGGCGCGCGGCCGGTCACGCGTTCGACCACGTCGGTCACCGGCGCACCGAAACCCTCGCGGAAGAGGCCGTCGATCTCGACCAGCGCTTGCGCCGCCTCCGGCCCGATGCCGGCCGCACCCAGCGCGGCCCGCGCCTGCTCGTCGCTGACGGAGACGTAGCGCACCTCCCGGCCCAGCTCTTCCGAGAGGATCGCCGCACACTCGGCATAGGAGATCGCCTCGGGCCCGGTGATCTCGTAGGTCTCGCCCTCGTGCCCGTCTTCCACCAGCGCGGCCACGGTCACCGCCGCCACGTCCTCGATCTCGACGAGCGCGATCCGGGCGTCCCCCACCGGCGCGTAGAACTCGCCCCGCTCCCTGATGAGGGGCGCGAAGCGGCGGAAATTCTGCATGAAGGCGTTGGGCCAGAGGTGGGTGTAGGGAATGCCCGACTCGTTGATGCGCTGCTCGATCACCCCGTGCCAGCGGCGGATGGTGGTGGGCGCGTCCGGCGCGGCCTTGATCGCCGACATCTTGACGATGCGCCGGATGCCGGCCCGCTTGGCGGCCTCGACCGCGCTCAGTTCCAGCTCGACCATCGCCTCGGAGAAGGCGCAGAGGAGCGAGAGGGTCTCGACCCCCTCGAATGCGGCATCGAGGGTGGACGGCGCGGCGAAGTCGCCCTCCACGTAGTCGAGGTCGTCGCCGAACTGCCCCCTCGCTCGCGCCACGTCGCGGCTCATGATGCGGAACGGCCGCCCCGTCGCGCGCAGCTGGGCGACGGTGGCGCTCCCGGTCGTGCCCGTCGCTCCGGTCAGCAGGATCATGACTGGCCCCGTGTGGCTGCTCCCCCAGGAATGCTAGTCGATGCCCGCCCTCCTCTCCAGAGCCGCAGCGCGCCTCAGTGGCCGTGGCCCTGGTGGCCGCCCAGGGTCACCGTGTATTGCAGGACGATCTGGTTGTCCTCCCCGCCGGCCGCGAGCTGCTCCCGGTTGTACTGCAGGCGGAGCTGGCCGAAGTCGTCGCTGGTCCAGTCGCCCATGATGGCGACGGCGCTCGGGTCGTGGCCGGCTTCCGCAGCGCCAGCCGGGAAGAGCCGCGAATAGCGGGTTCCGATCCGCCATTCGGGCGCAAACTTGTAGACCGCCTGTGCGTACCAGCCGGCGCTCCGGCCATCGACGGCCAGTTCGTGCTCTTCCATCGCATCGTCGACCAGCGAGAAGAGCCCGTCGTCGACCTGCCAGAGGTATTCGCCCTGGAGGATCAGCTCGCTCCGGCCCGCATTGCCCGTGGGCGCCCAGGCGAAGCGCATGTCGACGCCGAAGAGGTCGCGGTCGCCGCTGAAGAGGCCGTCGGAGAAGAACGAAGCGGGCGCGAACGCCTCTTCGGAGTGCTCGTCGGCGTGGTCGTCCTCGTGGTCGTCCTCGTCGGCGTGGTCGTCTTCGTCCGCGTGGTCGTCTTCGTGCTCGTCTGCGTGGTCGTCTTCGTCGGCGTGGTCGTCCTCGTCGGCGTGGTCGTCTTCGTCGGCGTGGTCGTGCTCGTCTGCGTGGTCGTCCATCTCGTCGTCGGCGTGATCGTCGTCTCCGTGGGCGTGGTCGTGGCCGCCACCGCCGCCGCCGACCTCGCCGCTGAGCAGCGACACGCCGATGCCCCATGACGAATCGCGGCCCATGTCGCCGCCGATCCGCGCGAAGGCCGAGAGCGCCCGGCGACCGTTGTCGGAGCCGCCGAAGGGCCGGTCGTCGCCGCGAAACAGACCGCCGCCGAACTCCGTGCGCACGGCGCCGGGCAGCGCGAGAGAAACCTGGATGCCGTCGTCGTTGTACGCGCCGTCCAGGAAGGCCCGGTAGGGCAAGGGCCGGTCGGCGAAGTCGTCCTCGTGCGCATGGCGTTCGTTGAGGTAGCCGAAGGACCAGAGCTTGCGGCCCGCCGTCAGGGTCACCTCCTCGGGCAGCCGGGAGCCCGGCAGCGTCTGGAAGTACGCCTCCTCCAGCTCGATTTCCGCTGCTTCGCCGGGATGCACGCCGATGCCCAGCACGACACCGGCGCGCAGCGCATCGCCGACATCGCTCGAAAGACTCAGCTCGCTGTGGCCGAGCGAGAAGCCCTCGGGCGCACGCTCGCTTTCGTGGCCGAGCCGGAACCCGGCGATCTCCGATTCTTCGGCGGAGTAGGTGGTGAAGCTGCCCGCGATCACTGCGGTGATCCGGGGGCTGAGCAGGTCCCCATCCTCATGAGGCGCGGCCATCTCGTCGTCGTGACCGTCTCCATGGCCGTGATCGTCGTGATCGGCCGCCTCACCGGTCCTCCCGGATTGCAGCGCTTCGAGCTGCTCCTCCAGCGCCCTGATGCGGGCCTCGTATTCCTCCCGGAGCGTTGCAATCTCGATGGCGAGAATGGAAGCCATGGGAGTGTCGCCATCCGATTGTGCCTCCGCCTGCGGCGCCATCAGCGTCGTCGCAATGGCCGCGCTCGCGGCGGTGACGGCAATGCCCACGGTGCGTCTCATAACCTTGTCCCTCTCTTCTGGATGAGCAGCGGCCCGACAGAGCGCCGGTTCTTCCGCCGCCGCCTAGGTGTGAGTTACAGTATCACGTAGCGTTATATTATCATATATCTGGAATTGTTCGATTCGCTCCGCAAGCCCGGCTCTATGGGGGTGGAGCGCGTCTGACTTTGACGGACGCGCGATGGCAGGCGCGCGGAACGCGCGCGGATTGAAGTCGCGGGGCGCGCCGGGGTCCCGCCCGTCGTGCGCGCCGCGCCGCGCATTCTGGGATATGCACGACATGTTTTTTTGCGTGTTTTGCCGAGATATTCCGAGACAAGGCGAGACAAGGCGAGACATAGCGAGACAAAGTGAGACAGGGAAAGAGGGGCCGCGGAGCCTCCGAACGGCCCCCGCAACGGCCGCGGCAGTGCTCATGCGGATGCTCGTGCCGGTGCTCGTGCCGGTGCTCATGCGGGGCCGTTTGCCAGGGCGCCGCGCGTCCCCCGTCCTGCTTTCGGCCGCGGCAGCGCGTGTGCTCTCGTGCTTCATGGCGCGATCCTGACGGAGCGCGCGCGCACCCT
>LXNI01000776.1_pt1 | contig 34238 bp, 33 predicted proteins | sample 809091 | NCBI WGS metagenome assembly LXNI01 (sample SAMN04870527, study PRJNA318959) | sponge metagenome | biome: 01000161; feature: marine sponge reef; material: water | host: Sarcotragus foetidus | place: Greece: Milos, Mediterranean Sea | collected 2013-05-29 | depth 5-7 m | reverse complement strand
CCCGCGGAAGAGACCCTGACGCCGGCGGGCGCGAGATAGCGGGCGATCCCCTCGGCCATCTGACTGCGTGCCGAGTTGGCCACGCACAGGAAGAGGATGTGCCGGAATCCCAGGTCGCGCAGCGCGTCCGCGTCCGAGCGCCAGCTCTCGCCCAACCCTGCCATCAGCCCCGTTATTCGTCAAATTCGTACACGAGATCGTCACCGGGCACGCCCGCGATTCGCAGCACGATCTTGCCCGGACCGGGTCCGTAGAACTGCTGGTAGCGGCTCCTGACCAGAGCGAGGTCAAAGACGCGGGACTCGGTCGGATATGCCTCGCAGGTGTCGCCGTTCGCATCGTGGGCGAGCACGGCAGGGAGCTGCACCGGATCCGACTCCCTGAACGACTTCGAGATCACCAGGGTGAAGTCGTGCCTCCGGCAGCCGCCGCTGTAGGAGACTTCGATGGTCAGCCGGTGTCCGTCGATTGCGGCTGAGTTCACCTCGTAGGGGTCGTCTCCCCGGTGGCGGCCGTCGGCAACCACGACATTGTCTTCGGGGACATCCGGCCCGAGCGCCGATTCGCGGCAGCCGGGCGCGGCGAGCAGGCCAAGCAGAAGCGCGATCAAGGCTGCGCCCTTCGCGGCGCAAAGCCGGGAACCGGGGGATCCTGATGTCATCGATCGCTCCAAACGGTGGGCTGCGAACTGTCCCAACAGGCCGCGACAGGAATATATGGGAGCCTCCCTGTAGACGTCGAGATCCGTTTGCAAGCCATTCCACGACCGTGCGCTCGAACGGAACCCGTGAACCGTCGAGGCGACACCGCTGTGGTATCCCGACCCATGGCAATGTAAGGTTAACATTACACAATGTCGTGTTCTCATTACTGCTGAGGCCGAGGCGCGCGCGAAGGGGCGGCAGGGAAAAGCACCGACGCCGGTGCAGGGCGTGATCGGCGGCTTGCTCCGGCGTCGCCCAAACGCACATTACATACACGTGACCATACGGCACCCGAATCCGGAATCGTGATGGCCCAGACCCAGAACTACGCGAACCACGCCAAGCGCCCTCCACTGCTGTTCCTGGCGGGGTGCTATCTCTCAACGGCCGCTACGATAGGCATCGGATACCTGCTCGTCGTGGATTACAGCGCAGGAACCCTGGCCCTGTTCATCGTCGCCGCCTGTACGGCGATTGGCCTTCTCTATGCGCGGCGCTTCTCAACGGCCGTGCAGGACCGGGTGATCCGCCTGGAGGAGCGCCTCCGTCTGGAGAGGATCCTGCCGGACGACCTGAAGGGCGAAATCGGGCAGCTGACGACGGACCAGCTAGTCGGTTTGCGCTTCGCTTCCGACGCAGAACTGCCCGGATTGGTTCGCCGGGTCCTCGCGGGCGAACTGGCGGACCGGAAGACCATAAAGCAGGCCGTTGAGGACTGGCGCGCCGACCACCAACGCGTCTGAACACAGGGCCGGGTTCAGCTGTCGGCCTCGCCAGTCTCCCGCCCCGCCTCCTCCTCGATGACCTTGAAGATGTCGGCCCACAGCTCGAGAGGCTGAGCGCCGACGAACGGGATGCCGTTGATCAGGAAGGACGGCGTTCCGCGGACGCCCAGGCGCGCGCCGCTCAGGATGCCGCTGCGAACCCGCGGCCGGGGCCGCTGCTCCGCAATGCACGCCTGGAACTGCTGGGTGTTGGCGCCGACCTCTTCCGCGATCGCCTCGAAGGCCGGATAGGGTTCGCTCATGCTCTTCCAGTCGCCCTGGCGCTCGTAGAGCAGCTTGCTCATCGGGGGGAACAGGTCCTGCTCGCCGGCGCACTCGGCCGCGAAGGCCGCGACCATGCCGTTGGCGAACATGCCGCTCACGTAGGTGACGTACTTCCAGTGCACCCGGCCCTTGTCGACGTAGTCCTCCTTGAGCGTGGGGAAGATGTCGGTGTGAAAGCGGCGGCAGTAGCCGCAGCCGTAGTCGCTGAACTCCACGACCTTGATCGGGGCGTCCTCGGAGCCGTAGTCATACCCGAGATCGGCAAGCTGGACCTCCTGCGCGGGCGGGAGTGCGCTCGTTGCGCCCTCGGAGAGCATCGAAGTCGGGATGGACTGTGACGGGTTGCCGCCAGCCGCTTCGGCCCCGCCTGCGTCCGCACCGGAGGACCCCTCCCCCCCACCGCCGCCGCACGCCGTCACGGCCAGCGCCACAAGCCCCGCCACCGCGGCGCGGCCCCACCATTTACGTTCGTCCTGGCCTGTCACTCTATTCTGCTCCTGTTCCCTTGTCTGTCTTTTCCGGCCGCGCCGCCGTCCCGGCCGCCGCGTCCGCCACCAGAATCCTGCCTTGTCGCCGCGGCTACCGCCACCCCCGCGGCGCGGGACCGCTGCCCGATCGACCGCTTCGCCATCCCCTCACGCACGACCACCGTCTCGGCGATCTTGTCGTGAATCGCCTGGCGGTTGGGATCCCACCACACCTGCGCGAACCCGAGCAGCCCCGTGGCCAGGCCGGCCGCATACCCGCCGGCGCGCTCCAGCGACATGTACAGGCCGAGCGGCTGGCCGTTCAGGCGTACGACGCGCGTGCCGAACAGTTTCTTGCCCGGCGTGCGCCCGCCCCACAGCGCCAGGAACAGCGTCAGGTAGATCGTGCCCCAGCCGAAGACCAGCCCGGCTTCGTCGGCCGCGTCACGAATCCAAGTGAACAGCGTCGACGGCGCCTCGGCTTCCGCCAGTTGCTCCTCGAGGTCCGCGATCCTCTGGTCGCGGTCCCGGACGTCGTCGGCGACATCGACCAGTTCTTCCACCAGTTCGGCGACATTTGCCGGAGACGCCCGCTCGGCGCCACCCATGACGCTGTCCCCGAACTGCACGGCAATCGGGATGTCGGCGCGCTCGGATGCATTGCGCAGGATCGACGGGAGGAAGGTGATCCCGATCGCCAGCATCAGCACGAACGTGCCCGCGCAGCCCAGCGCGATCTTGCGCACCGGGCCGCCCGCGGTGCCGTCCGGGCGCCGCGTGGCCATGCGGAAGAGCGTGAGCCCCACGATGCCGCCCAGTATGCGCCAGCCGAGCAGCTGCAGGAATCCGATCAGGACGAGGTCCACCATGAGCGCCGCAAAGCGCCGCCAGGGCTCGGCGAGCGGGGTGCCGAGAAGGTCGGGCGTGACCGAGAACGCGTCCGGCGTGACGATGGACCGCGGGTCGCCCGCTATCGGTTCGATCCGCCTCGGCAGTCCGTCGTCCACCGACCGCTACCTTCGCCGCAGGATGCCGCCCAGGAAAAGCCCGGCCGCCAGGCCGAGGAGCGCCGAAGCGGCAAGCAGCGTCTCGAGCTTTCGGGCGGGAGGCGGCTCGGGCAGAACCGGAACCGCACCGTGCGGCGCAGGATCGGGGGCGACCAGGGGCGCCGGAGGCTCGGAGGCGTGCTGCTCCTCCTCGAGCTCCATGCGGATGCGCACCCGGTCCTCCTCGTCCTCGAATCCGCACTCCGGGCAGGTGACGAAGCCGCGGTCGCGAGCCGTCCGGTTCGGGTACGACAGCTCGCCCTCCTTGACGGGGCAGGGCAGTCCGGCCGGAAGCGGCACGATGATCTCGTACAGGGCGCCCTTGGACAGATCCAGCTCCCGCGCGAGCGCGTTGACACTCTCGTCGGAGTGCCAGTACAGTTCGTTCGCCCTGGCGACGACTTCGGCGGAGGGTTCGGCGCCGACGGCCTCCGACTCCTTCATATTCACCATTTTCCTTCTGTCCCGGGATCGCGGGTTGGGGCGCTGCCGTGGCGGGGTTCGCCAGGTACGCTTCGATGCCGCTACCCTTCAACATACAATGGGCAGGCGGCCGACCGCAGGCGCGCCGCCGTGCCTCCACCCAGGCCACGGACCGGCAGGCAGATCCTCATGCGAGCGAGGTCCAGGATCATCGGAAGCCTCGAGAGCGTCTACATGGAGGCGTATCAGAAGGCGGAGAAATCGGGCGACCAGGCCCGCATGGAAGCACTGGACTTCGGCTTTCAGCGCGACCAGGTCATGCTCGAAGTCATGCTGGACCTGCGCGACGCCCTTTCCAACCTGGACGGCGAAGACGACAAGCCCGATTCGAATCTGCTCGAAAAGGCCATGGCCATCCGCAAGTTCACCCGGCTCCGGCCCTGATGAAGATCTACACCAGGCGCGGCGACGACGGCGAGACGGGTCTTTTCGGCGGCGGTCGGGTCCCGAAGGACGACGTCCGCGTCGAGGCCTACGGGACTGTGGATGAACTGAACGCCGTCATCGGCACGGCACTGGCCCATGTCCGGGACGGCGAGACCCGCACCCGGCTGCGCCTGCTGCAGAGCGACCTGTTCGCCCTGGGAGCTCGCCTTGCCACGCCCCCGCCCCGCGAAGGGCGTCCGGTGCCGTCGCTTCCCGATCTTCCGCTCGCGCGCATCGCCGAAATGGAGTCGTGGATCGACGCGGCCGAGGAGGTCACGGGGGCCGTGCGGCACTTCATCCTGCCCGCGGGAACGGCGGGGGCCAGTCACCTCCACCAGGCGCGCGCCGTCTGCAGGAGGGCCGAGCGGCGGGTCGTGGCGCTGGCCCGGCGATCGGCCGTGGACTCAGGCGTGGTGCGGTACCTGAACCGCCTCTCGGACTACCTGTTCGCGGCGGCGCGCCTCGAGAACCACCGCGCAGACAAGGGAGACGTGGCATGGAGAGCGGGCGAATGACAGCCGGGTCCGTGGTCCTGGTGCGCGGCGAAGCGACGCCCCCGCACGGCGAAGTCATCCGCACGGACGTCCGCCGTCTCGCCGGGAGCGAGCCCCGCACGGCGGTGCTGCTCGTCCATGGCTTCAAGGGCTTCAAGGACTGGGGCTTCTTCCCCCTTCTCTGCGAGCGCCTCGCCGCGGACGGCCACCTGGTCGTCTCCTTCAACGGCTCGCGCAACGGGATCGGTGCGAACCTTCTCGACTTCACGGACCTGGACGCCTTCGGGCGGAACACGATCAGCCACGAGGTGGGCGACGTGCACTGGATGCTCGATCGGCTGATCGCGGGGGAGTGGAGCGGCGGCGTCAGTCCCGAGGCGGTCGGCGTGCTGGGCCACAGCCGCGGCGGCGGCACGAGCATCATCACCGCATCAGAGCATCATGATGTTGCGTCGCTCGTGACCTGGGCGGCGGTGTCCACCTTCCAGCGCTGGCCGGCCGAGTGGCGCGAGGAGTGGAAGCGCAGCGGCGTGGTTTACGTGGCGAACGCGCGGACCGGGCAGGACATGCCGCTGCACAGGTCGGTCTGGGAAGACCTGGAGCGCAATCGCGACCGGTTCGACGTGATCGGCGCGGCCGGGAGAGTGACGGCGCCGTGGCTCATCGTGCACGGGTCGGAGGACGAGACGGTGTCCGTCGCCGAGGCGCGGAGCCTTGCCCGGGCGGCGCCGCACGCGCAGCTCGAGGTGGTCGATGGATCGGGACATACCTTCGAGGCGGTTCACCCCCTGGACGCGGTGACGCCCGGCCTCGAAGCGGCCCTCGCGGCGACCACAAGTCATTTCCGGCGGTCGCTGTAGCGGCATGCGGCAGGGGCGCCGTGCATTTTCCCGCAAGCCGCGGTCGGGGTTGCCACCCGCCGCAAGTTCCGCAATCATCTACATCCGTTTTGGATACAACGGCAAAGGCCAAGAGGTAGTGTGACATACATCATCACCGAGCCCTGCATCGGTACCAAGGACGCCAGTTGCGTCGAGGTTTGCCCGGTAGACTGCATCTACGAAGTCGGCGAGCAGTACCTCATTCACCCGGACGAGTGCATCGACTGCGGAGCGTGCGAGCCGGAATGCCCCGTGCAGGCCATTTTCCCCGACACCGATGTGCCGCCGGAGTGGCACGACTACATCGAGAAGAACACGGCGCACTTCGAGGAGTAGGCTCGGCGCGGGGGCGCGCAAAAAGCGAAGGGGGACGACCGGTCGGGCCGCCCCCCTTGCTCTGGTCGTCTCGCTCCGACGACGGGCAGTCAGCTGGTGGCGGCAGTGCCGTGCCACCGTGCCAACCTAGATACCGAGTTCCCTCAGCCTCTCGAGCTTGATCTTGCCAGGTACCGTCTCGCCCGGAGGAACGTCATCGACCTTTGCCTGGGGCGGCTCGGGCCGGTGGGTTCCCTGACGGAGGAGAGCTACGCCGGCAGCGAAAAGCGCAGCGGCGCCCAGCAGATTGACAGTCAACTTGCGAATAGCTCCCTCCCTTGGCCTGAGTGTTTCTAACGTGCGGCGTGTCCGCGCGCCTCGTATTGGTCCGACTGAGCAAGTTCCGTGCCATTCATCGGCTTCGCGCCCGCTCCGAGTCCCCAAGGGCCAACATCGCCATATTCCTGTTGACTTTATCGCCGATTGGGCCCTGTCCGCGCGACAGGGCGATCAGCGTGTGAAGGTGTACATTTTCCACCACAACTGACGAAAAATGGACACAGACCTCAGGACAGACGGGACGGGCGAACGGTGAGGGGACACGAATCTCACGGTGCCCGGCCAACGCGCCGCCTGAAGCGCGCCGACCCGGTCGAAATGACGCGGGCGCTCGTGCGCACGCCCTCCGTCAACCCGGTGCTGGAGTCAGGCGGGGACGGCGAGGGAGCGGTCGCCGAGCTGACCGCCGGATGGCTTCGCGACTGGGGCTATGAGCCCCGCTGCACGGAAGTCGCCCCCGGGCGCTACAACGTGGTCGCGCGCCGGGGTGCGGGCATGGGTCCGTCGCTGCTGCTGAACGGCCATCTCGACACCGTCGGGGTCGCGGGAATGACGGAGCCGTTTTCGGGGGCCGTCCGCGATGGCCGCATCCACGGCCGCGGTGCTGCCGACATGAAGTCCGGCGTGGCGTGCGCGCTGGCGGTCGCCGCGGAACTGGCCGGCGAGGAGATCCCGGGCGAGCTGATCGTCGCGCTGACCGCCGACGAGGAGCACGCGTCGCTGGGCATGGAGGCTCTGGTCGCGGAAGGCACCGGGGCGGACGCCGCGGTCGTCTGCGAGCCCACCAGCCTCGCGATCATGCCAGCCCACAAGGGCTTCCTGTGGATCGACGCGTTCGCGCGGGGCCGGGCCGCGCACGGATCGAGGCCCGAACTCGGCATCGACGCGATCGCGCACATGGGCCACGTCCTGGTCGCATTCGAGGAAGAGGCGCGCCGGCTCGCCCGGGAGACCGATCACCCGCTGCTCGGGCCCGCATCACTGCACGCCGGGACGATCACGGGGGGGAGCGCGCCGTCCGTCTACCCGGACCGGTGTCATCTCGTCGTCGAGCGGCGGACGCTGCCGGGCGAGACGGCCGAAAGCGCGATGATCGAAGCCGCCGAGGTATTGGAGCGCGCCCGCCGCGGCTGTCCCGAACTCAGCGCCTGGATCGAGGCCGGACTCTACCGCGCCGCGACCGAGGTGGCGGAGGACTCTCCCCTCGTGTCAGGTCTCAAGCGCGCGTGCGCCGCCGCGGGCCTGCCCGGGGCCGTGAAGGGGATGTCCGCCTGGGTGGACGCGTGCTTCCTGAACGAGGCGGGCACGCCGGCGGTGTGTTTTGGCCCCGGTTCGATCGCACAGGCGCACGCCGCCCAAGAGTGGGTCAGCGTGACGGAAATCCAGCGCTGCGCGCAGGTTCTCGCCGACTTCTCCAGGCGATTCCTGCTGCGCTGACCCTACCTGGTTCGGCTGGTAACGACGATCGCCCCGCCGGGGAAGTTGGTTCCGTACCGCATCGTGGCATCCGAGGCGCTCAGGTACCTCAGCTCGGAAATGTCGGAGACGGAGATGGACCGCAGTTCGCTCGTCGCATCTCCCATGCGGGACCCGTCGAGGATGAGCTGCGGGGTGTTCGAACCACCCGTACCCGCGCCCCGTCCCGTCAGCCAGCGCGGCCGCAGACGGCGCACGAGGTCGACGGCCGTCAGCGTCGTGAATTCCGCCAGCTCTTCGGCGGTGATCAGGTTGGGGTCACGCCGCGGCCCGCTGGAACCCCCGCTGCCGCTGGAACAGGCGGCGAGGACGGTGAGCAACGCGAAGGCGGCAAGGAAGGACAGTTTGGTCATCGAACGATTCAGGCGCATTCCGAACTCCTTGGTTTGCTAGAGGGCCTGGCATGTTTCCCGGGAGCCGGGCCTCTCCCGAACGCATGACCGGCCGGGAACGGCCTGACGCCTCAACAATACCCCCGTGACGCCGGATCCTGTCAAGGTTGGCCCGAGGCTCGCTCCTGCCTTACCGTCTCGAGCAAGGCGTCGATCTCCTCCCTGTTGATGAACCGCCCGTTGGCGACCACGAGGGAGATGCGCCTCGTATTCCCGATCTCCTCAAGAGGATTTCCCTCGAGCAGCACCAGATCGGCCAGCTTTCCTGCGGCAACCGCTCCCACCGAATCGGTGGCGCCGAGAAACTCGGCCGGGGCCGTCGTCGCGGCGGCCAGCGCCTCGCGAGGGGTCAGCCCCGCCTGCACCAGCAACGCCAGCTCGTCGTGGAGGCTGAAGCCGGGGTAGACGAACGGATTCGGCGTGTCGGTTCCCGCGAGAATGCCCACGCCCGCCGCCGCGGCCATTCCGGTTACGGCGAGCTGACGGTCGAGAAACTCTCCCCTGGTTTCGATGGCGTCGGGCGTTTCCGAAGCCATGCCGGGGAGCGGCGTCATCCAGCCTTGTACGATGGCCGGCGACATGTACTGCATGCGGGGATCGTCCTCGCCCCGAAGCCGCTCCAGCGAAGCCATCGTGGTCAGCACCGCGAGGGTGGGCGTCAGCCAGGTGCCGTTGGCGGCCAGGTGCGACAGCAGTTCGCGGCAGAGGGCGTCGTCGGCCACGTCGAGAATCGTCCGGTAGAGCCCGGTTCCGAAGAAGGGATCGGAAAACGCGGCGCCCTCGGCCCGGGCGGCCATCGATTCGGCCCGCGCCGCGCGGACCTCGGCATCGTTTGAGGAGCAGCCCTCCACGACGCCGAACATGTGCGTCATGCTTCGCATCCCCGCGTCCGAGGCGTCGCGAGCCGGGACCGAGAAGGGAACGTGTCCGGCGACATCGACCCCGCGCGCGGCTGCTTGTTCGGTGATGGCGGCGAAGGCGTCTGCCTCGAGCGCGGAGTAGACCTTGATGAAGCCCGCGCCGGCATCCACCAGCGAATCGACGACGAAACGGGCCCGCTCGGGGCTGTCCGCGACCACGGACCCCGGGAACCATGGGTTCGCCCCGTCGGTGATGTTGCCGGCGACAATGGCGCGCGGCCCCACGCGCTCTCCGGCCGAGATGGCCTCCCACGCTTCGCGGGCCACGTCCAGCTCGCCCCACATGTCCCGCACCCCGGTCACGCCGTTGGCGATGTAGAGGGGCAGCGCGGGCGCGAAGAACGAGGAGAACTCATGGACGTGCATGTCCCAGAGCCCCGGGATCAGGTAGCCGCCGCCACCGTCGATGCGCGCCACGCCGTCGCCAAGCGCGAGGTCGTCCGGCGAGACGACGGCGGCGATCCTTCGTCCCTGCACCACCACGGTGCGGCCCTCCGCCACCGAACCGGCCGCCACGTCCACGACGGCCACGTTTTCGATGGCCGTGCCCGAGGCGAACTCCTGGGGCGGAGGGGCGCAGGCGATGCACTGGGCGGCAAACGCGAAGGCGCAGAGCAGGACACCCTTTTTCATCAGAACCAACCTCCACAGCGGGACAAGCTTGTCGCCAATGGGCAGCGCGGACCCCGGGCGATCGACCGATCCAACTTGCGCGAACGCAATGCGCGGGGAAAGCTGATTGCCGGATGCCTCACGCATTGCCGGATGCCTCGCGCATTGCCGGGATCTGAGCGACGCACCGGTCCCGCCGACCCGAGGCCCATTCCCACCAGAGCCCTACACCGCAGCATGCCAATGCCCGATCAACCCGCCCGACCGGTCCTCAAGCGCGCCGTCGGCAGGGTCCAGTTCTTCACGGTCGCCTTCGGGACGATCATCGGGGTGGGGTGGATGGTCTACCTGGGCTACTGGCTGGAGCCGGCCGGTCCGGTGGGCGCGAGCGTCGGCTTTGCCGCGGGTACGCTGCTCATCGCGCTGATCAGCATCTGCTATGCCGAGATGGCGTCGATGTTTCCCGTCTCGGGCGGCGAACTGGCCTACACCTACGAGTCGTTCGGCACCGGCACCAGCTTCATCACCGCCTGGACGCTGGCGTTCATCTACACGGCCGTCGCGGGGTGGGAGGGCATCGCCATCGGGGTGCTCGCCGAGAGCCTCTTCCCCGGTTTCGGCGGCCCGGTCTGGTACACGCTGTTCGACGTACCCGTGCGCCCGGGCAAGCTCGCGCTGGGGCTGGGCGTGATGGCCGTTCTGGTCTGGATGAACATCCGCGGCATCGCAAAGGCCACCCGCTTCCAGGACCTGATGACGTACGGCTTTCTGGCGCTGTGTGCGGTCTTCATCGGCGCCGCCTTCCTTTTCGGCGACGTGGGCAACCTCGAGCCGGCCATACTGCGCAGCGAGAGCGGGTCGATCATGCCGGGGATTGTCGCGGCGTTTGTCACCGCGCCCTTCTTCCTGGCCGGGTTCGACGTGGTCCCGCAGCTCATGGAGGAACGCGCCCCCGGCACCAGCGGGCGCGCCGCCGCGCTGATGATCGTGCTGGCGGTCATCGGCGCGGGGGCCTTCTACGTGCTGATCATCATGTCGGGCTCGATGATCGTGCCCTGGCAGCAGCTTCTGGAGTACGACCAGCTGCCCGCCGCCACGGCGTTCCAGGAGACGTTCTCGTCGCCGTTCCTTGGCCGTGCGGTTCTCGCCGCCGGCTTCATCGGCATCCTCACCACCTGGAACGCGGTGATCATCGCCGCCTCGCGCGTCTACTTCGCGATGAGCCGCGCGCGCATGCTCCCCACCTTCCTGGGCTCGATCCACGGACGCCACGGGACGCCGACCGGCGCCCTCCTCTTCGTCGGCGGACTGGGCGGACTCGGCGTCGTTTTGGGCGAGGGCGCCATCGCACCAATCGTCAGCGCCGCGACCATCTGCTTCGGCATCATCTTCGCACTCGTCTCGATCGGCGTCGTCAAGCTGCGCATCAGGCGCCCCGATGCGCCCCGCCCCTACCGCGTCCCCGGCGGCATTGTCACCGCCATCGGCTCCGCACTGGCCGCCGTGCTCTTTGTCGTCCTCGCGCTCGGCGATCCCTACGAACCCGGCGCGGGCATCCCCGTCGCCTGGATGGTCATCGTGGCCTGCTTCCTGCTGGGCGCCCTCTTCTGGCTGTCCTCCGGCCGCCTCAGAAAATCCGTCACCGAACAACAACGCCGCGAACTCATTCTCGGCGAGGAGGCCTCATCCGAATGACTCGCGAATCCGCCACCGCGCCCGACCGCGACTACATCACGCCCGAAACCGTCGACCAAGCCGTCGGCCGCACCTTCGTCTCGGACTGGATCGTCGTCGACCAGGACCGCATCAGCGCATTCGGCGAGATCACCGAGGATCCCGATCCGCACCACGTGGACCCGGAGTACGCCGCCGAGCACAGCCCCTGGGGCCGCACGATCTCCTTCGGCTTCCTGACCATGTCGCTCATGACCCCCATGCTCTACCAGATCTACCGCTATCCCATGGACGGCGGCATCGGCGACGGCTATCCCGCCAGCTACGGCTTCGAGGGAGTCCGCCTGGTCGCCCCGGTCCTCTCCGGATCGCGGATCCGCGGGCACTTCACCGTGAAGGACGTGCGTGACCGCAAGCCGGGCCAGCGCCAGGTGACATTGGGTTGCCGGGTGGAGATCGAGGGGGAAGAGAGGCCGGCGCTGGTAGGCGACTGGCTGTCCATCTGGCTGACCCCGCAGGACTCGTAGCGGCGGCGAGGCAGAGGGTCGTGCGGGCTATCCCGGGGCACCGCCTCGCTGGGCGACGCGTGCCACGACGCCGAAGAACATCGAGAAGACAGCGATTCCCACAAGAGACAGACTGCCAACCGCGGCGGAATAGGCCGGGTAGTTGGTGTGCGCCTTGCCACAAATCGTGAACCACCGGGTTCCGTCCGCAGGTGGGGTGGTGCAGGCGAAGGTGAAGTCCTCTTCGTAGTCGTCGATGCACAGAAACTTCTTTCGCGTGCCGCCCAGAATATCCGACTCTTCAACGTCACAAGGGCCGGGCACCTGGTGCACGCCGGTACTGACGTGGGTCTCCGGTGCGAAGAGTGTCATGTTCACCGTGAGCATGAGCAGGTAGGCGGCGGCGGCCGCAAGACCCAGCCAGTCGACGGGCAGCTTGCGGCGGGTCGCCGCGCGGCGGCTGAGGAAGGCCACCGTGCCATAGGCCGCCACACCGAGACCAAACGCCAGCTTGCCGGGCGCGCCCCCGTCGATGGTCTGCAACGCCGTCATCTGCACCATCATTATCGGCGTGGAGGCGCAAGCGACGAGAGCGAGGCCGGTCAGGAAACTCCTTGGGGTAACCTCCTTGTGCCGCAGGACGATATCGAGCAACAGCGCGAAGGAGCCCACAAACGTGAGCACCCACAGGCTGCTGCTGACAGGTGCTCCGAGCAGGCGCGCCCCGATCGAGGCATCGGTGTCGTGCCAGGTCCACCAAAGGAACTTGGCACCTACGATGTCATAGGGTGCGTAGAGCATGCACGCGGCCAGCCCCGTGAGCGCGGCCGTCGACCAGCGCCCCAGGCCGAGCCGGCGTACGGCAACCGTGGGCCAGTACATGAAGACCACGTACATGCACGGGATGTACAGGGGCAGGCGCGGGTTGAGCATGATGCTCGCCTGGGCCTGCCAGAAGTTGTCAACCAGCGGCAGCGCCATGAAGATCAGATCGTTGCCGGTCCCGGCGGCGAGCGCGGCAAGGCAGACCAGCAGGTTTGCGCGCCCGGTTCTACGAGCGTGGATGAACGCGGTAAGGGCGCACAGGATGATGACGTATTCGCCGATCAGGAAGGTGGGCTGGGTGGCCCACTGCGCGACGGGGCCCGTGAAGATCTTCCATGGAAGGTCCGGCGACGCATCCCACGGAACCGTTCGCACTGTCAAAACCCTTCGTCAGTACTTGACGAATGGGCCGGGTTCGTCCCCCTGTCCACCGTCCTTGCCGACAGGAGCGCCGCGGCCGCCGAAGATCTCCTTGTCGTAGCGTCGATTCTCCCTTCGCAAGGTGCCGTGCAACCGGTCCCAGATCATCAGGTGCTGCCCGTAGTTCACGTGGAAGTAGTGGTGATGATCATCGTGGTACACCGAGGGGGGTTGCCATGGCAATGCCGATGCGAGCTTTACGCCGGAGTGGTCGATGATGTTGAAGATCAGGATGTAGAGCAATACGCAAATGACCGATACCGCGTGGAAGGGGATGAAGAACAGCGGTATGAGGGTAGCGCCCTGCAGCGCGAGCAATTCAGCCGGATGCAAGGCAATCGCCGTGTAGGGTGAGGGTGCGACGAAGCGATGGTGAAAGCGATGCACGTGCCTGAACAGGAACTTGATGTGGAGCGCCCGGTGCACCCAGTAGGCGATGCAATCCATCAGGACGAACAGCACAACCGTCATGCCGAGGGTGTACGCCCAGCCGTACTCCGCCACATCGGTGTAGATCGCCGTCTTCACACCGCCTTCCACAACGCCGTACACCAGAATACCGGTGAGCACGCCGCTCAGGAGCATGTTGCGGGAGCCAGCCAGTACCGCGGTGCGTTGCATCCTGGGCGACAGGAAGCGCTCGGGCTGGACCTTCCACGCATCCGGATCGGCGTGCCGACGCGCGTAGTAGCGATAGTGGTAGTAGCCGCAGACAGCGTGATAGACGACGAGGCCGACCAGGCTGGCGCCTCCCACACACTTCGCAAACAGGTTCCAATCCATGCGACACTATTACCAATTTTATGCGTCACAATCATTGACTATTCGAGTCACACTAACCCGCGATGCGCTCGCAGGCAACAAACGAGTACCCGCGTATTGCCATCGGAGAGGCCAACGGCCAGACTGGGAGCCGTCACCCTGCAAGACTCTCCCAATCCTCTGGCGAGGCCATGACAACCGGAGTCTCCGCCGCTGCCCGGGCAGAAGCCCTCGGCGGTGCCGCCCCCACAATCGTGACGACCCTTGCCGAAAGGGCACGCACGTGCCCCGACAAGTACTTCGTGCGTTTCCGTGACGCCGACTTGACGTATGCGGCCTTCGAGGAGCGCACCCGGTCACTGGCGGCGGGGCTTCGGCACCACCGGGTGGCCGGGCACATCCTCCCGACCCTTCTTCCCAACTGCGCGGATGCGGCCGCCTTCTGGTTCGCGGCCAACCGGGCCGGCGCGGTGTGGGCGCCCTTGAACACCGAATTCCGCGGACCGGGACTGGCGCACGCCATCAACCTGACCGGGTCGCGGGACCTGGTGGTCGATCACCCGCTCGTCGATGTGGTGCTCGAAGTCGGCGACGAACTGGAGAGCGTCGAGCGCCTCATCGTGCGTGGTGGGCCCGGTTCCGACGGCGGCGCCCTGTCGCGCGACGGCCGCTCGTTCGCCACCCTTCCACTTGAGGCGCTGGAGGTCGACGACGACGGGGTGCCGCCAGCGCCCCAACCCTCCTCCTCCGCCCCCTCGCTGCTGATCTACACATCCGGCACCACGGGCATGTCGAAGGCGTGCGAACTGTCGCACGGCTACGTGCTCGGCCACGCCCACCTGCTCAGCCGCTCGATCCGGGCACACTCGGACGACGTGCTGTTCTGCCCCTACCCCATCTTCCATTGGGACGCGGCCATCGGGACGATCGGGCCCGCGCTCTGGCTGGGGGCCACGGCGGTGGTGACCGAGCGGTTCAGCGTGTCGCGATTCTGGGCGGACGTGCGGCGCTACGGCGTCACCATCTTCGACTTCATGGGCGCCACGCTGACCTTCATCCACAAGCAGGAGCTGCGCCCCGACGACGCCGACAACCCGGCCCGGCTCGGCTGGGGCGTGCCGATGCCCGCCTTCAAGGACGACTTCGAGGAGCGGTTCGGCCTGACGCTGGTCGAGGGCTACGGTTCGACCGAGGGCGGGATCATGGTCTTCCAGGAACCGGGCGAGCCCTACCCGCCGGGGGCGTGCGGCCGCGCGATCCCCGAGTTCCGCCTGCGGATCGTGGATGACGAAGACCGGCCCCTGCCCCCCGGCGAAATCGGCGAGATCGTCGTCCGGCCCACGCGCGACAAAGACCGCCACCTCATGCTGACCGGCTACTACCGCATGCCCGACCTCAACCGCGAGGTCTACCGCGGCGGCTGGTTCCACACCGGCGACCTGGGCCGCCTCGACGACGACGGCAACCTCTACTTCGAGGGTCGCAAGAAGGACGCGATCCGGCGGCGGGGCGAGAACATCTCGGCGTACGAGATCGAGCAGGTGATCGAGGCGCACCCGGCGGTTCTGGAAGCGGCGGCGTACGGCCTGCCCAGCGAGTACACGGAAGAGGACGTGGCCGTGTCGGTCGCGCTACGGCCGGGGCATGCGCTCTCCGAGGACGAGTTGGTGGACCATTGCCGCGGCCGCATGGCCCGCTACATGGTGCCTCAGTTCGTGCGCTTCCTGGACGTGCTGCCGAAGACGCCGACGGAAAAGGTCGAGAAGACGACGCTCAGGAAGTGGCACATGCGTGCGCTTGCGGAGAGCAAAGGGTGAGAAGCGCCCCGCTCAGGCGGCGTAGTCCTGCCCCTGGTGATCCAGCACCGCCTTCATCCCGTCCAGGTATCCACGCTCGCCGAAACCGTCCGGCGCGGTCGCGGCCACGGCCTCGGCGACTCTGGCGGGGACCTGGCGAATCCTTCCACCGGCGGACTGCACCATCCACTCCGTCATGCAGGCGCGCTCGAGGGAGAGCAGGTGCAGCATGGCCACCTCGATGGACGCCGCCGCCACCAGGGCGCCGTGGTTGGCCATGATCAGCGTGCTCTTGCCGCCCAGCGCCTCGGCCATCCGCTCGCCTTCGTCGTCCTCGGTGACGATCCCCTCGTAGTCGAAATAGGCGACGTTGCCGTGAAACACTCCGGCGAGCTGTCCTGCGCGGGTGTCGAGGCGCCAGCCCTCTGTCGAGGCCATTGCCGTCACGTAGGGCGAGTGGACGTGCAGCGCGCAGGAGATGTCCGGCCGAGCGCGGTAGAGCGGGGCGTGGATGGCCCACGCGCTGATGTTCGGGATGCCGGTGCCTTCGACGACGTTGCCCTCGGGATCGGTCATGAGCAGGCCGGAAGCCGTGACCCGGGAGAAGTGGGTCTGGCCGGGGGACAGCAGAAGGTAGCCGGGACGACCGGGAACGGCGGCGCTGAAGTGGTTCCAGGTACCCTCGTGCAGCCCCTCGAGGACGGTGATCCGATGAACTGCGGCGAGATCGATTCGCGTCTGCAGGAGCAACTCGGCAAACGCTTCGTCGCGGGTGTGCCCGTTGGCCGAAGGGGACTGGGCGCCCGTCGCCGATGGGCCGCTCTCTGGCTTTGGTGTATCCATGACGGGAGAATGCCGGTCGCACCGTTCGCCACGCAAGCATCTATCGAACAGACCCGTCCGAGCGGCTACATTTGGTGACACCCACCTGGAGAAGAGATGTCAGCAGCAGTTTGTCGCGAATCCACTAGTCACGCCGGCAACGGTGACCGCGGCAACCGGGCGCTCCCAAACCGTCACCGTGGCGCTCGCGGGCGATTCCAACGGGTAGCGTTGATTGCCGCGATACTGCTCGCGGCGCCTCTTGCGACGGCTTCGGCTCAGATGTCCTTCGGTGTCATCGGCGGCGTCAGCCGGGCCAGCTTCACCGGCGGCGGCTCCGGGGATGTCGTCGCGCGGACAACGATGATGATCGGCGGGGTTGGCGACATTGCCTTCGGCCAGATGTTCTCGCTGCGGCCCGAGCTCTACTTCTCGGACAAGGGCGCCCGGGTCGAGACCCTGCTGGGCGATCCTCGCAGCGGCCCCACCAAACTCTTCAAGCTTCCGTACATCCAGCTGCCCCTGCTCGCGGAGCTGCGGACCTCGCTGGGCGGCATGGTGCGCCCTCACCTGTTCGGCGGCGTGTCGGTCGGGGCTCTGCTGGGCTGCGAGCTGGAGGACACGGACTGCGACGACATCGAGGAAATCGGCCACCGCGCGCTGGACCTCGGTGTGCTTGTCGGCGCCGAAGTCGAGTGGAACGGCGTCGGGATCGGCGTGCGCTACGAAGCCGGGATCCGCGCGGTCGAGGCGTCGGTTCTGGGCAACGAACTGTACAACGGGGTGCTGTCGTTCACGGCCAGGTACATGTTTCGGCGTGCGTCGGAGGCGAACCGCTAGCCCGAGGGTCGTCCGGCAGATCGGCCCGGCGAGCAGGGCGGCAGGCAGAGGGCCGAGGCAAGCCCGCGCGGCGGGTCGGCGCACTCAGTCCGCGCCGAAGAACTCCGCGACGAAATCCGTGGCCGGCCCGGCCGCCAGGGTGGCCGCGGACCCGCTCTGCACGACCCCGCCGTCCTCGAGCGCGACAACGACCGGCGACCCGAGCGCATGCACATCCCGGACATCGTGCGTGACCACGATCGCCGGCCTGCCGCGCCGGGCCAGGCGGCGGGCGAGATAGGCGCGCAGGCCCCGCCGCGCGGCGACGTCCATGGCCGCAAGCGGCTCGTCCAGGAGGAGCATCTCGGGCGCAGGCAACAGAGCGCGGGCCAGGGCGACGCGCTGCTTCTCGCCGCCGGACAGCGTCGCCGGATACCGCCGGGCCAGGTGCTCGCACTCCATCTCGGCAAGGATTTCCGCGGCGGTGCGTCGGCGCTCGGTTCGGGGAATGCGCCGGGGCCCGCCCGCGAGGCCGAAGGCCACATTGTCGAGGACGGAGATGTGGGGAAAGAGCCCGTAGCCCTGGGGCACGTAGCCGATCCGGCGCTCTTCGGGGGCGAGGCAGATCCCGGCTTCGGAGTCGAAGAGCAGCCGGTCCCCGAGGTGAATCCGCCCCGCGTGGGGACGGTACGCCCCGACGATGACGCGCAGCAGGGTGGTCTTGCCGGATCCGTTGGGCCCGATCACGACCACCGGCGCGCGGTCACCCTCGATGCGCACGTCCAGGTGGAAGGCGCCGGCGCGCACCTCGATCTCGACGTTCCAGGGCACGGCTCAGGACCCCGCGAAGCCCTGCAGCGGCGGCCTCTCCGCGTCCCGTCCCGCGCCGAAACGCCGCGCGATCAGCGCCGGGACCGCGCGCAGGGGCACCAGCAGCAGCGCACTCGCCGCGACGAGGACCAGGGCCAGCGCGACCGCGACCCGAGCATCCGACTCCAGCGCGGTGTAGATCGCGAGCGGCATCGTCTGGGTGGAGCCCGTAAAGTTGCCCGCGAACAGCAGGGTGGCGCCGAACTCTCCCAGCGCCCGGGCCCAGGCCAGGGCCGCCCCCGCGACCATACCGGGCAGAGCGAGAGGGACCGCGACCCGGAAGAAGGCGCTCGCCGGGGAATGACCGAGGGTGCGTGCGACGATGAGGAGGTCCTCGTCGACGCGCCGGAAGGCTGCGGCCGCCGCCTGGATGTAGAAGGGGGCCGAGACGACGACCTGCGCCGCCACGACGGCGGTGGTGGTGAAGGGGATCTGGAGCCCCAGTGCCGAGAGCGCGGGACCGAAGAGGCCGTTGCGTCCGAAGGCTTCCAGCAGCGCGATGCCCATCACCGCGGGCGGCACCACGATGGGGAGGTCGACCAGGGTCTCGACGACGCGCACGCCGCGTCCCGTGTGAGCCGCCATCCACCAAGCCAGGGGCGTGCCCGCCACGACCATCACGGCCAGGCTGACCAGGGTGGTGCGGGTGCTCAGCCAGAGGGCGGGGGCGAAGAGCGGGTGGCGGGCGCCCGCGGCGATGTCACCGGGCGACGAGGCTCCCGCCAGCGCGATCAGGGGCACCGCGAGAATCGCCAGCATCGGGATGGCCGCCAGCAGCGGCGCGCGCTCCGCGAGAGAACGGCGGCGCTTCACCGCTCTGGCAGGGTGTTCCACGGGGTGCTACTGCGCCGTGGCGGTCGTTTCCGCGAGGAAGCCGTGCCGTGAGAGAATGCGCCGCCCTTCCGGCGAGGCCACGAACTCGGCCCACCGCTCCGCCGCGGCTGCGTTTCCGGCGCCCTCCACCATCCCGATCAGGTAGTGCGCGCGCACGTTGATCCGGGGCGGCAGCTGCACCGTCCGCACCCGCCCGGCGACGGCGTCGGTCCGGTACACGATTGCGGCGTCGGCCTCACCCAGCTCCACCTTGGCGCGCACCAGCCGCACGTTGCTCTCCTCGGAGACGATGCGGTCCAGCACCTCTTCCTCGAAGGCGCCGTCACCGCCCCCGGATCCCGCGCGGCGCAGCGCCTCGCGCGCATACGCCCCGACCGGCACGTGCGGCGTCCCGATCACGATGCGCTCGGCACGAACGAGGTCGGCGAAGGACTCGATCCCGGCGGGGTTGGCCGGCGGCACGATAACCACCAGCTCGTTGCGGGCGAGGACGCGCTCCCCGTTCACCAGCCCGCCCTCGACTAGCGCCTCCATGTGGCGCGGGTTGGCCGAGGCGAAGACATCGGCCGGCGCGCCCTGCTCGATCTGCAGGCGCAGCACCTGGCTTCCGGCGAATACGAGGACGACATCGGTGTCCGGGTGGGCGCCCTCGAAGGCGCCCGCCATCTCCCGGAACGCGTCGGTCAGCGACGAGGCCGCGAAGACGCGCAGCGGCTGTCGGTCGGGCCCGGTCGCCCCGCACGCGGCGAGTGCGGCCGCGGCGCTCAGAACCACTGCCGCGCGGAGGCTGGCTGCGCACAGGAGACCGGCGCCCCCGCGCAGGAGCGGCGCAGCGCGGCGGGCCCGGGTCCTCACGCGGCTTCGACGGTCGTGACCTGCCCGCTCATCGACCCGTCGTAACCGGGCAGATGGCCCACCTCGGTGCGGAATGCCGGATCGTCCAGGGCGTCGATGAGGCGGGAGACGGGTGCCTTTTCCGCGAACGCCGCAGGAACCACCAGGTCGAAGCGCTCTTCCGTGAGGGGCACGAAATCGAGTCCCTCGGCGAGGGCCGCGCTCTCGATGGCAACCCCCACGTCCGCCGCGCCCCAGCGGATCAGGCGCGCGACCTCTGCGTGGCCCTCCGCCACGGGGCCGCCGTCGGGCAATCCGCACCCCGCCGCCTCCATGGTCCGGGCGGTCAGAGCCTGGGCCGCGGATCCCTTTTCACGCTGCGCGACCCGCAGATCGGAGCCCCCCAGATCCGCGGCGCCCCCGATCCCCCGCGGATTGCCTGCGGGCACCACCAGACCCTGGCGCCAACGCGTCAGGTTGACCACGAGCAGCTTGCGGCCCGGCAGGGCGCGGCGGGCCACGGCGGCGGTGTCGTCCTCTCCGCCGCCAGCCGACAGGTGCAGGCCGGCAACGTGGACCAGCCCCGCCGAGAGCAGCTTCATCGCACGGCCGGAGCCGGCGCGCAGCCAGGTCACGCGTGCGTCGTTGAAGCGCCGTCCCACCCTGTGCGACACCGCCCCGAGAAGGGGCGCGCACCCCGCGACCAGCACATTGCGCTTGAGCTGGCCAACGCCTGACAATGGCGTGACCTCGGCGTCGGTCCCGTCACCCACGCTGGTCAGGATGCCGTCGGCGGAGGTCATCCCGTGCGCGGGAAGGCGGTGCGCGATCCAATCGTCGCCGACCCGGCCAAGCGCTACCCGCGACCCGGCCGCGTGCCCCGGTGGCGCGGGGGCCAGGCGGGCGCGGATCCCGGGATCCGAGGCGAGGCTGAAGATGTCCTCCACATCACACCCGAAGACGCGCGCCATGCGCAGTCCCAGGCTCGTCGACGGAACCTGCGAGCCGGTCTCGATCGCGTGGATCGCCTGCCGTGAAACGCCGATGCGTTCTGCGAGCTTCTGCTGCGAAAGTGCTTCCGCCTTGCGATGCTGCCTGACGCGGTTTTTCAGCCGGGTGTCGGCCATGGTTGGATCTCCTGTCCTGTCGCGGGGGCGCAAAGTGTAAGGTTTACATTATACAATGTAAAGCCTACTTGACAAGACGGCGGGGGAGACCAAGGCCCGAGACGGCGGGGCGACTGGCCCCGAGACGGCGGGACACGCTGGCCCCGAGACGGCGGGGGAGACTGTCCCCGCCGCTACCCGAAGTGAGGCCGGATCGCCTGCGCCAGCGAGACCTCGATGTCCCACACGGCCGCGGTCACCGCCTGGCCGATCAGGTCCATCTGACGCAGGAACTGGATGCGCGGCAGCGCCTGCTGAAGTTCGCGCCGCGAGAGCAGTTCGGCGAAGATCCCGCACGCGTCGGCGAGGCAGATTATCACGACATCGCGCGGGGTCGGGATCATGTCGCTGAAGAGCAGTTCCATGATCCGCAACTTCACCTCACGCTCGGCCGTGCCGTCGTCCAGGACGGGGTAGCGGCGCGAGCGGAAGACCCACAGGAAGCGGTCCTCCTTCTGCTCCAGAATACCGCGCCCGATGAGCCTCTCGATGGCGGCCTCGCGGATTTCGCCCGACCGCGCGGCGGCGCGCTCCACCCAGAACCGCGCGTTGTGCGTCCCTTCCCTGGCGGCGATCTCGGCCAGCGTGGGATCCAGGAGCTCATCCCCCAACGGAGTCGAGTCGACCAGGATCAGCTTCTCCAGGTCGGTATCGATTCTGTCCTCGAACGCCAGGTCCATCAGCACTCCGCCGCCCAGGGCGTACCTGAGGGACCAGTCGGGTACCCGCAGGAACCTCTCTCCCTCGTCATCGAGCAGGAGGAGCATGACCTCTTCGGCAAATCTCAGCTGCATGTTTTCAGTCCGGGTTTCAAAAGATGTTGGCTTCCACCGTGACCTCGGCGTCCTCGAACCTTCCGTGGCGGAAGGCGGTCACGTCAAGGGTGTGGGCGTGTCCGTCCGCGATCAGCTCGGAGACGGCGAGGCCGGTCGCGGGCGCATGCATGATCCCATGGCCGGAAAAGCCGCAAGCGTCGACCCAGCGAGAGGCGACGGGGTTGAAGCCGATAACCGGGTTGTTGTCGGGCGTGACGCCGTAATATCCCCACCAACTGCCCTGGCGGTCCACCCCGAGGTCCACCCACCAGGGATACCGGTCGACGCCGGCCAGCAGCACCTGCTCCAGCCAGCCCCAATCGACCCCCTCGGTGAAGCCGTCGTCGGCGTGGGTGTCCATGCCGAAGAGGATCCGGTCGCCCTCGCTGCGCAGGTAGACGCCGGTGCCCAGGTCGATGGTGAGCGGGTAGATGCGCTCGTCGGCGATCGGGCCGCTGAGGAAAATCTGGATGCGCTTGGGGCGAACCGGGACTTCGAGCCCGGCGAGGCGGGCGATGAGTGCCGACCACGTTCCCGCCGCGTTGACGATGTGTCCGCAGGAGAAGGTTTGAGTCCCCGTCTCGACGAGCCACCCTTCACCCTCGGGCCGCAGACCGGTCACGGCCTCGCGGAAATGGTATTGCACCCCGGCCCGGCGACCCATCGACACCCAGGCATGCGTGGCCATGTGGGGATCGATCACCCCGTCCCAGGGGCCGTAGGTCACGCCGGCGAGGCCGCCTGTGTCCATCGGGACGAACCGCGGCGCCTCTTCCGGTGCGAGCACCTCGACGGGGGCTCCCATGCTTTGCTGCAGCGCGACCGAGGCCATGTGATCGTCCCAGCGATCGGGCGGGACCAGCAGCAGGTACCCGATGTCGCGGTACCCGACCTCGAAACCGTGCCGCTCGCGGAATGTGCGGTAGATGGGCAGCGAGTACATCGACAGCGCGATGTTCGGCGCCGTGGTGAACTGGACCCGCACCCCCGCCGCGCTGCGCCCGGTGGAGCCGAGGGCAGGGGCGGCCTCGCGTTCGAGGACGACGACCGACAGGCCGCGCTCGGCGAGCTGATGCGCGCAGGAAGCCCCCACGATCCCGGCGCCGATGACGACGACGTCGGCGGTGTGGCGGCTCCCGCGGCCGTTCGGGTCGATTGTCGCACTGGCGTGCCTGCGCGCCTCGCCGCTCTGCCCGCCACGCGGGGCGGTCTTCATGACACGGGGGCCCTCACCACGAACGGGGTGTCGAGTTCGTCGACGACCCACGTGTAGAGGTGGCCGTTCTGGACTGCCACCTTGCTGGAGGGTCGGGGCTGGAAGGCGAGGCGGACGGAGCCCTGGTAGTCACCCTCCCGGGAGAAGAGGTCATAGAAGGGAGGAGTATTGCTCGGCACGGCCCTTTCCACCCACAGCCGGTCTGTGTCGTCCACGAACAGGCCTTCCAGAACGGGCTTGACATCAGGCATCAAGGCTGAGATTTCCTCGGCCCCGCGACGCAGGTCTGAATCCATGCCGACTACGCGCTGGACGTACTCGGACCGGTCTTCGGATGTCACCGGGACCACGGGCAGCGCGGCTTCGATCACGACGAGGGTGTCTCCGCTTCCCGCGGTGCGGGTCAACCGGTACGAGGCGGTGTGGACGTGCCAGAACCCTCCCGCCGGATCTGCAATGGTGACTTCGGACCCCTCGAAGGGAATGTCCAGATACCACGCCCTGCCACCCGGTGCTTCGACCACGTAGTTTCGGTAGACCTGCTCACCCAGATAGACCGAGTCGACGACTTCGCTGGCCAGCTCATAGGACTTGTAGTAGAGGCGATAGGGCTCGGTGAGCAGCCCTGGCCCGGGTTCCGCATACTCTTCCTCGTCCGAATGGTCGGTTTGCCTCCAATATCGTCCCCGCCGGTCGAATACACCGTCCCAAATGTATCCGTAGCTGAGGACGGGCTTGGTGAACCGGCGAAGCTCCTGCCCCGCGGGATCCACCCCGATGATCGCCCACTGCCTGTGGTCGTTGATCCAGAGGAGGGTATCGCCTGACAGCAAGATCCCGTTGGCCTCCGACATCTCGCCCGGGCCTTCCCCTCTGCGCACAATCGTGCCCAGGTATTCACCTTCGGGGAGTACGCCCGCACCTCCACAGCCTGGTAGTCCAGGACGTAGATCGTCCCGTCGCTTGCTCCCTGAACGCCCCGGATGTCGCCGAAGATGTAGTTGGGGTCGTTGCCATCGCGCGTGCCGATCCTGAGGTCCACATGGGCTTCAGTGATCTCCGGGCCGACCGAATCGATGGCAGGGAGGGCGGGATACCGTACCAGCACGCCTCCATTCGGGAGTGTTTCGCGAGTCGGGCCCTCCGAGGGCGATTCCACAACGCAAGCACCGGCGGCCGCGGTGAGAAGAAAAGCGAGCAAGGTGCGGTTCATCGGTTCATCGGCTCCTGACGGACTGTCAAAACGACTCCTGTAGCAGACCGTACGCGGAGGATCGGCCCGCGCTTACCCTTCCTGCCTGGTGAACGCGACGCTCCCCTCGATCTCCGCGTGAAGCACCGCCACCTTGCCGTCGGTCCCGATCTCGAAGCGCAGGAATTCCTCCCCGTCGGCGATGCCTCCCCAGGTGCTGCGGAAGGTGTCGTAGTGCCAGTGCTCGAGGGGTCCGGCGAAACCGGTTCCGAAGGTGGCGCTGAGGACACCGCCGTCCTCGGTCACGATGAACTCGCCGAACATGTCGTTGATGTAGGTGCCGGCGTACTCGGCCATCTCCAGCGTGGGCGAGGTGCCCTCCACCCGGCTCTCCTCGACCTCTTTGGCGGCGGCGCGCTGCTGCTCCAGCGCCTCGCCAAACGTTTTCAGCATCATCTCGTTCCAGGGGAGGCCTTCGCCGCCCTCCAGGCGGTCGATGATGCGATGCGAAAGAGCGGAACTGAACCCGTTTGCGCCGCTCAGGTTGGCCAGGATGACCATCCCGTAGCCGCGCCTGGGGACGAATCCGACGTAGGCGGTCATCCCGTCGATGTTGCCGCCGTGGGAGATCATCGTGAGGTCGCGGTAGCTGCTCAGGAACCAGCCGAGTCCGTAGGTCAGGAAGTCCGATTCGGGCCAGATCATCCCCCAGGTGCCCGCGTTGGGGATGAGCATCTGGCTGGTGTGCGTCTCCCCTATGGCCTCCTCGGAGATGAGCCGCTCTCCCTCGTATTCGCCGAGACCCAGTTGCAGCCGGACCCACTGGGCCGTCTGCAGCGCGCTGGAGTTGATCGATCCGGCCGGCCCCGCGTTGTCGATGTTGCGATACGGGATGGCCGTCACCGTCCCGTCCAGCGATGGATGGTGCGGAGTGGCCACGTTGTCGAGCCTGTCGAGCTCTTCAACCGACGTCGTGCTGCGGGTCATGCCGAGCGGCCGGAAGATGCGCGAGGCCAGGAAGTCGTCCCAGCTCATTGCGGCGGCGTTTTCGATGACCTTCCCGGCCGCGATCCAGGTCGTGTTGTTGTACTGGAAGGTCGAGCGCAGCGGGAAGGTCACCGGCTGGTGCCTGACCTGTTTCAGGACCTCTTCGCGGGTGCGCCCGCTCGCGTACCACAGGCGGTCGCCGCGGAGCAGCCCCGAGTTGTGGCTCATCAGGTCGCGCACGCGCAGGTCGCGGGTGATGTACGGGTCGCTGAGCTGGAAGATGGGCACCCGATCGACGATGGGGTCGTCCCAGGAGACCTTCCCTTCGTCCACGAGAATGGCGATCGCCGCGGCGGTGAACGCCTTGGAAGCGGAGCCGATCGCGAAGATCGTGTGCTCGTCGACCGGATTGGTGCCGCCGAGTTCCCTCACGCCGAAGCCCTGCGCGAAGGTGATCTCGTCGTCCTGAATCACGACGACCGCGGCGCCGGGGATGCCCCAGTCGCCGATCATCTGCTCGATCTCCGCGTCGAGCCCTTCCAGTCCCTGCTGCGCGGCCGAGGCCGGAGCGAAGGCGAATGCGACAAACAGCGCGACTACAAAGGCTGATCCAGGCCCTCTGATACGCTCGCGTACAATCATGGGTCTTCTCCCGAAATTGCCTACCAGCTTCCCAGTTCGCCGGACTGCTTGATCACCTCGGCCAGGCGCTCGGCCGCGTTGCGCCAGTTGGTGCGCACGGCTGTTTGCGCTCCGTCGACGTCGCCCGTCTCGATCTTGTCCACGATCTTCTGGTGTTCCTCGACGGAGACGGAGAGCTCGTCGAGGAGCGCTTCGATGTAGAGCCGCGTGTACCGCTCGGCCTGGGGCTTGATCGAATCGTGCAGCGCCAGTAGGCGGGGGCCGCCGCCTCCGTCCACGTAGCAGCGGTGGAAACGGTTGTCGAGCCGGTGGATCCGATCGCGCGAGGGGCGCGCTTTCCGTGCTTCCGCGAGTATCGCCGTGTTCAGATCGTTCAGTTCCCGGACCATCGCCTTGCGGTCACGCAGACGAGCCGCCCGCCACGCGGACAGGCCCTCCATCTCGGCGACAATGTGAAAGAGTTCCCGGGCGTCGTCCTGGGTGAGTGGCGAAACGTATGGGCGGCTCTGGCGCCCGATCCCCGGATCCGCGATGTAGCCTTCCTGCATGAGACGCTGAAGGGCACTTCGGATCGGGGTGCGGCTCAGGCCCAGTCGATCGGCGATCTCCGTCTCGATCAGGCGCGAGCCGGGGGCGAGTCGTCCGAGGACGATTAGTTCCCGCAGGTGCTCGTAAGCCTGCGTTCCGCGGTCGATTGTCACCGTCTTTGCGGCAGCCATTGACTCTCCATTTCCGGGCGGGTGGACCTTTCCGGTGGCGCGAATCCCGGTATGTTTTCAAGTGGATCAGTGACCGAGCCTTCCCTGGCGGGAGATCGACCGGTCCACAACTGCTTAACATAATACAAAATGTACCGCAGTTCTGTCGATAAATCCGTATACCTTGCAGTATCCCAGCCTCGGGGCGTAGGATGACCGTACTCAAGTCGCCGATGAACAGTCCTTCCCCCCGGAGTGTCATGGCTGCTCCTCCAGCTCCCGCCCGCGACCCGGTACTGGGCCGGCCCGCCGAGATCGAAATCCGGCCCGTCAGGACGCGCGGCGAATTCGATGCCTGCGTCGACCTCCAGCGGGAGACGTGGGGCCGCGATTTCTCCGAGGTCGTGCCCGTCAGCATGATGCAGGTCACCGCCAAGATGCACGGGGTAGTGACCGGCGCCTTCGGCCCGGCGGGGGAACTGTACGGCCTGGTCTATGGGGTGACCGGGATCCGGCGCGGAGAGCTGGCCCACTGGTCGCACATGCTGGCCGTGCGCCCCGAGGTTCGCAACCAGGGGATCGGCAAGCGGCTCAAGCTCGCGCAAAAGGAGGAGCTCCAGGCCACGGGCGTGGTCACCATGTACTGGACTTTCGATCCGCTCGTGGCCCGAAACGCCCACCTCAACCTCAACCTGCTGGGTGCGAAGGTGGACCAGTTCGTCCCGGACATGTACGGGGAATCGGACAGCGAGCTCCACCAGTTGGGAACCGACCGGTTCATCGTGAGGTGGGATCTGCGCGAAGGGACGGGTGCGGTGGAGGATGGCACCCCGGAGGCAGCAGCTGTCCGGTGCGAGGCGGCCGCCGTAGTCCGACCGGGGGAGGATGCGTCGTTGCCGCACGAAGATATGGATGTAGTCGAGGTACTGATTCCCAACGACATCGAGGCCATCGAGGCGCGGTGCTTCGACGAGGCGATCGGCTGGCGCCAGTCGACCCGTCGGGCGTTCTCCCGCCTGCTCGACGGCCCCTACGATGTCACCCAGTTCATCGCGGGAGAGGTGCACGGCCGGTACGTGGTCTCCCGCATCGCCGGATAGTGTGATGAAGAGATTCTCGGTGCTTTTTCCAACCGCCCACCTGGTAACGCCCATGTCGCGAGCTGCGCTCCCGGCCCTGCTCCTCGTGCCCCTGGCGCTGGCGGCGCTACTGATGACCGCCGCCACCTCGAGCGCGCAGCAGGGCATGGACGTGCTCACCGCCGAGGACGTCTTCGACCTCGAATACGTGAGCGACCCGCAGATCTCGCCGGATGGCTCGCAGATCGTATTTGTTCGCGAGTGGTCGGACCCACATACCGATCGCAACTTCTCGAACTTGTGGATCATGAACCGCAACGGTTCGGGGCAGCGTTCCCTGACCACGGGCAAGCAGTCGGACACCTCGCCCCGCTGGTCGCCGGACGGACAGCGCCTCCTGTTCATCTCGGACGGGACCGGGTCCGACCAGTTGCACGTCAGGTGGATGGACACGGGGGCCACCATGCAGATCACGAACCTGACCGAGGGACCGCGGGTGCCCGCCTGGTCGCCGGACGGCGCCATGGTGGTCTATTCCTCCTTCGTGCCGCAGGCGGGGATGCAGCTGATCTCCATGCCGGATCCGCCCGACGGAGCCGAATGGGCGGAACCGGCGCGCGTGATCCACGAACTCGTGCACCGCTTCGATGGCGCGGGCGATCTGGAGCACGGATTCACCCACCTGTTCGTGATCCCGTCCGACGGGGGAACGCCGCGGCAGATCACCAGCGGGGACTTTCACCACGGTGGTTATGTGGGACGCTCCGGGAGGGGTCGGCCGGTGTGGTCGCCCGACGGCGAGTCGGTGCTGATCGAGGCGAACCGGCACCCGGACTGGGAGCTGGAAAACCGCAACACCGAGATCTACGAGGTCTCGCTGGACGGTGAGATCCGCGCCCTGACCGACCGCAAGGGGCCCGACGGGGGCGTCGCGGTCTCACCCGACGGCCGCTGGATCGCGTATGCCGGCTTCGACGACCGCTACCAGGGGTACCAGGTGACCGGGTTGTACATGGCGAGCCGCGACGGCTCGGGTGCGCGCCAGGTGGCCGCCCAGCTGGACCGCACCGTGGGCGGGCTCGCGTGGTCGCCGGATTCGGGGCGCCTCTACTTCTCCTATGCGGACATGGGCAACACGAAGGTCGCCTACGTGGAGCCCGGCAGCGACGAGGTGCATGTCGTGGCCGAAAACATGGGCGGGTCCGGGTCGGCGTACGGAGGAGGCAGCTTCTCGGTGGGGCCGCGCGGGACGTTCGCCTACACGGTCTCGACGCCTACCATGCTCAGCGAGGTGGCGGTGGGGGCGGACCGTGGCACGCGGGTTGTGACGGGCGTCAACGACGACGTCCTCGCGCACAAGACCCTCGGCGAGGTCGAGGAACTGTGGTGGCCGTCGTCGCACGATGGCCTCGACATCCACGGGTGGATCATCAAGCCGCCGGGGTTCGATCCGTCGCGGCGCTATCCGCTGATCCTGGAGATCCACGGCGGGCCGTTCGCCAACTACGGCGACAGATTCGACATAGAGAAGCAATCGATGGCTTCCGCAGGCTACGTCGTGCTCTATACCAACCCGAGGGGGAGCACTTCGTACGGCGAGGAATTCGGCAACCTCATCCACCACTCATACCCCGGCAACGACTTCTTCGACCTGGACTCGGGTGTGGACGCGGTGATCGAACTCGGGTACGTAGATCCGGAGCAGCTTTACATAACCGGCGGGAGTGGCGGCGGCGTCCTGTCGTCGTGGTCGATCGGGAAGACGGATCGCTACAACGCGGCTGCGGTACTGTACCCGGTGATCAACTGGTACAGCTTTGCGGTCAGTTCGGACATTCCGATTACGGTGGCGAAGTACTGGTTCCGGGCGATGCCGTGGGAGGACCCGGAGCACTACATGGAGCGCTCGTCGATCTCGCTGGTCGGCAACGTGACCACGCCGACGATGGTATTGACCGGGGTGGAGGACTACCGCACGCCGATGTCGGAATCGGATCAGTACTACCAGGCGCTCAAGCTGAAGGGCGTGGAGGCGGTTCTGGTCAAGGTGCCGGGCGAGCCGCACGGGATTCGGGTGAGGCCGAGCCACTTCATGCAGAAGATCAAGTACATCGTGGGGTGGTTCGACCGGTATCGGGGGATGGCGAGCTAGCGAAGGCTCTCGATCGTTACCGATGCCGAGACTGATGAACGAGCACTGCGAGAAATCCTGCTGCTGGCCCGCGAATGCAGCCTCAGTACCTATGACGCAGCGTACCTCGAGCTGGCCATGAGGCGCGGTGTGCAGTTGGCAACGCTGGACCATGCACTCATCCGGGCGGCTCGGTACATGCAGGTCGAAACAGTCCCCCGAACAACACTTCGAGTGCATGAGAAGCCACATGACTAGAGACCGCACTCCTCGGAGACAGACAGCAATTCCAACCCGGCGGACGGTGGTGAAAGCTGCCGGTGGGGCTGCGGGACTGGCCTTCGCCGCTCCTTTCCTGAACCTCGGCCGCTTTGCCCTGCTGGCCCAGGGCCGCGGCGGTCGCTCTACCACCCCCCAGGAATACTCCACCCGCTGCATCGATCTGGTCACCGGATCCCTCGTGATCGACATGCTGTCGCCGCTGGTGATTTCGCGGTCGATTCAGCAGCGCTGGGGTCCCGACCTGAGCGGCATGACCGCCGAGGAAGAGCAGGACTTCCGTGACTCCGAGATCGATGTCTTCCACATCGCGGTCGGCGTCGGCGGACGCGACTTCGACGACCAGTACCACAACTCGCTGCTCTTCGTGTCGGGCTACAACGCCTTCATCGCGGCAAGGCCCGACTTCCTGGTGCGGATCGATTCGGTGGAGGATCTGGCCGGCGTGCACGGGTCGGGGCGCGTGGGGATCATGATCGGCCTGCAGACCTCGTCCCACTTCCACAGTCCCGACGACGTCAACCTGTTCCACGGGCTCGGACAGCGGGTGTCGCAGCTCACCTACAACTCGCGCAACATGATCGGGAACGGCGCCACCGAGCGGATCGACGGCGGCATCTCGGACTTCGGCGTCTCGATCGTCGAGCGGATGAACGAGGTCGGGATGGCGGTCGACGTCTCGCATTCGGGCGACCGGACGACCCTCGACGCCTGCGAGATCTCGTCGCGGCCCGTCCTCTTCACGCACTCGAACAGCCGGGTGCTGTCGGGCGGGCATCCTCGCACCAAGACCGACGAGGCGATCCGCGCGATGGGTGCCACCGGCGGCGTGATGGGGATCACGGGCGTTCGCATGTTCGTGAAGGACAGGGAGCCGACCACGATCGAGGACTACATCGACCACTTCGACCATGTGCGCGACCTGATCGGCGTCGAGCACCTGGGCGTGGGGAGCGACGTCGACCTGCACGGCTACGACGACATGCCGACCGACGAATACGAGTCGCTCAAGGCCGCCTACAAGGACTCGTACGCGTTCCGGGACAAGATCGACATCGAGGGCGTCGACCACCCGAAGCGCATGTTCGACCTGACCGAGGCGCTGATCCGGCGGGGCTATACGGACGAGCACATCCGGGGGATACTTGGCGGGAACTTCCAGCGCGTGCTGGGGGAGATCTGGGAGGCCTGAAGGGCGTCCCGCTCGGCAAGAAGACCCCAACAGAAAGGACCAATGTAACGTGGAGTTTACAAAATGTAATGTGGGGTTGACATTCGGAGCCTTGGTGGCCGTGTTTGCCGCGGCGCCCACCCCCGCCGCCCCCCAAACCACCCCCGTCGCGCTCGTCGGCGCCCGCATTCACACGGCCGCCGGGCCCGCCATCGAGAACGGCACAATCGTCTTCTCGGGCGGCGCGATCACGGCCATCGGCGCGGACGTCTCCCCGCCCACGGGCGCCGAGGTGGTCGACGTGAGCGGCATGGTCATCATGCCCGGCATGCTGGACAACCACTCCCACATCGGCGCCGACACCGGCGACCTCAACGAGTTCCCGACGCGGTTCGGCCCGCAGCACCGCATCCGCGACGTGCTCTCGCCCGACGACGCCTTCTGGAAGGGCGCGGTCAAGGGCGGCGTGACCACGGTCGTGACCGGGCCCGGGAGCGGCGAGGTGTCGAGCGGCCAGGCGATCGTGATCAAGACCTGGGGGGCGTCGATCGAGGACCGCATCGTGCGCGAGCGCGGCGGGCTCAAGATCGCGATGGGCCGCAAGCGCCCCGACCAGTCGCCGACCACCAGCATGGCGGTGACCGCGCTGCTGCGCGCCAAGTTCATCGAGGCGCAGGAGTACCAGGCCCGGCGGGATGCGTGGGAGGAGGGCGGCCAGGAGGGCCCGGGGCCGCCCCGCGACCTGGCCATGGAGGCGGTGGTCCGCGTGCTGACCGGCGAGGACCGGATCCGCTCGCACGTGCACCAGGCGCACGACATCCTGTCGATCATCCGCCTGTCGCAGGAGTTCGACTTCGGGCTGACGATCCACCATTCGACCGAGGCCTACAAGGTCGCCGACGACATCGCCGAGGCCGGGATCGACGTGGTGGGAATGCCGCTGTTCACCCGCATCGCAATCTCGGACGAGGTCATGGCGACGGGCACGGTGATGAACGAGAAAGGCGTGCGCTTCGCCTTCCACACCGACGACCCGGTGGTGGGCTCCAAGTGGCAGCGGGGCAACGCGGGACTCGGGATCCGCTACGGGATGACCGAGCAGGACGCGCTCGAAGCGGTCACGATCAACCCGGCCGCGATCGCCGGGGTGGAGGACCAGGTCGGGAGCCTGGAGGTCGGCAAGGACGCGGACATCATCGTACTGAACGGGACCTGGTACGAGGTCAGCACACTGGTCACGCACGTGTATGTGGATGGACAGCTGGCGTACGACCGGGAAGGAGAGGGACAATGATCCGCCCAACGAGGGGCGCAGCGCGCAGGGCGGTGGGCGACTGCATGGTCGGATGGGCCAGCCAGCGGGCCAGGATCGGGGCGATGGGGGTGGCCGCGATGGCCATGGCCGCGATCCACGGCGCCGGGGCCGGGGTCCAGGCACAGACCGTCGCGCTCACCGGGGGGCTGGTTTATCCCATCTCCTCGGGCCCCATCGAAGGGGGGACGGTGCTGATGGTGGACGGCCGGATCGCCGCGGTCGGTGCGGACGTGGACATTCCCGCGGGCGCGGAGGTCGTGGATGTGAGCGGGAGCGTGGTGATGCCCGGGATCATCGACGCGATGAGCTACTACGGGCTGGCCGCCGAGGACATGAACGAGGTGCCGAACCCGCTGACGCCCGAGCTGCGGGTGATCGAGGCGTTTGCGCCGTTCGGGAACTTCGGGTCGGGCGAGGCCGGCGAGATCCGGGTGCGCGAGCTGCTGTCGGGTGGCGTGACGGCGACGTACATCGGGCCTGGCGACGCGACCGTTGTCGGCGGGCAGGGTGCGGTGGTGAAGACGGCGGGCGCGCGTTTCGACGACCTGATCGTGAGCGAGCCGGCGGCGATCGACATCACGCTGGGCGGGCGACCGGCGGCGACCTACCGCGAGCAGTCGCGTTCGCCGTCGACGCGGATGGCGGTGGTGGCGCAGCTGCGGGACCTGCTGGTGAAGGCGCAGGAGTGGATGGCCGGGTCCGGCGGGTCCGGCGGTGACGCCGAGGGGCCGCGCAACCTGGGCATGGAGGCGCTCGCGCGGATGCTGCGAGGCGAGATTCCGGCGCGCGTGCAGGCCAACGCGACGCGCGACATCAGGGTCGCGATCGAACTGGCCGAGGAGTTCGGGTTCGAGCTGGTGATCGACGGCGGCGCGGGCGCGCATCAGATGGCCGACGAGCTCGCGGACCGGGGGATTCCGGTGATTCTCGGGCCGATCTCGCACCCCTACATCTCCGGCGAGGAGATCCCGAATCCCGGCGACTACGGCGGGGTCGACGAGCGCAACGCGGTGTGGCTCAACGAGGCCGGGGTGCACGTCTCGCTCGCCAGCTTTTCACGGGGGTTCGGCACCTTCGGGCCGGGCGTGGCAGGCCAGTGGCTGCTGATCGACGCGTCGATCGCCCTCGGGCACGGGATGAGCGAGCCGGATGTGCTGCGCGCGGTCACGCTGAGCCCCGCCGAGGCGCTGGGGGTGGCCGATCGCATGGGCAGTCTCGAGGTCGGCAAGGACGCGGACGTGGTCGTCTTCGACGGCGATCCGCTGAGCATTCGGACGTGGGCGAGCCAGGTGTACGTGGGCGGCCGCCTGGTCTACGAGCGAGAGAATTGAGGGAGTGATGAAGATGAGAGCGAAGATCCGGCCGCGGCTTCCGGCAGCCCGTGGCCACGTGCTGCAAGCCGTCGCGTTCGGCACGATCCTGGTACTGGGTGCCTGCGGGGATGGCGGAGGCGCGGATTCGGCGGGTGGCGGCGCGGGGGCCTCCGGATCGAGCGGCGCCGGCGGCGCGATGGACGTGGTCATCGAGGGCGGCCGCGTGGTCGACGGCACGGGAGCGGCCTGGTTCTACGGCGACGTGGGCATTCGCGGCGACCGGATCGCGGCGGTGACGCCGGCGGGCGGCTTGGCTTCGATTGAAGCGGCCGCGCGCATCGATGCTTCCGGCAAGGTCGTGTCGCCCGGCTTCATCGACATCCAGTCGCACGCGCGGGGGCCGCTGCTGGGCGGCGACGGGCGGCTGCTGGGCAAGATCACGCAGGGCATCACGACCGAGATCATGGG
>LXNI01000775.1_pt1 | contig 34277 bp, 33 predicted proteins | sample 809091 | NCBI WGS metagenome assembly LXNI01 (sample SAMN04870527, study PRJNA318959) | sponge metagenome | biome: 01000161; feature: marine sponge reef; material: water | host: Sarcotragus foetidus | place: Greece: Milos, Mediterranean Sea | collected 2013-05-29 | depth 5-7 m | reverse complement strand
ATGGGCATGGTGCGCCAGTGGCAGGAGCTGCTGCATGGCGAGCGCTATTCCGAGAGCTACACGGACAGCCTGCCGGATTTCGTGCGCCTCGCCGAAGCCTTCGGCTGGACGGGGCTGCGCGCGGAGCGCCCGGACGAGATGGACGGCGTGATCGACGCGATGATCGCCGCCGAAGGGCCGGTGATCGTCGATGTCCGGGTCGCGCAGATGGAGAATTGCTTCCCGATGATCCCGTCGGGCAAGGCGCATAACGAGATGATCCTGGGCGGCATGGAAGAGCCGGAAGCGCAGATCGACGCCGAAGGCATGGTCCTCGTCTAGCCCGAATTTCAGACGGCCCGGCGCGAGGAGAGACCCAATTGGCCGCCACGGAGCAACCGCAGGAAAGGCGTATCTTCGCCGTGGTCGTGGACAACGAACCCGGCGTGCTGGCGCGCGTCATCGGCCTGTTTTCCGGCCGCGGCTACAATATCGAGAGCCTGACCGTCGCCGAGATCGACCCGACCGGCCACCTCTCGCGCATCACCATTCTCACTTCCGGCACGCTGATGGTGCTGGAGCAGATCAAGGCCCAGCTCGGCAGGCTTGTGCCCGTCCACCGCGTGTCCGACCTGACCAATGAAGGTCCGCATGTCGAGCGGGAGCTGGTGCTGGTCAAGGTGGCGGGCGGCGGTGCCCGGCGCATCGAGGCGCTGCGGATCGCCGACATCTTCCGCGCCCGCGTGGTGGACAGCACCCACCGCTCCTTCGTGTTCGAGGTCACCGGCTCGACGGAGAAGATCGACGCCTTCATCGACCTGATGCGCCCGCTCGGCCTTGCAGACCTCGCCCGCACCGGCGTCGTCGCCATCGCCCGCGGCGCCGAGAGCATGTGAACGCCAAGAGAATTCGACCGAAGAAAGGAAGCCCGCCCCATGCGCGTCTATTATGATCGCGACGCCGACCTCAACCTCATCAAGTCGCGGACCGTCGCCATACTGGGCTATGGCAGCCAGGGCCATGCCCATGCCAACAATCTGCGCGAAAGCGGCGTGGAAAACGTAATTGTCGGCCTGCGCGAGGGCTCCGGAAGCCGGCCCAAGGCGGAGAATGCCGGCTTCACCGTGATGACGCCGGCCGAGGCGGCGCGCACGGCCGATGTGGTGATGATGCTGACCCCGGACGAGGGCCATTCGGCGCTCTATACCGGTGACCTCGCCGGCAATATGAAGGAGGGTGCGGCGCTCGCCGTCGCGCACGGGCTCTCGATCCATTTCAACCTCGTCGAACCGCGCTCCGATCTCGATGTGTTCATGGTTGCGCCCAAGGGTCCCGGCCATCTCGTGCGCTCCGAATATGTGCGCGGCGCCGGCGTGCCGAGCCTGCTGGCCGTGCATGCCGACGCCTCCGGCAATTGCCAGGAGCTGGGTCTCTCCTATGCCTGCGGCCTTGGCGCGGGACGGGCCGGCGTCATCGAGACAACGATGAAGGAAGAATGCGAGACCGACCTGTTCGGCGAGCAGACCGTGCTGTGCGGCGGCATCACCTCGCTGATCCAGGCGGGCTACGAGACGCTTTGCGAAGCCGGCTACGCGCCGGAAATGGCCTATTTCGAATGCGTCCACGAGGTGAAGCTGATCGTGGACCTCATCTATGAAGGCGGCCTCGCGCAAATGCGCTATTCGGTCTCCAATACAGCGGAATATGGCGATTACAGCCGCGGCCCGCGCATTGTGGACGAGAGCGTGAAAGCGCGCATGAAGGCCATTCTGGGCGAGATCCAGTCCGGCGCCTTCGCGCGCGAATGGGTGCTGGAGAACGCCGCCGGGCAGGCGAGCTTCAAGGCCATGCGGCGGCGCGCGGCGGAGCATCCGGTGGAGGAAGTCGGCGCGCGGCTGCGGGGCATGATGCCGTGGATTGGCGAAAACGCGCTGGTGGACCGGTCCAAGAACTGATTCCGCCGGCGCTCGGCTTGGGGCATGATTGCCCCGGAGAACAGGACAATACCCGAAGGGGACGACGCCCATGAAAGCCGCCGTATTCCGCGAAGTCGGCAAGCCGCTCGAAATCGAGGACGTGCAGATATCCAAGCCGGGCCCGCGCGAAGTGCTGGTGCGCACCGCGGCCGCGGGCGTTTGCCATTCGGACCTGCACTTCGTCGAGGGCCTCTACCCGGCCAAGCTGCCCATCGTGCTGGGCCATGAGAGCGCGGGCATTGTCGAGGAGGTCGGCGAGCAGGTCACCTATGTGAAGAAGGGCGACCATGTCATCACCTGCCTGTCCGCCTTTTGCGGCGAGTGCGAGTATTGCCTGACCGGCCATATGTCGCTCTGCGACAATCCGGACCTGCAGCGCCGCCCGGACGAGGAGCCGCGGCTCGCCAAGGGCGGCGCGGTGATGACGCAGTTCGCGAACCTGTCCTCCTATGCCGAGATGATGCTGGTGCATGAGCACGCACTGGTGAAGGTGCGCGAGGACATGCCGCTCGACCGGGCCGCGCTGATCGGCTGCGGGGTGATGACGGGCGTGGGCGCCGTCTTCCACACCGCAAAGGTGGAGCCGGGCATGGATGTCGCGATCATCGGCTGCGGCGGCGTCGGCCTTTCGGCCGTCAACGGCGCGGCTATCGCGGGGGCCGGGCGGATCATCGCCATCGACACGGTCGGCTCCAAGCTCAACCTCGCCAGGGAGTTCGGCGCGACGCATGTGATCGATGCGACCGAGCAGGATATGGTGGGCGAGGTGCGGGAGATCACCGGCGGCGGCGTCCACCACGCCATCGAGTGCATCGGCCTCAAATCGACCTCGGAGAATGCGTTTCGCATGATCCGTCCGGGCGGCACGGCGACCATTGTCGGCATGGTGCCGGTCGGGACCAAGATCGAGCTGCACGGGCCGGAATTCCTGCGCGAAAAGCGCATCCAGGGTTCGACCATGGGCTCCAACCGCTTCCGGGTCGATATGCCCCGCCTCGTCGATTTCTACCTGAACGGCAAGCTGCGCCTCGACGAGATGATCTCGCAGCGCATTGAGCTGAAGGACATCAACGAGGCCTTCGCGGACATGAAATCCGGCAGCGTGGCGCGCAGCGTCATCATGTTCTGATGCCGAATCCGGACAATGTGCTCGACGCCGCGCGCAGCCTCGGCCCTGCGATAGAGGCGGGCGCGCCGGAAATCGACCGGCGGCGGCGGCTCACGCCCGGCCTGCTGGACGCGCTGCACGAGCATAAATTGTTTCGGATGCTGCTGCCCCGGCCTTATGGCGGGCTGGAAACGCCGCCGCCGCTGTTCTTCAAGACGATCTCCGAGATCGCCCGCCATGACGGCAGCGCCGCCTGGTGCCTCTGCCAGGCGAATGGCTGCGCCATGACCGCCGCCTATCTGGCGCCGGAAATCGCGGAGGAAATGTGGGGGCGCGACCCGGCTGCCGTGCTCGCCTGGGGGCCCGGCCCGGCCGCGGCGCGCGAGGCCGGGGGCGGATACCGGATCGATGCGAAGATCGCGTTTGCCAGCGGCGCCCGCCACGCGACCTGGCTCGGCGCGCATATGCCGGTCGTGGACGAGGACGGCGAACGCCGGCGCATGCCCGACGGCGCACCGCTCGTCCGCACCTTCCTGATGCCGGCCTCGAGCATCGAGATCGAGGACATCTGGGACACGATCGGCCTGCGCGGCACGGCCAGCGACGGCTACACGCTGAAGGACCGTTTCGTGCCGGACGCCTACACCACCGTCCGGGACGAGGCGGCTTACCGCCAGTATGAGGCGCCGCTCTATCTGTTCCTCAGCATGAACATGTATGCCATGGGTTTCGCCGGCACGGCGCTCGGCATCGCGCAGGGCGTGCTGGACGCCTTTCTGGCGCTGGCGCAGGACAAGACGCCGCGCCTCCACAGATCCCGCCTCGCGGACAATGATCTCGTCCAGTACGAGACCGCGCAGGCGGTGGCGCGCATCCGCTCGGCGCGCGCTTTCATGCTCTCCGAGGTCGAGGATATCTGGGAGGCCACGCAAAAGGCCGGGCGGCTGGCGATCGAAGACCGGATCCGCATCCGCCTCGCCTCCACCTTCGCCATTCACGAGGCGAAGACGGCCGCCGACCTGCTTTACGATGCGGCGGGCGCCAGCGCGATCTTCGCCGGGGCGGATTTCGAGCGCCGCTTCCGCGACCTCCACACCGTGACCCAGCAGCTCCAGGGCCGCAAATCGCATTTCCGCACCGTAGGGGCCTATCTCATGGGCCACCCGGCCGACTTGTCGGTTGTCTAGACTCGATTCGCTCTGGGCGCGGACAGCGCCGCCCGGGCCCGACTGCGCGCCGCTCGACAGCGACACCGAGACCGAAATCGCCATTGTCGGCGCGGGGTTCACCGGCCTCTCCGCCGCCCTGCGCCTCGCCGAGCGCGGTGTTTCCTGTTGCGTGCTGGAGGCGCAGGAGATCGGCTATGGCGCCTCCGGGCGCAATGTCGGCCTCGTCAATGCCGGCCTCTGGCTGCCGCCCGACAAGATCGAGGCGGCGCTCGGCAAGGAGAAGGGCGAACGGCTGGTCTCGGCGCTCTCCGACGCGCCAGAGCAGGTGTTCGCGCTGATCGACCGGCACGGCATCGACTGCGAGGCCACGCGCACGGGCACCATCCACGCCGCCCACAGCCCCGCGGGATATCGCGAGCTCGAAGCGCGGGCGGCGGCCTGGACCGCGCTCGGCGCGCCCGTGGAACTGCTTGATCGCGACAAGGCCGCGAGCGCCATCGGAACGCGCGCCTTTCACGGCGGCCTGCTCGACCGCCGCGCCGGCACCATCAACCCACTCGGCTATGCGCGCGGGCTTGCCCACGCCGCCACCCGCGCGGACGGGCGCAATACGGGCGCGCGCCTGTTCGCCGGCACGCCGGTTTCCGGCGTCTCCGCCAGCGCCGGCGGATGGGTGGTCGAGACCGCGCGCGGCCGCCTGCGCGCAGACAAGGTGCTGCTCGCGACCAACGCCTATGGCGGCGGTCTCGGCGCGGATGCGGCCTATACGCCGATCCATTATTTCCAGGTCGCGAGCAAGCCGCTCGGCGAGGCCGGGGCGGAGATCATGGCCGGCGGCCAGGGCGTGTGGGACACCGCGCCGGTGATGACATCGGTCCGGCGGGACCGGGCCGGGCGACTCATCCTCGGCAGCATGGGCCGCCTCGCCGGAACGCTGTCGGCGCGCTGGGCGGACCGGACGGCGCGCCGGCTGTTTCCGGGGCTAGGCAGGCTGGAATGGGACTGCGCCTGGCACGGCCGCATCGCGCTCACCCGCGACCACCTGCCCCGCCTGCTCACCCCGGCGCCCGGCCTCTGGGCCGTGATGGGCTATAACGGCCGCGGCATCGGCACCGGCACGGTGCTCGGGCGCTGGCTCGCCGATGCGGCGCTGGGCGGCGAACCGCCGCCGCTTCCGCTCCATGAGGCCGGCACTGACCGCTTCCGCCCGGTCCGCGCCGCCGCCTACGAGACCGCCTTCCGCGCCTGGCTGACGCTGAAGAGCATCTGAGCGCCGGCGGAAGCTGTTGCCCGCGGCCTTGTCCTCCGATCGGAATCCTTGCCCCGCACCGCAGATGTTCCTATGGTCGGCCCATGTCGGAAGCCATCGCGTTCGATACCCATCGCTTCGTCAAGCGCCTGACCGAGAACGGCTTCACTGAACGGCAGGTCGAGACCCTCGCCGACGAGCAGGTTTCCCTGCTCAACGCCAATCTGGCGACCAAGGCCGATATCGCCGCGGTCAAAGTCGATATCGCCGTGGTCAAGGCCGATCTCGTCAAATGGATGTTCGGCGCCCTGATCGCCCGGGGCGGCCTGATCGTCGCTCTTGTCAAACTACTTCCTTGAACGGCTTTCGCCGAACTCGCCGGGCGGTGGGCTGAGGCGCGGCGCCCAGGTCTCCGCCGCCGCCTGCGAGACCACCGCCCGTGCCCGGCTGAGGCTGAAGAGCATCTGAGTGCGGGCGGGAAGCCCGCAAACAACCGAGGGAGGCCAGGGCCCATGCAATTCGGACTTCACCTCGGCCTGCGCGGCCCTGCCGGGCAGCCCGACTCCCTGCGCCGAATCGCCCGGCGCGCCGAGGCCGCCGGCTATGGCTATCTCGGCGTCAGCGACCATGTGGTCATCCCCCGCGCTTCCGGCACGCCCTATCCCTATACCAGGGACGGGCGCTGGTTCGCGGAGGACACGGGCGAGTGCCTGGAGCAGGTGACCACATTGGGATTTCTCGCCGCCGCAACCGAGCGCATCCGGCTGCTCACCTCCGTCATGGTGCTCGGCCACCGCCCGCCCCTGCTGGCCGCGAAGATGCTGGCGACCGTCGATGTGCTCTCAGGCGGGCGACTGACGCTCGGCGTCGGCGTCGGCTGGATGCAGGACGAATTCGCCCTGTTGCCCGATGCCCCGGATTTCGACCGCCGGGGCGCGGCGGCGAACGAGACGCTGGAGGCCTTTTGCAATCTTTGGACGGAGCCCGCGCCCGCCTATGCGGGAGAGCATGTCGCCTTCGACGGGCTTCTGTTCGCGCCGAAGCCCGCGCAGACGCCGCATCCGCCGATCTGGGTCGGCGGCGAGAGCCCGGCGGCGCGGCGCCGCGCGGGGCGCCTTGGCGACACCTGGTATCCGCTTGGCAATCACCCTCGCTGGCGGTTCGACACGCCGGAGCGCTATGCCGGCGGCCTCGCCCAGGTGCGCGAGACGGCCGAAGAGGCCGGAAGGCCGCCACCCAAAGGCAGCTTCTATGCCATCTGGGTGATGCCCGGCGAGACGGTTCTCGACGGTGAGGGCAAGCGCCGCCCCTTCACCGGCGAGGGCGCCGCCATGCGGGACGACTTCGCCGCCTTCGCCGAAGCGGGCCTCGAAACGCTCATCGTCGGTTACGAGAGCCCGGACGAGGACAGCTGCATCCGCCGCCTCGAAGGCTTTGCCGCGCTGGCGTGGGGTTAAGCGCGGCAGCCGGTCAACCGCGCAACGCGGGTAGGACCTCGGTCTCCATCAATTGCTTCGCGACCGGCCCGGCGCCGCTCCTGGCACTGCGCCAGTTGCCGTTGACGACGATCTTGTCGAGGCCCAGACCCCGCAACCGGACAAGCCGCTCCAGAACCTGATCCGGCGACCCGACGGCCGCGTATTCCCGGATGAACTCGGGCGTGAGCACCGCCGCCTGGGCGGAATCCCCCCGGGTGTGCTTGTGCATGTCGTAGGCGCGGCGCATCGCCTGCATCACTTCCCGGCTATCGTCGGAAAGCGGACCGCTTGTTCGGCCATGCATCACGGCGAAGCGCGCAAAGACGGTCAGGTTGCCGCGCACCATGTCCTGCGCGGTTTCCATATCGGGGTGGCAGCCGCAGGACACATAGGCGCCGAAGCGCAGGCCATGCGGATCGAGGCCGGCTGCCTCGCACGCGGCGTGGGCGGTCCCGATGCCCCAGGCAATGCGGTCCGGCGAGGCGCCGAGAGCGAACATCACCCTGTCAGCCTGCCGCGCCGCGATGGCGATGACCTTCGGTCCCGTTGCCGCGACCTCGACAAGCGGCCTGCCGTCCCTTGCCGTGGTGTTGGCCATCCACCCGATCCGGCTCGCCTCCGGCGTTTCGGCGAGCGCCAGGGTCTCTACGGGCGGCGCGGATGCGGCCGGAATATCGACGAGCTCGTCAAACGGCACGCCGCCGCCGGAAAGGTAGGTCCGGAGATGGCGAAGATAGCGCTCGAATTGCGCAAGCCGCGCCGGCGCCCTGCCGAGATGGGCGAGCGCCGAATCGCCGCGGCCAATGCCGAGCGTCATCCGCCCGCGCGAGACGCTGTGCACCGTCGCCGTCGCCGAGGCCAGGACGGCAGCCGTCCGCGTGACTGAATTGGAAACGCCCGTGCCGAGCTTCAGGCGCTCGGTTGCAGTCGCGGCCATGGCGAGGGCAATGAAGGAATCGGCCGCAAGGTTCTGGGAATCGACGACGTTTATGCCGTCCCAGCCGCTTTCCTCAAGCGCCCGCGCTTCATGGACGATGCCGCGCGGCGCGGGCATGCAATTGGTCCAGATCTCCAACGGGCGGGACTCCTCGGATACGATCTCTTGCCGCCCCGGCCGGGCCACGGACCGTCGCCGTTTCCGAGCGGCAGACCGTGCCCTGGGGTCAGCCCCTCGCGGCGAGGGGAATGTAGTCGCGCTGGGGCGGACCGGTGTAGAGCTGGCGGGGGCGGTTGATCTTCTGCGAGGGGTCCCCGATCAACTCGTTCCATTGGGCGATCCAGCCGACCGTCCGGCCCACCGCAAACAGCGAGGTGAACATGGAGACCGGGAAACCCATCGCCTTCAGCATGATGCCCGAATAGAAGTCCACATTCGGGTAAAGCCGGCGCTCGACGAAATAATCGTCCTCCAGCGCCACCTTCTCCAGCGCGAGCGCCACCTCCAGCAGCGGGTCGTGCAGGCCGAGCTCTTCCAGCACCTCGTGACAGGCCTTCTGAATCACCCGCGCGCGCGGGTCGTGATTCTTGTAAACCCGGTGCCCGAAGCCGAACAGCCGGAAGGGGTCGTCGGGATCCTTGGCCTTCAACACGCAGTCACCGACCTTGTCCACCGAGCCGACCTCGGCCAGCATTTTGAGCACTTCCTCATTCGCCCCGCCATGGCTCGGCCCCCAGAGCGCGGCGCAACCCGCCGCGATGCAGGCGAAAGGATTGGCGCCGGTGGAGCCCGCCAGACGCACCGTCGAGGCGGAGGCGTTCTGCTCATGGTCGGCATGGAGGATGAAGATCAGGTCCATCGCCTTGGCGACCACCGGGTTGACCTCATAGTCCTCCGTCGGCACGGAGAAGCAGAGCCGGAGGAAATTGGAGGCGTAGTCGAGGTCGTTGCGCGGATACATGAAGGGCTGGCCCATGGAATATTTGTAGGCCCAGCCGGCGATCGTCGGCATCTTCGCGATCATCCGGTAGGACGCCACGGTCCGGTGCCACGGATCCTCGATATCGATGCTGTCATGGTAAAAGGCCGACAGCGCGCCGACCACGCCGCACATCACCGCCATCGGGTGCGCGTCCCGCCGGAACCCCCGATAGAAATTGGTGATCTGGTCGTGGAGCATCGTGTGATGCGTGATGTCGTAAACGAACTTCTCTTTCTGTTGGGCATTCGGAAGCTCGCCGAACAGGATGAGATAGCAGGTCTCCATATAGTCGGAATGCTCGGCTAGCTGCTCGATGGGGTAGCCGCGATAGAGCAGCACGCCCTCGTCGCCGTCGATATAGGTGACCTTGGACTGGCAGCTGCCCGTGGCGGTGTAGCCTGGATCGAAAGTGAAATAGCCGAGTTCCTTGTGCAGGGCGCGGATGTCGATGACTTCCGTTCCCAAGGTTCCGCTCATGATCGGCAGTTCAACGGTCCTGTTGTTCGCACGGTCCACAATGGAGACGCTGCGGCTGGTCATTTCGCCCTTGTTCCTCTCGCTCGCTTCGGGCGCCACAATATGGCGGCGCGGCCCGGTTGGCAATCAGCCGGCAGCGTCGCGGAGGCGCCCGAGCGCCTCTTCCCGACCAAGCGCCGCCAGCACCTCGAAGAGCCCGGGCGACGCCGTGCGCCCGGTGAGCGCGGCGCGCGCCGGCTGGGCGATCCGGCCGAGGCCCAACCCCTCCGACGCGGCGAAAGCCCGCGTTTCCGCCTCCAGCGCCGCCTCCGTCCATTCTGCGCCGCCCAGCGCCGCCGCATAGCGGGCGAGCAGCGCGCGAACGCCCTCGCCTTCCAGCAGTCGGGCGGCCCTGGCGTCGGGCAGAACGGGGCGTGAGGCGGCATAGAAGGCGCCCGCCTCGGCAAGCTCAATCAGCGTCTTCGCGCGCAGGCGAAGCGCCGGCAGTCCGGCGCGGAGGCGCGCACGGGCGGCCTCGTCCGGCGGTGCGGCAAGGAACGGCTCCAGCAATGCCAGCAGCCTGTCCTCCTCCGCAGCGCGCATATAGTGGGCGTTCACGCTTTCCAGCTTCTCCCGGTCGAAGCGCGCCGGCGAGCGGCCGACCGCCTCCAGCCCGAACCAGGCGACCGCCTCCTCGGTCGAGACGATCTCGGCATCGCCATGGCTCCAACCGAGACGCAGCAGATAGTTGCGCACCGCCTCCGGCAGCAGCCCCATCTCGCGATAGGCATCGACGCCGAGCGCGCCGTGGCGCTTCGACAGCTTGGCGCCGTCCGGCCCGTGGATGAGCGGAATATGGGCGAAGGCCGGCAGCGGCCAGCCCATCGCCTCGAAGACCTGGGCCTGGCGGAAGGCGTTGTTCAGGTGGTCGTCGCCGCGGATCACATGGGTCACGCCCATGTCATGGTCGTCCACCACCACGGACAGCATGTAGGTGGGCGTGCCGTCGGCGCGCAGCAGCACCATGTCGTCGAGTTCGGCATTGGCGACCCGAACCTCGCCCTGCACAAGGTCGCCGATGACGGTCTCGCCGGCGCGCGGCGCCTTCAGGCGGATCGCGAAGGCCGCGCCCTCCGGCGCCTCCGCCGGGTCGCGGTCGCGCCAGAGGCCGTCATAGCGAAAGCGCTCTCCGCGCGCAGCGGCCGCGTCGCGCATCGCCTGCAGCTCCTCCGGCCCGGCATAGCAGCGATAGGCCGCACCGGCCTCCAGCATCGCCCTCGCGACCTCCGCATGGCGCTCCCTGCGCTGGAACTGGTAGCTCGGCGGCTCGTCGGGATCGAGGCCGAGCCAGGCCAGCCCGTCCAGAATTGCGGCGACCGCCTCCTGCGTCGAGCGCCGGCGGTCGGTATCCTCTATGCGCAAAAGGAACCGCCCGCCATGGCGGCGCGCGAACAGCCAGTTGAACAAGGCCGTGCGCGCGCCCCCGATGTGCAGGAGGCCGGTCGGCGAGGGGGCGAACCGGGTAACGATAGTCATGGCCAGCGGAACTTCCGGGAATAGGCGCGCGTTTATCGAGAGGCTGCGCGAAGAGGTCAAGGCCGCTGCCGTCCTGGCGCTCCGCGAGCGAGACCGCTGGGCGCTCTGGCTGCCGGTTTGCTTCGCGCTCGGCATCGGCGTCTATTTCGCACTCGACTTCGAACCCTCCATCGGCGCCACCGCCGCCGGAGCCGGTCTGGCCGCCCTGCTCGCCGCCTGGCTGCGCCGCTCGATCCTGTTTCCGCTCGGCCTCGCTTTCGCCTTCGCCGCGGGCGGCCTCTTCTGGGCGGGTTTCCAGACCGAACGCGCCCGCGCGCCCGTTCTGGAGCGGCCCATCGGCCCGACCGATGTCAGCGGCGTCATTCGCCGCCAGGACCGGATCGGGGGTCCGTTCCGGATTGTGCTGGAGGACATAACCGTTGCCCGCCTGTCCCCGGATCAGACGCCAGAACGGATAAGGCTGCGCCTTGCCTCGCTGCCGCCAGGCGCCGGCCCCGGTGCGCGCATCGGCGTGCTGGCCCGGCTGAACCCTTTGCCGCAGCCGGCCTTGCCGGGCGGTTACGACCCGGCCAGGCGGGCCTTTTTCGAGAGCGTCGGCGCGACCGGATTCGCGCTCGGTCGCGCCCGCCTGCTGGAACCGGCCGCCGCCCCCGGCATAGAGCGCCTGCGCCACAGCATCGCAGCGCGCATCGGCGAGGCCATTGCAGACCCGGCGCTGGCCGGCATCGCGATTGCGCTCACGACGGGCCTGCGCGGCGATCTGCCCGCGCCGGCGCATGAGGCGATCCGCGATGCGGGGCTTGCGCATCTGCTGGCGATCTCCGGCCTGCATCTGGGGCTCGTGGCGGGCCTCGTCTTCGCGGCGGTCCGGGCGGCGCTCGCGCTGTGGCCGGTCGCGGCGCTGCGTTACCCGGTCAAGAAATGGGCGGCAGGGGCCGCCATCGCCGCCGCTTTCTTCTACATGCTGCTCGCGGGCGCGACCGTGCCGACGCAACGCGCCTTCGTCATGGTCGCGCTCGCTCTGTCGGCCGTGCTGGCGGACCGGGTCGAAATCGGCATGCGGCTCGTGGCGCTTGCGGCCTTCGCGGTGCTGGCGCTGGAGCCCTATGCGCTCACCACGGCGAGCTTCCAGCTCTCCTTCGCCGCCGTGACAGCACTGGTCGCCGTCTATGAATGGCTGGCCCTGGTCCTTCCCGAACTCCGCGCGCGAATCGGCCGCGCCGCCTTCTTCCTGTCCGCGACCTTGCTCACCACGCTCGTCGCGACACTCGCAACCGCGCCGTTCGCGGCACATCATTTCGGACGCATTGCCACTTACGGGCTGGCCGCAAATCTGATCGCCGTGCCGGCGGCGGCGTTCTGGATCATGCCGGCGGCGGTTCTGGGCGTCCTCGCCATGCCGTTCGGTCTCGAAGCCTGGCCGCTCATGGCGATGGAGGCCGGCATCGAGGCGGTGCTCCGGACGGCAGAGACGGTTTCCGCATGGCCCGGGGCGGTGCGCCGTTTCCCGCCCATGCCGACGGCCGGGGCGGTTGCAGCGGCGGCGGGCGGCCTCTGGCTCTGCCTCTGGCAAACCCGGTGGCGGCTTCTCGGCCTCGGCGGCGTCATCATCGCCCTGGCGGTCCAGGCCGGCGCGCAGCCGCCCGACCTCATGGCCGACAGCGATGCCCGCCTGTTCGCCCGCCATGCCGGGGACCGGCTCTACCTGTCGAAACCGCGCGGCGGCTTTCTCGGCCGGGTGTGGACGGAAGCGACAGGCGCGAGCGAGACCATCGCCGCCGCGCCCGGAAGCCCCGGTCTATCCTGCGACCGGCTCGGCTGCGCGGCGGACGGCATCGCCATCCTGCTCCGGCACGAGGCGCTGGAGGAGGACTGCCGCCGCGCGGCGCTCGTGTTGTCGGCGGTCACGATCTCGCGCCGGGCCCGGCAGCTTTATTGCGCGGAAGACGCCCTGATCGTGGACCGCCAGCGCCTCCGCCGACTGGGCGCCCACATAATCCGCCTCGCCCCGGAGGGCCCCGTGGTGGAGACCGACTGGGACCGCCGCGGCCAGCGACCCTGGGTCGCCATCGCCGGACCCCGGTGAAAAATGCGGGTTAGTAGGCGCGCACCAGCCCGACCAACCGGCCCTGGACCTGGACCCGCTCCGCCTCGTAATCCTGCGCCGGATAGGCGTCGTTCGCGGCCTCCAGCACCACCCGGCCGTCCGCCGGGCGCCAGATCTTGAGCGTCGCCTCTTCGGAATCGACCAGCGCGACCACAATAGCGCCGTTCTCCGCCTGGTCGCACTCCTGGATGACGACCGTATCGCCGTCCAGAATGCCGGCACCAACCATCGAGTCGCCGGCGATCTCAAGCGCGTAGTGGCGTCCGCCGCCGATCATGCCCTGCGGCACGGCCACCGTGCTGTCCGGGTCGCGCAACGCTTCGATCGGCGTGCCAGCGGCGATGCGCCCGTAGAGCTGCAATTCGTTCTGAAGCGTATCGCCGGGGTCGAGGCGCCGCCGGAAGCCGCGAAAGGCCGAGCGCACCGTCCGGGCCCGGTCCTCATAGGCTTCCGCCTCCGGCAAGCGCGCGATTTCCAGCGCGCGGGCGCGGTTCGGGAACCGGCGGATGAACCCCCGCTCCTCCAGGGCCGTCACAAGCCGATGGACGCCCGATTTCGACTTGAGTCCAAGCGCGTCCTTCATTTCGTCAAAGGAAGGCGATACGCCGTCCTTCGATATCTGCTGCGAGATAAAGAGCAGCAACTCGTTTTGTTTCCTCGTCAGCACGCCGCCGTTCCCTCCAGCAATGTTCCTTAAACGAACCGTGTTTCGATAATACCGTTCTACATTGGTTCAACGCCCCGTGTCAAACAAAAAGATGCGGCGCCAGCGGCCCGCCATATCGAGCGCCAGAACGCCATAATCCTCCGGCATAGGTTCTGATGCCTTCAGGCAGCGACCGGCGCGTCCCGGCCTTCAAAAAACGCGCCGGCCGGCTTGTTTGCAGGCGCCGGCACCGCTATAGCCGCAGGCCCATGACCATCTATTACTACCGGCCCACCTATATCATGCTCGCCATCGCCGGCGGGCTTGTCGCGCTCGCCCTGCTCGGCCTGCTGGTCAAGGGCGTGCTCGACAGCAGGCCCGGACCGCCGCTCGCCATGGCGGGGCTGCTGGCGGCGCTGCTGGCCGGCATTGCCATCTATGCAGCCTGGATCGTCCGCCATGCGCATCTGCCGGCCGTCATGTTCGACCGGAGCGGGATCGCCTTCCCGATCTTCGGCATTCCCCACCGGGACTGGTCGAGCATCCGGTCGATCCGCCAGCAATCGCTGCTCAGCCGCAGCGAGCTTCTCATCCATTTCCAGCCGCCGGCGCCGTCCTTTCCCTGGATCGTGGTGGCGTTTGGCGGCTTCTGGCGCGTACGCAAGGCGGGCCATCTGCGGTTCAATATGAAGCGGATGAATTGCGGCCGCGACAGCCTCGAATTTGCGCTCCGGGAATACCCGCCGCCGGAAGTGCGCGGCGGCCGGTAGCCCTGCCGGCGCGCCGCTACAGGCGGATGATTTCCACGAGGTCGCCAGCGCTGGCCGGCGGCGCGTGCGGCGCGCGGACCAGCAGCGCGTCGGCTTCGACGAAGCGCGCCAGCATGGAGCTGTCCTGGCGCGCAAAGGGCGCCGCGACCGGCAGGCCTTCGCTGTCCCGGACGAGTCGGGCGCGCAGATAGTCCTCGCGGCGGCCATTCGCGCCGAGATCCGCGCCGAGCCGCGCCGGCTCCCGCGCCGGCGGCCCCGCCGGCAGGCCCAGCATGGCGTCGATCAGCGGGCGAAGAAACAGAATGGCGCAGACAAAGGCCGAGACCGGATTGCCCGGCAGCCCCAGGACCAGCGCGCCGCCCATGCGCCCGAACATGAGCGGCTTGCCGGGCCGCATGGCGATCCGCCAGAAATCGACTTCGAGCCCGTCTTCCGCCAGCGCCGCCTGCACGAGGTCGTGCTCGCCGACCGACGCGCCGCCCATGGTGACGAGAATATCCGCGCCCCTGGCCCCGGCGGCGCGGGCGCGCAGCGAGGCCGTGCTGTCTTCCGCGACGCCGAGCGAGACCGGTTCGCCCCCCGCCTCTGCCACCAGCGCCGCCAGACCCGGCCCGCTGGAGCTCACGATCTGCTGCGGCCCGAGCGGCTCTCCCGGCAGCGCGATTTCGTCCCCCGTCGCCAGCAGCGCCACGCGCGGGCGCCGGCGCACCGGCAGCCAGGGCCGGTTCATCGCCGCGGCGAGGCCGATATCGCGGGACGCGAGCCGCCGCCCGGCGCGCAGCAGCACATCGCCTTCCGCGAAGTCGAGGCCCGCCGGGCGGATATAGGCCCCCGGCGCCGCCGCTTCGCGCACCGTCACCCGCTCGCCGGCGCGCTCGCAATCCTCCTGGATGACGATGGCGTCGGCGCCCGCGGGCACCGGCGCGCCGGTGAAGATGCGCGCCGCTTCGCCCGGCCCGAGCGACCCGGTCCAGACCGCGCCGGCGGCGATCTCGGCCACGATGCGCAGCGCCGCCGGCGCCTCGGCCGCATCCGCCGCGCGGACCGCATAGCCGTCCATGGCGGAGACGGCCGCCGGCGGCTGGGTCCGTCTGGATACCAGATCCTCCGCCAGCACGCGGCCGAGCCCGTCGCTGAGCGGCGCCATTTCCGCCGGCAACGGCTGCACCCCCGCCAGAATGCGCGCAATCGCGTCGGCGACCGGGATCACGCCGACGCCGTCCAGACGCCGGACTTGCCGCCTTCCTTGCGCAGCAGGCGAACGGCCTCGACCCTCATGCCGCGGTCCACCGCCTTGCACATGTCATAGACGGTGAGCGCCGCCACGGAGACGGCGGTCAGCGCCTCCATCTCGACGCCTGTACGGCCCTTCAGCCGGCAGGTCGCGGTAATTTCCACAGCCGATGCCTCCGGATTGGGGGCAAGATCGACCGCAACCGATGTCAGCGCCAGCGGATGGCAGAGCGGGATCAAGTCCGCCGTGCGCTTGGCGGCCATGATGCCGGCGAGCCGCGCCACGCCCAGCACATCGCCCTTGCCGATCTCGCCCGCCCGGATCAGCGCCAGCGTCTCCGGGGCCATGACGACGCGCCCGCCGGCAATGGCGGTGCGCTCGGTTTCGGCCTTGGCGGACACGTCCACCATGGCCGCGCGGCCCTCCTCGTCGAAATGCGTCAGGCGCTGGCTCATCCGGCCTCCTGCAGCATGTCCCGGCCGAGAAGCGCGCGCGTTGCCGCCGCCACATCCGCCTCGCGCATCAGCGATTCGCCCACCAGGAAGCGGGTGACGCTGACCCGCGCCAGCCGCTCCAAATCGGCGGTGACGGCAAGCCCGCTCTCGCCGACGGCGATCCGGTCGGCCGGGATGCCGGGCGCCAGACGCTCGGCGGTCGCCAGGTCCACTTCGAGCGTCTTGAGATTGCGGTTGTTGACGCCGATGAGCGGCGAGGCGAGGCGCAGTGCGCGCTCCAGCTCCGCCTCGTCGTGGACCTCGACCAGCGCATCCATGCCGAGCTCGAACGCCGCCGCCTCCAGCTCCGCGGCGAGCGCATCGTCCACGGCGGCGAGGATGATGAGGATGCAGTCCGCCCCGAGCGCGCGCGCTTCCGCCACCTGCCAGGGGTCCACCATGAAGTCCTTGCGCAATACCGGCAGCGGCGCGGCGTTGCGGGCGTCCGCCAGATAGCGGTCCTCGCCCTGGAAATACGCCCGGTCAGTCAGCACGGAGAGGCAGGTCGCCCCGCCGGCCAGATAGGCGCGCGCCAGGGCCGCCGGGTCGAAATCGGCGCGGATCAGCCCTTTGCTCGGCGAGGCCTTCTTTATCTCCGCGATCAGGCCGTAGCCCTCCCTGCGGGCCAGCGCCGCGGCGAAGCCGCGCGGCGCGCCGCCATCCGCCGCCTCCAGCCATGCCGGCGGCCGCTCGCGCTTCATCCGCGCCACATGCTCCCGCTTGTCGGCAATGATTTTGGCGAGTGTGTCCGACATGCCTCCTCTTCCCGGCGCCTCAGCCGCCATTGGTGACGCGCACCAGCGCCGCCAGACGGTCCCGCGCCGCGCCGCTATCTATGACCTCCTCGGCCAGCGCCCTGCCTTCGGCCAGCGTACGCGCGCGCGCCGCCACCACCAGGGCGGCGGCGGTGTTGAGCGCCACGATATCGCGATAAGGGCCGGCCGCACCGTCGAGCAAGGCCCGCATCGCGCCGGCGTTATATTCGGGATCGCCGCCCAGCAGGTCCTCCGGCCGGGCGAGAGGCAGGCCGATTTCGCGCGGATCGACATCGAACCGCGTGACGGCGCCGCCCTTCAGCTCCGCCACATGGCTCACGCCCGTGGTCGTGAGCTCGTCCATGCCGTCCGAGCCGTGGACGACCCAGGCGCGCTCCCCGCCGAGATTGCCGAGCACATGGGCGAGCGGCTCGATCCAGCGCTCCGCGAACACGCCGACAAGCTGGCGGCGCGCGCCCGCCGGGTTGGAGAGCGGCCCCAGCAGGTTGAAGATCGTGCGCGTGCCGAGTTCGACCCGCGTGCCGGCGACATGGCGCATGGCCCCGTGATGGCGGGGCGCCATCAGGAAGCAGATGCCCGCCTCCTCCAGCGCCTTCGAGACGAGCGCCATGTCGCAGTCGATATTCACGCCGAGCGCGCCCAGTACGTCGGAGGAGCCCGCCCGCGAGGATAAGGCCCGGTTGCCGTGCTTGACCACCGGCACGCCCGCGCCGGCCAGCAACAGCGCGGCGGCGGTGGAAATGTTGAGCGTTCCCTTGTCGTCGCCACCCGTGCCGGCGGTGTCGATCGCATCGGCCGGCGCCTCGATGCCGAGCACCTTCTCGCGCATGATCCGCGCCGCGCCGGTGATCTCGTCGATGGTCTCGCCGCGCACCCGGAGCGCCATCAGGAAGGCGCCGGCCTGCGACGGCGTCGCATCGCCCGACATCAATATCTCGAAGGCCGCCTCTGCCTCCGCCTCGCCGAGCCGCGCGCCGTCGGCCACGCGCGCCAGCAGGGTCCTGAAATCACTGCTCATGCCGCGAACACCCGCCGCTCCGGCAGCGGTTTCGGCACGCCGGTCGGAGGCCGGCCCGAGGCCGAGGCCAGGAAATTGGCGAGCAGGCGGTGGCCATGCTCGGAGGCGATGCTCTCCGGGTGGAATTGCACGCCGTGGACATCGAGCGCGCGGTGGCGCACGCCCATCACCATGCCGTCCTCGGTCCAGGCATTCACTTCCAGGTCCTCCGGCATCGTGTCGCGCGCCACGACCAGAGAATGGTAACGCGTCGCCTCGAAAGGGGACGGCAGGCCGGCGAACACGCCCGTGCCGTCATGGTGGATGCGCGAGAGCTTGCCGTGCATGCAGACCGGCGCGCGCAGCACCCGCCCGCCGAAGCTCTGGCCGATGCACTGATGGCCGAGGCAGACGCCAAACAGCGGCACCCGTCCGGCGGCCTTCTCCACCAGTTCCAGGCAGATGCCGGCCTTGTCGGGGTCGCAAGGGCCCGGCGACATCACGATGGCTTCGGGCTGCATCGCCAGCACCTCGTCGGCGCTCAGGGCATCGTTGCGGCGAACCTCGATATCGGCCCCGAGCTCGCCCATGAAGTGCATGAGGTTATAGACAAAGCTGTCATAGTTATCGATCAGCAGGATCATGCCGCCTTGCCCCTCCCGTTCAGCGTCCGGCCGAGGCCGCCGGCAAGGTCCTGCACGAACTGCCAGGCGACGCGCCCCGAGCGTGCGCCCCGCGTAATGGCCCATTCATTCGCCTGCCGGCGCAGCGCCTCGCCCTCGACCTCAAGGCCGAAATGCGCCGCATAGCCCTCCACCATCTCGAAATAGACCGCCTGGCTGCAATTGTGGAAGCCGAGCCAGAGGCCGAACCGGTCCGAAAGCGACACCTTCTCCTCGACCGCCTCCGCCGGCGAGATCGCCGTCGAGCGCTCGTTCTCGATCATGTCGCGCGGCATCAGGTGGCGGCGGTTCGAGGTCGCATAGAAGACGACATTCTCCGGCCGGCCCTCCAGCCCGCCTTCGAGCACGGCCTTGAGCGATTTGTAGGTGGTATCGCTGCCGTCGAAGGAGAGATCGTCGCAGAAGAGCACGAAGCGCCGGTCCGCGCTTCCGAGCAGCGCCAGCAGGCCCGGCAGCGAGCCGATGTCCTCACGGTGGATTTCCACGAGCGCGAGCGCGCCCGGCCGCTCGGTCGCGATATGGGCGTGAACGGCCTTGACCAGCGAGGACTTGCCCATGCCGCGCGCGCCCCACAGCAACGCATTGTTGGCTGGCAGGCCGAGGGCGAAACGGCGCGTGTTCTCCAGCAGGATGCCGCTCACCCGGTCAATGCCGCAGAGCAGCGGCAGGGCGACATGATTGACCTCGGCCACCGGCGCGAGCCGCCCGCCTTCGGCATGCCAGACAAAGGCGTCGGCGGCCGCCAGGTCCGGCAGCGCCGCCGGCGCCGGGGCCAGCCGCTCCAGCGCATCAGCGATACGAACAAGCAGCGGAACGAGCGCCGCCTCGGTCATGGGAAGGTCCTTCGTCCAGCAGGAAGGCGCCTTGTAGCCTTCCGCCCCGCATGGCGGCAAGCGCATGTCGGGCGCATCGTGGCGATCGCCCGAAGCAGAGGCGGCGCGCTGGCGAGCGCGTCTGTCTTCGAGACCGCGCCCGCCAGGCCCACCTCACCGATCGCATGTCGAGGGAACGACTGAACGAGTCCTTCCACGCACTGTTCTACCTGATCTCAATCGCGCAAACGATCAGCACGAACTGAGGGTCAGCGCGCCGATACCCGACGAATTGGGGCACCAACAGAGCTTGCCGATCTGGTCTGGCGTGCCGACGAAGAGCGTCCCGACCAAGCCGTTGCTGCCGCCGTCGCAGTTGAGTACGATCATGCACTGGCTCGACGAGCTTTCGTAAATTTCTTGTACCGAGCACGACGCCCTCGCCGGGGCCTCGTCGTACTAGGCATCCATGCATTGCAGCTCCAACTCCGAGGCGTCGCTTGGTCCCCTTTGAGCCGAGGCTTCCAGGACCGGCGCCGCGCATAGCCCGGCGATCGCCATCAAACAGGGCAGCAGGCTGCGTTCTCAACCCGGTCGTTCCAAATCCGATATGTCATCTTCGCCTTCCTTCGTCGCTTTCCATTGCGGTCACAGGGGCCGCCTGCAGTTTTGCCCTCCAGCGGGTCGTTTGCGTTTCCGACATTACAGTCCTTCAAGAATAAAGGTCCAAGACTGTTATCTCATGATATCGATAAGGATTCCTTATGCGTCCACCTCACGGTTCGAGCGGCCAGGAAGCGCAACAGGCGCGCGCAGCTCTCACACTCGTCCTGACATGTCCCGTCGCATTTTCCCCATGCCCGTCATTTTGCGACCATCTTCGCCGACGGCGCTCTGATACTGCAAGAGATTGGCCGGCATTCGCCACAGGTGCCGAAATTTCTCTTGTGTTCCTGTAATATTCCCTCTATCCAATTGGCCGGTAACGGGAGCGGGGGCGGAAAAGCGGCCTCCGGGGGAGCCAGGAGCGAACATATGGCCTATAATGTGGTGACGATGCCGGAGCAGCAGGACAGGTCCGAGAAGCAGCGCGCGCTGGAGTCGGCGCTCGGGCAGATCGAGCGGGCCTTCGGCAAGGGCTCGATCATGAAGCTCGGCCAGCGCGAGACCGCGGTGGAGTCGGAGGCGATCTCCACCGGGTCGCTAGGCCTCGACATCGCGCTCGGGATCGGCGGCCTGCCGCGCGGGCGGGTGGTCGAAATCTACGGGCCGGAGAGTTCGGGCAAGACGACGCTGGCGCTGCATGCCGTCGCCGAGGCGCAGAAGGGCGGCGGCGCCTGCGCCTTCATCGATGCCGAGCACGCACTCGACCCGGCCTATGCGCGCAAGCTCGGCGTCGATCTGGTGGAATTGCTGATCTCCCAGCCGGATACCGGCGAGCAGGCGCTGGAGATCGCCGATACGCTGGTGCGCTCCGGCGCGCTCGACGTGCTGGTGATCGACAGCGTGGCCGCGCTGGTGCCGCGCGCCGAGCTCGAAGGCGAGATGGGCGATTCGCTGCCGGGCCTTCAGGCGCGGCTGATGAGCCAGGCGCTGCGCAAGCTCACCGCCTCGATCAACAAGTCGCGCACGCTCGTCATCTTTATCAACCAGATCCGGATGAAGATCGGCGTCATGTTCGGCAATCCGGAGACGACAACCGGCGGCAATGCGCTCAAATTCTACGCCTCGGTCCGGCTCGACATCCGGCGCATCGGCCAGATCAAGGAGCGCGACGAGATCACCGGCAACCAGACCCGCGTCAAGGTCGTCAAGAACAAGATGGCGCCGCCCTTCAAGGTGGTCGAGTTCGATGTGATGTACGGGCGCGGCATCTCCAAGATGGGCGAGGTGCTGGATCTCGGCGTCAAGGCGGGCATCGTGGAGAAGTCCGGTTCCTGGTATTCCCACGAGGGCAAGCGCATCGGCCAGGGTCGCGAAAACGCCAAGTCGTTCCTCGGCGACAATCCGGATATCACCCATGTCATCGAGCGCGCGATCCGCGAGAATGCCGGGCTGGTGGTCGAGGCGATGATGGCCGGCCCGGAGGACGCCTCCGAATAGGCCTTCACGATCTCGGGTCGAGCGCGTCCTGGAGGGCGTCGCCGAGGAAGTTGAAGGCGATCACGGTGGCGAAGATCAGCAGGCCCGGCCACATAGCGAGCCGGGGCGCCTGCCAGATCGTCTCCTGGGCATGGGCGAGCATGTTGCCCCAGCTTGCCGCCGGCGGCTGGATACCGAGCCCGAGAAAGGAGAGGACGCTCTCGAACAGGATGATGTTGCCGACGGAGAGCGTCGTCGCCACCAGGATCGGCGAGGCGACATTCGGCAGGATATGCCGGAGCGCAATGCGGGCGCTGCCGGCGCCGAGAGCCCGCGCCGCGCGCACATAGTCCTGGGCGCGGGCGGCGAGCGCGGCGGCGCGCACCAGCCGGGCCACCGTGGTCCAGCCGACGAGCGCCACAATGGCGATGACGCGCAACAGGCTCGCATCCGCGCCGTCATCGAGGCCGAGCTTGGCGGGATCGACCGCCGCCAGCACGATCAGCAGCGGCAGCAGCGGCAGGGCGATCACGCCGTCGGTCAGCCGCATGAGCGCGGCGTCGAACGCGCCGCCGCGATAGCCGGCCAGGAGGCCGAGGCCGGTGCCGATCAGCGCCGCGATGAAGGCCGCGGCCAGCCCCACCGAGAGCGAGACTTGCCCGCCCCGAAGCAGCCGCGCCAGCAGGTCCCGTCCGAGATCGTCGGCGCCGAGCGGATGGGCGGCGGATGGCGGTGCATAGCGGGAGAACAGGTCCACCGACTCCGCGTCGATGCCGAGCATGGTTTCGATCAGCGGCGCGGACCAGGCGGCCGCCGCCAGCAGCAGCAGGAAGACCGCGCCCGCAAGGCCCGCCCGGTGACGGCGGAAACGCCGCCAGGCAAGCGCGGCAGGACTCATGCGCCCGCCCGGAAGGCGATGCGCGGGTCGAGCGCCGCATAAGCGCCGTCAGCGGCGATATTGGCGGCCAGCGTGGTAAAGGTCGCGAACAGGAGGCCGATCAGGGCCAGATTGTAGTCGTTCGCCATCACGGCGTTGTAGATGAGCGCGCCCATGCCGGGATAACCAAACATGATCTCGGTGATGAGCGCGCCGGAGAACAGCGCCCCCATATCGAGCGCGAGGATCGTCACCACCGGGATCATCGCATTGCGCAGGACATGGCGGCGCACGACCGCAGCCCGCGAAAGCCCCTTGGCGCGCGCGGTGCGTACATAGTCCTGGCGCAGCGCCTCGCGCATGGACGCGCGGACATAGCGGGTAATGCCGCCGCCCGAGAGCAGCCCGAGCACGGCTACCGGCAGGACGAGATGGCGCAGCCGCTCGAGCCAGCCGGCATCGCCCGCCGCCGGATAGCCGGTCGCCGGCAGCCAGCCAAGCGTCACCGAGAACAGCAGCATCGCCATGATCGCAAGCCAGAAGGGCGGCGTCGAAATGCCGGCGAAACAGAGGAAATTGACGGCGTAGTCGGCGAGGCGATTGGCCCGGAGCGCGGCGAAAATGCCGGCCGGCAGCGCAATCGCGACCGAGAGCGCAAAGGCGAGCCCCATCAGCAGCGCGGTGTGCGGCAGGCGCTCCGCCAGCAGATCGAGCGCCGGGCGGTGGTAGATGCGGCTGTGGCCGAAATCGCCGCCGAGCGCACGGCCCGCCCAGGCCAGGTAGCGTTCCCAAAGGGGACGGTCGAGGCCGTAAAGCGCCTTCAGCCGCTCGGTGTCCTCCGAAGTCAGGTCGGGATCGGCCGCGATCATGGCGTCGATCGGGTCGCCCGGCATCAAGCCGATCAGCCCATAGACGACAAAGGACATGACGGCCAGGACGAGGACCGCCTGCAGCAGGCGCCCGGCGAGAAAACGGCTCATTCCCCGGTGCGCCAGTCCTCGATCCAGAGCGTGGTCGGATATTGGTGGCCGGTGGGCGTCACGCCTTTCAGCCATTTCGGGAAGACATAGGGCGTGGCGCGGAAATAGAGCGGCAGCACCGGCAGGTCGCGCGCGTAAATCCCCTGGAGTTCGGCCCACAGGCCGCGGCGCGCCTCGCGGTCGAGCTCGGTCTCGATACGATCGAGCAGCCGGTCCATATCCGGGTTGCGGTAGCCGGTGTAATTCTGGCCGGACCAGTTGTTCTCCGCCGTCGGGATCATGGTGGAGTGGAGCGTCGAGCGCGGCACGCTCTCCGGCGCAGACAGCCAGGCATACATGGCGAGGCCCGGGAATTGCCGCTTGGAAACCGTTTCGCCGAAGAACACGCGCGCCGGCTGGTTGCGGATGCGCACATCGATGCCGACATCCTTCCATGCCGCCTGCAGCACCTGCTGCACCAGTTCGCGCGAGCGGTTGCCGGCGGTGGTGCCGAGCTCGAGCCGCAGCGGCTCGCCGGCGGCGTTGCGGCGCAGCGCACCCGGCGCATCATTGGTCCAGCCCGCCTCGTCCAGCAGCCTGCGGGCGGCGTCCGGGTCGTAGGGCGTGCGCGGCAGGCCGGGGTCATAAACCCGGTCAAGCGGGCTGACGGGCCCGTGCGCCACCGGCTGGCGGCCGAAAAAGAGGCGCTCGGAAATCGTCTCCCGGTCGATGGCGTGCAGCAGCGCGCGCCTGACCTGGATATCGGCCAGCGCCGGATTGTCGAGATTGAGGTCGATATGCTCGTAGATCAGCCCCGCCTTGTAGGCGAAGTCCCAGTCATCGCCCTCGCGCTGCTCCATCGCGGCCGCCTGGTCGAGACTGAGGCCGAGCTCGCCGGCGATATAGTCGATCGCGCCCGAGCGCAGATTGACCTCGAGCGCCGCCGTGTTCTCGACAATGCGGATGATGACGGTCCCGAAGGCGGCCGGCCGGCCCCACCATGTCGGGTTGCGCACCAGTTCGATGGCCGCGCCCGGCTCCACGCGCACGACCCGGTAAGGCCCGAACCAGAGGCCGGGATTGGCGCTGTCGGCGTCGAAGGCGGTCCGGTTGCGGTATTCGGCCGGGTCGGCGTCGAAATTGGCGCGGTCGATATGCGCCGGCAGCACCAGGCCGCCGATATCGTTGTAGTCGAAGGTCACCCGGTCCAGATGCAGGGTGAAGCGACGATCATCATGGATTTCCAGCTTGAGGATGCGCCGGAAAAGCTCCGCCGAAGCGACGCCCGATTGCGGGTGCTTGCCGACCTCGACGGCGAAGGCCACATCCTTCGTCGTCACCGGCACCCCGTCCCCCCAGCGCGCATCCGGGCGGATGGTGTAGGTGACGGCGAGGCCTTCCTTGCCCTCGGCCGTCGTCTCGCGCACCGCGCCGCCATTCTCGATGGTCGGCAGCTCGGTGCAGAGCATGCAGATGAGCCGCCACTCCGGGTCGTAGGCGGTGAAGGGGCGCAGGCCCATGGCGAGCGCATAGCTCTTCGCCAGCATCGAATCGATCAGCGGATGCAGGGTCGAGGGGAATTGAGTCATGCCGATGACCAACCGCTCCTTCGCCCCGGCGGGCAGCGCGGCGGCGAAGGACAGCAGGACCGCAATGGCGAACGCGCGGATCATGGCACAAACTCCCTAGCGTAGGGGAATGACTGTATCCGCTCGGCGGGAATGGCGGAAACCCGCCCGCCGCCGCTTCAGCCCGTCACCGCGTCGAGCCAATCCTCCAGCTTGTCGGCGATATGGTGGACGGCGGCGGGGGCGAGGCCGCGAGCGCCCTGGGGCCTGCCGGTGCGCAGCCAGACGGTCGTCATGCCCGAGGCGGCGGCGGGGATGAGATTGCGGGCCATGTCCTCCACCATCACGGCGCGGCGGGGATCGACCGCGTGGCGGGCGAGCAGGCGCCGATAGCCTTCCGGGGCCGGCTTGGGCAGGAGCCCGGCGTCTTCCACATCGAACACCGCCTCGAAATGCGCACTGAGCCCGAGCCGGTCCAGCACGCGCCGGGCATGGGCGGTGTTGGCGTTGGTGTGGATGAGGCGCCGGCCCGGCAGCCCGGCGATCAGCCGTTGCAGACGCGGGGACGGGCGAAGCGAGGACAGATCGAGGCGGTGGGTTTCCTCAAGATAGTCATGGGGGTCCGCGCCGCATTCCGCGATCACGCCGCCGAGGGTCATCCCGTAGCGGCCGTGCCACACGCCGCGGAGCCGGTCCGCTTCATCCGCCGAGACGTCCAGATGGCGCTGGATGAAGGCGGAGATAGCCGCTTCCATCTGTTCCGGGATGTCGCATCCCGACGGGCTGTAGAGCGTGTTGTCGAGGTCGAAAATCCAGCAATCGACGCGACCGGGATCGGGAAGCGGGTTGCTCATCGCCGCCGGATCAGCGTGCCCGCGCCCGCATGCGTCAGGATTTCCAGCAGCACGGCATGATCCATGCGTCCGTCCAGGATCACCGCCGCCTCGACCCCGCCCTCGACGGCGTCGAGGCAGGTCTCGACCTTGGGGATCATGCCGCCGCTGATGGCGCCGGCGGCGATCATGCGCCGGGCACGGGCGCGGTCCATGTCGGGCACGAGCCGGCCGTCCCCGTCAAGCACGCCCGCCACGTCGGTCAGCAACAGGAAGCGGCGCGCCTTGCAGGCGGCGGCGATCGCGCCGGCGGCGGTGTCCGCGTTGATGTTGTAGGTCTCGCCGTCCTCGCCAAGGCCGATGGGCGCCACGACCGGGATGAAGCCGGCCTGCGCGAGCGCGTCGATCACGCCGGTATCGACGCCCGAGGGTTCGCCGACAAAGCCGAGATCGAGCGCCTTCTCGATATTGGACTCCGGGTCGCGGCGCACGCGTTGCAGGCGTCTCGCGGCAAGCAGCCCGGCATCCTTGCCGGAGAGGCCGACCGCCCGTCCGCCGGCCGCGCCGATGGCGGCGGCCACCGCCTTGTTGATGCGCCCCGCCAGCACCATCTCGACGATCTCCACCGTCTCGGCGGTCGTGACCCGGAGCCCGTCCACGAAATCGCTGCCGATGCCGAGGCGCTCCAGCATGCTCCCGATCTGCGGGCCGCCGCCATGCACCACGATGGGGTGGATGCCGATCTGCTTCATCAGCACCACATCGCGCGCAAAGGCGACGAGCGCATCGGCGTCGCCCATCGCATGCCCGCCATATTTCACCACGACGGTCGCGCCGGCATAGCGCGCGATATGGGGCACGGCCTCGGAGAGCACGGCCGCCTTCGCGATCGTGCCGGCAAGGGCCTCGACAGCGGTCTCGTCGGTCATCGGGCGGGGTCCTCTGCAAGGGCGGCGAGTTCGGCGCGGAGCCGGGCGATGCCGTCTCCGGAGCGGGCGCTGGTGGCGATGACGGCAGGATGCGCCGCCGCCCGGCGGGCAATCCCGGCCTCGACCCCGGCGACGGCGCGCGCGCGGGCCGGGGGGGCAAGCTTGTCGGTCTTGGTCAGCACCACCTGATAGACGACGGCGGCGCGGTCGAGCAGCGCCATCAGCGCATCGTCGCTTTCCTTCAGCCCGTGCCGGGCATCGACCAGCAGGCAGAGCCGGCGCAGCGTCGCCCGCCCGGCGAGATAGTCGCGGGTGAGCGCCGTCCAGGCCGCCGCCTTCGTCTTCGACACCTTCGCATAGCCGTAGCCGGGCAGGTCAACGAGGCTGATCCGGCCCGCGAGGTCGAAGAAGATCAGCGTCTGGGTGCGGCCCGGCGTGTTGGAGGTGCGCGCCAGGCTCCGGCGGCCGGTGAGCGCGTTCACGAGGCTCGACTTGCCGACATTGGAGCGCCCGGCGAAGGCGACTTCCGGCAGTCCGTCCGGGGGCAGCTGCGCGGCGTCCGCGGCGGCGGCGATGAAGCGGCAATCGCCGGCGAACAACCGCCGGCCCCGCTCCAGGGCGTCTTCCAGGGGGCCGGGCTGGCACATGGGCCGCGGACTCAGGTCTTTCCGGCCCCGGCCGCCGTGCCGCGGGTCACGCCGTGGCGGCGCATGATGACCCATTGCTGCGCCATGGAGAGGAGGTTGTTCCAGGTCCAGTAGATCACCAGCCCGGCCGGGAAGGTCGCCAGCAGAAAGGTGAAGACCAGCGGCATGAACTGGAAGATCTTGGCCTGGATGGGGTCGGCGGGCGTCGGGTTGAGCCGCATCTGCGCCCACATGGAGATGCCCATCAGGATCGGCCAGACGCCCAGATGGAGGAAGGAGGGCGGCCCCCAGTCCACCAGGCCGAAGAGCGTGAACAGATTGGTCGGATCGACCGCCGACAGGTCCTCGATCCAGCCGAAGAACGGCGCGTGGCGCATCTCGATGGCCACGAACAGCACCTTGTATAGCGCGAAGAAGACCGGAATCTGGATCAGGATCGGCAGGCAGCCCGCAGCGGGATTGACCTTCTCGCGCTTGTAGAGCGCCATCATCTCCTGGTTGAGCTTCTGGCGGTCGTCGCCGAGGCGCTCGCGCAGCTTCACCATTTCCGGCTGCAGCGCCTTCATCTGGCTCATCGAACGGTAGGACTTGTTGGCGAGCGGGAAGAAGACCAGCTTGACCCCGACCGTGAGCGCCAGGATCGCCAGGCCGAAATTGCCGAGCACGCCCTGGAGCCAGGAAAGCGCGTAGAAGAACGGCTTGGTGAGGAAGTAGAACCAGCCGAAGTCGATGGCGAGATCGAATTTGGCGAAATCGAGATCGTCGCGATAGCGGTCCAGCAGATGGGCCTGCTTGGCGCCCGCGAAGACATGGTTGCGCACCGCCACACGCCCGCCGGGCGGCACGGTGACGGCGGCGCGCAGATAGTCGGTCTGGTATTTGTCGATGCCCTGCTCGAGCCGGTGCAGGAAGCGCGCGGTGAAGACCTCGCCCGGCTCCGGGATCAGGGCCGCCAGCCAGTATTTGTCGGTGATGCCGAGCCAGCCGGTGGTGTTCTCGGTCTTGATCTCGCCGTCGTCGGAGAGGTCGTCATAGTCGTGCTCCTCCAGCACCTCGTCCAGCACCCCGAGCGGGCCTTCATGCAGGATGAAGAAGCCCGAGGTCTCCGGCGTGCCGGAGCGCGAGACGAGGCCGTAGGGGAACAGCGTGACCGGCGAAGCCGTGTCGTTGGCGACGGACTGCTCCACCGTCACCAGGTAGTCGTCCGCGAGTTCGATGCTGCGGGTGAAGCGCAGGCCCGCCCCGTTGTCCCAGGCCAGTTTGAGCGGCCGTTCGCGGCTGAGCGCGCGATCATTGGTGGCCCAGAGCGTGTCCCTTGTCGGCACCGGCGTCGTCCCGTCGGCGGCGACCCAGCCGAGCTCGGCGTAGAAGGCGCCGCGCGTGCCGGGCGGGGACAGCAGGGTGATGACCGCGCTGTCGGGGTCGGTTGTCTGGCGATAGTCGTTGAGCGTGACGCTATCGATGCGCGCGCCGGCGAGCGGGATCGAACCGGAAATTCGCGCGTCGTCTATGGGAATGCGGGGCGCCTGTCCGCTGCTCGCCGGCTGCCCCGCAGCGGGCCTGGCTCCCGGAATAGCGCCGGTGGGGGCGGGCAGGCCTCCGGGCGTCGGAATGGCGCCCGTGTCCGCGCCGGGCGCGGGCAGCGCGCCAGGCGCGCCCGCCTGCTCGGAAGGCGGCGGCAGCTCCGCTGGCGGCATCATCATGTTGAAGGCCAGCAGGATGCCGATCGAAATGACGATCGCGAGGAGGAGGTTGCGGTTGTCGGGCACGGGGCGAAAACGTCCGATCAGTGGCGGTGCGCGCCGTTATCGGGCGGCACCGGGTCATAGCCCGAGCCGCCCCAGGGATGGCAGCGGGCGAGGCGTTTCGCCGCAAGCCAGCCGCCCCGAAACACGCCATGCGCGTCGATGGCCTCCAGGGCGAAGGCCGAGCAGGTCGGGCGGTAGCGGCAATGCGCCGGCAGCCAGGGCGAGATCAGCCAGCGATAGGCGTAAATCGGCGTCTTCAGCAGCAGCCTCATCGCCGTTCGACCCGGCTGACGGCGGTCTCAAGGTCACCCACTAGCGCCGGCCAGTGCCGTGTCAGCGCGGCGCGGCGGCCGATCACGACATAGTCCCTGCCCGGGCGGGGGCCCAGCGACTCGCGCACGGCCGCGCGCAGACGCCGGCGCACACGGTTGCGTTCGACAGCATTGCCGACCTTCTTGGAGACGGTATAGCCCACCAGCGCCGGCCCGCTATCGCCGCGGTCCCGCATTTGCAGCACGAGCCCCGCCGTGACCCAGCGGCGCCGGGCCGCCTGAACACGGAGGAAATCGGCGCGTTTCTTGAGCGTCCGGGGGGCATCCATGCGGGGCGGCGACGCCGGGCTCAGGCCGAGAGGACCTTGCGCCCCTTGGTGCGCCGCCGCTTCAATACGCGGCGGCCGCCCACGGTCGCCTTGCGGGCACGAAAACCGTGGCGCCGCTTGCGCACAAGGCGGCTCGGCTGGAAAGTGCGTTTCACGGAAGGAACTCCATCGCGGAGGAGATACGCGGCCGCCGGCCGCATCCGGATGGCCGGATAATGGAGATACCCCGCTTCGCTGTCAACGCTATGATGGCGGCGAGCAGACAAGGCGGAGGTGCGGGCGATGGCCGCAACCGGGCGGCGCTTCTGGCGCGGCGCATTCAAGCGCCTCTCAATCCTGGCGGTGCTTGCGGCCGGCCTCGCCGTGTTCTTCGCCGCCGGGCTTCACGAACAGTTGAGCTTCGAGGCGCTCAGAGACAACCGGGAAGCGCTGGCCTCCCGGGTCGAGGACAATCTGCTGCTGGCGCTGCTGGCCTATATCGCCTGCTACGGCGTCGTCATCGCCTTCTCCCTGCCGGTGGGCGCGGTCGCGACCATCGCCGGCGGCTTCTTCTTCGGACTCTGGTTCGGCACCGCAGCGACGGTGATCGGCGCGACAATCGGCGCTGCAGCCCTGTTCATCGCCGCGCAGACCGTGCTCGGCGACCGCCTGCGCGCGCGCGTCGGCGCGGTGCTGGAGCGCATGGACAGCGGCTTCCGGCAAAACGCCTTCAACTACCTCCTCGTGCTGAGGCTCGTGCCGCTGTTCCCCTTCTTCCTGGTGAACATCGCGCCGGCCTTCGCCAATGTCCGGCTTTCGACCTATGTGCTGGCCACCTTCATCGGCATCGTGCCCGGCACGTTCGTCTATACGAGCGTCGGCAATGGCCTCGGGGCCGTGTTCGACGCCGGCGGCGAGCCGGAGCTGGGCCTCATCCTCGAGCCGGAAATCCTGCTGCCGATCCTCGGGCTTTCCGTGCTGGCGCTGGTGCCGGTGATCTATCGGCGCTTCCGGCGCAGTCCGCCGCCGGCATGACCGGGCGGTCGCCGTAAGGGGCCCGGCAGGATGCGGCTGCCGCGCTCCTTTCGCTCGCTCTCGGCGCGCCTGCTGGTGCTCACTGTGTTCTTCGTCATGCTGGCGGAATTGCTGATTTTCGCGCCCTCTATCGCCCGGTTCCGTCTCGGCTATCTGGCGGACCGCCTGGCGGATGCCCATATCGCCGCGCTCGCCCTGGAGGCGGCGCCGACGCGGGCCGTCGATGAGGCGCTGGAGAAACGCCTGTTGCGCCATGTCCCGGCCTACAGCGTCGAGCTCCGGGTGGGCGAACACACGACCTATATGCTCGGTGGCAGCATGCCGCCCGAAGTGGACGCCGCCTTCGACCTGAATGCGGCCATGGCCTTGCCATCCATCTGGCAAGCCGTATCCACGCTGGCCCAGACCCGGAACCGGGTGCTGCAAGTCAGCGGCGCGTCGCCCCGCGAGCCGGGCGCGCGGGTGGCGATCACGATAGATGAATGGCCGATGCGCAAAGCGATGATCGCCTATTCCGAGCGTATCCTGCTGCTCTCGCTGGTCATCTCGGCGCTGACGGCTGCGGCCGTCTTCCTGGCGCTGCACTGGCTCATGGTCCGCCCGATGGGCCGGCTGACCGATGCGATCGTGCGCTTCGGTTCGGATCCCGAAGACCAGAGCCGTATCCATGCGCCATCCGGGCGCAGCGACGAGATCGGCACGGCCGAGCGCCAGCTTGCCGGGATGCAGCGGCGCCTTCATGCCGCGCTCAGCCATCGCGCGCATCTGGCGGCGGTCGGCGAGGGCGTGGCGAAGATCAACCATGACCTGCGCAACATGCTGGCTTCCGCCCAGCTGGTGTCGGACAGCCTGGGCGAAAGCCGGGACCCCCGCGTGCGCAAGGCGGTGCCGACCCTTGTGGGCGCGCTCGACCGGGCGGTCGGCCTGTGCACGCGGGTGGTGGATTTCGCGCGCGCCGGCGGACCCCGGCTGATGCTGGAGCCGGTGCTGCTGGCGGAGTTGATCGACGATGCAGCAGGCGTCGCCGGCAAGGGCGCGGCCTGGACCAACGCCGTCGAACCAGGCCTCGCGGTGGAAGGCGACCGGGAGCAATTGTTCCGCGTCTTCGCCAATCTGGTCCGCAATGCGGCGGAGGCGGGCGCCAGGGCCGTCTCGGCGACCGCGAGAGTGCGGGGCGATCGCGTGCTCGTCACGGTGGCAGACGACGGCCCCGGCCTGCCGGAGCGGGCGCGCGACAACCTGTTCCGCCCCTTCCAGGGCTCCACCCGGCCGAATGGCTCCGGTCTCGGCCTTGCGATCGCGCGCGAGGTCATGCGCGCCCATGGCGGCTCGATCCGGTTGATTTCTTCCGACGGCGAGGGGACTGTCTTCCGGCTCGATTTCGCGATGTGCAGGGAGCGGCGATGAGTGAACGAGAGAGCGGGGTCTGGAATCCCGGGCAATATCTGCGCTTCGGCGGGCACCGCCTGCGCCCGGCGCTCGAACTGTTCCAGCGGGTCGAGCATGGCGCCGTCGGCCTCGCGGTCGATATGGGCTGCGGGACCGGCGATATCGCGCGCGCCATGGCGGCGCGCTGGCCGAAAGCCGAGGTGCGCGGCCACGACCTCTCCGAAGCGATGCTGGAAAGGGCGGCGGCGGCGGACCCGGAGGCGCGGGTGGTATGGTCGAAGGCCGATTTGCGCGACTGGCGGCCGGACCGGCCCGTGGACCTGCTCTACGCCAACGCCGTCTATCAGTGGGCGGACGACCATAAGGGCCTGTTGCCGCGCCTGCTCGGCATGCTGGCGCCGGGCGGCGTGTTCGCCGCGCAGATGCCGATGAGCTGGTCCGAGCCGAGCCATCAGGGGCTGCGCGATGTGCTGGACGAGCACGGTTTCGGCACGCCGGAATTGCGGGCGCGGCTGGCACGCAAATGGGTGGCCGAGGCCGACTGGTATTACGACCTGTTCCGGCCGCTCGCGTCGGAACTGGATATCTGGGAGACGCGCTATCTCCAGGTCCTCGAGGGCGAGGACCCGGTGCTGGAATGGGTCAAGGGCACAGGGCTGCGCCCGGTTCTCGAGGCGCTGGAAGGGGAGGAGAAGGACCGCTTCCTCGCCCTGTACGGGGCCCGCCTGCGCATGCTCTATCCGAGGCGGAAAGGCGGCGAGACGCTGTACCCGTTTCCCCGCCTGTTCATCATCGCTCGGTTGTAGGCGGCCGATTCTCTTATTGGAAATAATTCCTGAACAGCTTGATTCCCCGGCCGCCATCACCAAATGGGATGGGGAGGCGGCGGCATGCCCGGAGCCCCGCCCCGGAACGACCGCGCCATACCGGAATGGGCTATGGGATATACGTCCTCGGCATGCGGAACATGTCAGAACATGACATTCCATGACAGGGTCCGGGGTCTGCCCTCCGACGACGGGCGCAGCACCTTGCGGGTTGCGACAATGCAAGCCGCAACGCCGGGAAGGGGTCCGATCAAGCCCCTGCCGCGAACAGCGCCAGGCCCGCAAGCGCGGCGGCGGCGAGCGTGCGGAAGGCGCCCTGGCGCAGCACGAACAGCAACAGGCCGGCAAACGCCGCAAGCGCGAGCGCCTTCAGGTCGAGGCTTGCCGGGTCCGGCAGATAGACCGAAACCGGGCCCGCCTCCTTGCGTGCGCCGGCCGCGAACAGCACGTTGAGCGCGAACCAGACGGACAGATTGGCGATCACGCCCACCACGGCCGCCGTCACGCCCTGAAGCGCAGCCTGCAGTCCGGGCCGGCCCCTCAGCCGCTCGACATGCGGGGCGCCTGCGAAGATGAACAGGAAGCAGGGCGCGAAGGTGACCCAAAGCGTGAGCGCCGCGCCGAGCAAGCCCGCCACCAGGGGGTCGAGCCCGCCGGCCTCGCGCCATGCGGCGAGGAAGCCCACAAATTCCACCACAAGGATGAGCGGCCCCGGCGTCGTCTCGGCGAGCCCGAGCGCATCCAGCATCTCGCCCGGCGCCAGCCAGCCCCTGGCGACAACAGCCTCCTGCGCCACCCAGGAGAGCACGGCATAGGCGCCGCCGAAGGTCAGCACGGCCATTTTGGAGAAAAAGACGGCGATGCCGGAGAACACATGCGCGCCGCCGAGCCAGAGAAGCAACAGCGCCGTCGGCAAAAGCCAGGCGGCCAGCAGCAGCAGCGCCAGCCTGCCCGTTCCGGACCGCCGCCCGGCGCCGCCTTCCGGGCCCGGCGGCGCCTCCGCCTCCCCTGCCCCGCTGCCGGCGCCGAGCAACGCCCTCGCGCCGCCCATCAACGCCGCCGCGGCGATGACCGCCGGAAAGGGCGCGTTAAACAGGAACAGCGCCGCAAACGCCCCGCAGGCGAGCGCCCAGGCGAAGCCGTCCCGAAGCGCGCGGCCGGCGATCCGGAGCAGCGCCTCGACGACCATCGCCAGCACCGCCGCCTTCACGCCGAGAAACGCCGCCTCGACCGCCGGCAGCCGCCCGTAAAGCGCATAACCGGCGGCGAGCGCGGCGATGACGGCCGCGCCCGGCAGGATGAACAGCAAGCCCGCGGCAAGGCCGCCGCGTATGCCGTGCAGCAGCCAGCCGACATAAGTGGCCAATTGCTGTGCCTCTGGCCCCGGCAGCAGCATGCAGAAATTGAGCGCATG
>LXNI01000774.1_pt1 | contig 34304 bp, 27 predicted proteins | sample 809091 | NCBI WGS metagenome assembly LXNI01 (sample SAMN04870527, study PRJNA318959) | sponge metagenome | biome: 01000161; feature: marine sponge reef; material: water | host: Sarcotragus foetidus | place: Greece: Milos, Mediterranean Sea | collected 2013-05-29 | depth 5-7 m | reverse complement strand
GGATAGGCCGGAGTGAGCTTCGAAGAGGCGGTAATGGAGGTTGGCGCTGTGGGCGGCGCGGGAGAAGGTCTGGGCGATCTGGGGGTCCAGGTCTCGTTCGATGACGATCGCGTCGTGAGGAATGAAGGTCCGGTTATTGTCGTCGGGCCTGTTGAATGGATCTGCGACGGTGGGTTTCCAGGGACGCAGGAGGACAGGGGGTGATGACAGGAGGATTCCCTGCTCGAGGGCGGCGGTCCAGTCGGCGAAGGCGGGTTGGGGGTCGGGGTGCTGTTCCATGGCTCGGTAGATTGCCATGCGGGCGGCTTCGCGGAGCTGGTCGCTGAAGGCGGTCTTGACGATTTCACGGCGGCTCGGGAGGACGAGTTCGAGTCGGGGGCAGTCCTGGATGTTTGCCCTCACGGACCAGGAAGAGTTGTCGATGGTTTCGATGGTGGGCAGGGCGTGCTCGATTGTTAGTCCGTGGAAATTGAAGGCGGGCTCGAACCAGTCGGATCGGCGGTTGATGTAGACGCCGAATTCGATGCCTTGCCAGGTCTCGGTGTAGTAGGCGCTGTCGAGGAAGGAGCGGCGGGGCTGGATCTCGCCTCCGTTCGGTGAGTCGGGAAAGCCGTCGATGGTGACGGGGAGAGGATAGTATTTGGCCGCTTTGGCGACGGCGTTGCGGATATCGGCGGGGTGGGTGTCGATCTCGAAGCGCAGGGACGTGCCGTTCGGGAAGGGCGCGCCTTCGAAGGGAACTACCGTGGCGTCTTGCTTGCCGGTGAAATGATCCGGATGCAGATCGACTGTCCAGCCCGGCAAGGGATCGTCGGACATGGAGCGGGGGCGCGAGGAGACATTGCAGCCGTGGCGGGCGAGACTGAGGAAGCCCATGCCGGCAGCGTCTTCGCGGTGGATGGTGCCGGCGTCCCATCCGTTCTTTCCATAGGTGAGGAGAAGGGCGGGGTCGGAGATGCCGTCGCCATTGTCGGTAATGGTGATGATGTGGCGGCGGGTGTCGGGGACGCTGGAGGCTTCGACGTCGACCTGGACGGAGGTGGCGCAGGCGCGGCGTGCGTTCTGGAAGGTTTCGGTGAGGATGTCGGAGAGGCCTCCATTGAACATCTTCGGCACGCGGTCGAGGACGGAGCGGTCGATGTTTGCGCGTATGGCTCGGTTGGAGTCAGTCATGGCGGCTCCTGGGGGTACAGATGGAAAGGCCCCGCGTGGCGATGTGCCAGGCGGGGCCTTGTCGGGTGGAAGGGGTGGGTGGCGATCAGGCGTTTCGGAGGAACTCGGGAAGGTCCTCGTTGTCGTTGTCGCCGGGGTCGGGGACGGTAGCGATGATGACGCGCGGGCTGCCGTCGGCCGTGGGAACTCGGTTCATTGCGTCGATGGCGGCGGCAACCTCGCCGGGTGGCTGCGGAGAGGGTTCCTGGGTCTTGGCGGCCGGCGGCGGGGTTTCCCGGGGGGCCGCGGTTGAGGATGCGGAAGCAGGCGCTTCGTCGGCTGGCGCGGGGTTGTCGGGCGCAGGCGTGGGCAGGGCGCCGTCGTCGAATGGGGCGAAGCCGGGTAGGGACCATGCGAGAGCGGCGCGGTGGGAGTCTTGGGATACGCCGACCGGGGTAGGTCCGGATGCGAACGCGCGTTCGAGGGCGTTCGCAAGTTCGGGCTTCTTGAACTTGGAGTGGGTGGTGGCCCAGTGGTCGCCCAGGGTGGCGCGGGCGATCTTGAGGCTTCGGTCCTTGGGGATACGGGACCAGAAGAGGCCGGCGGAGGGCCGGGTGGTTGCCGCGAAGTCGATATCGAGGCGGGCGATGGTTGTTTCGAGTTCCGGACGGGCTTCGTGTTCGAAGGCGAGCTGGCCTTTCACCGTGCGGGCGACGGCAGCGGCGAAGAGGGCCTGTTTGTCGTTCTCGCTGAGCGAGCACATGGCTGCGAAGGCTTCGCCGTCGTCTTCGTGCTCCATCCAGTTGAAGGGAAGATGTGACAGGTCGTCGAGCTTCGATTCGTCGGGGTTCCAATCCGAGAAGTTGTCGTCGTTGCCGCGGACGAACGGACGATCGGCGGTCGGCCGGAAGGCGATGTCGAGGGAGTCGGGCTGGTAGGCCTGGGTGAAGACGGCGCGGGCGAGCTGGAAGAGGAGAAGGTCGAAGGCAGCGTGGAAGTTGCCGGAGAGGTGCAGCTTGACCTGTGTGTTGCGGATTGCGCGCAGGTCATCGCCGAGGCCGATGCCGACGCCGGCGGTCTTGCGTGCCTGGGCGGCCTTGTCGGGCGGCGCCGCTGCGGGATTGGTGATCGGGGTGGAGCCTGCGGGAGTGGCGCCGGCAGGCTGGGACGGGTTGTCGGGATCCTGTTCGGAGCAGTCGGCGGGGATGTCCTCGGTGCGCACGAGGCCCCGGATGATCTCGAGCGTGCCGTCCTGGGCGATGGTTGCGATGCATCCCGCTATGGCCATGTCCTCGGGGCTGTAGAGGGCGCGCGCCTGGATGATGGCGCCGATCGCGATGTTCCGGGCTTCGATGGTTTCCGCTTCTTCGAGCAGTTCCTCGGTCCAGTCGTCGTCGTCGAGGCTGGCAAGGACGTCGTGGCGCTCGGCGAGGCGTTCCAGCTCGACGGCCTCTTCCGGGGTGGGCTGGGAGGGGACGGGGTGGACGTGGCCGTACTGCGCGGTGGTGCTCCAGTCGGTGTCGAGGACGGCCTCGGCCCATTTCCAGCGCTGGGCGAGTTCGTCTGCGACGGCGCGGAGCTTGGTGGTTGCGAGTTCGGCGAGGAGAGCGCGGTCCTCGAGCCAGACGCCGTTTTCGTGCTGGTCGGCGAAGAGGTCCCGCAAGACGCTCCCGCCGGCGCTCTCATAGGCGTCGACGGTGACGAAGCGTGCGATGGATATGTTGGCGGGAACGGGGTCTTCCGTGAGGATACGTTTCACCTGCCAGGCATTGACGCGGTAGCCCTGGTTGGAGACCTGGTTCCAGGCAGCGAGCTGCTGTTCGCGGTCGGTGGCGATCGCGAAGGCCTGGAGGACGGAAAGATCGAACTTGTCGGCCCGATAGGCGTCGAGCAGCTGCGGGGCGACGTTGCCGAGGCGGAGGCGCTGTTCGACGAGACGTTCGGTGACGCCGAAGCGCGCTGCGATCGCCGAGGAGGTGGAGCCGGTGTCGGCGAGCGCCTTGAATGCGACGACCTGGTCGGCCGGGTGCATCGGGATGCGCATGACGTTCTCGGCAAGCGAGAGTTCGGCCGTGTTGTCGTTCGATACGATCTGGCACGGTACCGGGTGAGTGGCGGAGATGGTGCCGTCCTCGGCCAGCAGGTTGAGGGCGGTGAGTCTGCGGCCCCCGGCTATGACCGCGAAGCGGTCCGCTGCGTCAGCGGCGTCATTTTCGTGACGCACGACAAGGCTCTCGAGGAGGCCGTGGGCCTTGATCGAGGCGGTGAGCTGGGCCTGGTCGGCAGGGCTCGGCGGGGTAGAGCGGACGTTCTCGGGTGCGAGGACGAGGCAGGCGAGGGGGATGGCCCGGAGGACGGGCTGGGATGCGGGTGCGTTCACGACTGGCTCCATGGATGCAGGAAGATGGCGCCCGCGCCGGCTCTCCGGCTGCGGATCGCGCCTTCCCTGCTCCACTGAGCCTTCAGAATTCGCTGTCGGTGGGTGGCTCCTTTTCGGTGGGAAGGGCCGGAATGAGGCCGGTTACCTGTTTGGCGGTCGAGACGCTGCCGTCGTCGTGGCGGGTGCAGACGGTGTCGACATAGGGATGGACAGGTTCGAGATTGTGCCGGCGTAGGGCGCGCTCGAGTGGGGCGGCCATGTAGCTGGCGGTCAGGATCAGGACCTTGGTTATGCCCGACCGGTCGGCGGCGATCCGCGCGATATCGGCATAGGCGGAGGCCGCTGCAAGCACCTGGTGCGGCCGCGGGATGCCCTGGAAGGCCGTGACCTTCATGAGGTTCGTGCGGTCGATGTCCTGCAGGGGAATGAGATGATAGTCGGCGGTGTCGATGGACGGCACGGTGGGTGCGAGAGCGAGGACGGGCTCGGACGTTGGAGTGGGTGGGGGTTCGGGCGGTCGGGGCGGCGGAAGTTCTCCGGACGACTGGAGGAGCTGGACGCTGATATGGGCGAACAGGGCGTCGGGGCCGAGTGAGACGAGGTCGTCGTTGAAGTCGGCATCCTTTGGCAGGATGAGTTCGGCAGTGCGTTCCTCGGCTTCGAGGCGGCTCTTGAGTTTCAGGGCGGCGGCGTAGCCGGCGGGATCGCGGTCTGTGGCGATGAGAATGCGGCCGTTGGTGGGCGGAACGAGGATGCGCGGCATGAGGGTCGCGGCAAGGGTGGCGATGCCGGCGGATTCCGGGAGCGCCTGAAGGATGGAAAGGACGGTCTCGATGCCTTCGCCGATGACGATGTCGCAGGCGGGAAGCAGGTTGTTCCGGAACCGGACGCCGGCGCCCTTCGAGTAGCCAAGCATCTTGCGGGGCGACGGGAGGTCGGCCTTGCGGAGGCCCCCGGGTTCGAGCCAGGTCCGGTGAACGGCGAGGACATGGTCGTCGAGGTCGGTGAGCCCGGCAACGATGGCGGGCCAGTGGGATATGTGGGTGTCTTCCCGGTATTGCAGCGCCTTGTCGAAGCGGAGCGCGGGGTGGTTGGCGTCGTCGATGGAGCGGGAGTGGAGGTAGAGTTCGCCGAGGGTGCCGGGAAGGGGCTGGCAGCGGTCCCATAGCAGCCGGGAGCTGTGTTCGGCCGGGGTAGCGGGCGGGTCGGTTGTCGTATCGTCGGGCGGCGGTGCCGGCGGCGCCGGGCGGGCCCCATTCGGCCTTGCGGCGCGGGTCGGGGCGTGGTTTGCGATGCCGAGAAAATGGCGGGCCTCGGCCATGGCCGGGCCGAGGGTCGCGTGACCGCGGTTGATGCGGATGAGGTCGAGAAGATCGCCGTATTCCTGGGTGGAATGGTCGGTCCAGCGGCCGAGCTTTCTGGCTTCTCCCTTGATGCAGACCGTGAGTGAGCGCCCGGGCTCGTTGAAGAGGTTGCCGACGATCCAGTTGTTGCCGGATTTCTTGCCGGCGGGGAGATAGTGGCGGCAGACGCTCTCGGCCTGCTGGGCCAGCATTCTGGAAAGTTTCGGGGGTGAGAGGCGTTCCTGGGGCATGGGTGGCAGTCTACATACTCATGCTCATGCCCTGGTCGAGGTCCTCGGCGCGGGCCATGTGCAGGGCTTCTTCTTCGGAGGACTGCAGCATCGGAATGCGGGCGAAGCGGTCGTCGGAGAGGAACGCGACGCGGCGTTGCAGGAATTGGCGGGCTTCCTCACGGTCGTTGACATGCGGTGCCAGGCTGCTGTCGCGCGCCATTGATCGGTATTCGTCGATGAGGGCGTCGGCATTGGTTCGCCAGGCGTCGTAGCGGGGCGAGTCGTGGACGGTCTTGTTGCCCTGTGCCGCGGCCCAGCTGTCGATGTCCAGTGCTTCGTTGGCTGACTCGGTGAATCGGCGTCTGAGGGCCGCGACGGTCGCCCGGGCTTCGTGGCTTCGTTCGAGCTGGGCGGAGAGCCGGCCTAGCGCTTCGGCCATGTCGGGATGCTGGGCGGGGTCATTCCTGGCGCGGTGGACGGTTTCCCGGAGAGCGTGGAAGGCCGGCTGGTAGACAAGCATTTCGGGCTTGTTGTGAGCTTGCTCGAGAAGTGCTGCGTATTCCCGGACGATCGGGTGTTGCGAAGGGGACGAAATATCGCGGTGATCGAGGGTCGTCGGGGTCATTGCGGGTTCGGGTGAAGGGACGTGCATGGACAGCAGACAGATGCGCGTGTCGAGAACCTTGTCATTGAGGCGTTCGATATGCGGGCGGGTTTCGGGGTCGGCCTGGAATGCGGTCCAGCGGTCGAGGCACTTGGCGGCGTCCTGGACGAAAGCGGGGTATTCGGAGAGATCGGCGATCGCGGTGCTGTTCGAGGCCTCTGCGGTCCGGTTGAGCCACGACAGTTGGGCGTTGAGGTCGATGGTGTCTCGCTGGATTGCGGCGAGCGTGTCCTTGCGCTCGATATCGTCCTGCAGGCGGCGGTCGAGTTCGCGCAGCTTCTCCATATATTGCGGTGGCTGGCGTTCGGTTTCGATGGCGGCGGAAACGACGGAGCGGAATTCGTCGAAATTGTCCTGGTAGGGGATGAGGTGCGGGTCGTTGTTCGACGCGGTGAGCAGGGCGCGATAGGTCCGGTTTATGCGGTTGCGTTCGTCCTGTTCGGGGTCTGCGGGGGCAACGGCGAGGGGCGTGAGGGGATTGTCCCATGCGTCGGCCCGGGCGCGGGGATCGCCGTCGCGAATATGCTGGCGGAGTTCCATCCAGAGGCGGCCGAGGACGTTGCGGCCGACGAGACTGGCGCCGTCGGGTTTGGCTCCCCAGAAGGTGTCATGCCCTGAGTATTCGACGATCGCCCTGTCGCCGGTGCCTTCGAGGGCGGAGTCGATAAGCGCGGGGTTGGCCTCTCGCTTCATCCGGATGACCCAGCGCATGGCGTCGGTGCGCCGGGCCATCCAGTCGTAGTCGGGCTTGTTGGTCCGGCTGCGGCCGAGTTTGGCGGCGTCGCGGGCGGAGGGGGCTGCGGCGATCTGTTGCTGGAGGTGCGGGGACAGACGGAACTTGGCGGCTTGGTACAGCTGCTCGGAGGTAGGCCAGGTTTGCCCGGCTGCGGAGACAGGGTTTGGCAGGGAAGCGAAGTTGCTGAAGATGCCCCAGTCTGCCTTGGTGAATCGGAACACGCAGGCGTCGGCTGCCTGATAGGTTCGCTCGGACGTCTGCAGGGAAGCGGATGTGGGTAGGGGCACGGTGGTCCGGTCGCGGTCGGTCGAGCGGGCCAGGCGGAGCTGATGAAGTCCCTCGCGTGCAGCTTGCATGGTTATGGAGCCGAGGTTGAAGACGGGGATGCCATGTTCGGCCGCGATCCGGAGGCCCATGCCGGTTCCGCCCGATATCGCGCCGTTTTCGGTGAAGCAGACGACAGCGTCTACCGGCCGATCCAGGCTGGGTCCGAGAAGAATGGCGACGTTGCGGGCGTGAAGCTTTTGGGCGCCCTGGGAGCATTTGTGCCATGCGGGATGGAGGCGTTCTGCTATCGCGAGGCATTGTTGCATTCGCTCGCGGGAGGGGACGTGGCAGTCAGGGCCTGAAAGGTCGTTGTAGCCGGGCCAGGGAAGCCAGACGGTGCGTTGGGCGGCAGGAGTGCCGGAGGCGAAAGCGGAGTCGGCGCCGTGCGCGCCTCCGGACGAAAGATGCCAGCCGGCCTCGGCCAGGGATCGCGAAAGGGCGGTCATGTCCTGAAGGACGGTTTGGGGCGTCTTGCGGGCGCCGATGCCGGCCCAGAGGAGGGTAGAGGGAGATCGCGTCGACAGATCGGAGTTCGTCATCGAACGGCGCGGCTCGTAGACGATGAGTTCGAGATCCTCGCGATGGGCAAGACGGTCTGCGATGAGAGGGCGTACTTCATCCCAGGCGAGGCCTCCGAGACCGGAGCCGAGGGGCGGGATCGCGACGGACTGGATGTCGTGTTCGGAGATGACGCCGTTGAGCGCATCCAGTCCCTGGGCGATGTCGTCGAGGCGGCTGGGGTCGCGCCAGTGGCGCTTGGTAGGGAAGTTGACGATGAAACGCGGGTGCTCGGCGCCGGTGTCGAAGACATGCATGCGGCCGGGCGCGATGGAGCCGGCGCGGCAGGCGTCGGCGTAGGATGCGAAGTTGTCCGGGAACCGGCGCTTGAACTGCAGCGCGAGTCCGGCGCCCATGACGCCGACGCAGTTTACCGGGTTCACGATCGCCTGGCAGCGTGAGGTGAAGATATCGCCGGTGGTGTAGTCGGGCATGGCTGGCCGGGTGTTGTCGAATGGCGCCCGGGTTGGGTGTAGCGCGGGCCTGGGGGTCAGATGTTGGCAGCATGGGAGGGGCGCTGTGTGCGCGGGACTACATGCTCATCCCCATGCTCTGCTCTTGCTCGGCTTCCCGGGTTTTCTGGGCTTGCAGGGCCCTTTGCTGGGTAGGGTCCGTCTTGGGCAGCGCGGCGAAGCGCTCCTCGCAGATGTAGGAGATGCGACGGTCGAAGAAGGTCCGGACCTCCTCGCGGTGGTTCAGGTGCGGAGCCAGGCCGCGGTCGCGGGTCATCGCGCGATGTTCGTCGAGGAGAACGTCGGTGGACTTTCTCCAGGCCTCGAATTGGTCGGAGTCCTGGATCTTGCGGCCGGGCTGGTCGGCGGCCCATGTCTCGAGGGCGAAGGCCTGCTTGGTGGATTCGACGAGCCGCCTGGCAAGGGTGTTGGCTTGCGAGCGGTTGGTGTCGCTTCGGTTCAGCGTGTCTGAGAGCCGGTCCAGGGCCTTGACCATGTCGGGGTGCTCGTTGGTGTCTTCCCTGGCCCGGCGGACCGTTTCGCGGAATTCCTGGAAGGTGGGCTGGTAGGCGAGCAGCTCGGGCTTGTTGTTCGCCTGCTCGAGCAGCAGGCGATATTCGCGGACGATGGGGTGCTGCGAGTGCGCCGGCGGACTCTCTGCGAGTTCCGGCGCTGCGGTCTGTGCCGGCGGGGTATAGCGGGCATGGGCGGACAGGCCTTCGACGCGGCTGTCCAGGAAGGGCTGGTTGAGATGCTCCAGGTGGGGCTGCATGTCGGGGTCGGCCTGAAGGGCGTTCCATTGCTCGAGACAGCGGGTGCAGTCGTCGACGAAGGCGTCGTAGTGGGGGGTGGACTCGGCGAAGCCGGGTTCGGCGTTCCGGACGGCGCCGTTGAAATGGCCGAGCTGGTTGCTGAGATCGACGATGGCGCTTTGAACGGCGCGGATTTCCGCTGCGCACTCGACGTCGGTCGTCAGGCGCTTGTCGAGGTCGATGAGCTTGCGGGTATAGGCGGGCGGTTGGTTCTGGGAGGAAATAGCCTGGGAGACGAGAGCGTGGAATTCCTCGAAGTTCTCCTGGTATGGAATGAGCTGGGGCTTTCGCTCGGCTGCTTCCAGCAATTCGACATAGCGGTCGTTGATCTCGGTGCGCTCGGGCAGTGCGGGGTCGAAGCGGGTCCGCGTGATGTCGATGAGCCGGGCGTCGTATGTCTGGTCCGGGTCTATGTTGTACTGGTTTTCCTCGTGGGCGTCGTGGCGCGCTCGCTGGTTCGCTTTCTCGGCGAGCTCCAGCATGTTGGCTGCAGTGCCGCTGGCGGCCTCGCCGAATATGACGAGCTCGCGGACATTCGGCATGGTGAACATTTCACGGTTGCGCTCGAACGCGGCGCGGGCGGCCGGTTTGTTCGAGTTCTTGTAGCGCGCGTATTTCGGAGGGCACTGGATCTGGCTGACGCCGTTGTTTTCGCACCACATCGCGGCGAGCTTGTCGACGCCCTGGCTGTAGGCGCCATGGGCGACGATGATCTCGCCGTGCTTTTCGCGGATAGCGTTGAGTTGCTGCGAGAGCTGTTCGTAGTGGAAGAGTTCGGGCTTCCCTTCGATCTTGTCGCCGTGAACGATGACGACGGCCCCTTCGGGAGCCTGGGCTGCATGTAGCGTGCGTTCGCGGTTCTTCACGAAGGCTTCGAATTCGAGCTTGGTGGATGTGACGGGAGGAAGCTTGTCGCGCGCCTTCGTGTCCCAGACGCGCCGCGTCTCGTCGAAATAGAGCGCGCATGCAGCGGAATGAAGCTCCTCGAAGACATGCTTGCGTTCCACGAGGGCTTCGCGCGCGGCCTCCTTGTCGGTCGGGGCGATCTCGGTGTCGCGGTTCACTGCGGCGATGGCGCGGTCGAGGCGCCGGGTCTGTTCGTTGAAGACGTTGACGAAGCCCCAGAGCAGGCCCTCGCGCTGGTCCTCGAACTGGTAGCCGTCGGGCGTGATCCGGTCGGCGAGGATGCGCACCGTGTCCCTGAGGGCGCGGGTGGTTTCGTCCTGGTCGAAATATGTGTTCGGGCGGGCCTGGCGCGTGTTGCGCAGCTCGTCCTGCTCGGCGGCCGGATCCGGTTCGGAACGCTGGCGGGCCGCTGTAGGGTCGGCCTGATACGCTGCGAGGGAGTCGGTCGACGAGGCGAGGCGCTGCGTCTGGGTGCTGCCCGGGCGGACGATCTCGACGGGAATGTTCCCCTTCCGGGCCTGAACGACCACATCGGAGGATTGGGCGACCCTGGCCGGAGAAAAGGAGAGAACGGAGGTCAGGCCGTCTTTGACCATCTGGCGATTGCGGCGCGCGAGGGCGATATAGGGGGTGACGTTCTTGAAGTCGGGACGATAGACAGCAGTCCGGACGTCGTTCTGCTGGGCCCATTCCGAAGCGATCGCGTCGATCCCGATCTTGTGTCCGCCATGGACGATGACGAGCTCGCGGCCATGAGTGCGGAGGAGAGCGTCCAGGGCCTGGCGGACGGAGTCGGGGGAGGGAGCCTCGCGGCTTCCGGTGACGGCGACGCGGATTCCGTCATGCTGGTTGCGCCATTCACGGGATTTCTTGAAGTCGCGCATGTCGATGCGCGGTGAGGCGGCAGCGGTGTCGGTGCGCCGGCGCGAGCGCCAGACTTCGCCGGTATGGTGGCGGTAACGGCTGGCCGCAATTTGCCGGAGCCTGGTGAATGCGTCGGCGCGGTCGTTGTAGTTGACCAGTCGATGCAGGACCTTGGCCAGCGCTTCGTCGTTGGTCTCGCTGAGGCCCTCGGCATAGCGGAGGTCCTCGTGCTCCTTCAGGTCGTTGTCGATCCGGTACTGGAGATTGCGGGACTGGGATTCGAGGGCGTGGACCATGCCCCAGAGCAGTTCGGCGCGGTCGCTGGCAATGGGCGAGTTTTCGGGGGCGACACGGGTCGCGAGAATATCCACTATCGCTCCGATGCCGGCGGCGGCGTCGTCGGCGTCGTAGATGTCGCGGGTGTCGTGCTCGTCCTGTCCGGGCGTGACGCCGTGAACCCTGGCGCCGTCCATGATGAAACTGGTGTGGGATGAGGCCTGCTGGTCCGAAGGATCGAGGGAGTCGGCCCGGTCGTATTCCTCGTGGTAGTCGATGTCTTCGAGGTCGGGGCGATCGAGCGGATCGTCGCCTCGCAAGGTCTCGGTGTCGAACGGATCGGCCATCGGTCCAGCTCCCTGAAAGGGTTTCACGAGACGATGGGAATCCTGTTGAATTGGGAAGTCAAGAATCCGGGTACAAACCCCGCAGGGAGGCTTGGCGGTTACGTCCAGGAAACCTTGACGCTTCGAAATTGTTGGATTCTAGTGGGGTGGCGGTTTAGCGGGAGAGCAATAAAGGATGGCGGATCGGGGCATGGTGCAGGCAAGCCAGTCGCGGACAGCGGTCGTGACTGAGGATCAGCTCGCGGCGGTCGAAGAGATGTTCGACTTGATGCTGAAGAATGTCGTTCCGGACGGGGCGGTGATCGAGGCGGACAGGGAAGGGGTGCTCGGCAGTGTAGTGGGCGTGTTCGATGAGCGGGTAAAGGCGATGGAACGGAGCGTCGATGCGAGCGGTGGATCGGGAAGTGCGCCGGCGGCAATGGTCGGACAGCTGAACTGTTACGTCGAGCTGCGCGGGAAAGCCAAGGAGCGTTTCCGGAAGGAAACCGGGAAGGAATGGATGCCGCTTGAATACTGATATTGGCTCGGAAGTCGTGGCAAACCCCTCGCGTTCGCGAGGGGTTTTGTTTTTGATGGAAGGCCTGTCTGCTGGACAGCGTTGCCGGGCAAGGGTTATGGAATGGCTTTGCGAGCGCTCGGGAGAAGGTGATGGTGGCGTCTAGGCGGGATCTGGCGGTTCGAGTGCAGGCTAAGCTCGATATTTCGAACGTGGCGGCTCAGCGGATCGTGACGGCAGTGGTCGAATCGCAGACGGAACTGCTGGTGGAACGCGAGGGATTGCAGGTCCGGGGATTGGGGTCGTTCAGGGTGATCCATCATGCCCAGACGCGGGCGCGCAATCCGCAGACGGGCGAACCGATTGTGGTCCCGGCCGGCAAGCGGGTGAAGTTCAACCCGTCGAGCGTGTTGAGGCGTGCTCTGTCGGAGTAGGGTTTGGGCCGGATTCCGGCGGCAAGGAAGCTCTCGTCCAGTCGAGGAGCGCCAGGACGTTCGGGCGTATGCGCAGTTTCGGCCTGCCCGGTTCGTCGCCTGCGGAAAGCTCTATGGCGTCCAGCAGCCGGGATAGTCGGTGGGCGGCTCTGAGCCGTGTGTAAGGGTGGGTGCTTTGCGTGTCTTCGCGGAGTTCTCTCGCCTTGGCCAGCAGGACGGGTTTGAGGTGTTCGGATTCGGATGACGGAAGCCGGGCTACGTCCGCTTCCGAAAGCTCGTCGAGGAGGATTGCATGTTCGCGGTCGAGAGCCGCGATCTCGGCGACGATCGACGGAGGGGGGTCCTCGACGTCCTTGATGGCCTGGACCAGGCGGCGCGTGTGCAGCCGGTTGAGATCGATCCGCTTCTGCAGGTCGCTGCGCCGGCGGGCGAGTGCGGTGAGGGCTTCGCCGACAACCCGGTCCCATCTGGTGCGCCGGCCGATCCACTGCGCGAGGCGGTTGGCGACTTCGGTGTCCAGGTCTCTCAGCACGAAGGTTTTTGCCTGGCACCCCTTCCGGGCGCGGCTGGCGATGCAGGCCCAGCGGTCCCTGGCGAGTGAGTTGATGCCTCCACCGCAATGGACGCATCGGAGAACGGGCGTCAGGGCTTTCGCGCCTTTCGGAAGCGGCGGAAGGCCCGGCGGCGGCTTTCGGGGCCGGGAGGTCGCGAGGATACGGTCCTGGACGATGTTCCACGTCTCGTCGTCGATGATGCGGAGCGCGGGGACGATATTGGTTTCCGGTTCGTCTCCGGTGTTTGGACGGTTCACCTGACGGCCGGTGGTGGGGTGGCGGACTGTCCGGGTCGCGCCGTAGACGATTTCCCCGATATAGATGCGGTTCGACAGTATGGTCGAGCGGGCGTTCATGCCGACGAGGGTGCTGTGGCGCCATGTCGTGCCGCCACGCGGCGTCGGGATGCATTCGGCGGTCAGAAGTTTCGCTATCGCCTTTGCGGAGGTTCCGTTGGCGTAGAGGCTGAAGATCCTGCGGACGATGGCAGCCTGGTCGGGATCGATCTCGCGGAGTCCGCGCTCGACCTTGGTCCCTTCGATACGGTTGGCACTCCGGTAGCCGAAAGGGGCTCGTGAAATCATGCGGCCGTTCCGGACGATACCGCGTTGGCCGCGCCGGGTCTTTTCGGAGAGGCTTCGAAGGAACATGGCGTTCATGGTTCCCTTCAAGCCGACGTGGAGTTCCGTGATTATGCCTTCTTCGAGCGTGACAAGCTTTACCTGCGAATAGACAAGCTGTTCGTAGAAGTCGGCCATGTCGCGCTGGCTGCGGGTTATGCGGTCGAGGGATTCGGCGCACACGGCGCTGTAGTGGCCGTCGCGACAGTCGTCGAGCAGTGACTGGATGCCGTTGCGGAAATAGATGCTGAGGCCTCCGGACTGCCGGGCGTCGCGGTACTCGGCATGAACCGCGCCGGAGCGCGATACGACGTATTGCATGCAGTCGCGGAGCTGGTCGTCGATCGAGGTGGGCTTCTGACGGGGGGATGAATAGCGTGCATAGATGGCGGTGCGCGACAGATTGAGACGGTCGTCGGTCATTTTGGAACCCGATGCATCGAAACTGGCGCCGGCGATAGGATGACCCGGCTGCATGAAAAGAGTATCGGATGCGTGTTTATGGAAGGAATACGGGATCGGCCGGTGGGCGCAGGCTCCAGTTGTCGCAGCAGGACCGGTGATCGCTGAAGCGCTTTGTATCGGGGGCGTGGAGGCGGGAGGGCTCTCATCCTGGGGTTCGGGGGAAGAAGGCGGGCGCTGAAGCCGGCGCCTTCCTGTAGATCGATGATGTGTTCGGCGACTTCGCGGGGGCTCCAGGTCGAGAAGGTGGCTTCGTATTCCGCGTTGAATTCATAGCCGCCCCAGTCGTCCAGGTCGCCGGCCTCGGGGTCGGCGTTCTCGAGGTGGGTAGTGGTGACTTCGGATCCGTCCCAGTCCTGGAGCCACGTGGGTTCGTCTGTCACGGGGTGCGAGATTTCGATACGGATGAGTGGCACGGATGTCCTCCTGGAGGTTATCTGCGGGACGGACGCCAGCCGGCGGCGCGCGCGTCGGCCTCGCTGCAAAACCAGCGTTCGCCGCTGGATTCGTCGATGCCGGTCCGTTCGTAATATTTTCCGCCTGGAACATGGTAGATGCGGCCGTTCGAGCTGATGTTGCCCTTGATGAGGCAAGCGCGGCTGGCGCTGGACGGAGAGGGAGGCGTCTGGCGGCGCGGGGCGGAGCCGGTGCGTTCGTTTCGTTGCTCGCGCCATCTCCAGGGCTCGATGAAAGAACCGGACCACAAGCCGCGCTGAGCTTCGCGAGCCTCGTCTTCGTCCGGGACATAGCGCGTCGAATAGCGACGGTATGCGAGGGCCAGGCCCTGTTGCACGAGCTCCTGCTGCAGGTCCCGGCCGTTGGCGAAGCAGCCCCCGATCGCGCGGCCGTATTGTCCGCGACCGGTGATCTCGCATCGCACCTGGTTGCGGCCGACGAGCTTGCGCATCGCCTGGGTGGCCGCCTTTCCGCATGCCCAACGGCGGCCGTCCCGGGTGCAGGTCTGACGGCTCTCGGGAGCGTCTATCCCGTCGAGGCGAATGCGCTGTCCGGCGATGGCCAGGGTATCGCCGTCGATGACGCGTGCCGGTCCGGAGAGACTCTCGCTGCGGGCGGGGACGGCGAAGAACCCCACTATTCCTGAGATGATGGCGATGACGAGGATGATCCGCTCGCGGGCCTGTTGGCGGACCCAGCTGCCGGCGAAGCGTCTCATCGGGCTGGGACCGGTGTTCGGCGGGGTGCATGGTGCGGCGCCGGAAGGAGAGGACGGAGCCGTCTTCGAAGAATGACGGTCACATAACCTCTGCTGATGCCGACCCTGCCTGCGATGTCCCTGTGGGGTATCCGGAGGGCGGCTGCGAAAACTATCAAGTCGTCGCGGGTGCGGCGCCGGGCGTGAGCTTGGCGAATGGTATAGGCAATCCGGCATTGGGGGCCGCAGAATTTGCTGGAACGGGTCTTGGCCCGGGCGCCGCAATCGTTCGCGCACCAGGGCTTCCGGGCTTCGATCCAGGTCTGCTGGCAGGCGGAACTGCAGAAGCGGCGGTGACGCCGTGGCGTTGGGGCGTTGCAGCCTGGCGCCTCGCAGGAACGCTCATCGTCCGGGGCCGGTCGGACAACGAGGTTCGAGACCGTTCTGGGGTGAATGCCATGGTAGGACGCAATGCGGCTGTGTGGTGTGCCTGAGGCAGCGTCGCGGGCGATTCTTCCATTGCGGTCGCCGTTGGCGACGGCCCAGTACCGGCGCGCGAACGCGTGATAGCAGGAGCGGGAGCAAAACTTCGCGCTGCCCCGCTTCACGGGCCTCGTACAGTTGGCGCACTTGTGGAGATGGAGGCGCCGGGAGGCGACGAAACAGGTATGGGAGCAATAGCGGTTGGTTGACCGGGGGACCTTGTTGGAGCAGCCGGGCAGGTCGCAGAAGCGCGGAATTTGAGTTGGGCCGCGGGGCCAGGTCCAGCCCTCGCGGCGCGCGATGCCATAGACGGTGGAAGGCGCGAGGCCGTAATCCGCGGCAATAGAGGGGATGCTCTGTCCGCTCGAAATCGCGCGGCTGATCTCGGCATCGCGGGCGGCATACCGGCGTCTGGCCATGTCAGGGTCTCCCGCCCGGCACGGCAGGGCTGCCGGGTGATGGTCCGGTCCAGAGCCCGGTCAGTATCCGTTGCTGAAGCTCCGGCGCCCCGTCGAGACCGGGCGGTTCGTTCGGGGCGCCGGTGAGGGCGGCTGCAGGTGCTGCTGCTGCGCCGGGCCGGTTGTCGCCCGGATTACTGAGGCGGGGCGACCGGGTCCGGAGTGCCGCTGCCTTGAGCTCCCTTCGGCGCGTCGCCGAGCTCCACGGCGTCGACGCGGATGGCGAGCGCGTCGACACGGGCGGTCGTTGCCTCCATGCGCCGGTCGAGGCCGTCGCGGGTGCTGTCGAGCCGGGCGCCCAGTGAGTAGATTTCGGCCTTGAGATCTGTCCGGACCATGTTGATCTCGCCCTTGAGATCTGTCCGGACCATGTTGATCTCGCCCTTGAGTTCGGTGCGGACCGCGTTGATCTCGCCTTTGAGTTCGGCGCGCGTGCTGTCAAGACGCCCGCTGAGTTCGCGGATGTCGTCCTTGAGCTCTGTGCGGGTCTCGTCGATACGGGCGCCGAGTTCGGTCCGGACGGAATCGATCTTGTTGTCGATCCTGTCGAGAACGACATGCACGCGGTCCAGCATGACGTATACAGGCGCGAGCCCGAGCGCGAAGACGGCGACGATAACGGCCGGGGCGGACCAAGTCTTGAAGGTATCCTTGATGGTGTCCATTGCAGGACCTCCATTCTTCTGGGGAATATAGGGTTCGACAGGCTGCGGGGAAAGCGGTTTCCCGGACCGGGCCTGTACGCTCCTCGACCGCTTTTCTTCGCCTCCTCTCTCCGGCGTGGATCGTGAAAGGCAGAAATCGGGGCCGCAGCAAAAGAGGATCGGGAGGAGACAACCGGGCAACGAAACGAGGCTGTTTCACCGTCGCTCCCGGCGGCGGAAAATTCAAAGTGAGGGTTTTTCACCTTTGAATTCGGCTTGGCCAGGGCGCGCCCGGAAAGGCAGATGATGGCCTCAGGATATGTCAGGCGATCAGGCAGGGGAAGGCTCTCCGGCGCCCTGCCGGGCCTTCATGAGTTCGAGCCAGGCGATGAACTGCTCCTGTTCTTCTTCGGTCGCCTCGATCCATAGAGTCTGGAGGTGTTGAAGGGTGGTGTTTTCCCCGGGGGCGCCGGCTTCCGGTTCGCCTGACGGGATCTCCGGCGACTCGTCTTCATCGCCGTGATTGCGCATGAGCTGTGAGAGCGTCCTGGGTTCTTCTTCAGCGCCGCGCAGGGCATCGAGGACCCCGGTCTGCTTTTCCTCGTCCATCCCGGAAATCCGGTAGAGGTCGCCTTCGCGCCAGGCGAGCGCGGTCTCGGCGAGTTCGTCCTGCAGCTCGGTCAGGATCTTCTCGCCAATGCGAAGCGCGCGCCGGATCGTCCAGGGGCTGAAGGGGGTGAAGCTCGCCGTCTCGGCGACGAAGCTCTTCGGACGGTCACCCGCCTTGAACTCGGCGCTCTGGCGATCGCCTCCGCGCTTTGCTGCGGGGTAGAGGCGTTCGTGAATACGCTTCCGGCGGAACAGGAACCGCCCGCGGTCGAGCGGGTGGAGCTCGGACCGCATCAGGTTCTCGTCGATCTCCAGCAAGGCCATCTGGTCGGCGTCCAGGTGGTCGAGCACGAAGGCTTCGATCTTCTTCTGGCCTAGCGAGCGCATGGCCTGACAGCGGTGTCCGCCGGCAATGAGGCCGTAGCGGCCGTTGCCAAGGGAACGAAGCTGAACAGGGTTCTGGAGGCCGTGCCGGCGAATGGACTCGGCGATGTGGGTGATGGCCGCCTGGTTGACGCTGCGCAGCCTGTCGCCAAAGTCGATGCTGTCCAGCGCCACCAGCACCGTCTGGCGGGGTTCTTCCCTGAGCACCGCGTGGGCTGCTACGGACGCGTCCATTACGCGTCCTCCTCGGGTTTGGAGCCGGAGGGACCTGAGCTTTCGTTTTTCGGGTGCAGCCGGTCGTAGAGTTTCTTGCGCCTGGCAATAAGCTGGGCGCGGTCAAGGGCAGTGAGATTTTCCCGGTTCAGGCGGCGGTCGACCTCCGCGATGGTCTCGGCATCGGGTACGGAAGTGTCCATCACTCGCCTCCCTGCAGGTCGAGCCATTCCCGGAACTCGGTGCGCTCGTCCTCGGAGGACTTGGTCCACAGCTTCTTGAGGCGGTCGACATTGCCCGGACGCGGAGGCGTGGATGTCGGGTCTTTCTTCAAGGCCGACAAGCTCGCGGGAGGTTCCTCCGCGTCGCGGAGGCGGGTGAGCAGCCGCTGTTGTTCGTCCCCGTCCATGCCGGCGATGCGGTAGAGGTCTCCCTCTCGCTTCCGGATAGGGGTCTCGGCAAGCGCATCCTGCAGTTCGGGAATGATGCTCTCGCCGATGCGGGTCGCTCGCTTGATCGTGCTTGGTGAGAAGGGAGTGGACAAGGCGGTAGCTTCGGCGAAACTCGGGTGCGTTTCAGAATCAAAAGCTGAATTCTGGCTTTTGATCTTCTCCTGATATTCCAGGCTCTTACGGTCGCCGCCGTGCCCGGTTTCGGGATACAGGCGCTGGTAGACTTGTTTTCGCATGGCGAGGAAGCGGGCGCGGTCGAAAGGATCGAGTTCCGCCCGGTAAAGGTTCTCGTCGATTTCGTGGAGGACCAGCTCGTCCTCGGGAACGTCATCGATCATGAAAGCCTCGATCTCTACCCATCCAAGCAGCTTGGCGGCGGCAATCCTGTGGGCGCCGGCGGCGAGCTTGTAGCCGCCTTCGTCAAGCGTTCGGACGCTGATCGGAACCAGTTGTCCCTGCCGGTCCATGGATTCGGCAAGGTGTGTCGCTGCGTCACTGTCGACGGCGCGCAGTCGGCCTTCGACAACAATGTCTGCGATAGGGACGCCCATGGAATGCCGGGGGCGGATCGCGTTCGGCAGCTCGACCTGTTCGCGGTTCCTGGACTGTTTCTCCTGGATGCGTTCCAGGGACCGGTTGAAGCTCGTGATATTCGTCGACATGGGGTCCTCCGGTCTTTCAACTCTGTCGGGCGATGAGCGAGAGTGCCGGCTCGGGCCAGGTTTCGACGGTCCGGAACAGCGCCAGCGCCTCGGCTGCTGCCGGGCTGCCCGGCGCGAACTCGCTCACGGCCTGGCCGGCCGACATGGCCTGCGCGTAGGCGGCGCGCTGCCGCAGGATGACGGGCAGGACCGCGATGCCCGCCGGCGCGAACATGGACCGCGCAGCTTCGACCTGGCGGTGGCCGCGGGTCGGCGCCGCGTTGAAGAGGATCGCAGGCGGCGTCTGCGCCATCTGGCACACGTCGAGGGTCATGGCGACGGTCGCCATGTCCACGGCTTGCGGCCTGCAGGGAACGATCACCAGGCGGGCCATGCGGGCCGCGGCCAGCATCGAAGTGTCGGTGTGGCCGGCCGTGTCGCACACGATCAGGTCGAAGCCCTGGTCGCCGGCGCCGCCGATCTCCCGGGCAAGCCGGCTGGGTATGCTCGTGCGGACTTCGGGATAGGGAAGGTCCCGGAAGTCGTGCCAGGTCACGGCGCTGCCCTGCGGGTCGGTATCGAGAATCAGCGTTCTCCTTCCGGCCCGCGCCGCCTCGACCGCGAGGTTGGTGGCGATGGTGGTTTTTCCGGCGCCGCCCTTCTGGGCAACGATGGTGATGACGTCGGGTTCGGTCATGTTGCTGTTCCTCGTTGGGTTTCGTGCCTGGTTCGAATGATTCGGCCGGGGACGTGTCTTGTGGTTGCCAGATCGCGGATGTGCTCTACGAGAAAGCCGCGTTCGCGGTACTCGGATATGACGAGGTAGGCGAAGGTGCGTGCTTCGGGTTCGAACAGATGATCCGGTCGGGGGCGCTTATGAAGCGACACGCGATGCCTGATGCTTTCGGCAAAGCAGGCGGCGAGCACAGCGGCGGAGGAACGCTCGCTTCCGATCATGGCGCGCGCGAACTCCCATGAGGGAATGCAATGCCAGTCGCGCCGCACGATCTGTCTGGCGCGATACATGAAGGCAGGCCAGTTTGGTTCGTATGGATGGATGCGCTGGAGATAGGTCAGATGAGGGAGCGGGCCCGAATAGACGAAACCGGGATGGCCGTCGCGTTCCATCCATAGTTCGATCTCGCCTTGTAGTTCCTTGCAGATATGCTCGACAGCATCGCGATAGGGATCGGTCAGGGTTTCGGTGCTGTTGAAGGCTTCAGCAACGTGTTTCAGGAACTGGCGATCGGTGCGAAACGGAGGACGGTCGGGGCGCAACATCGCAAACAGCGCCGCGGCCGTTGCGATGCGCGGATTTGTGGCCTTTGACAGCTGGGCCCAGTCTGCGGGCGCGATGGTGAGTTCTTCGCATGCCAGATGCCGGGTTCGGTCGATGAGCCATGCCCAGCCCCATGGGGCCGAAGGGTGGTCGGCATCGAGTTCCCAGCGGACGAAGCCATGGAGGTCCTCGATCTCGTCGAGTGTCGGCCATCGTTTGCCGGCGGGGTCGAGCTCGTGGGAGCTGACCGGCTCCAGGACGTCGAGGAATTGAGCGCGGTATCGGCGCCTCATTGGGCGGGCTCCTGGACTGCGGGAGCCGATGCGTTGCCGCGTTGCGGTGGTGTGGGCGGTTGTTTGGCGGTGGCGGTGACTGGAGGGTAATCGGGGGCGGGCTGTTGCAGGAGCCGGACATGGCGGCCGAGTGAACCGGGCGCAGCCTCCTCTTCCCGGACGAGACGCAGGAACATCGCCTCCGGATCGCGCCCGGAGGGGTCCAGGTGCCGCTCGGCAATGACAGCGACGATCACGCCGGTGACGGTCGTTCTGTGAAGGCCCAGGGTGTCCATTGCGCCGCGCCAGGCCGGGCCTGAGACGGATAGGGTCTGGAGGCACTCGGTCATCGCCGCGTGCATGAGGTGGAGCCATCGGCGCCGACCCCGGGAATGAGGGCCGAGCCGGTTCCGGATGCTCGCGGGAACGATCGGCTCCAGTGCCTCCAGGGAGGGTGTGTGAGGATCGGGGGGCGTGTCCTGGACTTCGGGGGTTTCGACCGGGTCGATATCGGGTTCCGGGTCGGGCGGCGGGGTGCTGCGCTGCCGCGGCGGGTGGGGTTGGTCGGGTGGCGGCGAAGGCGCGGTTTCGGTGTCGGGTGCAGCGGGCGGGAGCCGGTCGACCATGCCCCATAGCGATTTCGAGAGGTCGAGTTCTCCCTTGCGGGCAGCGTCCAGCATGCCTCGCAAATAACCGCCGGCGGACCGGATTTCGCCGGCATCGGACCGGGAGGCGACCACGGCGATCGCGAGGGCGGCGCCGTCCGGCGAAAGCTGCTGGCACGCCTCGCGCCAGGCGCTGGGAGAGACGCCGAGACGACTGCGGGTGAGGTTGGCGGCTGCCTGGAAGTCCGTGGAAGTCGGTTCTGTGCCTTCGGGCAAGTGGGCGGTGAAGGAGGGCGGGAGAGCCTCAAGGATCAGCCAGCCGGGGGGTGCCTTGCTGTTCGGAGAGGGCGGGCGACTACCTTCCTCCCTTTCCGGCCCAGGGCGGGCGGCGGGTGGTGCGTAGCCGTGAGGTGGGGGTGAGGCCGTGGGACCCGCCGCTACAGGAATTTCAATTTCAGATTCATTTGTAATTGTAATTGGTTGCGGGGGATTTTCGCTGGTTAGGCAGCGAATATTCGTTGGCTTACCATCAAGATTCGATGCAGCGGAGAGATCATCGGGCGCCGCCGATGGGGGCGCGGTGGTCAGCGTGGCGACGAGATCGGCCTCCAGCGCCTCGGCATCGTGGCGAAGCTCGAAAAGCGCGGATAGCGGGAGCCTGGTGAGAGCGGTCGCCGGCCAGAGAGCCTCAATGCGGGATTGCAGGCGCCGCGTCGCAGGATCGTCGACCGACAGGCGGCCGTCTTCGATCGCCTGGTCGAGCGTTTCCTTGTTGCTCTTCCGGAGGCTCTTGATCTGCTGGCGTAGCAGACGGTGCGTGTGGTGCTCCTCCTCTGCGTCTTCGGCGGTCTGAAGAACAAGCGGCAGCAGCGCGGCAATGGGCGAGAGGTCGAGGCCGAACGGAATGCGCTCGCCGGTCTTCGGGTCGTAATGGACCTTGCGGTGACAGTTGGTGCTGTCGCGCATGGCCAGGACGCCGAGCTCCATGAGGCGTCGCAGGTGGTAGCGGACGGTCGAGTCCGAGGTGCAGTGGAAGAGCTCTTTCAGCGCGTGCTGCGGCAGCCAGACCATCGGACGCGAGCTGTCCTTCCAGTCGCGCGCGGTGGTCACGCCTATCAGCGTCTCCGTCAGAAACACCTGGTGGGGTGACCAGCCGAGCCTGGCCGCGACGTCGTGTTTCTTGAGGGAGCGCGTGAGAGTGAAGCGGTCTGTTCCTTCCGGAAGACCGCACCATTCGTTAGCGCGGCGAAGGGCTTCCAGATAGGCCCGGTCCCGCTTGCGTGTGCCGGACGGGTTGGGGCTGCAGGAAGGTCCTGCGCCCGTCGAGGGGGTCGTCGGATGTTGTTCAAGCATGGTGTTCGACGCTCGGCGGCGTCCATGCCTCGATCCCCACTTTTTTCGCTTCACCGGCTTGACTGGGCAGACCGGGAGGGTTACCTTCCGCGCTTGGAGATGCTTCGGAAGGTCCTGAATTGCGTGGTTGGGGACTGAAGCTACAGTCCGATTTTCGGGCTAAATGCGGGGGGCGGATTGAGCAGTCCGTCCCCCGTTTTCTTTAACCGCTTGACCGCCAGATTTCTGCCGAGCATACTCTCCTGACCTGTTTGCCTAAGGGCAGCCAGGTGTGGAGGTCAGCACAGGTTCCTGAGGCCGCCTGTCCAGACTGCCGGCGCGGCGGGCGGATCTCTGCCCTGGAATGCTGTTTTTCTGTTGGCACAGGGCGGGAAGAAGGGCATTATTGCTTGGGGCAGCGTGCCGTCTTGCGCGAAAATGGCGGGGTGTCTGCCCGGAGGAGATCGGCGCCATGCCGGCGAGCGCGTTGTCACTGCCGCTCGGAATTGTGCTCCGCCGGAATCCGGCGTCGAGCCGGTGGGTGCGCTGGACCTGGACAGTAGCGGATGTGTTGCCCGGAGCAGGGCCGGCGGACTGGCGTGAGCTTCGGCGCGACGGCGACACTGTCGAATATCACGCCGCCACTGTGCCGCTTGAATTCTGGGCGTCCGATGTCGAGGCCTATATGACCGGCCTGGCGGCGCGCGTGCCCGCGATCTATGTGGTCATGCGCCGGACGACCGAAGCGGACGCGCTGCATGAGCTTGAGGTCGTGCTGGCCACGGCGTCCCCATACGAGGCGCAGGACTACATGGACAGCGGCGAGGAGCTCGTCGAACAGGCGCCGATGCCGGAGGGCCTGGTTGCGGTGGTGCGCGATTTCGTCGAGCGCCACCACGAAGTGGAGCCCTTCGTCAAGCGCCGGCGCGACAAGCGGCGGGTCGATCTGGCGGAGGACGGCAAGGGCGACCCGCGCATTCGCCAGATGTCGGACGTCTATCGTGCGCCGCGGCGCACGGAGACAGTGCATTGAGCGCGCGGGCCGATTTCTGGTCGCGCCGCAAGGCTGCGGTGGCGGACGAGGAACGCGCCCGCGAGGACGCCGAACTGGAGGCCCGCGCCGCCGAGGAGCAAGCGGCGCTGGAGGAACGCCCGGACGAGGAAGTGCTGGCGGAATTGAAGCTGCCCGATCCCGACAGCATGAAGCAGGGCGACGATTTCTCCGCCTTTATGGCCGAGGCGGTGCCGCAGCGGCTGCGCCGGCGGGCGCTGCGCCAGCTCTGGCGGTCGAACCCGGTGCTCGCCAATCTCGACAATCTGGTGGATTACGGCGAGGACTACACCGATGCGGCGCTGGTGGTGGAAAACCTCCAGACGGCGTATCAGGTCGGCAAGGGGATGCTGAAGCATCTGGAGGCGATGGCCGAGGCGGCGGAAAAGGCCGCGGCGGAGACGCTAGAAGACGAGGACGGCGCTGCTGGAGGCGAGGAAGCAGGCGAAGCCGAAGAGCCTGCGGTGGAAGCCGGAGCCGAACCGCCGCCTGCGCTGCCTGAAGCGCCGGTGATGGAAGAGGCGCCGGCAGTGCGGGCGAGGCCCCGAATGCGGTTTGCCTTCGCGGACGACGAAACGGAACGGGCGGCCTGAGGCGATGGCGGTGGAAGCGGTACAGAACATGGAAATCGCGGAGGAGGATCGGCTGCGGGCCGACCTGTATGATTTCCTGGCCGCGCTGCTGGCCCGGCCGCCGGACAGGGCGCTGCTGGACAAGTCTGCCGCGCTTTCCGGCGACGCGAGCGCGCTCGGCCGCGCCGTGCATGCGCTGTCGCGCGTTGCGGCCGCCACGACCGAGAGGGCGGCGGAGAGCGAATACACCGCGCTGTTCATCGGCGTCGGACGGGGCGAATTGCTACCCTATGCCAGTTATTACCTGACGGGCTTCCTCAACGAGAAGCCGCTGGCGGCGCTGCGCAACGACATGGCCAGCCTCGGCATGCAGCGCGCCTTCGCCGTTTACGAGCCCGAGGACCATATCGCCAGCCTGATGGAGATGATGGCGGGGATGATCCTGGGGCGTTTCGGCGAGCAGCCGACCTCGCTGGAGGAGACCAAGCGCTTCTTCAACAGGCATATAGCGCCCTGGGCGGCGCATTTCTTCACGGATTTGGAAGGCGCCCGTAATTCGATCTTCTACGCGCCCGTCGGTTCTGCGGGACGGGCGTTCATGGAGATCGAGAAAGAGGCCTTCCGGATGACGGCGGGTTAGCCCGCGCCAAACGGGCCTGCCGAGGGCGGGCCGGACGCAGAGGAGGAGCATGCGCATGAGCAGCAGGACGGACGGCGAGACGACCAATCGCCGGGACTTTCTGAAGCTCGCATCGGTTTCGGTGCCTGCAGCCGCGGTGGCGGCAGTTGCGGGTACGGCGGCCGAGGCAGCGGTCCCGGACGGCAATGGCGAGCGGATGCAGGACACTCCGCATACGCGCGCCTATTACGAAAGCGCCCGTTTCTAGCGGACGCTTCTCGCCGACGCATGGCCAACGGTTGCGAGACGCCCGGCGGCCATCGGCATGACGAACCCGGCGGACCGGCTCGCGGCCGGAACGCCTGACGGAGGAGCAAGATGCTCAGGAAAAAGACCAACGGGGTTGCGAGACGCCCCCAGCGGACTTCGATCCTGCCCAACATTTCGGAGGCATCGGTCGATCGACGGACCTTCCTGCGGGGCTCGGGCCTCGCGATCGGAGGGCTCGCGGCCATCGGCGCCGCCGGCGGCATGGTGACAAAAGCCGAAGCCCAACGGGCGGCAATGGGCGCAGTTACGACAGCGAAGTCGGTCTGTACGCATTGCTCGGTCGGCTGCTCGGTGATCGCCGAGCTCGACAATGGCGTGTGGATCGGCCAGGAGCCCGGCTGGGACAGCCCGTTCAATCTCGGCGCGCATTGCGCCAAGGGCGCTGCCGTGCGCGAGCACGCGAATGGCGAACGCCGCCTCAAATACCCCATGAAGAAAGAGGGCGGCGAGTGGAAGCGCATCAGCTGGGAGCAGGCGATCGACGAGATCGGCGACGGCATGATGTCCATTCGCGAGCAGAGCGGCCCGGACAGCGTTTACTGGCTGGGATCGGCGAAGTTCAGCAATGAGCAGGCCTATCTGTTCCGCAAGTTCGCGGCCTATTGGGGCACGAACAATGTGGACCACCAGGCCCGCATCTGCCACTCGACCACGGTTGCAGGCGTTGCGAACACATGGGGCTACGGCGCCATGACCAACTCCTACAACGACATCCACAACAGCCGCGCGATCTTCATCATCGGCGGCAACCCGGCGGAAGCGCATCCGGTATCGCTGCTGCATGTGCTGAGAGCCAAGGAGCAGAACAACGCGCCGTTGATCGTGTGCGACCCGCGCTTCACGCGCACCGCCGCCCACGCCGACGAGTATGTCCGCTTCCGCCCGGGCACGGACGTGGCGCTCATCTGGGGCATTCTCTGGCACATCTTCGAGAACGGGTGGGAGGACAAGGAGTTCATCCGCACCCGCGTCTGGGGCATGGACCAGATCCGCGAAGAGGTCGCGAAGTGGACGCCCGAGGAAGTGGAGCGCGTCACCGGCACGCCCGGCTCGCAGCTGCGCCGCGTCGCCCGCACCATGGCGAACAACCGCCCCGGCACCGTGATCTGGTGCATGGGCGGCACCCAGCACACCCAGGGCAACAACAACACGCGCGCCTACTGCGTGTTGCAGCTCGCACTGGGCAATATGGGCGCCACCGGCGGCGGCACTAACATCTTCCGCGGCCATGACAATGTGCAGGGCGCCACCGATCTCGGCATCCTGTCGCATACCCTGCCTGGCTATTACGGCCTCTCGGGCGGCGCCTGGGCCCACTGGTCGCGCGTCTGGGAAGAGGATCTCGACTGGCTGAAGAGCCAGTTCGCGATGCTCGAAGGCGCGGACGGCAAGAAGAAGCCGCTGATGAACCTGAAGGGCATCCCGGTGTCCCGCTGGATCGACGGCGTGCTCGAGGACAAGGCCAATATGGACCAGCCGGACAATGTCCGGGCCATGGTGCTTTGGGGCCACGCGCCCAACTCGCAGACCCGCGGCAAGGAAATGAAGACCGCGATGGAGCAGCTGGACATGCTGGTCGTGATCGACCCGTATCCCACCGTCTCCGCCGTGCTTCACGACCGCACCGACGGCGTCTATCTGCTGCCGGCCTCGACGCAGTTCGAAACTTATGGGTCCGTTACCGCGTCGAACCGCTCGATCCAGTGGCGCGAGCAGGTGGTGGACCCCGTGTTCGAGAGCCTGCCCGACCAGAACATCATGGCGAAATTCGCCAGGAAGTTCGGCTGGGCGGACCGCCTCTTCCGCAACATCAAGATGGATGCGGACGACACGCCGAATGTCGAGGACATCACGGGCGAGATCAATCGCGGCATGTGGACGATCGGCTATACCGGCCAGTCGCCGGAGCGGATCAAGCTGCACATGGCCAACCAGCATACCTTCGACCGCACGACCCTGCAGGCGATTGGCGGCCCGGCCGACGGCGACTATTACGGCATGCCCTGGCCGTCCTGGGGCCCGCCGGAAATGGGCCATCCCGGCACGCCCAATCTCTATGACATGTCGAAGCCGGTGGCCGAAGGCGGCCTGACCTTCCGCGCCCGGTTCGGCGTGGAGCGCAATGGCGACAACCTGCTGGCGGAAGGCGTCTATTCAGTCGGTTCGGAGATCCAGGACGGCTATCCCGAGTTCACCATGCAGATGCTGATGGACCTGGGATGGGACGGGGATCTGACGGACGCCGAACGGGCGGCCATCGACGCCGTTGCGGGGCCGAAGACCAACTGGAAGACCGACCTCTCGGGCGGCATTCAGCGGGTCGCGATCAAACATGGCTGCGCGCCGTTCGGCAATGCCAAGGCCCGGGCCGTGGTGTGGACCTTCCCGGATCCGGTGCCGCTGCACCGCGAACCGCTCTACACTCCGCGCCGCGACCTGGTGGCGGACTATCCGACCTATGAGGACCGGAAGTTCTACCGCCTGCCGACCATGTATGCCTCGATCCAGAAGCAGGATTTCTCGAAGGACTACCCGATGATCCTGACTTCGGGCCGCCTGGTGGAATATGAGGGCGGCGGCGAGGAATCGCGGTCGAACAAGTGGCTCGCCGAGCTCCAGCAGGACATGTTCGTGGAGATCCACCCGAAGGACGCCAATGATCTCGGCGTGCGCAACGGCGCGCAGGTCTGGGTCGAGGGCGCCGAGGGCGCCAGGGTCAAGGTCATGGCGATGGTCACCGAGCGTGTCGGAATCGGGGTCGCCTTCATGCCCTTCCACTTCGGCGGGCATTTCGAGGGCGCGGACCTGAGGCACAAATATCCCGAAGGCGCCGACCCGTTCGTGCTGGGCGAGAGCTCCAACACGGCGCAGACCTACGGCTATGACTCGGTCACGCAGATGCAGGAGACCAAGACCACTCTCTGCAAGATCTACGCGGCCTGAGGGAGGAGAAGGAGATGGCAAGAGCTAAGTTTCTCTGCGACGCCGAACGTTGCATCGAGTGCAACGCCTGCGTCACCGCGTGCAAGAACGAGCACGAGGTGCCGTGGGGGATCAATCGGCGCCGGGTGGTGACCATCAATGATGGCAAGCCGGGCGAGCGGTCGATCTCCGTGGCCTGCATGCATTGTTCGGATGCGCCCTGCATGGCCGTCTGCCCGGTGGATTGCTTCTACCAGAGCGAGGAAGGGGTGGTCCTGCACTCCAAGGACCTCTGCATCGGTTGCGGTTACTGCTTCTATGCGTGCCCGTTCGGCGCGCCGCAGTTCCCGCAGGCGGGCAATTTCGGGTCCCGGGGCAAGATGGACAAATGCACCTTCTGCGCCGGCGGGCCGGAAGAGACCCACTCCACCGCCGAGTTCGCCAAATACGGGCGCAACCGGATCGCGGAAGGCAAGCTGCCGATCTGCGCCGAGATGTGCTCGACCAAGGCGCTGCTGGCGGGCGACGGCGATGTGCTCTCGGGCATCTACCGCGAGCGCGTGGTGGCCCGGGGCTTCGGCTCCGGCGCCTGGGGCTGGGGCACGGCCTACGGCCAGAAGGGCTCCTGACGCCCTGAAGCGCGGCCGGTCCTGCAAGCCTGCAGGGCCGGCCCGCCTTTCGTGTTCGACGCGGGAAGGGCTCAGGCCCTTCTTGGCGTCCTGTTCCGGCCGGTTTTCCCGGGGAGTCCTGGAAGATGGTGGCGCTGCGCCTGCCGATTCTCAAGATTTTCGTCGCGCTGCTGCTTCTGGCAGGGCCGGCTGCGGCGCAGGACGGCGCCGGTAACAACCCGGATAATCCGCGGGCTGCGACCGGCGGCGCGCAGACGCTTGAGGACATTCTCGCGCGCCAGCGGGGCGAGCGCATCGACGACCGCTTCCGCCGCGACGCCGTTGGCGACCCGGCGCGGGCCGCCGGCCCCGGCATGCAGCTCGGCACGCTCGGCGGCGCATCCGATGCCGAAGTCTTCCGTGCGCTGCGCTATGGCGGCGCCGATGTGACGGTCTCGGCCAGGGGGCCGGCTACCGGGATCATCATCCAGGACGCCGGCATGCGCTGGCTGGAGTGGCGCAAGGGGCCCCTGCGCGAGTGGGGCGGCTGGCTGCTTGCCGGCATGGTCGGCCTGCTGGCGCTCTTCCTTCTGCTCCGCGGGCCGATCCGCATCGAGGGCGGCCGGACGGGCGAAACCATTCTGCGTTTCAACACGCTGGAGCGGTTCGGACACTGGCTGCTGGCGGGCTCGTTCATCCTGTTGGCGATCAGCGGGCTCATCACGCTGTTCGGCCGCCCGCTGCTGATCCCGCTGCTCGGCAAGGAGGCGTTCGCGCCCGTTGCGCTCGCCTCCAAGTGGATCCACAACAATGTCGCCTGGGCGTTCATGCTGGCCCTGGTCTGGGTGTTCGTGTTCTGGATCGTCCACAATATCCCGAACCGCGCCGATCTCGTCTGGCTGGCGAAGGGCGGCGGGCTCTTCATGCGCGGCAGCCATCCGCCGGCGCGGAAGTTCAATGCCGGCCAGAAGATCGTCTTCTGGGTGGTGGTCATTCTCGGCCTCTCGATCTCGGCGTCCGGCCTGTCGCTGCTGTTCCCGTTCGAAATGCCGATGTTCGCCAAGACCTTCGAGTTCCTGAACGCGATGGGCCTGCCGCAGGCCGCGGGCCTCGGCGAACTCCCGACCGTGCTCGCGCCGCATGAAGAGATGCAATACGCACAGCTCTGGCATTCCGTCGTCGCCTTCGTCTTCATCGCGATCATCATCGCGCATATCTATCTGGGCTCGGTCGGCATGGAGGGCGCCTTCGACGCAATGGAGTCGGGCGAGGTGGACCGGCAATGGGCGAGGGAGCACCACTCGCTCTGGTTCGAGGAGGAAACCGGCGAACCGGCCCATCCCGCCCATGAGGCGCCGCCGGCGGCGGAATGACGCCAGGGGCCTGACATGCGTCCCACGGGGCTCCGCGCGTTGCTGGCGGCGCTGCTGCTGCTGCCCTCCGCCGCGGCTCCGGCCGGGGAATTCTTCAAGCTGACCGGCCATGGCGGTCCGGTGCGCGGTATTGACGTGTCGCCCGACGGGCGCCGCGTGCTCACGGCGAGCTTCGACTATTCCGTCGGCCTCTGGCAGGCGGGCGCGCCGGTCTGGCTGGAGGCGCATGATGCGGCGGTGAACGCCGTGCGGTTCATCGATGACGGGCGGGCGGTGTCGGCGGGCGACGACAACGATATCCGGCTCTGGGACCTTGAGCGCGGCGTGGCCAAGCGCCTCGGCGGCCACAGGGCGAAAGTGGTGGCGCTCGCGCTCGCGCCGGACCGGGGCCTGGTCGCATCGGCGAGCTGGGACGGGCGCATCGGCCTCTGGTCCCTGTCGGGGACGCCGGCGCGGTTCCTGGAAGGGCACAGCGCCGGCGTCAATGATGTGGCCTTTTCCGCTGACGGCGCCCGGCTCTATTCCGCCTCGACCGACGGCACGGTCCGCGCCTGGGACGTCGCGCGCGGCGTCCAGACGCGGCACCTGCTGAAGGGCCGCTTCGGCATCAACACGCTGGCGCTGGACGAGCAAGCCGGCTGGCTCGCCTATGGCGGGGTGGACGGCGCGACCCGGGTGCTGGATCTCGAGACCGCGCGCGAGATCGCCGATTTCACCCTTCAGCGCCGGCCGATCCTGGCGATGGCCTTCGATGCCGAGAGCGGCATACTCGCTGTCGGCGATGGCGAGGGCTTCATCAAGGTGATCGACTCCCGCGGATGGGCGGTGCTCAGGGACTTCCGCGCGGCGCTGCGCGGGCCGGTCTGGGCGCTCGCCTTCTCTGCCGACGGTGAGGACATCCTCGCTGGCGGCATCGACGACGCGCTCTATAGCTGGCCGGTCGCGGCGCTCGGCGCGGGCGGGCTGATGGCCGGCGGCGAGCGGAGCTTCCTGCGCGACCCGGCGAGCATGGGCAATGGCGAACGGCAGTTCCAGCGCAAATGCTCGATCTGCCACACGCTTGAGCCGGAGGGGCTGCGGCGCGCCGGCCCGACGCTGTTCGGGATTTTCGGGCGCCCGGCGGGCGGCGTTTCGGGCTATAAGTATTCGCGGACCTTGCGCGAGGCTGAGTTCGTGTGGAACGAAGACACCATCGATGCCTTGTTCGACGAGGGGCCGGACCGGTTCGTGCCCGGCTCGAAAATGCCGATGCAGCGGATCGCGAAGGCGCGTGACCGCAGCGACCTGATCGCGTTCCTGAGACACGCGACGATGGAGGAAGGACGCCGGAAATGAAAGCCATGCTGATCGCCTTCCTGGCCATGGCGGTGATCGCCGTGGCCGCCGACCTCGCACTCGACCATTCGGGCTTCGCCACAGCCGAAATAACCGCCGGCTCCGCCACGCGGAATTAGCGCCCCGACTTTGAAATTCGCATGACTTTGATTGAGGGGGGACCGCGCGTCGAGCTTTGCCGGCGTGGCTGACGCTCACCACCGCGCGTTGAGTTCGAACCCGATGCCGTGCTGGGGCTCCGCCCCGTCGCTCTCGCTGCGCGTCGCCGTTACGCCGAAACCGAGATCGAGCCCGCCCGCCTCCGGCGTGAGGCGCCAGCCGAGCGTGTAGTCGCGCGCGCCCGTGGCGATCCCCAGCCCGACATGCGGGCTGCCGGTAAAGCGCCTCGAGAAGGCCGGAAAGCCCCAGGCCGCTTCCGCGGTCCAGCGGGTGTCGCTCTCGCTCCCGGCGCGCTCGGAGAGCGGTTCGGTCCGGAACAGCGCGTCGAGCCCGCCCGACGATGCGCCGCCGATCTCCTGCCCCAGGGCGAGCGACAGGCCGCGCTCCGTGGACGGATCGGGATCGAAGGCGAGCGAAGCCGCGAAGCCTCGGTCCTCCAGGTCGTCCGCCTCATGCGTCACAAGCCTGCGGCCCGAGAGGTCGAGCGAGAGGCCGAGGCGCGGGTCCACCCAGGCAAACCCGCCGCCGAGTTCCACCCCGAAGCCGGTCTCGGCATCGCCGCCATCGTGGCGCAGGCCCGCTTCCAGTGTCGGCGTCACCGATCCGCCGTCCTGCAGCGTCCTGCTCCAGCTTCCTTCCAGTCCCAGCCGAAGCCGCGTCACATCGGAGTCCGACGCCGCCAGCTCAGACGTCTTCTCCGAAGAGGTCCGCGCCCATAGCGCGTCCGAGACCAGCGCCAGCGCCGGGCCTTCAGCGGGCGGCGCGATCACATCGCCGCGCAGGCCGAGCGACGCCATCGTCCAGGAGATATCCGACTTGAGCACCCCGCCCGGCTCGGGCTTCAGCGTCACCTCGCCCGCGCCATGGCCGAGCGCGCCCCAGAGCTTGAGGCGCTCCGAGGCCTGCAGGGCCGCATAGGGAAGCGCCGCTGTCAGCGTGGCCTCCACCTCGCCATCGCCCTCGCGGACGGCGCCACTGCACAGGACTTCCTCCACTCCCTCGGGGCAGGTCTGGGAATCCGAGCGAGGCGTAACGCCGGTATCGGCATAGCCGCCCTTGCCCGTGCTCTGCATCAGCGCAAGCCCGACCAGCCAGTTGTCGCGCGCATAATCCGCGCCCAGCATCGCCGTGGTCGCCTCGCCGTCGAGCGAGAAGCTGCCCTCGCGGCCGTCGAAGCTGGACTGCGCCGCCCGGCCCCAGAAGGCGAGGCTGCCGCCCATGCCGTCCGTCTCCCCGGTCACGGTGAAGCTGCTGCCCAGCAGCGCCTCGCGGACGGTCGGGCTTTCGGCACGCACGGGGTCCTCCGCGAAGGGCGCGTCCGCCTTCCGGCTATGATCGATGGCCTCGCCTTCCGGGGCCGGCCCGAAGTCGAGCCCCATGCCCGCCACGCCCCCTTCGACGCCGGCCTCCCGCGAGGCGGCCATGCGGTCCGAGATGCCGTCCAGCGCCTGCTCGGCAATTGTGCGCCCGAACCGCGCGAGCCACGCCGCCGGCATCGGGTCGTCGTTGGTGATGGTGCCCACCGCGACGCCGTCGGCAATCGACACCGACACCGACACATCGGGCGGGGTGTTCACCTGCGCGTCGAACAGCACCATCTCGAAGGTCTCCGGACCCTCGTCATGGCTGTCGTTGTAGAAGCGGACGTAGACCAGCTTCTCCGTCTCGCCCGGCCTGAACAGGGTCCGTAGCCGCCAGGACCGCTCCCACGCTATGTAGTCCTGGCCCGCCACGGCCGATACCGGCGTCGAATCCCGCGTCGCGTAGCGGACAATGACCGGCCAGTCCATGGGCTCGCTCAAGCTGATTGTGAAGGGCCCCGTGCGCTGGTCCTCGCGGAAGGTGGCATCGGCAATCGAGATGGTCGGCGCGCCGGGCGCTGCGTCGTCGTCGGCGACAGTGACGCTTGCCGCATTGCTCGGCGCCGCCGCCACCGTGTAGCCGGTGCCCGCCTGCACGGTGGCGGTGATCTCACCGTCCGCCTCGTCGGCGGTGTCGTTGACGGTTGTGACGTTGACGGTGCCGGTGCCGCTCGACCCGATGGTGACGGCGCGCGTGCCCGTCTGTGCGCTGCCCGCGAAGTCGCCGCTTTGCGTAACGGCGACGGTGACGGTGAGGGCGGCTGCCGGCGCCGGGTTTGCCGTGAGGGTGAACACCGCCGTTCCCCCTTCGGTGATGCCCGCGCCGCTCGTGACCCTGACCACCGGCACATCGTTGTCGGCCACCGCCGCTGTGGCTGCGTTTTGCGACGAATGCACCGTGTACCCGGTGCCCGTCTGCACGGTGGCGGTCACGCTGCCGTTCGCCTCGTCGGTGTTGTCGTCGTCGGTGCCAACGGTCAGTGTGGCGGTGCCGCCTGTTCCGATGGTGACGGTGCGCGCGCCCGTCTGTCCGCTGGTCGCGAAGGCCCCGCTCTGCGTGACCGCGACGCCGACGGTGATGGACGCGGTCGGGGCGGGCGATGCGGTGAGCGTGAACTGCGCGTTGCCGCCTTCGGTGACGCCGGCGCCCGCGGCGATGCGCACGACGGGTGTCCCCTGCAGCGTCGGGTCGTTGTCGGCGACCGCCACCGTGGCGGTGGAGGGGCTCCCGACGGTGTAGCCGGTGCCGTCCGAGACGGTGGCGGTGACGCTGCCGTCGGCCTCGTCGGTGCTGTCGTTCTGCGTCGAGACCGTCAGGGTGGCGGAGGTCTGGCCACTGGCGATGGTGACCGTCTTCTCGCCTTCGTCGCTCGCGCTCAAGAAATCGCTGCTGGCGTCGTCGGCGACGGTGAGCGTCACCGTGAGGGCCGCCGCGGGACTTGAGCTCGCGCTGACGGTGAACTCCGCATTGCCGCCCTCGGTGACGCCGCCGCCGCCCTGCACCGTGACTTGGGGGACGGTCGGTGTCGTTGTGCCCTCGAGGCATTCGAGCGCGGTCACCACCGGCACCCAGCGGGCCCAGCCCTTGTCGGCGTGGGTCTGCGCTTCGCTCGCAGTCATCGGGTTGTTGTCGTAGCTGTTGCTCTCCCCGAAGGCGGCGAGCACCCGGCGCCAGCGCTCGACATGGACCGCGCCATGCTGGGTCTCGCTCGCATAGCCCTGGACATTGCTCAACAGATCGGCCGACACGCATGCCGCCGGCGTGATGGGGGCGTCGTTGTCGGCAATGGTCAGCGTGTGGACCGTCGTACCGCCGAACGTGTAGCCCGTGCC